>Ga0302263_10000055_pt1 | contig 47846 bp, 39 predicted proteins | sample II_Fen_N1_4_FD_194564 | JGI IMG/M metagenome (GOLD analysis project Ga0302263, IMG submission 194564) | Peat permafrost microbial communities from Stordalen Mire near Abisko, Sweden - II_Fen_N1_4 | ecosystem: Environmental > Terrestrial > Soil > Wetlands > Permafrost | place: Sweden: Abisko... | reverse complement strand
GGCGGCGCTACTCGGCGAGCGCCGGCAGGCGACGGTCCAGCCAGCGCGGCAGCCACCAGTTCCGCTCGCCCAGCGCGGCCATCGTCGCGGGCAGCAGGACTGCGCGCACCACGGTGGCGTCGAGGAGCACCGCCGCGGCGAGGCCGATGCCCAGCTGCTTGAACTCGAGCAGCGACAGCGACGCGAACACGCTGAACACGCCGACCATCACCACGGCCGCGGAGGTGACCACCCCGGCCGACGCCGTCACACCCCGCGCGACGGCGACCCGCGTCGGGTCTCCCTGCGCCCGCGCCTCACGGATCCGGCTCACGACGAACACGTGGTAGTCCATCGACAGCCCGAACAGGATGACGAAGAGGAACAGCGGGAGCCAGTCGATGATGAACCCGCTCGGCTGCACGCCGAGCAGCGACGTGGCGAACCCGTGCTGGAACACGAGCACGAGCAGTCCGTACGCGGCGCCGACCGAGAGCAGGTTGAGCGCCAGCGCGGTGAGGGCGACGACGACGGACCGGAACGCCCGGACCAGCACCACGAACGTGGTGAGCAGGACGAACGCGATGACGAGCGGGAGGTGGGAGGTCAGGGCCGCCCCGAAGTCCCGGGCGCTCGCGGTGGGGCCGGTCACCGCGACCTGAGCCCCGGGCAGCGCTTCGCGCAGCGCGGGGACGAGGCGGTCACGCAGCAGGGTCAGCGACCGCTCGGCCGCGGGGGCGCCCGAGTCGCCGGTGACCGCGAGGTCCACCCGTGCGGTCCTACCGTCGGGGGCGACGTCGACAGCGGCGTCCGCGAGGTCCGCGAACGCTCCGGACGCGCCGGCGTCGGCCACCAGCGTGTTCATCGCGCTCGTGACGGCCGCGGCGTCGAGCGGTGCGCCCTCCGACCAGACGGCCACAGTGTGCGCCGAGCCGGCTTGCGGGAACGCCGTCGTCAGCGCGCTGTAGGTCCGCACCGCGGGGATCGACTGCGGCATCGACTCGACGCCCGACTCGCCCGTCCGCATCCCGAGCGCCGGCAGCGCGAGGACCACGAGCGCGGTCGCCGCGAGCACGGCCGAGACGACCGGTTTGGCCAGCACCACCCGCATCGCGGCGGGCCAGAACCGGCCCGCGCCGGACCGGCCCAGGCGGTGCAGCAGCGGGATCCGTGGGCGGTCGATCCGGTCGCCGAGCAGGGACAGCACCGCGGGCAGCACCGTGAGCGAGCCCGCGACGGCCACGGCGACGACGAGCATCGTGCCGATGGCCATCGAGGTGAACACGACCTGGCCGGACAGGAGCAGCCCGGACATCGCGATGATCACGGCGGCCCCGGAGATCACGACGGCCCGGCCGCTCGTCGCGGCGGCGACGTCGATCGCGTGCAGGCTGCTCGCGCCGCGCGCCCGCTCCTCCCGGGTGCGCCGGACGTAGAACAGCGAGTAGTCGACCCCGACGGCCATGCCGACGAGCAGGATGACGCTGTTCAGCGTGTCCGTCGCGGGCACGAGGTGAGACGTGAGCGCGGCCAGGCCGATCGCGGTTCCGACGGCGGACAGGGCGAGCAGCACGGGGACTCCGGCGGCGAAGAGCGCGCCGAAGGTGAGCAGCAGGATCGCGAAGGTGATCGGCAGGCTCAGCCGCTCCGCCCGCGCGAAGTCGTCGCTCACCTGCGCGTTCACGGCGTGGTCGAGGGACACCCCGCCGACCTGGTCGATCGCGAGGCCCGGGTGCGCCCGGGCCACCTCGGCCGTGGCGGCGAGCACGGCGTCGATCCGGCCGCCCGCGAGCTCGGCGGCGGCGGCGCCGGTGGCGGTCCCGACGTCGAGGGTCACCGGGACCATCGCCGAGCGCCCGTCGGCGGAGGAGACCGGATCGCCGACGGCGCCGACGGCGCGCAGCGGCTCGAGCCGCGCCCGCAGCTCGGCGGCGACCGCTCCGACATCGGCGGCGGCGAGCGAGGTGCCGCGCGGCGCCTGGATGAGCACGCGCTCGGTGAGGTTCGCGGGGTAGCCGGCCCGTTCGAGCACGCGGTCGGCGCGGCCGGCTTCGCCGGAGCCCGTCTCGCCGTCGGTGAGCGTGCGCGGCCCGACCGCGCTGCCGGCGCCGATGGCCACGGCGACGACGAGTGCCCAGAGCAGCACGGCCACCCAGCGGTGCCGGGCGCTCCAGCGGGCGAGGCGCTGGGTCGCACCGACCGGGCCCGGTCGGCGGCTCGACCGGCCACTCGGTCGGGCTTCGCGCGGACGGGCCGGCTCTGCGGTGGGCTTCGAGTCGGGGTGTCCCGGCGTCATGACGGTCATGGGTGCTCCTCGGTGCGAGCGGCTTCGGGGGTGGAAACGGGGCGTTGAGCTGCCGCTCTTACCCTTGCGGGCGTGCCACCTGCGCGTCTGTGCCGCCAGCCACCGAGCCGGGGTGGGGTTAACCCCTGGGTCGGCCCGGTGGCCCACCGGGTCGTGACCGCCCCGGCGCGGTCACTAGCCTCGAACCTGTTCGACACCCGACAGGAACGGAACCATGATCCGAGCCGAGATGTCCCCGCTGCGCCGGTGGGTAGGCCAGCCGCTGCTCGAGCTGGCCTACGTGTCGCTGAGCCTGTTCGTCGGCGTCGTGACCTTCACGCTCGCGGTGACCGGGCTCGCCCTCGGCGTCGGGCTGCTGCCGCTATTCCTGCTCGGCCTGCCGGTGCTGCTCGGGACGGTGTACGTCGTGCACGGGCTGGCCTGGTTCGAACGCACCCGGGCCGCCGTGTTCCTCGGTGTCGAGCTCGCACCGCGGCCGATGGCGGGCGGCACGGGGCAGCACTGGCTGCGCCGGGCCTGGAGCCGGATCGCGTCCGCCGAGTTCTGGAAGGAGACCTCGTACGCGCTGCTGCTCTTTCCGCTCGGCGTGCTCTCCGGCGCGGTGGTGCTGTCCTTCTGGGCGGCCGCGCTCGCGGGCCTGCTGCTGCCCGTCTACGCGAGCCGGTTGCCGGGCCAGAGCGCGATCACCTGGCTGCACTGGTCGACGAACCTCGAGATCGCGGCCGGATTCGCGGCGGGGGTGCTGCTGCTCGTGCTCGCCCGGCTGCTCACGTCCGCGTTCGCCGCGGCGCACCTCGCGCTCGCGGTCGCGCTGCTCTCGCCCAGCGAGAACGACGCCCTGCGCCGCGAGGTGACCCGGCTGACCACGACGCGGGCCCGGATGGTCGACGCCGCCGACGCCGAGCGCCGCCGGATCGAGCGGGACCTGCACGACGGCGCGCAGCAGCACCTCGTCGCGCTCGCGATGAACCTCGGCCGCGCCCGGCTCAAGCTCGACTCCGACCCCGAGGGTGCGCGGCTCCTGGTCGAGCAGGCCCACCTGGAGGCGAAAGAGTCGATCGTCTCGCTGCGCAACGTCGTGCGGGGCGTGCACCCCGCGGTGCTCACCGACCGTGGGCTCGACGCGGCGCTCTCCGCCCTGGCGGCGCGCTCACCCGTGCCCGTGCGGCTCGACGTCGACGTCGCGCCCCGGCCGAGCGCGACGGTCGAGGCCGTGGCCTACTTCGTGGTCAGCGAGGCGCTCACCAACATCGCGCGGCACGCGCACGCCACCCACGCCGCAGTGCGCCTAGAGCGCGCGGATGATCGCCTCGTCATCACGGTGTCCGACGACGGGACCGGGGGCGCGACCGAGTACCCCGGCGGGGGCCTGGCGGGCCTGCGAGACCGGGTCGCCGCCGTCGACGGGACTCTCGACCTGCGCAGCCTGCCGACCCGCGGGACCACCGTGACCGTGGAGGTACCGTGCGCGTCCTGATCGCCGAGGACTCGGTGCTGCTGCGCCAGGGTCTGGTGCACCTGCTCACCGACGCGGGACTCGAGGTGGTCGCCGCCGTCGACGACGCGGACAAGCTCCTGCGCGCGGTCGACGAGCACCGCCCGGACATCTGCGTCGTCGACATCCGGATGCCCCCGACCCACACGGACGAGGGCGTGCGTGCCGCGCTCGTGATCCGGGCGCAGCACCCCGAGGTGTCGGTGCTGATGCTGAGCCAGTACGTCGAGGAGCGCTACGCGCTCGACCTCATCGCGTCGAACCCGCACGGCTTCGGGTACCTGCTCAAGGACCGCGTCGCCGACGTGGCGGAGTTCATCGAGGCGGTCCGCCGGGTCGCGACCGGGGGCACCGCGCTCGACCCCGAGGTGATCCAGCAGCTGCTCGTGCGCAGCCGGCGGCCCGATCCGCTCGGCGCGCTCACGCCGCGCGAGTCCCAGGTGATCGGGCTCATGGCGGAGGGCCGGTCGAACGCCGGGATCGCCCGCGAGCTGGTCGTCAGCGAGGGCGCGGTCGAGAAGCACGTGAGCTCGATCTTCAGCAAGCTCGGCCTGCCCCCGGCCGAACAAGACCATCGACGTGTGCTGGCCGTCCTCCGCTGGCTCGACGGCTGAGGAGGCCAACCATGGGACACCCGTCGACGATCGGCTCTCTGGCCTGGTCATCGCGGCCTCTCTAGCATTGAGGCACTCGACGTCGACGCCAGGAGCCGGACGATGACCACGGCCGCGAAGGTTCAGCCCACGGTGTCCCGCGGCCGGGCTCACTATGGTGTCGACGGCCCGAACTCGGTGGCCGGGCTCGTGCTCGGGGCGTCAGGACTGCTCGCGGGCGCCGCCGTGGCCCTGGCCGCCCGGCGACGGGTCGGCGCGCTGCTGCTCGCGGGTGGTGCGTTGCAAGCGCTCCGAGCCGGCACCTACCTGTACGCCACGCTGCGCGGCAAGTTCGTCGTCTGGGAGCGCGAGGTCGCTGCGCTCGACCTGACCGGCAGCGAGCAGGTGCTCGACCTGGGCTGTGGCACCGGCGCGGTGCTGCTGACGGTCGCACGTCGCCTCACCACCGGTCGGGCCACCGGCCTCGACCTGTGGCGGCCCGGTGACCAATCGCAGAACTCCGAGTCCGCCACCCGGCGAAACGCCGAAGCCGAAGGCCTGGCCGACCGGATCAACCTGGTCACGGGCGACATGCGTGCCCTGCCGTTCGACGACGCCTCCTTCGACCTGGTCGTCTCCAGCCTGGCCGTGCACAACGTCCCCGGCGCGGACGGACGCAAGGTCGCGGTGACCGAGGCGCTGCGCGTGCTGCGCCCTGGTGGTCGCGTGCTGCTGGCCGATGCCCTGCGCGTCGATGAGTACGTCGACACGCTCCGGGCGGCCGGCGCCCTGGACGTCGCGGTCCGGGGCCTGGGATGGCGGGTCTGGTACAGCGGGCCGTGGTTCGTGCTGACCATGGTGACCGCCCGGAAGCCCTGACGGCGGCTGCTGGCGACCGGATCGCGAGCGACGACGTCAGAGCGTGGGCAGCACCTGCTCGCGGACCTGCTTGCGCAGCACCTTGCCGAGCATCGAGCGCGGGGTGTCCTGGATCTGGACGATCCGCTTCGGCACCTTGTACGCGGCGAGGTGCTCGCGGCAGTGGGCCTGCAGTGCCGCCTCGTCGAACGCGGCGTCGCGCTCGAGCTCCACCGCGGCGACCACCATCTCGCCACCCCGCTCCAGCGGCTTGCCGAACACCGCGGCGTCGACGACGGTCGGGTGCAGCCGCAGCACGGCCTCGACCTCCGAGGGCGCCACGTTGAACCCGCCGGTGATGACGAGCTCCTTGGCCCGGTCGACGATCGTCGTGAAGCCGTCGGCGTCCACGGTGACGATGTCGCCGGTCCGCAGCCAGCCGTCGGGCGTCAGGGACTTGGCGGTCTCGTCCGGCTCGTTCCAGTAACCCTGGAACACCTGCGGGCCCTTGAGCAGCAGCTCGCCCGGCTGCCCCTGGGCCACCTCGACGCTCGAGTCCTCGAGGTCGACCACCTTCATCAGGGTGGACGGGAACGGCACGCCGATGGTGCCGGTGCGCCGCGTGGGGTGGAACGGGTTGCCCAGTGCGACCGGCGACGACTCCGTCAGGCCGTAGCCCTCGACGAGCAGCCCGCTGGTCATCGACTCCCACAGCTCGACGACGTGGTCCGGCAGGTTCATCGCGCCCGAGATGCAGAACCGGCAGGACCGCAGCGACACGCCACGCTCCTTGGCCGCGAGGGCCGTGCGCTCGTAGATCGGCGGCACGGCGCAGTACACGGTGGCGGGCGACTTCTTCATCGCGTCGAGGATCATCCCCGGCTCGAACTTGGGGAAGAGCACCAGCAGGGCCTGCTTACGGATGCCGTACGTCAGGTAGAGCGTCATGCCGAAGGCGTGGAACATCGGCAGGATCGCGTAGAAGATCTCCTTGCGGTACTCGGCTCCGTGCATCCACGCCTCACCCTGCAACGCGTTGGCGTAGAGGTTGAAGTGGGTGAGCATGGCCCCCTTGGGCCGTCCCGTGGTGCCGGACGTGTACTGGATGACCGCCAGGTCGGTCACCGAGGGGCGCGGGTGGGCCGGGTCCAGCCGGCCGTGACCGAGCAGCGTCTCCCAGGCGATCGTGCCGGGTGCAGGGGCGGTCAGCGAGGCGCGGGTCTTGCGCAGGCTCGGGACCGGCAGCCGCAGCGCGAGCCGCTTGGCGGCCGGGAACGCGTGCAGCAGGTTCACCGCGACGATGTGGTCGATCTCGATGTCCGCCGGGAATGCGCGCACCGAGGGCACCGCGACGTCCCAGGCGATCACCACGCGGGCCTGGTGGTCCTCGAACTGGTGGCGCAGCTCCCGGGAGGTGTACAGCGGGTTGTGCTCGACGACGACGGCGCCGAGCCGCAGCACCGCGTAGAAGGCGACGACGTGCTGCGGGCAGTTCGGCAGGATGAGCGCGACGCGGTCGCCGGCACGCACCCCGAGCCGGCGCAGACCCTCCGCCGCACGGTCGACGTCGGCGCCCAGCTGCGTGTAGGTGGTGCGTCGGCCGAAGAACTCCAGGGCCGGGTGGTGGCCCGCCTCCGCCACGGACTGCTCGAACATCGCGACCAGGGACTCGGTGGGGAGCTCGATCTCGGCCGGGACGCCCGGCTGGTAGTTCTTCACCCAGGGGGGCACGTCGGTCGTGGTCATGGCGTCATTGTTCCGCACGCCGGACCCGCGTCGACGCCTCGATCACCCGCCGGAAGAGGCGTTCGTAGTCGTCGACCATCCGGTCCGCGGAGAACCGGGCCACGGCGTCGGCGCGGCAGGCGGCCCGGTCCAGCTGCGCGGCCGCGGCGACGGAGGCGGCGGCCTGCGTCACGTCGTCGACGAGGAACCCTGAGACCCCGGGTCGGATGATCTCCGGCATGGAGCCGCGCCGGTAGGCGATGACGGGGGTGCCGGTGGTCATGGACTCCGCCACCGACAGCCCGAACGGCTCGTCGAAGTCGATGAGGTGCAGCAGCGCGAGCGCCCCGCCCAGCAGCTGGTCGCGCTCGGCCGGGCCGACCGGCCCCAGGTACCTCACCTGGCGGCCGTCGACGTGCGGCGCCACCTCGCGGCGGTAGTACACCTCGTCCTGCACCACGCCGGCGATGACCAGCGGTAGGCCGGCGAGCCGGGCCGCCTCGATCGCCGTCGCGGTGCCCTTGTCCGGGTGGATCCGGCCGAGGAACAGCAGGTAGCCGCCGTCGCCGGCGCCGAGGGTGAAGTCGTCGACCTGGATGCCGTGGTGGATCGTCGCGGCGTACGTCAGGTCGGGGTGACGGTCGGCGTCGCTGATGGCGACGTAGTGCACCACGTCGTCGTAGGCGCGGTAGACGGGCACGATGCGCTCGGAGGAGAAGCCGTGGATCGTCGTGACGACCGGGGTGGGGGTCAGTCGGCTGAAGACCAGCGGCAGGAAGTCGAACTGGTTGCTGATCACGTCGAACTGCGCCGCCCGCTCGAACACGGCGGCGATGTGCAGGGCCTCGTAGACCTTGGCGTCGACCGACGCGTCCTCCTCGTAGCCGGCCGGCGCCTCCGCGTGCAGCCGGGCGGAGGTGGTGGAGTCCGCGGTGGCGAACAGCGTCACGTCGTGGCCGCGGGCGACCAGCCCTTCGGCGATCGTCGACGCGACCTGCTCCCACGGGCCGTAGGAACGCGGCGGCACGGAGTGGGCGATCGAGGCGAGCACGGCGACCCTGACGGTGACCTCCTGGGTGTCGCCCCGAGGGTACGCCCGGGGCCTGGCGACGGTTCGCTGGTAGCCTGGGACCTGTTCGACCATGAGGACGCCGGGACATCGGTCCGGCTCCTGGTGCCGCCCCCTAGCGGTGGCGCCCCCCTGGATGCGGCCTTCTCCCTCCCCGTGCACGGCAGCACCTTCGCTGCGAGCAGCGCTATGGAAGAAGGCCCCTATGGGCGTCCGTCTCGGCTTCCTGTCGACCTATCCCTCCACCCAGTGCGGCATCGCGACGTTCTGCCAGGCCTTGGTGACCCACCTGACCGCGGCGGGTGCCGACGCCGGGGTGGTCCGGCTCGTCGACGAACGGCTGCCTCGGACTCCGCCCGTCGTGCACGAGTGGGTGGCCGGTCAGGCCGGCGGTGCAGCGGCGGCGGCCGCGGTGCTCAACACGTACGACGTGGCCGTGATCCAGCACGAGTACGGCATCTTCGGCGGTCCTGACGGCCAGGACGTGCTCGAGGTGGCCGCTCTGCTGCGCGTGCCGGTGATCACCGTGCTGCACACCGTGCTGACCACGCCGACCCCGAACCAGCACCGGGTGCTCGCGGCGCTCATCGAGCGGTCCGACGCCCTGGTGACGATGACCGAGACGGCGCGCGACCGGCTGATGGCGGGATGGGACGTCGACCCGGCCCGGGTCTCGGTCATCGCGCACGGCGCGGAGGACAACCGGCTCGGCGTCGCGCCGACCCCGGACGGCGGCGCCCGGCAGCGCACGGTGCTCACCTGGGGTCTGCTGTCCCAGGGCAAGGGGATCGAGTGGGCGCTGCTGGCCCTGGCCGACCTGCGCCAGCGGGTGCCCCTGCCCGCCTACCAGATCGTCGGCCAGACGCATCCGCGCGTCCTGGAGCGCGAGGGCGAGGCATACCGCAACCGGCTGATCGCCCTGACCCGCGAGCTCCGGCTGACCCGCACCGTCCACTTCGACAGCCGCTACCTGTCGGGACCTGTGCTGCGCGGTGTGGTCCGGCGTGCGGACGTCATCCTGCTGCCCTACGACTCGAAGGAGCAGGTGACGTCCGGCGTGCTGGCCGAGGCGGTGGCAGCCGGCAAGCCGGTGATCGCGACGGCGTTCCCGCACGCCGTCGAGCTGCTGTCCAGCGGCGCCGGCCTGCTCGTCCCGCAGCGCGACCCGGCCGCGATCGCGGCCGCGCTCGAGCAGGTCCTCACGGTCGACGGCCTCGCCGACGCCATGGCGTCGACCGCCCGCTCCCTGGCGGCGTCGCTGCTGTGGCCGAACGTCGCCGAGCGCTACCTCCAGCTGGCCGCGTCCGTGCAGAGCCTCGCGTTGCGGAGCGCCGTCTGATGGACCGCACGCCGAGGTTCGACCACCTGGCCCGACTGACGACCCCGTCCGGTCTCTACGAGCACGCGCTCGGCACGACACCGCGGGTGGCGAACGGGATGTGCGTCGACGACGTGGCGCGCGCGCTCGTCGTCACCGCGCGCGTGCCCCATCCGACGCCCCAGGTCGCGGCCATGTCCGCCACCTACCTGCGGTTCGTGCGGGAGGGCCAGCGGTCCGACGGGTCGCTGCACAACCGGCGCACCGCCGACGGCGCCTGGGTGGATGCGCCGTCGACGGGAGACCACTGGGGCCGCGCGCTGTGGGCGCTCGGCACCGCGGCCGCCCAGCTCTCCGACGACACCCTGGCGGCCGACGCCCGCCGCGGCGCCCTGGTGGCGCTCGCAGCCAGGTCCGTGCACCCCCGCGCGATGGCCTACGCCGCGCTCGGAGCCGTCCAGCTGCTCCGCGCCTTCCCCGCGGAGGACGCGGCGCACCGGATGCTGCTGGATGCGCGCGACGCGCTGCCCCGACCCCGGGCCGACCGCACCTGGCCGTGGCCCGAGGCCCGGCTGACCTACGCGAACTCGGTGCTCCCCGAGGCGATGATCGCCGTCGGTGCCGAGCTGCTCGACGAGTCGCTGGTGGGCGACGGGCTCGCACTCCTGGGCTGGCTGGTGGACGAGCAGACCGTCGGCGGGCACCTGTCCGTCGTGCCTGCTGGTGGACGATCTCAGGGGGAAGGACGGCCGGGGTTCGATCAGCAGCCCATCGAGGTGACAGCGCTGGCCGAGGCCGCCGCGACCGCGTTCCTCGTCACGGGCGCACGGCCGTGGGTCGCCGTCCTGGAGCGGTGCGCCGCCTGGTTCGAGGGCGACAACGACAGCCGGGTGGCGGTGCGGGACGCTGCCACCGGTGGCGGCTTCGACGGTCTCGAGCGCCATGGGGTCAACCAGAACCAGGGCGCCGAGTCCACCCTCGCGTGGCTCGCCTGCGCGCAGCTGGTGGGAGCCGGGCGCCCGGTGACCGCGCTGTGACACCCGCCCACTCCGCGCCCGACGTCTCCGCGCCCGAGGTCTCCGCGCCCGACACCTCTGCACCCGGCGCCGCCGACCCGGCGTGGGTGCGCCGGACCGACCACGTGCTGCGTTCGGACCGGAGCCGGGTCGTCGCCACCATCTTCTTGCCGGGCCAGGAGATGGTCGCCTCGGGGCGCTCGCGGTCTCCCGGGGTGCTCGATCGCGTGCTCGCGCTCTCCGACGACGAGGTCGAGGCGGAGCTGACGCAGCTCGCGGTCTCCTTCGCCGGTCGACACCGGCGGCTGGAGGACAGCTGGGACGCCCACTTCCTGCGGATGGAGCACCGGCTCGTCGGCGCTCCGCCCGCCTCCCCGAGCCGGCGGCGGCTGATCGGCGCGTACTTCACGCAGGAGTTCGCGGTGGAGGCGGCGGCGCTGTTCAACCCGTCGATGGTGCCGCACCCGGACCAGACCGGGCTGCCGCCGGACTCGACCCGCTTCCTCATGACGGTGCGCGTCCTCGGGGAGGGCCACCGCTCGAGCATGGAGATGCGCACCGGCGTCGTCGCCGCCGACGACGTCGTCACCTTCGATCCGCTGCCGTCCGTGGCCATGCGGTCGACGGCGTCCGCGGGCCGGTACTCCCGGTCGGCGTTCCAGCGCCAGCTCGACCAGCTCGGTGGTGACCAGGCCAACTCCGCGTTCGTGCTCGGCGCGCTGGGCCCGCAGTTCGGCCGTGACGAGCTCGACCGTGCCCTGGACGACCTGCGGGACCAGCGGCTCACCCGGGGGTCGGCCGTCCGCACGGTGGACCAGTTCGAGCGGATCGCCGCGTGCACGTACGAGGCCACGTTCCCAGCCGACTCGGCCGTCCAGGAGCGGGTGCTGATGCCCCACGGACCGAACGAGAGCAGTGGCGTGGAGGACGTCCGGATGGTGCGCTTCGACGCGGCCGACGTCGGTGCCGAGTACCTGGGCACCTACACCGCGTATGACGGGCGCGACATCGCGATGCAGCTGCTCCGCACGCGCGACTTCGCACACTTCTCGTCGACGCCGCTGTCCGGTCCGGGTGCCCGGAACAAGGGCCTGGCCCTGTTCCCCCGGAAGGTCGGCGATCGCTACCTCGCGCTGTCCCGTGCCGACCGGGAGAGCAACTCGGTGTCGGCGTCCGACGACCTGCTGCACTGGGAGAAGCCGGTCGTCGTGCAGCGCCCCGAGCGCGGCTGGGAGCTGGTCCAGCTCGGCAACTGCGGGTCTCCGATCGAGACCGAGGAGGGCTGGCTCGTGCTGACCCACGGGGTGGGCGCGATGCGGACGTACAGCGTCGGTGCGCTGCTGCTCGACCTCGACGACCCGACACGGGTGCTGGGCCGTCTCGAGCGCCCGATGCTCACGGCCATCGGCGACGAGCGGTCCGGCTACGTGCCGAACGTCGTGTACTCCTGCGGCGCGATGCTGCACGGCCGGACCCTGGTGCTGCCCTACGGGTGTAGCGACTCCGCCACCCGGATCGCCCTCGTCGACCTCGACGCGCTGCTCGACGAGCTGCGTCCGGGTCGCGTGCGGATCACGTCATGACGCCGGTCGCCGCGGTGCCGGCCCGCAGCGGTCGGGCGGTGGAGCCGGAGGCGGACTTCCCGTCGGCCGCGACGCAGCCCAAGCCGTGGGGGCACGAGGTGCTCTTCGCCGGCGGCGAGCACGGCTACGTCGGCAAGCTCATCACCGTGCGCGCCGGCCAGGCGCTCAGCCTGCAGTACCACACGGAGAAGGACGAGACGATCGTCGTCGTCTCCGGTGAGGCCCTGCTCGAGCACGGTCCGTCGGCCGACGCCCTGACCGCGCGCACGATGAGGCCCGGCGAGACGGTGCATCTGGGCGCCGGGGTGGTGCACCGCATCACGGCCGTCGTGGACCTGCTGTTCGCGGAGGTGTCGAGCGCGGCGCCCGGGTGGCGGGACGACGTCGTCCGGCTCGCCGACCGGTACGGCCGGGACGGCACCACGGCGCCCTGAGCGTCGCGGTCGCGCCCTGGTTCCGGCTCCGGCACCGACGCCGGCTCCGGCACCGACGCCGACGACGGCTCAGCCGGCGGCAGGCGCGCGTCGGGCGAGGCGGTCGTCGGGGTCCAGGCGCTCCAGCAGGGCGGTGGTGATGGCGCCGAGCTGGCCGATCTGCTCGTCGGTGAGGGCGTCGATCACCAGGGCCCGCGCCTGACGCACATGGCCCGGCGCGGTGGCGACGAGCACGTCCCAGCCGTGCTCGGTCAGCTCCGCGTTCGTGGCGCGGGCGTCCTCCCTGCACGGGGTGCGGGCGACCAGGCCCCGGGCCTCGAGGCGGGCCACCACGTGCGACAGCCGGGGGAGAGTGGCGCTGGTGCGCAGGGCGAGCGCAGTCATCCGCAGGGTGCGGTTCGGCACCTCCGACAGCATGGCCAGCACCTGGTAGTCGAAGTGCGTGAGGCCGGCGTCGCGCTGCAGCTGCGAGTTCAGCCGGGCCGGCAGCAGCTCGCACACGCCGACGAGGCCGATCCAGGCCTCCAGCTGCGCGGCGGACAGCCACCGCACCGGGTCGGTGGCGGGTGAGGTGGCAGGCCGCGTAGCGGTGGGCGTCGTCATGCGCCCAGGATAGCAAATAGTTGACTGAACAACCAACAGGGTCTAGCGTTGCTTGTACAGACAACTACAGGCAACCACGGAGGCGTCGCATGAGCACGGTCACGGTCATCGGTACGGGGAACATGGGCACCCAGATCGCCACCCTCGCCGCCAAGGGCGGTGCGCAGGTGCAGGTGCTGGACCGGGTCGCCGACAAGGCGGCCGCGCTCGCGGGCTCGGTGGGCGGCACGCCCGGTGTGGTGGGCGACGCGCTGACCGGCGACATCGTCGTGCTCGCCGTGCCCTACCCGGCGCTGGACGAGCTGCTGGGCACCTACGCCGACCAGCTGGCGGGACGCACCCTGGTGGACATCACCAACCCGGTGGACTTCACCACGTTCGACTCGCTGGTCGTCCCTGCCGACTCGTCCGCCGCGGCCCAGCTCGCCGCGCGGGTGCCCGGCGCCGCGGTGCTCAAGGCCTTCAACACGACGTTCGCGGGGGCTCTGGCCGCGGGGGAGGTCGGCGGGCAGCCGGCGACGGTGCTCGTCGCGGGCGACGACGCGGCCGCCAAGACCGCGTTCACCGACGTGTTCGGCCCCGCCGTGGGCGTCGTCGACGTCGGGTCGCTGCGCCGCGCTCGCGAGCTGGAGGCCCTCGGGTTCCTGCAGATCACCCTGGCGGCGGGCGGGTCCACCAGCTGGGGGACCGGCTTCACGCTGGTTCGCTGACCCCGCCGCCCGCGCGGCAGCCGCGTCCGGGACGCCCAGGTGCCGGACCGGCAGGGCGGGCGTGGGACCTTGGCCCTACGGTGGGCGCGTGACCCCCGAACGTGAGCGCCAGGCGGCGCGTGGCCTGGCGCGGCACGACATGCCGGAGCCACTGCGCAGCGACGTGCGCGTGCTGGGCGGATTCCTGGGCCGCGTGCTGCGCGAGTCGGGCGGCGACGAGCTGTACCAGGACGTCGAGCGGCTGCGGGAGCTGGCCATCGCGGCCCACGACGACCCGGAGGTCGACGCGCTCGCCGAGGCCGAGCGGCTCGTCGACGCCATGACGCTGGACCGTGCGGAGCTGGTGGCCAGGGCGTTCACCTGCTACTTCCACCTGGCCAACCTCGCGGAGGAGTACCACCGCGTGCGGGTGCTGCGCGAGCGCGAGTCCTCGCTGCTGGCGCACCAGCTGGCACCGGACGACTCCGTGCCCGCCGCGTACGCCCAGCTCGTCGACGAGGTCGGCGACGACGAGGCGCGCGCCCGGCTGCAGGCGCTCGAGTTCCGCCCGGTCCTGACGGCGCACCCCACGGAGGCGCGGCGCCGGGCCGTCGCCCGGTCCATCCGGCGGATCGCGGCACTGCTCGCCGAACGGGACGCGCTCCACATCGGCGGCACGAGCCTGGCGGAGAACGACCGGCAGATGCTCGCCGAGATCGACACGCTGTGGCGCACGTCCCCGTTGCGGGCCACCAAGCCGACCGTGCTCGACGAGGTCGCGACCGTGCTCGACGTGTTCGACGCGACGCTGGCCGAGGCGCTGCCGGCCATCTATCGACGCCTGGACGACTGGCTGCTGGGCGACGACGCCGGCACGAAGGCTCCGGTGGTCCGGCCCTGGCTCCGGCTCGGCACCTGGATCGGCGGTGACCGTGACGGCAACCCGCACGTCACCGCCGAGGTGACCCGGGCGGCCGCCGTGCTGGCCTCCGAGCATGCGCTCGACGCGCTGGAGGCGTCCGCGCGACGCACCGCCGAGGGGCTGACGCTGGACGGGGCACACACCCCGGCGTCCAGTGGGCTGTCCGCCCTGTGGCAGCGCCAGCGCGCCGTCGCTGACGCCCTGACCAGCAGGATCGCGGAGGAGTGCCCCAACGAGCCGCACCGGCGGGTGATGCTCGTCGTCGCCGACCGGCTCGCCGCGACGCGCCGCCGTGACGCCGACCTGGCCTACGCCTCGGCGGCCGCGCTCGAGGCCGACCTGCGGGTGGTGCAGGACTCGCTCGTCGAGGCCGGTGCGCCGCGTGCCGCCTACGGTCGGCTGCAGGCGCTGCTGTGGCAGGTGCAGACCTTCGGCTTCCACATCGCCGAGCTGGAGGTGCGCCAGCACTCGGCCGTGCACGCGGCCGCGCTCGCGGACCTCGACGAGCACGGTGTGGACGGCCCGCTGGCCCCGTCGACCGTCGAGGTGCTGGACACGTTCCGCGCCATCGGCACGGTGCAGCGCCGGTTCGGGGTCGACGCCGTGCGGCGCTACGTCGTCTCGTTCACGCAGTCCGCGGAGCACCTCGCCGCCGTGTACCGGCTCGCGGAGCTCGCCTTCGGCAGCGCGGACGAGGCGCCGGTGATCGACGCGATCCCGCTGTTCGAGACCTTCGCCGACCTGCAGGCCAGCGTGGACGTGCTCGAGGCGTCCCTCGGCCTGCCGCAGGTGCAGCGTCGGCTCTCCCAGACCGGCCGGCGTCTGGAGGTGATGCTGGGGTACTCCGACTCCTCGAAGGACGTCGGCCCAGTGTCCGCGACGCTCGCGCTCGACGTGGCCCAGGCGCGGATCACGCAGTGGGCGCGCGCGCACGGCATCCGCCTCACCCTGTTCCACGGCCGGGGCGGTGCGCTCGGCCGCGGCGGCGGCCCGGCCAACCGGGCGCTGCTCGCCCAGCCCCCCGGCAGCGTGGACGGCCGGTTCAAGCTCACCGAGCAGGGCGAGGTGATCTTCGCCCGGTACGGCGACCGGACCATCGCCGCCCGGCACATCGAGCAGGTGACCGCGGCGATGCTGCTCGCCGGTGCGCCCTCGGTGGAGCGGCGCAACGCCGAGGCCACCGAGGAGTTCGCGGACCTCGCGGCCCGCCTCGACGTGGCGGCCCGCGAGCGGTTCCACGCGCTGGTGCGCGCCGACGGCTTCCCGGCGTGGTTCGCCCAGGTGACCCCGCTGGAGGAGGTGGGGCTGCTGCCGATCGGGTCGCGTCCCGCGCGGCGCGGGCTCTCGGTGTCCTCGCTCGACGACCTGCGGGCGATCCCCTGGGTGTTCTCCTGGTCGCAGGCGCGGATCAACCTCGCCGGTTGGTACGGCCTGGGCAGCGCCCTGGAGGCCGTCGGTGACGTGGACCTGGTGCGCCGCGCCTACGCCGGCTGGCCGTTGTTCGCCACGGTGGTCGACAACGTGGAGATGTCCCTGGCCAAGACCGACGCCCGCATCGCGGAGCGGTACCTGGCGCTGGGGGACCGGGACGACCTCGCGGCGATGGTGCTGGACGAGATGGCGCTGACCCGGCGCTGGGTGCTGGCGGCCACGGGTTCGGACGCGATCCTCGCCCACCGCCGGATCCTCGGCCGGGCGGTCGCGCTGCGCAGCCCGTACGTCGACGCACTGTCGCTGATCCAGCTGCGCGCGCTGCGCGGGCTGCGCCAGGGGGCGGTCGACGAGTCCGCCGACGATCTGCGCCGGCTGCTGCTGCTCACCGTCAACGGCGTGTCCGCCGGCCTGCAGAACACCGGCTGAGCAGCTGCGGCGCCGGGGGTCAGGTCACGCCGGCACGGTGCGCGGCGCCGCCCACGCCCGCAACGCGGTGACCTGGTCGTCCATCACGGTGGCGAGCGGGCGGGTGGCGCGCACCTCGGCCAGCACGTCGGCGGCGGCCAACGCGGTGCCCCGGGCGTAGGCGCCGTAGGTCGCCGCGACGACGGCCGCCTCGAGCTCCGCGCCGGAGAAGCTCGGCGAGGCCGCGGCCAGGGCGGCGGCGTCAGCGGGCGACAGGGCCAGACCGTGCGCCCGGGCGTGGATCGTGACGATCGCCGCGCGGGTGGCCTCGTCGGGCAGGTCGACGAAGAAGATCTCGTCGAACCGGCCCTTGCGCACCAGCTCGGCCGGCAGCGCGGAGATGTCGTTGGCGGTCGCGACGACGAACACCCGCGCCCGGTGCTCGGCGAGCCAGGTGAGGAAGGCGCCGAGGATGCGCCGCGACGCCCCCGTGTCACCGTCCGAGGTGGCGATCGCCTTCTCGACCTCGTCCACCCAGACGACGCACGGCGCCAGCGCCTCGGCCGCCGCGAGCGACTCGCGCAGCCGCCGCTCGGACTCCCCGACGTACTTGTCGTAGACCGCGGCCAGGTCCAGGCGCAGCAGCGGAGCGCCGAGGAGCACCGCGGACGCCTTGGCCGCGGCGGACTTGCCGCAGCCCTGCACGCCGAGCAGCAGCACCCCGCGGGGCGGGCGCAGCGAGGCCGCGGTTCCGTCGAGGGCGGGCCGGCGGGCCGTCAGCCACGCCTTGAACCGCAGCATCCCGGCAAGCTCGTCGGGTGCGACGAGGTCCTGCTCGTAGGACAGCACACCGTCGCCGGCGAGCAGGTCGCGCTTGGCGGCCATGGCGCGGGGCAGGTCGTCCGCGAGCAGTGCGCCGTCGTCGACGACCACCGAACGGGCCACCGCGGCCGCATCGCCGTACGTGAGCCCGGCGAGCCGTTCGATGAGCAGGGTGCGCGCCTGCGGGTCGACGAGCGGCGGCACGCCGGTGGCGGACGCCCACGCGCCGAGCACGCCGTCCACGATCGCCTGCCGTTCGTCCTGCGACGGGAAGGCCACCGGGAAGCGGAGCGCCAGGTGCTCGAGCTCGTCCGGCACGTCCAGGTGGGCGCTGACCAGGACGATCGTGCTGCGCATCGGCATCGGCGCTGCGGCGATGTCCTTGAGCAGCCGGACGACGACCGGGTCGGACAGGTAGGGGTGCAGGTCGAGCAGCACGTAGGTGGCGGGCACCCGGGAGTCACGGATGTTGCGGAGCACGGCGACCGCGTCCGAGTCGTACCACTGGTGCTGCTCGGAGGGCTGGTCGAGCCGGGACAGGGCGTCCGTCACCGACCAGCGGAACAGCGGCCGCCGGGTGGACGAGGCGGCGGCCCGCACCATCGCGAGGGCCCGAGGCTCGTCGTCGCACTCCATGACCACGAGCCCGACGCGTCCGGCGAGGAGCGCGGACAGGGCGTGGGCGTCGTCCGGGGGCACAGCGGAACCCTAGTGCCGAGAACCGTCCGGGCCGGGCAGCGAGATCACCGCGGGCAGCGTCTCGCCGCGCGCCAGCGCGTCCAGCACCAGCAGCTCGTGCGGGACGACCGGCTCGGGCAGCGCGTCGAGCGGGAACCAGCCCATCGCGGCGGCACGCTCGGCCTCCCGCAGCGCCGGGGTGCCCGACCACACGGTCACCTCGAAGAACACGTCGACCCGCTGCTCCACCGACGGGCCGCCGCGCTCGAAGCGGTGCAGAGCGACGAGCGCATGCAGGTCCTCCGGGCGCACGACGATGCCCGCCTCCTCCGCCGCCTCGCGGACAGCCGCCTCGTGCACGGACTCTCCCACCTCGACGTGGCCGGCGAGTGTCGCCCAGTGACCGTCGCGGTAGCCGGTGCCCTGGCGCAGCTGGAGCAGCACCTCGTCGCGGCCGGCTTCCCGGCGGCGCAGCACGACGTACGCAGCGGCGACGAGCAGCGTCCGATCCGGGAGGTGGTCGTCGGCGTCGTAGCGCAGGGTCGGCACGCGGCGAGTGTCGCACGGCACGGGGGAGGGAGGCAGGGCGCGGGACGGGGTGGGAGATGGGGAGGGAGATGGGGAGGGAGATGGGGTGGGAGAAAGGGACAGCGCGGTGTCGGAGGCACGGGTTACCGTCGATGCGTGGCGCCAGCCCTCACCGCGTCCTCCTCGACGGAGTTCGCCGCGATCATCGAGCCGATGCGGCGTGAGCTGCTCGCGCACTGCTATCGCATGACCGGCTCGTCGCACGACGCGGAGGATCTGCTGCAGGAGACGTACCTGCGGGCCTGGCGGGCTCTGCCGCAGTTCGAGAGCCGGTCGTCGGTGCGCACGTGGCTGCACCGGATCGCGACGAACGCGTGCCTGAACCACCTCGAGGGCCGGGCCCGCCGTCCGGTGCCGGTGGGCCTCGCGGCACCGGACGCGGGCTCGTCGGCAGGCACGGCGGCCGGGGGTGTGCGAGTGGTCGGCGAGAGCGCCGCCGAACGCGTCGTCTGGGGCGCCCGGCCCGCGGACCCCGGCGAGGTGGTGGCCGACCGCGCGCAGGTGCGCGACGCACTCGCGTCGGCGCTGGCACACCTCACCGCGTCGCAGCGCGCCGTGCTGCTGCTGCGTGACGTGCTGATGTGGAGCGCGGCCGAGGTGGCCGAGGAGCTCGGGCTGTCCGTCGCGGCGGTGAACTCCGCACTGCAGCGGGCGCGTGCCCGCGTCGGCGGGGGCGCACCCGTCCCTCCCCGTGCCTCGTCACCGGGTGCCCCGCGTGCTCAGCTCGACCGGCTCGCGGCGGCGTTCGAGGCCTGCGACGTCGAGGCCATCGTCGGGCTGCTCACCGCGGACGTCGTCGGCGCGCAGGCGCCGGGTCGCGGGTGGGAGCGTGCGGCGGTCTGACCGGCTCCGGCCACGCTGCCCGGGAGGCGCCACCCGTGGTGGCTAGGCTCGGCACGACGATCGACGACCGATGACCGGCGACCGGAGGTGCGCGGTGAGCGACACGGGCAACGGCGACTTCGAGTTCGAGCGGCGGTTCTGGGCCCGGGACGTGCCCGGCGATCTCCTCGAGGCCACCCCGACGCTGATCGTGCAGAGCTACCTGCTGGCCGCCGACGGCTGGGCGGTGCGGATCCGCGCCCAGGCGCCCGGCGTCCCGGCCCGGGTGGATCCGGCGCTCGACGAGCTGGCGCTGCTGGAGGCCCACCTCCATCGCGTCGACTTCGGCGCCGTGACGGTCAAGGGCCCGATGGTCGGGGGCACGCGCTACGAGGCGGAGCGCGAGGTCGACCCGAGCGTGGCGATCGAGCTGGTTCGGCGCGGACCGGGCCGGGTGGCCAAGCTGCGCCACGCGGTGTGGCTGGGCGACGACGGCTGGGTGATCGACGTGTTCTGTGGCGCGAACGCGCCGCTGGTCGTCGCGGAGGTGGAGCGCGGTGGCCCGGTGACCGACCTGACGATCCCCGCGTTCTGCGTCACCGAGGTCACCGTGGACGGCCGGTTCGCCAACGACGCGCTCTCGCGGCGCCCGTACGGCGCGTGGGCGGACGCGTTCGCCACCGAGCTGGCGACCGCGGGCCCCACGCTCCTCACCGGCCTGGGCACCAACCGCCGCGCCGACGTCTGACCCCGGCCGCCCGGGACGCGCTGCCAGCGCATCCCGCGTTGCCAGCGCATCCCGCGTTGCGAGCGCATCCCGCGTTGCTAGCGCATCCAGCGACGGTGACCCGGGCGGAGCGCGCGGCGGGCCGCGCGTCGTGCGTCGTCGTGCGCCTGCTCGCCCTGCCGTTGCGCGAACGCGTCCAGCCGGCCGTAGACGAAGGCGTCCTCGCCGTCGAGGCGCGCGCGGGCGGCGACGCGGCGCAGGGTCGCGCGCCGGACCACCGTGTCGTGCTGCACGCCGAGGGCGTCCTGCACCGCCGCGGCCCGCCGGGCGCTACGGGCGGCCGCCGCGGGGTCCCGGTAGGCCGCCAGCTCGGTGGCGTACCGGGCGCGGCGGGCCGCCTTGCGCGCCCGATGCAACGCCTCGTCGAGCGCGGTGCCGGGGGTCGCGGCGTCGGCGGCGGCCATCTCCCGCGCGAACCGGCGCCACTCCCGCCGGCAGCGCCTCAGCAGGGGGCCTGCGGCCGGGTGGTCGGCCTTCTGGTCCGCCGGAGGGACACCCAACGCGTCCAGGGCGGCGAACAGCCGGATGTGCTGCGGGGAGTCCAGCAGGCTCACCAGCTCGACCAGGGCCGTGGTCCGCGCCACGTCCCGGTCTGCCGCGAGGCGGTCCGCAGGCCCGCCGCCGGGTCCCGCCGGCTGATCCGCGAGGTCGCGGCACAGGGCGCGCGCCTCCACCGTGGGGTCGCGCACGGCGCCGAGCGCGTGCCCCAGCTCGCCCAGCGTCGCGCACACCGCGCGCGTGGCGCCCGCATCCAGTGCCGGGCGCCCCACCGACAGCACGGTGCGGAGGCGGCGGGTCACGGTGCGGGCGTCGTGCACGGCCTCGTCGTCCCCGGACCGGAGCGGGAGGTCGAGCGATCGCAGCCGGTCCACCAACGGGAGCAGGACGGCGCGGACCACCTCGCCGGCGGTGGCATCACGGTCCGCCGGGCCGTCCGGCGTGGTGCGCGGCCCGGCGCCGGGGGACCCGCCTGCCGGTGCGCGGGCCTCGTGGACGGCGCTGGACATGCGTCGATGATGCGCGTCGCTCGGACCTCCCGCCCGGTGTGGTGGCACCTAGACTGGCGCGACCCGCCTTGACGAGGAGCGACAGTGCCAGACCGCGCGCGGGGCCGTCGTCGGCCCGTGGTCCGTGCGCTGCTGGCCACGGTGCTCGTCGCCGTGCTGGGCGGCTGCACGCTCGGCACGCAGCCCGACCCGGGCCCGACGGATGGGCCCTCCTCGACGCCGACGCCGACGCCGACACCGGTGGTCGTCGTCGCGCCCGTCGCAGCGGCGGTGCTCGTCGATGCGGGGGAGGACGCCGCGGGTGCGGCGCTCCAGGTGTCGCGCGAGCTGTTCGTGTCCGCTCCAGTCGTCGTGCTGGCGCCGGCGGACGACGTCGCTGCGCAGCTGACCGCGGCCAGCGCGGCCGTGGGGATCGGCGCGCCCCTGCTGCTCACCGCCCCGGCCGCCACCTCAGCCGCCCCCGCCACGGTCGCGCCGGCGGACCCGGTGACGGCGGAGCTGGCCCGGCTGGACGCCGTCGCCGTGCTCCTCGTCGGCGATGCGCCGGCACCGGCGGGGCTGTCGGCGGTGCGGGTGCGCGCGGGGGCGGACGCCGAGGAGCTCGCCGCCGCGACCGGTGTGCGGTTCGGCCCGACGACGACGGTGCCGGCGGGCACCGAGCCGGCCGCGGTGCGCGCGCTGAGCCGCCCTGCCCCCGCGGTGCTCGTCGTCGAGGGTGCATCCGCGCCGGCAACGCCGACGCCGACGCCGACGCCGACGGCTCTGCCGCCGACCCCACGCACCGGCACGGTCCCCGCTCCGTTCGCGTCCGCGACCGCGACTGCCGCGCCGCTGCCGAGTCTGCCCGCCGTCGTCCCGCCCGATTCGCCGACCGGGACGCTCGCGCTCACCGGCGTCGGTGTGGACCCGCTCGCCGCCACCGCGTGCCTGCGCGCCGCCGGGGTGCCGTTCGTCGAGGTGCCCGCCGGCGACCCGAGGGCCTCGTCCGAGGCGGTCACGGCGATCGCTGCCGCCGCGCCGACGCATGTCGTCGCGCTCGGTGCCGCGTTCGGGCCTGCCGATCGGCTCGCCGCGCGGGTGGCGTCGGCCGCCACCGGCGTGCAGCTGCCCGGCGGCGGACAGCTCGTCTTCCCGCAGGACGCGGGACGGCCGGGTGTGCGGTACGTCGCGCTCTACGGCACGCCCGGAACGCCGGCGCTCGGCGTGCTCGGTGAGCAGGACGTGCCGGCGACGGTCGCCCGCGCCCAGGCCCAGGCCGCCGCCTACCAGCCGCTGACCGCGGACACCGTGGTGCCGGCGGTCGAGCTGATCGCGACGATCGCCTCGGCCGGCGCCGGACCGGACGGGAACTACTCGGACGAACGGGCCGTCGCCGACCTGCGCCCGCTCGTCGAGGCCGCGCAGGCCGCGGGCCAGCTCGTCGTCCTCGACCTGCAGCCCGGGCGCACCGACTTCCTCACCCAGGCCCAGCTCTACGCCGACCTGCTGGCCCTGCCGAACGTCGGCCTGGCGCTGGACCCGGAGTGGCGGCTCGCCCCCGACCAGGTGCACCTGCGCCAGATCGGCACGGTCGGCATCGACGAGGTCAACGCGGTGGCCGACTGGCTCGCCACGTTCACCCGTGAGCGGCACCTGCCGCAGAAGCTCTTCGTGCTCCACCAGTTCACGTTGCGGATGATCGGTGACCGGCAGCGGTTGGACACCACCCACGACGAGCTGGCGCTGATGATCCACGTGGACGGCCAGGGCGGCCAACCCGCCAAGGCGGGGACCTGGCGGGCGCTGCGGACCGACGCGCCGCCGGTGCACTGGGGCTGGAAGAACTTCATCGACGAGGACAAGCCGATGATCGACCCGGCGCAGACCTACGCCGTGCAGCCGGTGCCGGACCTCGTCACGTACCAGTAGCCGGCACCGCCGCCGCTCCGATGGCCGCTCGGGCTTCGTCCGGCGGCCGTCGCCGGGTGAGAAGTCCCCGGACGGGCGTGGGCGACGCAGGCGATCTGGTCATGTGTCTAGGGTGGCCCCGTGATGGGCGACTCCACCGGCGGATCCAGCCTCGGCCAGGCCGCACCTGCGCCCGGCGCGCGCTGGTGGCTCCGGGTCGCCGGCCTCGTCCTCGTGGGGCTCGTGCTCTCGGCGGTGTTCGGGGTGACGACGGCGAGCGCAGACGGCGCGCTCGGCCCGCACCAGGCCAGGTACCAGATGACCACCGACGACACCGTGACGGTCGACCTGGGCCCGCTCGGCACGTTGCAGATGGACTCGCCCTTGCCGCTGACGCTGGGTGTGCGCGCGACGGTGCAGGAGATTCCCGACAACCTCATCGAGCTCGGCTCGTCGTCCACGCTCACCGCGCTGTCGGGCGACGTCGCGTCCTACGTCCAGTTCTTCAGCGCACCGGCGGCCGCGGTGCACGACGTGACCGTCGCCCTCGAGGCCGACGCCGCGCGGCGCACGGCGGTGACGTTCGCGCTGCTGGCGTTGGCGTGGTGGGCTGCGCGGCTGCTGCTCGGGGCCGCACGCCGGTCGGAGCTCACGGCCCACCTGCGCCCGCACCGGCGGCTGATCGCCGCCGCCGCCGTGGTGGTGCTCGTCGGGACGACCGTGCTGACGTCGAGCGTGGGCGCCGCTGACCGGCGGACGCCGTCCACGCCGGTATCGGCAGTGTTCGCCGGCACGGCGCTCGAGGGCGCCCGCGTCACCGGGCGGCTCGGCGGGGTGATCGACACCTTCGGCGGCTACGTGCTCGACGCCCTGCAGGAGAACGACGCCTTCTACGCCGCTGCCGACCACGCCCTCGTCGCGGCGTGGGAGAGCCGCCCGGCCGAGCCTGACGCCTGGTACGTCCCCGCTCCGACGATGGGGCCGACCGACGCGGCCACCCCGTCGGCGAGCGCCTCGGCGGGTCCGTCCGACGCGGCGGGCGTGCCGACGGACGCCGGCACCACCGCCCCGCCGTCACCGGCGGGGGGCGACGGCGCCCTCGCCACGTCGACCGCAACCCCGACCCCGACCCCGACCCCGACCCCCAGCCCGACCCCGACCCCCAGCCCCGCCCGGACACGCCTGGACGTCGACCAGCTGGTCACCGTCGTCGTCGTCTCCGACCTGCACTGCAACGTCGGCATGGCGCGCCTGATCCACTCCTTGGTCTCGTTGTCCGGTGCGCAGGTGGTGCTCGACGCCGGCGACGACACCATCGACGGCACGGCCGTCGAGCAGTACTGCGTCACCACCTTCGCGCAGGCCATCCCCGATGGGGTCGCGCTCGTCACGTCGCCCGGCAACCACGACTCGCAGCTGACGTCGGCGATGTACGCCCGGGCGGGTGCGACCGTGCTGGCGGGCGGCGTCGTCGAGGTCGCCGGGATGCGCATCCTCGGCGACCACGACCCCTACGAGACCCGGCTGGTGTCCGGCACCACGCAGGTGACCGATGAGACGGTCGCGGAGGCCGGCGCCCGCCTGGCGAAGGTCGCCTGCGAGGACGGCGCGGTGGACCTGCTGCTCATCCACACCCCCCGGGTCGGCTCGCCGGCGCTGCGGTCCGGCTGCGTGCCGGCGCAGATCTCGGGGCACCTGCACCGGCGCACCAACCCGACAGTGGTCGACCAGGGCGTCCGCTTCGTCTCGTCGAGCACGGCCGGCGCCGTGGTGAGTCAGCCCACCGTCGGTCCGCTGCACGGCCGGGCCGAGATGACGGTGCTGCGCTGGAGCCCGCAGACCCACCTGTTCGTCGACTACCGCATCGTCTCGGTCGACGTCCACGGCTCGGCCTCGGTCGGTGCCGCGCAGCCGTGGCCGACCGTCCCCGTCGTGGCGGAGCAGAGCCCCGCCGACGTCGGCGCCTCGGGTGGGAGCGACGCGGTCGCGGACGCGCCCGGCGGGGCAGCGACCGACGCGGACGGCACCGTCGCACCCTGAACGCACCCCGACCTCACCTGCGCACGTACGCTGACCAGGTGAACGAGCCCGCCGCGACGGACGCGCTGTCCGCCGTCAGCCAGGACTACCTCAAGGTGATCTGGACCGCCCAGGAGTGGTCCGACCAGCGCGTGACCACCAAGGCGCTCGCGGCCCGCCTCGGCGTCGCGGCCTCCACGGTCTCCGAGACCGTGCGCCGCCTCGCGGAGGCCGGGCTCGTCACGCACGAGCCCTACGGCGCGGTCGACCTCACCGACGCGGGCCGCCGGCACGCGCTCGCGATGGTCCGCCGGCACCGGCTGCTCGAGACGTTCCTGGTCGCCGAGCTCGGCTACGGCTGGGACGAGGTGCACGACGAGGCCGAGGTGCTCGAGCACGCCGTCTCCGACCGGTTCGTCGATCGGATCGCCGAACACCTCGGACACCCCGCGCGCGACCCGCACGGCGACCCGATCCCGGGACCGGACGGTGCGTTGACGGCGCCGGCGGCGCGCGTGCTGTGGGAGGTCGAGCCGGGGGAGTGGCGCGTGGTGCGCATCTCCGACGCCGACCCCGAGCTGTTGCGCTACCTGCACGCCGCCGGCCTGGTGCCGGACACCGGGCTGACGGTCAGCCGGCACGACGCCGTCGGCATCGTCCGGGTTCGCCTGGGCGACGCGGGCCCCGAGGTCGACCTGGGCGAGGTCGCGGCCACGGCGATCTGGCTGACCGCGCCGCCAGCCTGACCCCGCGGCGCCCCGAACCTGACCCTGCGCTTCAGCGCTTGGTGAGGGTGCCCAGGATCGTCCGGGTCAGCTCCCTACCCAGCTGGGTGCCGGCCGAGCGCAGGAACGAGTCGAGCGGTCCCGTCCGTCGACGTGACGTGGTCGAGGTCGGGCGCTGCGCGCGCTCGCGTGCGGCGTCGTCCTTCGCCTGCTGCTCGGCCTGGTCGCGTGCCGCGGCATCGGCCGCCGCGGTGCGGGCGCGGCCCTGCAGCAGCTCGTACGCGGACTCGCGGTCCACCGCGGTGCCGTACCGGGCGCCGAGCGGGGACGCGGCGACGGCGGCGAGCACCACGGCGTCCGGTGCGGCGGCCATCGACGCCTGCGGTGCGCGCAGCCGGGTCCACGCCACCGGTGTCGGGGCGCCCTTCTCTCCGATCACCGTGACGATCGCCTCGCCCGTGCCCAGCTGCGTCAGCACCCGCTCCAGGTCGTACGACGACGTCGGGTAGGTGCGCGCGGCGGCCCGCAGGTTCGCCGCGTCGTCCGGCGTGAACGCCCGCAGCGCGTGCTGCACGCGGCTACCGAGCTGGCCGAGCACGTCGGCGGGGATGTCCTTGGGGCTCTGCGTGACGAAGACGATGCCGACACCCTTGGACCGGATCAGCCGCACGGTCCGCACCACCTGCTCGAGGAACGCCTTTGAGGCATCGGCGAACAGCAGGTGCGCCTCGTCGAAGAAGAACACCAGCTTCGGCTTCTCCGGGTCACCGACCTCGGGCAGCACCTCGAACAGGTCGGCCAGCAGCCACAGCAGGAACGTGGAGAACAGCTGCGGCCGGTCCTGCACGGCCGGCAGCTCCAGTGCGGAGATGATCCCGCGACCGTCGGCGGCGGTGCGCAGCAGCTCGGACACCTCGAACGCCGGCTCGCCGAAGAACGCGCCGGCGCCCTGCGACTCCAGCGTGACGAGCTCGCGCAGGATGACGCCGGCGGTAGCCGGCGACAGGCCGCCGATGCCCTTGAGCTCGCCCTTGCCCTCGTCCGAGACGAGCCACGCGACGGTGGCGCGCAGGTCCTCGAGGTCCAGCAGCGCCAGGCCCTGGGTGTCCGCCCAGTGGAAGATCAGCCCGAGGCTGGACTCCTGGGTGTCGTTGAGCCGGAGCACCTTGGACAGCAGCAGCGGGCCGAACTCGGAGATCGTCGTGCGCACCGGCACGCCGTGGCCCAGGCCGCCCAACGCGTAGAACTCCACCGGGAAGCTCGCCGGGCTCCAGTCCTGGCCGAGGGCCACCGTGCGTGCGCTGAGCTTGTCGCTCGGCGTACCCGGTGTGATGAGCCCGGTCAGGTCGCCCTTGACGTCCGCGACGAACACCGGGACACCCGCGCCGGACAGCCCTTCGGCCAGCAGCTGGAGGGTGCGCGTCTTGCCGGTGCCGGTGGCACCGGCGACGAGGGCGTGCCTGTTGAGCATGCCGAGCGGCAGCCCCACCTGCGCGGTCGGTGCGGGCACGCCGTCCTCGACGAGCGCGCCGAGGGCGAGCACCGCGCCGCCGAAGGCGTAGCCCGCGCGGATCTGCTCCGCGAGCTCCGACGGGGCGGCAGGCCGGCCGTCGGCCGGTGGCGGCGGGGCGTCGGACGACGCGGGCGCACCGGGAGAGTCCGGGACCGTCGGCGCCACGCCGGCGGGCGCGCCCGGCGCGGAGGTTGTGGGTGTCGGGGGTGTCGTCGATCCGCCGGCCGCCTGCTGCGCCGCCGCCAGGGCGGCCTGCGCCGCGGCAGCCCGGGCCTCGGCGGCGTCGGCTCTCGCCTGCGCCGCGGCCACCGCCGCCTGCGCGGCCTCCATCTGGAGCTGGGCCAGCCGTGCGGGGTCTGCCGGGTCCGTCGTCTGCGACATGGCGAGAGTCTAGGAGCGCGGTGGCTCCCGCGCGGGCCGTCCAGGCCGGGGCCTTTGCGCTCGTGCCGCACCCGTCCGGGGCGGCGTCGCCCGCCGGTAAACTCTCCGGGTGACGTCGTCGCACACCGAACCCGCCCCCGCCTCCGCTGCCTCCTCGACCGGGGACGAGGTCCCGTTCCGCTACACCCCGGCGCTCGCGGCGCAGATCGAGGCGCACTGGCAGGACGAGTGGGATCGGCGCGGCACGTTCTTCACCCCCAACCCCACCGGGCACCTCACGGACGGCGAGGGTCGGCACGCCGACCCGGCGCGGCGGCCGTTCTTCGTCATGGACATGTTCCCGTACCCGTCCGGCGCGGGCCTGCACGTCGGGCACCCCCTGGGGTACATCGCGACCGACGTCGTCGGCCGGTTCCGCCGGATGTGCGGCGACAACGTGCTGCACGCGCTCGGCTTCGACGCGTTCGGCCTGCCCGCCGAGCAGTACGCCGTGCAGACGGGTCAGCACCCCCGCACGACGACCGAGGCGAACATCGCGATCATGGCGCGCCAGCTGCGCCGCCTCGGCCTGGCGCACGACCCGCGCCGCTCGTTCGCGACGATCGACCCGGCCTACATGCGCTGGACGCAGTGGATCTTCCTGCAGATCTTCGAGTCCTGGTACGACGAGGACGCCGTGCGCCCGGACGGCGGCTCCGGCCGTGCCCGGCGGATCGCCGAGCTGGAGGCCGAGCTGGCCGCGGGCACCCGCGCAGTGCCGGACGGGATCGCCGGGGTGCCGATCGGCGCCCCCTGGTCCGAGCTGGACCGCGCAGCGCGGCGCCGGGTGCTGGACGCGCACCGGCTGGCCTACCTGTCCGAGACGCCGGTGAACTGGGCACCGGGCCTGGGCACCGTGCTGGCGAACGAGGAGGTCACCGGCGAGGGGCGCTCCGAGCGCGGCAACTTCCCGGTGTTCTCGCGCAAGCTGCGGCAGTGGAACATGCGGATCACCGCCTACGCCGACCGGCTGGTCGACGACCTGGACCGCATCGACTGGCCGGAGAAGGTCAAGTCGATGCAGCGCAACTGGATCGGCCGGTCCACCGGCGCGCGGGTCCGGTTCGAGGTGATCGGCGGCGCGGAGCTCGAGGTGTTCACCACGCGGCCCGACACCCTGTTCGGGGCCACCTTCATGGTCGTCGCACCCGAGCACTCGTTGCTCGACGAGGTGCCCGCGGCCTGGCCGGACGGCACCCGCTCGTCGTGGACGGGCGGGTACGACGAGCCCGCCGCCGCGGTCGCGGCGTACCGGGTCGCCACCGCCGGGCGCACCGCGGTGGAGCGGCAGGCCGACGCCGGCCGCAAGACCGGCGTGTTCACCGGCCACCTGGCGGTCAACCCGGTCAACGGCCAGAGCGTGCCGGTGTTCACCGCCGACTACGTGCTCATGGGCTACGGCACCGGAGCGATCATGGCCGTGCCCGGTGGCGACGAGCGCGACCACGAGTTCGCCGACGCGTTCGGCCTCCCGGTGGTGCACACCGTGGCCGGCGACGGCGACGGCCCGCGCACCGGCGACGGCCTGGTGGTCAACTCGTCCAACGACGAGATCAGCCTGGACGGCCTGGACGTCGCGTCCGCCAAGGAGACGATCACCACCTGGCTGGCCGCGCGCGGCGTCGGCGAGGCGACCACCACCTACCGCCTGCGGGACTGGCTGTTCAGCCGGCAGCGGTACTGGGGCGAGCCGTTCCCCGTGGTGTACGACGAGGACGACCTGCCGGTGGCGCTGCCCGACTCCGTCCTGCCCGTCACGCTGCCGGAGGTGCCGGACTACTCCCCGCGGCTGTTCGACCCGGACGACGCGGCGTCCAGCCCGGAGGCGCCGCTCGGGCGCAACGAGGCGTGGGTGAACGTCACCCTCGATCTCGGCGACGGGCCGCGCACCTACCGCCGGGACACCAACACGATGCCGAACTGGGCGGGGTCGTGCTGGTACCACCTGCGCTACCTGGACCCGGCGTCCGCCGACGTGCTCGTCGACCCCGACCTGGAGCGGTACTGGATGGGCCCGGGCCACGGCGCGCAGCCGGCCGGCTCGACCGGCGGCGTCGACCTGTACATCGGTGGCGTCGAGCACGCCGTCCTGCACCTGCTCTACGCCCGGTTCTGGCACAAGGTGCTGCACGACCTGGGCCACGTCTCGTCGGCGGAGCCCTACTACACGCTGTTCAACCAGGGCTACATCCAGGCGCACGCCTTCACCGACGAGCGCGGCGTCTACGTGCCCGCCGCCGAGGTGGTGGAGGACGCCGCCGCGGCCACCGGCTACGCCTACGAGGGGGAGGCCGTCACCCGCGAGTACGGGAAGATGGGCAAGTCCCTGAAGAACGTCGTCACGCCCGACGAGATGTACGCCGACTACGGCGCGGACACGCTGCGCGTGTACGAGATGTCCATGGGACCGCTCGACCTGTCGCGGCCGTGGGAGACCCGGGCCGTCGTCGGAGCGCAGCGCTTCCTGCAGCGGCTGTGGCGCAACGTCGTCGACGAGGCCACCGGTGCGCTCCGCGTCACCGACGACGAGCCTTCCCTGGCCACCCTGCGGGCGTTGCACCGGGCGATCGCGGACGTCACCGGTGACATGTCGGCGATGCGGGTCAACACCGCGATCGCGCGGCTGATCGTGCTGAACAACCATCTGACCTCGCTCGACCGGGTGCCGCGCGCGGCCGTCGAGGCGCTGGTCGTGATGACGGCGCCGGTGGCGCCGCACATCGCCGAGGAGCTGTGGTCGCGGCTCGGGCACCAGGAGTCGCTGACCTACGCGCCGTTCCCGCAGGCCGACCCGGCGTACCTCGTCGAGGAGACGGTGACCTGCGTGCTGCAGGTGTCCGGCAAGGTGCGGGGACGGGCCGAGGTCTCACCGCAGGCGTCCGACGACGAGCTGCGCTCGCTCGCGCTCGCCGATCCGGGCGTGCAGCGGGCGCTGGCCGGCCGCGACGTGCGCCTCGTCGTGGTCCGTGCGCCGCGTCTCGTCAACGTGGTGCCCGCCTGAGCGCGCGGCGGCCGCTGCGTCATCGCGTGGCGGTGGTGACGGACTCGACCGCTGCGCTGCCCACCGGCGCAGCTCAGCGGTGGGGCCTGCACGTCGTGCCGCTCGACGTGGTGATCGACGGCACCCGGCACGTCGAGGGTGTCGACCTGACGCCCGAGGAGCTGGTCGAGGCGCTGCACGCCGGCGCGAAGGTCACCACCTCGCAGCCCGCGCCGGCCGCGTTCACCGAGGTCTACCAGCGGTTGGCGGCGGAAGGGGCCACCGGGGTGGTCTCCGTGCACCTGTCCGGGGAGCTGTCCGGGACGGTCGCCTCGGCCCGGTCCGCGGCGGAGCGGGCGCCGTTGCCGGTGCACGTCGTCGACTCCCGGACCACGTCGATGGCCCTCGGCTTCGCCGCCCTCGAGGCGGCGTGGTCCGCCGCCGGGGTACCGCCCGAGGACCGGCTCGTCGCCGGGCTGCCCGAGCATGCGACGGCGTGGCGCCGCGTGGTCGGGCGGCACCGCGCGCCGCTCCCCGCTGCTGACGAGGTCGCCGCCACCGCGCGCGGCCGCGCCGACGAGGCCCGCGTGTGGTTCCTCGTCGAGTCGCTGGAGTACCTGCGCCGGGGCGGCCGGCTGTCCGCTCCAGTCGCCGCACTCGGCACCGTGCTGGGGCTGCGCCCGCTGCTGTCGTTGGCCGACGGACGCGTCGTGGTGGCGGAGAAGATCCGCACCCGGCGGGCTGCGCGCGAGCGGCTGGAGGCCGTCGCCGCGGAGGCGATGGTCGGCCGCACGGCGGTCCGGATCGCCGTGCACCACCTCGGTCAGGCCGACCTCGCCGCCGAGGTGGCCGCCCGCCTGGTGGAGGTGGGTGGCGCGCACGTGCGCGAGGCGGTGGTTGCCGACGCGGGCGCGGTGCTCGGGGCCCATGCCGGGCCGGGGATGCTCGCGGTCGTCGTCAGCGGGAGCTGACCCGCCGCCAGCCGACCACAGCCCGCCCGCCCGCCGACCGCGAGCTCGCGCGCAGTTCGTCGCCATCCGGCGCGGGTCGTGGGCCGCCTACCGTTCCGGCATGTCCCGGGCCGACCGTGCCGTCCTCGTGCGCCGGCTCCGCGCCCTGGTCGGCGTGCCGGAGCCGGCCGCGCGGGTGCTGCGCACGCCGCCGCCCGCAGAGCCTGGGCCGGTCGCGCCGGTGCCGGGCGGCCCTGTGCCGGGGGCCTCGCAGCCCGAGCCGCCCGGACCGGACCCGCACCCGCCCGTGGTGGTGCGGGGGTGGGTGCCCGGCGCGGTCGCGAGTGCCGCGGCGGCCTACGCCGGGGCGTACGGCGGTCCGCGGGCGCGGGGCGGGGTCGCAGTGGACGGCGCAGAGGCCACGGGCCACCCACGCCGCCGTACCGGGCGTCGGTGGCGGTGGGGGTTGTCGTGGCGGCTGGCCGTGACCGCCGTCGGGGTGGTCGCCCTGCTGGGTGGCGCCGTGGCCCTGCGTGCCGTGGCACTGGCCCCCGGCCCGCCCGTCGCGCTGCCCGACGCGTCGCCGGTGGTGGGCGCCGCCGGGGCACCGCCGGGGACGCCGTCAGCGACCGCGGGGACGGTGATCGTGCACGTGGTGGGGGCTGTCGCGGTGCCGGGTGTGGTGGCGCTGCCGACCGGCTCCCGCGTGATCGACGCCGTCGACGCCGTCGGCGGGGCCAGCGCCGATGCCGCTCTGGCCGCCATCAACCTCGCCCGTCCGGTGGTGGACGGCGAGCAGGTGGTGGTCCCGCGTGTCGGCGAGCTGCCGGTAGGCGTCTCGTCCGCCGCGACGCCGGAGGGCACCGCGACGATCGACCTCAACACGGCCGACGCCGCCGCTCTCGACGAGCTGCCCGGGATCGGCCCGGTGCTCGCGGGCCGGATCGTGGAGCGCCGCACGGAGCATCCGTTCACGGCGGTGGACGAGCTGAGCGAGGTCGACGGGATCGGCACGGCCCTCGTCGAGCGGCTTCGGCCCCTGGTGCACGTGTGAGCACCCCGCCGGCGGCCCGGCTGCCTGTCGAGTCGGTCGACCTGCGGTTGGTGCCCAGCGCCCTGGCCGCGTGGTTCGGTGCGCTGGTCGCCGTCCTCGCCAGCCGGGCGGTGGTGCTGGCTGTCGGCGGGACGGCCGTCCTCGGCGCCGGTGGCCTCGTGGTCGCGGCGCTGCGCGGGCGCGGCGCCCGGCCGGAGGGGCGCGGCGCCCGGCCGGACGGACGAGCTGCTGCGTGGGGTGCGGACCGACACCTCGCGACGGCCTTCCTGGCCATCGGTGTGCTGCTCACGGTGCTCGTCGGTGGGTCGGTGCTCGGGCACGGCCGCTCGTCGGGGCTGCTGGCCGAGGCGGTGTCCGAGGGGGCGACGGCGACCGTGCGAGGCGTGGTCGTCGGCCAGCCGGTCGAGGTCGATGCCCGCTGGAGCTCCGACCAGCCGCACGTGCGGATGGTCGTCGAGGTGCGATGCGTCGAGGCACGGGGTCGGCGCGGACCGGCGCACGCGACCGTTGAGGTGCTGGCCCCGGGCGCGGCAGCGTCGGTCGGCGCCGTGGTCGAGGTGACCGGGCGGCTCCGACCTGCGGACGGCGCCGCCGACCGCGCCGCCGGCGCCCTGGACGCCGTGCGACCGGTCAGCGTCGTGGCGGCGCCGACCGGCCTGACCGGGTGGCACGCGACGGTGACCGCGGGCGCCGGGAAGGTGGCGTCCCGGATCGGTGGTGACGCCGGGGCGCTGCTGCTCGGCGTCGCCATCGGCGACACGTCACGGGTGGACGCGGGCCTCGCGGCCGCGATGCGCACCGCGGGCCTGACCCACCTGACGGCGGTCTCGGGTGCGCACTTCGCGATCGTCGGCTCCGTCGTCGCCGCCGCGGCGGGGGCCTGCCGGCTGCCCCGGGCCGGCAGGGCGGCGGCGGTGCTGGTCGCGGGGGCCCTGCTGTTCTGGCTGGTCGGCGCCCAACCGAGCGTGCTGCGCGCAGCGGTGATGGGGCTGATCGGGGTCGCGGGCCTGCTCGCCGGCCGGCCCGCCCGCGCGCCGGCGGCGTTGTCCGCCGCCATCGTGGTGTTGTTGGTAGGTGACCCGTGGCTGGCCACCGAGGTCGGCTTCGTGCTGTCGGTGCTGGCGACCGCGTCGATCGTGCTGCTCGGACGGGCGTGGGTCGAGCGGTGGTCGGCCCGGCTGGGCCCGGGGCTGGCCGGAGCCCTCGCCGTCCCGCTCGCCGCGCAGCTGGCCTGCGGACCGGTGCTGCTGGCGATCCGGCCGGACGTCAGCTCGTATGCCGTGCTCGCGAACCTCGCGGTGGCGCCGGCCGTCGGGCCGGCGACGGTGCTGGGGGTGCTGACCGCCGCAGTGGCACCGGTGTGGCCCTCCGGCGCCCTGGTGATGGGCCACCTCGCAGGTGCCGCCTGTTGGTGGATTGCGGTGGTGGCGCGGACGGTGGCCGCCGCGCCGGGGGCCGACACCGCCTGGGCGCCCGGTTTCGTCGGCATCCTCGCCCTCGCCGGGGCGGGCGTGGCCACGACGGCGCTGCTGCTGCGCACGGGTCCGCCGGCGTGACACGGCGGGTGATGCTTCGCGCGCATCGTCGCCGTCGGTCGGCGTGACGGGCACCGGCGAGGCGCCCGACGCGTCATCCCTGTCGGTCGAGCATGGCAGGCTGGGGCCGTGCCTCCTGCGCGACGAACCAGCCCCGGCCCGCAGGCTCGGCCGACCGGTCCGCAGCTGACCTGGGACACGGTCGAGCTCGCCGCGGTGGTGCTCGTCACCGGGCCCGAGGAGCTGCTGGCCGAGCGCACCGTCGAACGCATCGTCGAGCTGGCGCGGTTCCGGGACCCGGAGACCGACGTCGACCGCGTCGACGCGGCGGACTACAGCCCGGGGGCACTCGCGGTGCTCACCAGCCCGAGCCTGTTCGCCGAGTCCTCGGTGGTGGTGGTGGACGGGCTGGAGCGGGCGTCCGACTCCCTGCTCGCCGATGCGGCGGCCTCCGTGGCGGCTCCGCTGCCCGACGTCGTCCTGGTGCTCCGGCACGCGGGCGGCGCGCGTGGCCGCGCGCTGCTGGACGCGGCGCGTGCGTCGGGGGCGCCCGAAGTGATCTGCGAGACCGTGCGCACGGACGGGGACAAGGTCGCCTTCGCCTCCGCAGAGATCCGTCGAGCGGGCCGCCGTGCCGACGCAGCCGCGCTGCGGGCGCTCGTCGACGCCGTGGGCAGCGACCTGCGTGAGCTCGCCGCTGCGTGTACGCAGCTGGTCGCCGACACCACCGGCCTGATCGGGGCCGACGCCGTCGAGAGGTACCACGGGGGCCGCGTCGAGGCGAGCGGCTTCCACGTCGCCGACGCTGCGGTGGCAGGCGATGCCGGCCATGCGGTCGCGCTGCTGCGGCACGCGCTGGCCACCGGGTTGGACCCTGTTCCGCTGGTGGCTGCCCTGGCCGCCCGGCTGCGGGTGCTGGCGAAGGTCGCGGCGACACGGGGCCGAGGTGCGTCCGCAGCCCGGGACCTCGGGTTGGCGCCCTGGCAGGTGGACCGCGCGATGCGCGAGCTGCGGCGGTGGACCCCCGAGGCGCTGGCCGGTGCGATCGCCGCCGTCGCGCAGGCGGACGCCGAGGTGAAGGGCGAGGGCCGCGATCCCCGCTACGCGGTCGAGCGGGCGGTGCTCCAGGTCGCGGCCGCCGCACGGCGCTGACGCTCCGTCAGCAGGTGGCGGCTGCCCCCAGGGCGTCGCCCTGCAGCAGGTCGAACTCCAGCCGCACCGCGTGGTCGACCAGGACCGCGGTCTCCAGCCACTCGGCGACCAGCACCGCGCCGAAGCGACGGGCGCCGGCCAGCACGTCTCGCGGCAGCGTTGGCAGGGCGCGGATGTCGATCTTGACGAACTCGACGGCCGGCAGCATCGCCTGCTGGTCGCTCGAGGCGACGTAGTCGTCGAGCGCGAGCCGGTAACCGAGCGCGCGCAGGCGCGCCAGCCCGGCGAGGACCTGCTCGTCGCCGGGCACCGACTCGACGATCTCGAGCACCAGGGACTCGGTGGGAGCCGGCAGCGGGCGAGCGTCCACGACGAAAGCCCGGGTGATGTTCACGAAGGTCAGGCCGGGCCCCTCGGTCCGGCCCGCTGCGGCGACGGAGTGCAGAACGAACGCCGAGGCGAGGTCCTGCCACTCGCTGCGCCAGCTGTCGACGCCGGCAGGGAGGCCGCTGCGCGACCGGTACAGGTACTCGTGCCCCGCGAGCTTGCGGCCGCTCGTCCAGATCGGCTGCCGTGCCACCGGTTGACGGCCGACCGCCCCGCGTGGCGACGGCAGCATCGCAGCGAGGTCAGTGGGCGGCCGCACGCGAGTCATGTCTAGTGAGAGCGGACTGCCGGCGTGGCATGACGCGAGAGTGCGCGATCTGTTCCGCCGCGTCGCCGATGCGACGTCAGCCGTGGACCGGTCTCGCGACGCTGCGGTCGACGATGGCGGCGCGCTCCAGGAGGTTGCCCTGGAAGAGGGTGAGCCCTAGATCCCGGGCGTGCCGGAAGTCACGGGGGTTCTCCACGTACTCGCCGACGACCCGCGCCCCGCGCCCGCGGGCCGCGCGGACCATCGGCTCACCCTCGACGTCGAGGTCCCGGACGTCGATCTTCACGAAATCGGCCAACGGGAGCAGCTCCCGCTGGGTCGGACGGTCGGCGAACCCCGGCAGCACGATCCGGAAGCCCTGCGTGCGCAGCCGCCGGATGCCGGCCACCACGTCGGCGTCGGCGGAGTCGGAGTCGTTGAGCTCGATGACCAGCCGGTCGGGACGCTCCGGCAGCGGCAGCTCTCCGACGAGGTAGGCCCGCGGGCACCGGACGAAGAGCATCCGCCCCCGCGCGAGCCGCTCGAGGTTGGCCCGGCCGAAGGCCGCCGACAGCACGTGTGCGGTCGCCCGTTCGTGCTGTCGCGGACCCCAGCCCGAGACCTGCTCGGGGTGGTGCGCCGGCGACCGGAAAGACAGCTCGTAAGCGAAGGTGCGGCCCTGCTCGGTGAAGATCCCCTGGCGCGCGACGAGGACAGGCTCGCGGGCCACGCGGTCGGCGAACTCCTGTCGCAGGTGGGGAGCGACAGCGCCCTCGACCTCGTCGACGAGCCAGGACGGCGCGTCATCGAACCGGTCGTGCTTCACGGCACCCATGAGACCACATGGGTGACGCCCTGCTACCCCTGGCAGTGGGTGGATTTTTCTGCGGGGCAGCGCTCGGCGCCCTCAACGCGGTCCGGGATGACAAACAGGACACGTTGTGTCATCATTGGAAGTGACCCACCCCATGAATGTCTATGACAGGAGCCGATATGTCCCGTCTCGTGCGTGTTCTCGCCACCCTCTTCGCCGCTCTGAGCCTCGTGGCCCTCTCCGCCCCGCAGCTCGCCGACGCCGATCACTCGCAGACCGCGGGTGGCGCGATCGGTTGCTGCAAGCTCCGCTAGAGCCGTGCTGTCGCAGCGCGAGACCGTGCTGCGAGAATTCGTCTGGGCATGGTTCTTCCCTCCCGTCAGGTCACAGCTATCATCTACACCCATGACGACTATTGCTGACCGCGTACGGGAAGCCCGGCTCGCCGCCGGGATGTCACAGACGGCACTCGCCGGCGGCGCGTTCTCGCCCAGCTACATCTCGCTGATCGAGGCCGGCCACCGCGACCCGACGGACTCCGCGCTCGCGGTGCTGGCGCAGCGGCTCGGCTCGACCCTGGAGTACCTCAAGCACGGCGAGGACGGCCCGAACGAGTCCCGGACGCGGCTCGAGCTGAGCTTCGCGCGGCTCGACCTGGCCAGTGGCGACGTCGATGCGGCCCGCCGCCGGATCGAGACACTCGACCTGGACGTGGTCACCGCCACGCTGCGCGTCGAGGCGCTCGAGACGTTGGCGCGCTGCCACGAGCTGCTGGGGGACCTCGAGGCGGCCGTCGCCGTGCTGGAGCCGCTGCTCACCGAGGAGCGGGCCCACGGCCATCACCTCGAGGCGGCCCGGCTGGCGAACGCGCTGGTCGTGTCCTACCTCGAAGGCGGCGACCTGCACCGCAGCGTCGAGGTGGGCGAGGGTGGCCTGGCAGACCTCGTCGCGGCGAACCTCGAGGGCACCGACGAGCACCTGCGACTGGGGTCCACCGTGCTGTGGGCGTACGTCGAGCGCGGCGACCTGCTCTACGCGACCCACCGCGCCGCCGAGCTGATCCGGCTCGCCGAGTCGTTCGGCTCGCCGCGGGGACGTGGCTCCGTGTACTGGAACGCGGCGCTCGTCGCCGAGGAGCGCCACGACTACGTGCTCGCCCAGCAGTACACCGAGCGTGCGCTGGCGCTGCTGTCGGAGGGGGAGCCGGACCGCGACCTGCCGCGGCTGCGCCTCAACTACGCGTGGCTGCTGCTGCGCAGCGAGCCGCCGGAGCCGCGCGCCGCGCTGTCGCAGATCGAGCTGGCCGCGCGGGACCTCGAGGTCGCGGGTTCGGTCGTCGAGCTCGCCGCGATGGACGTGGAGACCTCCCGGGCACACCTGCTGCTCGGCGACCCGATGCTGGCCGAGGAGTCGGCGCGCAAGGGGCTGGCCCGGCTGGGCGATGGGCCACGACTGGAGGCGGCGGAGGCGCACCTCGTGCTCGGCGACGCGTTGCACGCGCTCGGCTCGGACCGCGAGGCGTCGGCCGCGTACCAGTGGGCCGCCGACACCCTCGGCATGATGTCCGCCTCGCGGCACTCCGCTGCGGCATGGCGCGACCTCGGCGACCGGTACCGCACCACCGGGGACATGGACGCCGCCGCTCGCGCCTACGACCGTGCCCTCCTGGAGGCCGGCTTCCGCACCAGCCTGCCGGTCGCCGGCTGGCAGGTCTGGGCGCGCTGAGCGCCGCGTCGCACGCACACAACGAGGGCGTCACCCACGCGGGGTGACGCCCTCGTTGCGTTGTGCGTCGAGCCGGCGGCCGTGAGGCCGGTGGTCCGCCTCAGATCGAGGCGACGGCCTTGGCCAGCGCCGACTTCTTGTTGGCGGCCTGGTTGGCGTGGATGACGCCCTTGGAGACGGCCTTGTCGAGCTTGCGGGACGCCGCCGTGAGGGCCTCGTTCGCCTTCTCGGTGTCGCCGCCGGCCACGGCCTCACGCACTCGACGCACGTAGGTCTTGAGCTCGGACTTGACGGCCTTGTTCCGCAGCCGGGCCTTCTCGTTGGTGCGGATCCGCTTGATCTGGGACTTGATGTTCGCCACGTGTGGACTCTCTTGTGTTCCGCCGAAGCGGTATTGACAGGGTCTCGAGGGCTCGGCGCCGACCGGACCGGGGCGGTGGGGACGCCCGTGCGGAGGTGCGGTGCCAGCTGGGTTGCGCGACCCGCTCGGCGGGCGGACCCACCCACGACCCCCCGGCCATGGAGCGACCACCCGAGCGGACGCGCGAACGCCGATGTTACCAGCCTGCGGTCTCGCCCAACGACCGCACCACCTCGTCGAACAGCGCCCGGGGCACCACGGCACCTTCGCGGCGCACCGCGGCGGGGTCGATGCGCAGCACACGGTCGAGCCTGACCTCGCTCGGCCGCCGATGCGCGTCCCAGTCGCCCGAGCCGATGTCCAGCCAGCGCCGGCCCTCGCGGGCCTCGCGTGCGGCGTCGCGCGTGTGGTCCTTGCTGGTGAGCATCAGCGCGAGCAGGAAGGGTTCGTCGTGCCCGACGACGAGCACGGGACGGTCCTTGCCGCGGGTCGGGTCGTCCTCGTAGGAAACCCAGGTCCAGACGATCTCGCCGGGGTCGGCGTCCCCGTCCGGGTCCGGTGCGTAGACGGGCGTCAGCCGGCCGGTGAAGTCCGGCAGGACGACGTGCCCCGCGGGGCGCGCGGAAGCCGCAGCCGGCACCGGGGCGGGGGTCGTGCCTGCGGCGCCACGTGTCGTCAGGCCGGCCGCGCGAAGGCCGTCCCGCACCCGATCCCACCACCGGCTCGCCATGGGAGGCACCCTAACCGCGCCGGAGGCCTCGTTCGTCCGGGGTGGGCGACTCGTGCCCGCAATCCGCTCGTCACACAGCGCTGACACGGGCGGGTTACCCTGCCCCGCATGACGGACCTGTTCGACGGCTACCCGGCCGGCCAGGCCTGGGACGAGATGCTGGGCCACGACGGCCAGGTCCGTCCCGCGTACGCCCGCGTGCACGCGGCGCTCGCCGAGCAGTCGGCCACGGACCTGCGGGCCCGCGCCGACATGCTGGCGCGCTCCTACCTCAAGCAGGGCGTGACGTTCGACTTCGCGGGCGAGGAGCGACCGTTCCCCATCGACGTCGTCCCTCGCGTCATCGCGGAGGACGAGTGGGAGCAGGTCTCGCCGGGCGTCGCCCAGCGGGTGCGCGCCCTGGAGGCCTTCCTCGCGGACGTGTACGGCGCGCAGCGGTGCGTGGACGACGGGGTGGTGCCGCGGGCGGCGATCCTGTCCTCGACGCACTTCAACCGGGCCGCGCGCGGCGTCACACCGCCGAACGGCGTGCGGGTGCACGTCTCGGGGATCGACCTGGTGCGCGACGCGCAGGCCGGCTGGCGCGTGCTCGAGGACAACGTCCGGGTGCCGAGCGGCGTGAGCTACGTGCTGTCGAACCGCCGGGCGATGGCGCAGACCTTCCCGGACGTGCTCGGTGCGATGCGGATCCGGCCCGTGGCCGACTACCCGCGGCGGCTGCTGGCGGCCCTGAGCGCGGCCGCTCCGACCGGCGTCGACGACCCCACGGTGGTCGTCCTGACCCCCGGCGTCTACAACAGCGCCTACTTCGAGCACACCCTGCTGGCCCGCATGATGGGCGTCGAGCTCGTCGAGGGCCGCGACCTGTTCTGCGCCGGTGGGCGGGTGTGGATGCGGACCACGCAGGGCCGGCGCCGCGTCGACGTCATCTACCGCCGGGTGGACGACGAGTTCCTCGACCCGGTCGTGTTCCGCTCCAACTCCCTGCTCGGCTGCCCGGGCCTGATGACCTGCGCCCGGAACGGGACCGTCACCATCGCCAACGCCGTGGGCAACGGCGTCGCCGACGACAAGCTGCTCTACACCTACGTGCCGGACCTGATCCGCTACTACCTCACGGAGGAGCCGATCCTGGCCAACGTCGACACCTGGCGGCTGGAGGAGCCGGGTGCGCTCGCCGAGGTGCTGGACCGGCTCGACGAGCTGGTCGTCAAGCCGGTGGACGGATCCGGCGGCAAGGGCATCGTCGTCGGGCCGTCCGCGTCACGCGCGGAGCTCGCGGCGCTGCGCGAGCGGCTGCTGGCGGACCCGCGGGGCTGGATCGCGCAGCCGGTGATCCAGCTGTCCACCGTGCCCACGCTGGTCGAGGACGGGTTGCGACCGCGGCACGTGGACCTGCGCCCGTTCGCGGTGAACGACGGGGAGAGCGTGTACGTGCTACCGGGTGGGCTGACGCGGGTGGCGCTGCCGGAGGGTCAGCTGGTGGTGAACTCCTCGCAAGGTGGTGGCTCGAAGGACACCTGGGTGCTGGGGCGCGCCCAGCCGCGCCGGGAACGACCGACGCGGCCGGCGCTGCCGCAGGCGGTGGCCAAGGACGCGTCGGTGCCGATCGACGTCGGTCCCGGTGAAGGGCTGCACGCGATGCAGCAGCAGCAGCAGCAGGCAGCGTGGCGCGCGGGGGGTGGCCCGTGCTGAGCCGGATCGCCGAGTCCCTGTTCTGGATCGGGCGCTACGTGGAGCGGGCGGACGACACCGCGCGCCTGCTCGACGTGCACGTGCAGCTGCTCACCGAGGACCTGTGGGCCGAGGAGGACCTCGCCTGCCGGTCGCTGCTGTCCGTGATGGACGCCGTGCCGCCGCCGGAGCAGGGGGAGGTGGGCCGGGAGTACGTGCTGGACGTGCTGGGCTACAACCGGGTCTCGTCGTCGTCCATCGCGGGATCGCTGGTCGCGGCGCGGGAGAACGCCCGCCGCGCGCGCGAGATCATCTCGACCGAGCTGTGGGAGTGCCTCAACGCCACCTGGTCGGCGCTGCCGGTGCGGCTGCGGGAGCAGCGCTCGCACGACTACTTCTCGTGGGTGCGCGAGCGCGCCGCGATGGTGGCGGGGATCGTCGACTCCGCGGCCTCCCGCGACGAGACCTGGCACTTCATGGTGCTCGGCCGGTCGATCGAGCGGGCGGACATGACGGCCCGGCTGCTGACCACGCGTGCCCTCGCCGGGGCGGCCGGGCCGGGCTGGACGGCCCTGCTGCGCTCCTGCGGCGCGCACGAGGCGTTCCTGCGGACCTACCGGGGCGCCGTCTCCGACGAGCGGGCCGCGGGCTTCCTGCTCATGGACCGCCTGTTCCCGCGGTCCATCGTCTACGCGCTGGGCCAGGCCGAGGCGTGCCTGCACGGCCTGGAGCCCGTCGTGGACCGTGCGAGCATCGACGACGCCACCCGGCACATCGGTCGGGTACGCACCTCGCTGGAGTACCGGCCGCTGCTGGAGATCGTGGACGACCTGCCGCACGAGATGGAGCTGGTGCAACGGGCGTGCGCGGCGGCGTCGGACGCGATCCGGGCCAGGTACTTCCCCAGCGGTGTCGCGACGACCTGGTCGGGGGAGGTCCTGTGAGCGGCCAGCCGGTCAACCGGATGCGGATCGTGCACACGTCGACGTTCCGGTACCCGACCCCCGTCGTCGCGTCGTACAACGAGGCGCGGATGACGCCGCTGACGCGCACCGGGCAGACCGTCCTGTCCAGTCGTCTCGACATCCAGCCCGTCACCTGGTCGTCCGCCTACCCCGACTACTGGGGCACGGCCGTGACGGCGTTCGAGGTGCTCGCGCCGCACCAGACGCTGGTCATCACGGCGGAGCACCTGGTCGAGGTGACGGGCCCGCCGACGCGGCGGTCCGAGGCCGGCTGGGACGAGCTGGGCTCTGCTGTGCTGCGCGACCGGCTGGCCGAGCACCTCGCCGTGCTGCCGACAACCGCCCCGCCGGCCGACGTGGTCGAGCTGGCGCGCGCCGCGGCGCAGGGTCTGGACCCCACGGCCGCGGCCCGCGCGGTGTGCGCCGCCGTGCGGGGCGAGATGGAGTACATCCCGGGGATCACCACGGTGCACACACCCGCCACGGAGGCGTGGGCCGCGCGCAAGGGGGTCTGCCAGGACATCACCCACCTCGCCCTCGGCGCCCTGCAGAGCGTGGGGATCCCGGCCCGCTACGTGTCCGGGTACCTCGACCCCCGCACGGACAGCACACCGGGGGAGACCGTCACCGGTGAGTCGCACGCCTGGCTGGAGTGCTGGACGGGCGAGTGGTGGCCGATCGACCCCACGAATCTGCGTCCGGTGGCCCAGCACCACGTGGTCCTGGCCCGGGGACGCCGGTACGACGACGTGGCACCGCTGCGTGGGATCTACGCCGGCCCCAGCGCCCAGGAGCTCGCGGTGACGGTGGAGATCACCGCGCTGGCGTAGCGGCGCCCGTAGCCCGGGGACCTGCGGCGGGCCGATCGCGCGACAACCGGCCGGCCGCGGGCATGGGACGATGGGGGCCCGCCCGTCCCGTCCTGTGGAGCCCGCCCCGCCGTGTCACCGATCCCCAGCGCCGCCGCGATGTCGCGCATCCGCCCGGCGGCCACGCCGCCCGAGCTGCTGCGCAACTTCTGCATCATCGCGCACATCGATCACGGCAAGTCGACCCTGGCCGACCGCATGCTGCAGGCGACGGGCATCGTCGACCCGCGGGCGATGCGCGCGCAGTACCTCGACCGGATGGACATCGAGCGCGAGCGCGGCATCACCATCAAGTCGCAGGCCGTCCGTATGCCGTGGGAGCACGCCGGCACCCCGTACGCGCTGAACATGATCGACACCCCCGGGCACGTCGACTTCACCTACGAGGTGTCCCGGTCGCTCGCCGCGTGCGAGGGCGCGGTGCTGCTGGTCGACGCCGCACAGGGCATCGAGGCCCAGACCCTGGCGAACCTCTACCTGGCGCTGGAGGGCGACCTCGTCGTCATCCCGGTGCTCAACAAGATCGACCTGCCGGCCGCCCAGCCGGACAAGTACGCCGCCGAGCTGGCCAGCCTGATCGGCGTCGATCCCGACGAGGTGCTGCGGATCTCCGCCAAGACGGGCGAGGGCGTCATCCCGCTGCTGGACCGCATCGTCGAGCTGGTCCCTCCGCCGGTGGGCGATCCGAAGGCCCCGAGCCGCGCGATGATCTTCGACTCGGTGTACGACACCTACCGCGGCGTGGTCACGTACGTGCGGGTGGTCGACGGCGCGCTCTCGGGCCGTGAGCGGATCGCGATGATGTCGACGAAGGCCACCCACGAGCTGCTGGAGATCGGCGTGATCTCGCCGGAGCCGGTGCCGACCGACGGGCTCGGCGTCGGCGAGGTGGGATACCTCATCACGGGCGTCAAGGACGTGCGCCAGTCGAAGGTCGGCGACACGGTGACGGACGCGATCAAGCCAGCGACGGTCGCGCTCGGCGGCTACTCCGACCCCAAGCCGATGGTGTTCTCCGGGCTGTACCCGCTGGACGGCACCGACTACCCCGACCTGCGTGACGCGCTCGACAAGCTCAAGCTCAACGACGCGGCGCTGACGTACGAGCCGGAGACGTCGGTGGCGCTCGGCTTCGGGTTCCGCCTGGGCTTCCTCGGGCTGCTGCACCTGGAGATCGTCCGGGAGCGCCTGGAGCGCGAGTTCGGCCTCGACCTGATCTCCACGGCGCCGAACGTCGAGTACGACGTGACGATGGAGGACCGCACCGAGATCCGCGTCACCAACCCGAGCGAGTACCCCGACGGGAAGATCCGCGAGGTCCGCGAGCCGATGGTCAAGGCGACGATCCTGTCCCCGAGCGACTTCGTCGGCACGATCATGGAGCTGTGCCAGGCGCGCCGCGGCGACCTGCAGGGCATGGACTACCTGTCCACCGACCGCGTCGAGCTGCGGTACACGCTGCCGCTGGCGGAGATCGTCTTCGACTTCTTCGACCAGCTGAAGTCCCGCACCCGTGGCTACGGCAGCCTGGACTACGAGCCGGCCGGCGAGCAGGCCGCCGACCTGGTCAAGGTCGACATCCTGCTGCAGGGCGAGCAGGTGGACGCGTTCAGCGCGATCGTGCACAAGGACAAGGCGTACGCGTACGGCGTCGCGATGACCTCCAAGCTGCGCGGCCTGATCCCGCGCCAGCAGTTCGAGGTGCCGATCCAGGCGGCGATCGGCGCCCGGGTGATCGCCCGCGAGAACATCCGGGCGCTGCGCAAGGACGTGCTCGCCAAGTGCTACGGCGGCGACATCACCCGCAAGCGCAAGCTGCTGGAGAAGCAGAAGGAGGGCAAGAAGCGGATGAAGACGATCGGCCGCGTCGAGGTGCCGCAGGAGGCCTTCATCGCCGCGCTGTCGTCCGACGACGCCCCCGGCGGCAAGGACGCCAAGAAGAAGTGAGCCCGGCGCTGCCCGAGGCTGACCCGGCGCCCGACGACGGCGCGCTACCGGCGACGGCCGCGGATGGCGCCATGGACCGGGCGTTCGGCGTGTACGTGCACGTGCCGTTCTGCGCGGTGCGGTGCGGTTACTGCGACTTCACCACCTATACGTCCGCCGAGCTGGGCGGTGGCGCCAGCCAGGCGGCGTACGCGGCGACCGCGGCCCAGGAGGTCGCACTGGCCGCCCGGGTGCTCGACGACGCGGGCCTGCCGCCGCGTCCGGTGGCCACCGTGTTCTTCGGCGGCGGCACGCCGACGCTGCTGCCGACGTCCGACCTGGCGGCGCTGCTCGCCGCGGTGCGCGACACCTGGGGACTGGAGGACGGCGCCGAGGTGACCACGGAGGCGAACCCGGACTCCGTGACGCCGGCCGCGCTCGCTGCCCTGGCCGGCGCCGGCTTCACCCGGGTCTCGTTCGGCATGCAGTCCGCGGTGCCGCACGTGCTCGCCACACTCGACCGCACGCACGACCCGCGGCGCATCCCGGACGTGGTGCGCTGGGCGCGCGACGCGGGCCTGGCGGTCTCGCTCGACCTCATCTACGGCACGCCGGGGGAGTCCCTCGACGACTGGCGGGCGTCGGTGGAGGCCGCGCTCGCCACCGGCGTCGACCACGTCTCGGCGTACGCGCTCGTCGTCGAGCCGGGCACGCGGATGGGTGCGCAGGTGCGTCGCGGCGAGCTGGCCCGGCCGGACGACGACGACCAGGCGGCGAAGTACGAGCTGGCCGACGACCTGTTCGCCGCGCACGGACTGACCTGGTACGAGGTGTCGAACTGGGCGCGGACCGACGCCGACGCCTGCCGGCACAACCTCGCCTACTGGCGGGGCGACGACTGGTGGGGGGTCGGGCCCGGGGCGCACTCCCACGTGGGCGGCGTGCGGTGGTGGAACGTCAAGCACCCGCGGCCCTACGCGGAGCGGCTCGGCGCCGGCCTGTCGCCGGCGGCGGGGCGGGAGGTGCTCGACGAGGCGGCGCGCGCCCTGGAGTCGGTGCTGCTCGGGGTGCGGCTGGGGTCCGGCCTCGCTCTTGGCGCGCTGTCGTCCGAGGCGCGGCGCGCGGTGGCCGGGCTCGTGGCCGACGGCCTCGTCGACCCGGCCGCGGCACTGCGCCGCGGGGACCCGCGGGTGGTGCTGACGCGCCGCGGCCGGCTGCTGGCCGACACCGTGGTGCGCACCCTTACGGCCTAGCCTCTGCCATCGCCGGCCGATCGGGACCGCGGCCGGACGCGCGAGAGCCGGCACCCCCGCCAGGGGCGCCGGCTCTCGAGGAGGGTCAGGCGCGCGACCCGAGCGTCACTTGATGATGCGCCAGTTGAACGGGTAGCGGTACGCCTCGCCCTTGTTGGCGGCCATCGCGCCCATGATGCCGAACACGATGGTGCAGATCCAGGCGGCGACGATGAGCAGGATCGGGATGATGAGGAAGCTCAGCACGCTGCCGGCGACGTAGGCGATCGTCACGAGGATCTGGAAGTTCAGCGCCTCCTTGGCCTGGTCCTCCACGAAGGCGCTCTTCTCCTTCTGGATGAGCCAGATGACGAGCGGGGCGAGGAAGCCGAACAGGATGCCGCCCGCGTGTGCGAGCGTGGCCCACAGCCGCTCGTCGGCGGGCGACAGCGGCACCACCGCGGGGACGGGCTGCTGCGGGTAGGGCTGACCGTAGGGCGGCGGCGCTGCCGGGCTCCCGTAGACAGGGGGCACGTCGGGGCCGGGCGTCGGGTTGGGGGTGCCATCAGGGGGAAGCGTGCTCATGACCAGTTCTCCTCGGTGAAGGGCCGCCCCACGGCGGTCCTGGCCGAACCATAGCGCCGGGCGGGCCTCCACGGGGAGGGATTCGGGGGACCGATCGAGCGGCCGGATGCGACGGGCCCGGCCACGCATCGGCTAGCGTCATCGGGGATGAGCCGACCGCGGAGCGGCACGACGAGCCCGGCAGCGGCCCATCCTGTCCACGACGTGGCGACGGAGGCCTTCGATGAGTGACCTGCCCGACGGAACCCGGCCCGCCGGCGAGGGGCTGCCTCCGGGTCCGCCGCCCGCCGGCGGCGCTGCGCAGGGTCCGCCGCCGCCCGGTGCGCACCAGCCGTCGCCCGGGGCCTATCCGCCGCCGCCGCCGGGTGCTTACCCGCCGCCGTACGGTGCGTACCCGCCGCCGTACGGCCCCCCGCAGCCGACCGGACCGGACATCGGCCAGGCCTTCTCCTATGGCTGGAACGCGTTCGTCAGGAACGCGGGCCCGTTCGTCCTGGCGGCGCTGATCTACACCGCGGCGATCGTGGTGCTGGTGGTCGGGTTCTACGTGCTGGTCGTCGTCGGCATGGTGGCGGGCAGCTCGGTCGGCAGCTCGGGCGGCTCGCAGGACACCGTCGGGGTCGGCGTCTGGCTGGGGATCGGCTTCGGCTGGCTCCTGCTGTTGGCCGTCATGCTCGTGGTGTCGTCCCTGCTCCAGGCGGGGATGATCCGCGGCGCGCTGCACACCACACAGGGCAGGTCGGTGACGCTGGCCACCTTCTTCCAGTTCGAGAAGCCCGGCGCCGTCCTCCTCGCCTGCCTGACCATCGGGCTGCTCACCGGCCTCGGGGCGCTGCTGTGCCTGCTGCCCGGCCTGGTGTTCGCGTTCTTCGCGCAGTTCGCGCTGTACTTCGTCATCGACAAGGGTCTGCGCGTCATGGACGCGATCCGGGCCAGCATCGCCCTGGTGCGGGCGAATCTGGGC
>Ga0302263_10000053_pt1 | contig 48635 bp, 42 predicted proteins | sample II_Fen_N1_4_FD_194564 | JGI IMG/M metagenome (GOLD analysis project Ga0302263, IMG submission 194564) | Peat permafrost microbial communities from Stordalen Mire near Abisko, Sweden - II_Fen_N1_4 | ecosystem: Environmental > Terrestrial > Soil > Wetlands > Permafrost | place: Sweden: Abisko... | reverse complement strand
CCTGGTCATCAGGCCGCGACCGCGGGCGTCCGGGTGAGCCCAGTAGCCGATCTCCAGCTCGGTCTCGGGCACCAGGTCGAAGTAGCCGATCGCGGCGAGCGCCAGGTCGTCGTCCGCGGGGTCGACGACCGCCCACTGCACACCGTGGCCGGTCGCCCGGTTCTCCGACTGGTGCTCGAGCCACGCCAGGGCCTCGGTCTCGCCGTAGGGGTCGGGCATCCTGCCCAGCCACTGCCGGGTGCGGTCGTCCCGGCATGCCGCGACGATGCGGGGCACGTCGTCGACCCGCCAGGGGCGGAGCCGGAGGCCGTCGCCCTCGAGCACGGGGCAGGTGAGCCAGGTGCTGCGTGGCTGCCGGTCGTCGGTCGACAGCAGGGTGGCCGACCAGGCGTCGACGAGCTCGTCCCCGCGATGCCGCAGATAGCCGCGCAGCGTGCCGCCGAAGGAGAAGCCCACCCTCCAGGCCAGGCGTCGTGAGGCCCAGTTCCCGACGTGGGCGTGCCATACGACGGTCCGCACGCCCTGCTGGGCGAAGCCCCAGTCGAGCACCAGTCGGCACGCGCGCTCCATGGTGCCGGTGCCACGTGCCCACGGGTGCGAGCCGAATGCGAGCTCGGCCCGGCCACCGCCCTCGTCGCGCAGCTCGACGGTCCCGGCGTACCGTCCGTCGGCCTCGACGGCGAACCCCCAGCGCCCCTCCGCCCATCCGTTCGGCATGACCTCACGGACGAAGCGCTGCGCGTCCGCGAGCCCGTACGGCGTGGGCACGGTCGTCCACCTGACGCTCTCCGGGTCCTGGCTCTGCTCGACGACCCCCGCCAGGTCGTCGTGCCGGTGGGCGCGGACCGTGACCGTGCCGTCGGTGAGGGTCGGGGCTCCGGACATGCAGGCACCCTGCCAAGCCGACCGCCCCCCGGCAACCCGATTGGCGCCTGACACAATGCCCGCCATGCCCAGTGCGACCACGTCACCGGAGCTGACCGTCCCGCAGGTCTCCTCGGGGGCCCGACCCCGGGTCCTGTCCGGGATCCAGCCGACCGCCGACTCCTTCCACTTCGGCAACTACCTCGGCGCGCTGCGGCAGTGGGTGGACCTGCAGCGGGAGTACCAGCCGTTCTTCTTCATCGCCGACCTCCACGCGATCACCCTCGAGCAGGACCCCAAGGTCCTCCGGGAGCGCACCCTGCGGGCCGCCGCCCAGCTCGTCGCGATGGGCATCGACCCCGAGCGGTCCTCGATCTTCGTCCAGAGCCAGGTACCGGCCCATGCCCAGCTCGGCTGGGTCCTGCAGTGCCTCACCGGCTTCGGCGAGGCGCGCCGGATGACCCAGTTCAAGGACAAGTCGGCCAAGGGCGGCGAAGGAGCGGCCAGCGTCGGCCTCTTCACCTACCCGGTGCTTCAGGCCGCCGACATCCTGCTCTACCGCCCGCACTTCGTGCCGGTCGGGGAGGACCAGCGACAGCACCTCGAGCTCACCCGCGACCTGGCCCAGCGCTTCAACCACCGCTACCGGAAGACCTTCCGGCTGCCCGAGCCCTACATCCTCAAGGCGACCGCGAAGATCACCGACCTCCAGGAGCCGACGGCGAAGATGTCGAAGTCGTCGTCCTCGCCCGCCGGCATCATCGAGCTCCTCGAGGACCCGCGGGTCAGCGCCAAGAAGATCCGCTCGGCCGTCACCGACTCCGGCAGCGAGATCCGCTTCGACCCCGAGGAGAAGCCGGGGATCTCCAACCTGCTCGCCATCTACTCGGCGCTGTCGGACCGCTCCGTGCCCGACCTCGAGGAGGAGTACGCCGGCCGCGGGTACGGCGACCTCAAGAAGGACCTCGCCGAGCTGGTCGTCGACTTCGTGACCCCGTTCCGCGACCGCACCCTCGAGCTGCTCGACGACCAGGCACACCTCAGCGCCATCCTCGAGCAGGGTCGCCAGCGCGCCGCCGAGATCGCCGAGGCCACCCTCCGCGACGTCTACCAGCGGGTCGGGTTCGCGGCCGTGGCCCGCCCGTCCGGCGCGTAGGCTCGACAGCCATGCCCACCATCGGTGTCTCGATCGCGGTCCCGGAGCCGTGGGGGAGCCGGCTCCAGGACTTCCGGGTCAGCAACGGTGACGCCCGGGGCTCGTCGATCCCGACCCACATCACCCTGGTGCCGCCCCTCGAGGTGGCGCCGGACCGGATGCCCGACGTGGAGCGCCACCTCGCCGAGGTCGCGCGCGGCTCGGCGGCGTACCGCATCCACCTGCGTGGCTCCGGCACCTTCCGGCCCGTCTCCCCGGTGGTCTTCGTGAACCTGGTGGAGGGCATCTCCCAGACCGAGCAGCTCGCCCACGACTGTCGACGCGGCCCGCTCGCGGTGGTCCTGGCCTACCCCTACCACCCGCACGTGACGGTGGCCCACCTCGTCGACGAGGCGCGTCTGGACCGTGCCTTCGAGGGGCTCCAGGACTTCGACTGCACCTTCACCGTGGCCGAGTTCCACCTCTACGTCCACGACGTCGACCGCGGGTGGAAGGCCACGCACGACTTCGTTCTGGCGGGACCCGGCGCCTGATGCCTTCGCCGCTGGCTCGGGGGAAGGCGGCGCTGGAGCGTGCCCGCTCGAGGTCCCCCTTGGCCGACCACCTGGTCCGGATGCAGCAGCACTACGGCCGGGTCAACGGCGGGGGCCAGGCCGGAGCGGTCACGTACTACGCCTTCTTGTCCTTCTTCCCGATCCTGGCGCTCGCGTTCTTCGCCGTGGGCTACCTCGCCCGCATCTACCCGGACGCGCAGGACAACCTCGTGAAGGCCATCCAGGAGGTGCTGCCGGGGATCGTCACCACCTCGTCCCCGGCCGAGGCCGACTCGGGGCAGATCTCCATCACCTCGATCGAGAGGGCCGCCACCGCGGTGGGGATCCTGGGCCTCGTCGGCGTGTTGTACGCCGGCCTCAGCTGGCTGTCGGGGATGCGGACCGCGTTGCAGACCGTCTTCGAGATGCCCCGGAGCCTGCAGCCGAACTTCCTGATCGGCAAGCTCCGCGACCTGGTCACGCTCGTGATCATCGGTCTCACCCTGATGCTGAGCGTGGCCGTCACCGGCGCCGTCGTCGGCTTCTCCGACAAGGTCCTGGACCTGCTCGATGCGAGTCACCAGCTGTCGTGGCTCGTTCGCGTCCTCGGGATCACCGTCGGCGTCGGCTCCGACATGCTGCTCTTCTACGTCCTGTTCCGCCTCCTCGCCCGGCCCCGGGCCCCGCGGCGCGCGCTGTGGCAGGGCGCGCTGCTGGGCGGGCTGGGGTTCGAGGCGCTCAAGCTCGCCTCGAGCTACCTGCTCAGGCTCACCCATCACCAGCCGGCCTTCCAGGCCTTCGGGATCGCGCTGGTCCTCCTGATCTGGATCAACTACTTCTCACGGATCGTGATGTACTCCGCCGCCTGGGCGCACACGTCGCGCCCTGCCCGGACCGCCCGCGACGCCGAGCGGGCACCCGAGCGGGCACCCGAGCGGCCCGTCGTACCTCCGGCGGCCGAGGCCACCATCGGCGCGGTCGCCGCGCGGAGCGGCCCGGACCCGCGGCTCGTGTTCGGCGCCGGCGCGGCGACCGCCTTGGGACTAGTGGCCCTGGTCCGCAGGCGGCGCCGGTGACAGCGTCCGAGTCCGGAATCTCACACCACCCTGGTACGACGGGCCGCAGACCCGCGCGATAAGTTGCTGTCCGCCCGCGCCTCACGTCGCGGAGGCGCGCCCGGTCTTGGAAGGACGACGATGTCAACTGGAGTGCACGGCCCCACCCGGGCCCGCATCGAGGAAAAGACCCTGCGGACCGACCGGTGGCGGATCTACCCGTTCACCACGTTCATCGTGTTCACCGCCTTCGTGATCTACGCGACCATCCGGGCGTTCATGGGCAGCCACTACTACACGCAGCCCTACCTCTCGCCGTTGTACTCGCCGTGCCTCGGGGACTGCGTCAAGGGCAGCTCCGACTTCGGCCAGCCGTTCGGCTGGTGGCCCCTGTCGGCGGCGTTGATCGTGCTCATCTTCCCGCTCGGCTTCCGGATGAGCTGCTACTACTACCGCAAGGCCTACTACCGCGCCTTCTGGATGAGCCCGCCGGCCTGCGCCGTCGCCGAGCCGCACGCGTCGTACTCCGGCGAGACCCGGCTGCCGCTGATCCTCAACAACATCCACCGCTACTTCTGGTACGCCGCGGTCGTCGTCTCGCTGATCCTGACCTGGGACACGATCCTGGCCTTCGGTCCTGCCGAGGGTGAGTCCGACGGCATCCACATGGGCCTGGGCTCGTTGGTCTTCCTGGTCAACATCGTGCTGATCTGGCTGTACACGCTGTCGTGCCACTCCTGCCGACACATCGTCGGCGGCCGGCTCCGACACTTCTCCAAGCACCCGGTGCGCTACCGGGCGTGGACCTGGGTCTCCAAGATCAACCACCACCACGCCCGCTTCGCCTGGCTGTCGCTGTTCTCGGTCGCGTTCGCGGACCTGTACGTGCTCCTGATCTCCTCGGGAGCCTTCTCCGACCCGAGGTTCTTTTGATCCCCACGACGTTCCCCGCTCCGTCCGCTTCGCTCCCCCCGCGGGCAACGCCGCGGGGACCCCGAAAAGAGCTCTGACATGACCGACTCGACTGCCCACGACGTACCGATGGAGGACCGTCACCCGATGACGGGCAACCGCATGTCCAGCGACGAGGACACCGGGCGCGGCGTCGAGAAGCATGCGTACGACGTCGTCGTGATCGGTGCCGGTGGCTCCGGCCTGCGGGCCGCGATCGCCGCCCACGAGGCCGGCTCCAAGGTCGCCATCGTCTGCAAGTCGCTCCTCGGCAAGGCCCACACGGTGATGGCGGAGGGCGGTGCCGCGGCGGCGCTCGGCAACCTGTGGCCCGACGACAACTGGAAGGTGCACTTCCGCGACACCATGCGTGGCGGGAAGATGCTCAACAACTGGCGCATGGCCCAGCTCCACGCCCAGGAGGCCCCCGAGCGGGTCCTGGAGCTCGAGGACTGGGGTGCGCTGTTCGACCGCACCAAGGACGGCCTGATCTCGCAGCGCGACTTCGGTGGCCACCGCTATGCGCGCCTGGCCCACGTCGGCGACCGCACCGGCCTGGAGATGATCCGTACCCTCCAGCAGCGCGCGGTCCAGCTCGGGATCGACGTGTTCATGGAGTGCACGATCACCGACCTGCTCGAGGACTCCGGCCGGGTCTCCGGCGCCTTCGGCTACTGGCGCGAGACTGGCCGCTTCATCACGTTCGAGGCCCCGGCTGTCATCCTCGCGACCGGCGGCATCGGCAAGAGCTTCAAGGTCACCTCCAACTCGTGGGAGTACACCGGCGACGGCCATGCGATGGCCCTCCGCGCCGGCGCGAAGCTGATCAACATGGAGTTCGTCCAGTTCCACCCGACCGGCATGGTGTGGCCGCCGTCGGTGAAGGGGCTGCTGGTCACGGAGTCGGTCCGTGGCGACGGCGGGATCCTGAAGAACTCCGAGGGCAAGCGCTTCATGTTCGACTACATCCCGGACTTCTTCCGGGCGGAGACGGCCGACAACGAGGCCGAGGCCGACCGGTGGTACGAGGACAAGAAGAACAACCGCCGGCCGCCCGAGCTGCTGCCCCGCGACGAGGTCGCGCGGGCCATCAACTCCGAGATCAAGGCCGGTCGCGGCAGTGAGCACGGCGGCGTCTACCTCGACATCGCCTCGCGTCGTACGCCGGAGTTCATCCGCAAGCGCCTCCCGTCGATGTACCACCAGTTCAAGGAGCTGGCCGACGTCGACATCACCCAGGAGGCCATGGAGATCGGCCCCACCTGCCACTACGTCATGGGTGGGGTGGAGGTCGAGCCCGACACCGAGATGAGCGGCCTCGAGGGTCTGTACGCCGTGGGCGAGTGCTCGGGCGGCATGCACGGGTCCAACCGGCTGGGCGGCAACTCGCTGTCCGACCTGCTGGTCTTCGGCAAGCGCTCGGGCGATGCCGCAGCCGTCTACGTCACGGGCCTCGGCGGCTCCCGCCCGACGGTGTCCGACGCGGACGTGAAGGTGGCCGAGAAACTGGCCCTGGCGCCGTTCGACGGCTCCGGCACCGGCAGCGAGAACCCCTACACGATCCAGCAGGAGCTCCAGCAGACGATGAACGACCTCGTCGGCATCATCCGCACCCGTGAGGAGCTGGAGAAGTCGCTGGCCGAGATCGAGAAGTTCAAGGAGCGGGCGAAGAACCTGCTCGTCGAGGGACACCGCCAGTACAACCCCGGCTGGCACCTCGCGATCGACCTGCGCAACATGCTGCTCGTCTCGGAGTGCATCGCGAGGGCCGCACTCGAGCGCGAGGAGTCGCGTGGCGGACACACCCGTGAGGACCACCCGGGCTTCAACGAGGAGTGGGGCACGAAGAACATCGTGCTGTCGATCAACTCCACCGGCGACGGCGTCGACCTGGCCACCCAGCCCCTGCCGGTGATGCCGGACGAGCTGGCCGCCTTCTTCGAGGAAGGGCACTGACCTCATGGGATACACGCTCAAGATGCGGCTGTGGCGCGGCGACCAGTCCGGGGGCGACCTCCAGGACTTCGACGTGGAGGTCGAGACCGGCGAGGTGGTGCTCGACGCCATCCACCGGGTGCAGGCCACCCAGGCCGGAGACCTCGCCGTCCGCTGGAACTGCAAGGCCGGCAAGTGCGGCTCCTGCAGCGCCGAGGTCAACGGTCGCCCGAAGCTGATGTGCATGTGCCGGCTCTCCGACTACGACGAGTCCGAGACGATCACCGTCACCCCGATGCGGGCCTTCCCGGTCATCCGCGACCTGGTCACCGACGTCTCCTACAACTACGAGAAGGCCCAGGAGCTCCCCTACGCCGAGCTCCCGCCGCGTGACGCCGACGGCAAGCGCCGGATGATGCAGGAGGACGTCGAGCGCGGCCAGGAGTTCCGCAAATGCATCGAGTGCTTCCTGTGCCAGAACACCTGCCACGTCGTGCGTGACCACGAGGAGAACAAGAAGAACTTCGCCGGCCCGCGCTTCTTCCTGCGCTACGCCGAGCTCGACATGCACCCGCTCGACACGGTGGACCGCCGCGAGGTCACCAAGGAGCAGGCCGGCCTGGGCTTCTGCAACATCACCAAGTGCTGCACCGAGGTGTGCCCGGAGGGCATCCACATCACCGACAACGCGATCATCCCGATGAAGGAGCGCATCGTCGACAAGAGCTACGACCCGCTGGTGTGGCTGGGCAACAAGATCGGCATCCGCAACAAGGACCGCGACTCCCGCACCGAGGTCTGAGCGGGCCTGGATCTTCCTCACCACGGTCGTGGTCGGATGTACGTCGGTGCTGTCCCTGGCCCGCCTGGTGCGTTCGACACCCGGTGGTGACAGTGGTCGGTCGTTCCGGGACTTCCTTCCCGTGACGTGACGCGGCGACGGTGGCACGCTCGAGCCATGGACGACCTGCACGTCGAAAACCTCACACGGTGTGGCTCCGCGCACGACGGCGCTCCTACCCTGGGCCCATGACCGACGGGGAGGGTGGGCTCGACCAGCCCGACGAGCTCCAACCGGAGCCCGGTGCGCTCGCGCTCGCGTCGGCCGATGACGACTGGTCCCGGGCCGACTGGGAGAAGGCCGCTGCGGCGGCCCTCCGGAAGTCGAGGCGGATGACCGACGACGACAGCGACTCGGAGGTCTGGCGGAAGCTGACTCGGCTGACCCTCGACGGCCTCGGTATCAGCCCGCTGGGCACCCCGGAGCTGCTCGAGGGCCTCGTCACCGCCGGTCGTCCGGTGCGAGCCGGTGAGTGGGAGATCCGCTCCGAGGTCTCCACCCACGAGGAGGCCCTCGCCGATCTCGAGGGCGGCGTCACGTCGCTGTGGGTCCGGGCCGGGTCGAGCCCGGACTGGGACACGTTGCTGGCCGGTGTCGAGCTCGACCTGGCGCCGGTCGTCCTCGACGGCGTCGACGCCGAGGGCTTCCTGTCCTATGCCGAGGGCCGCGAGCTCGCGGCGGGCACCAACCTGGGCTTCGACGCCCGGGCGGCGACCGGCGGGCAGGCAACGCTCGCGACGCGAGCCGGAGTGCTCGGCTTCGTGGTCGACGCGACCGTCGTGCACGACCAGGGCGCCTCCGACGTCCAGGAGCTCGGCTATGCGATGTCGGTCGGTACGCAGGCCCTACGGGCCCTCGCCGGCGACGGTGTCCCGGTCGACGACGCGGCCGCCCTGATCGAGTTCCGCCTGGCGGTGACCGACGAGCAGTTCCCCTCGATCGCCAAGCTCCGTGCGGCTCGTCGACTCTGGGCCAGGGTCCTCGAGCTCAGCGGCGCCGTGTCTCGTGACATGCGCCAGCACGCGGTGACCAGCCGTCCGATGATGAGCACCTACGACCCCTGGGTGAACATGCTGCGCACCACCGTCGCCGCCTTCGCGGCCGGAGTCGGCGGAGCGGACGCGGTCACGGTGCTGCCCTTCGACGGCCCCCTCGGCCGGCCCGATGCGTTCGGGCGCCGGATCGCGCGCAACACCAGTGCGCTCCTGATCGCCGAGTCCCATGTCGCTCGGGTCGCCGACCCCGCCGGTGGGTCCTACGCCGTCGAGAAGCTCACCGACGACCTGGCCGTCGCTGCCTGGGAGCTGTTCGGCCGGCTCGACGAGGGAGCGGACCTGCCCCCCCTGATCGCTGCGGCCGCGGCCCAGCGCGACCGGCAGGTCGCGACCCGCGTGCGACCGATCACCGGGCTCAGCGAGTTCCCGAACCTGTCGGAGGTCCTGCCCGAGCGCCCGGGTGAGCCGGACGGCGTGCGCCACTACGGAGCAGCCTTCGAGGCGTTGCGGGCCATGCCAACGACCGCACACGTCTTCCTGGCGACGCTCGGCCCGGTATCGGCCCACACCGCGCGGGCAGGGTTCGCCACCAACCTGCTGGCCGCCGGCGGGATCGGGGTCGACGTCGCCGGTGCCACCTCGGGGGTCGACGACCTGAGGAGCGCCTACGCCGGCCAGAGCGTCGTGTGCCTGGCCGGGACCGACGCGGCGTACGCCGAGTGGGGTGGCACGGCTGCCGAGGCACTCCGTGCCGCAGGAGCCACGAGGATCATCGTGGCCGGCAGACCGGCCGACTGGGCCGACGACTCGTGCGCCCTGGGTGTGGACGCGATCGACTTCCTGACCCGCACCCGGGAGGTGCTCCGATGAGCGTTCCGAAGAGCTTCGCAGGCCTGCCGCTGGTGGACGCCGCGGGTGTCGAGACGCCCACGGAGCGCGCCCCTCGACCCACGGACACCTGGCGGAGCCCGGAGGGCATCGAGATCAAGCCCGGTTACGACGCGAGCGACCTCGAGGGTCTCGATGCGCTCGCCACCTGGCCGGGCCTCACGCCGTACCTCCGCGGGCCCTACCCGACGATGTACACCACCCGGCCCTGGACGATCCGGCAGTATGCCGGCTTCTCGACCGCCGAGGAGTCCAACGCGTTCTACCGGCGCAACCTCGCGGCAGGCCAGAAGGGCCTGAGCGTCGCTTTCGACCTGGCCACCCACCGCGGTTACGACTCCGACCACCCACGGGTGCGTGGAGACGTCGGGATGGCGGGCGTGGCGATCGACTCCATCTACGACGCCCGCACCCTCTTCGACGGCATCCCGCTCGACCAGATGAGTGTCAGCATGACCATGAACGGCGCGGTGCTGCCGATCATGGCGCTCTACATCGCGGCGGCCGAGGAGCAGGGGGTCAAGCCCGAGCAGCTGTCGGGGACCATCCAGAACGACATCCTCAAGGAGTTCATGGTCCGCAACACCTACATCTACCCGCCGGCGCCGAGCATGCGGATCGTCGGCGACATCTTCAGCTACACGGCCGAGCACATGCCGCGGTTCAACTCGATCTCCATCTCCGGCTATCACATGCAGGAGGCCGGGGCGACCGCCGACCTCGAGCTCGCCTACACGCTGGCCGACGGCGTGGAGTACCTCCGCACCGGTGTCCGGGCCGGGCTCGACATCGACCACTTCGCGCCGCGGCTGAGCTTCTTCTGGGCGATCGGGATGAACTTCTTCATGGAGGTCGCCAAGATGCGGGCCGCGCGCGCCCTGTGGGCGCGGCTGGTGCGCGACTTCGAGCCGCAGAACCCCAAGAGCCTGAGCCTGCGCACCCACTGCCAGACCAGCGGCTGGAGCCTGACCGCCCAGGACGTGTTCAACAACGTCGGCCGTACGTGCATCGAGGCGATGGCGGCGACGCAGGGCCACACCCAGAGCCTGCACACCAACGCGCTCGACGAGGCGATCGCCCTCCCGACCGACTTCAGTGCACGGATCGCGCGCAACACCCAGCTGCTGCTCCAGCAGGAGACCGGGACGACCTGGACGATCGATCCCTGGGCCGGCAGCTACTACGTCGAGAGGCTCACCCACGACCTCGCCGAGCGGGCCTGGGGCCACATCCAGGAGGTCGAGCAGGCGGGCGGCATGTCGAAGGCGATCGAGGCGGGTATCCCGAAGCTGCGGATCGAGGAGGCGGCCGCGCGGACCCAGGCGCGGATCGACTCCGGAGCCCAGGCCGTGATCGGCGTCAACACCTACCGGCTCGCCGACGAGGACCCGCTCGACGTACGCAAGGTCGACAACGACGACGTGTACCGCCAGCAGATCGCCAAGCTCGAGCGGCTGCGCGCCGAGCGGGACGCCGACGAGGTCCAGATCGCCCTCGACGCGCTCACCCGCGCCGCCGGGACCCCCGAGGGCGAGGGCGACAACCTGCTCGGGCTCGCCGTCGAGGCGGCCCGGGCGAAGGCGACGGTCGGTGAGATCACCGGCGCGCTGGAGCAGGTCTGGGGCCGCCACCAGGCGACGATCCGTACGATCTCCGGTGTGTTCAGGGACGAGGCCGGCGCCGACGGTGACGCCCTCGTCGAGGAGGTGCTCGCCGCGACCGCGGCCTTCGAGGAGGCCGAGGGGCGGCGTCCGCGGATCCTGGTCGCCAAGATGGGCCAGGACGGCCACGACCGCGGCCAGAAGGTCATCGTCAGCGCGTTCGCCGACATGGGCTTCGACGTCGACGTGGGGCCGCTGTTCTCCACGCCGGAGGAGGTCGCGCAGCAGGCGGTCGACGCCGACGTGCACATCGTCGGGGTCAGCAGTCTCGCGGCCGGACACCTCACCCTGCTGCCCGCTCTCAAGCAGGCGCTCGCGGACCAGGGCCGCGGCGACATCATGGTCGTGATCGGCGGAGTGATCCCGCCCGGTGACGTGCCGACGCTGGAGGAGATGGGTGCGGCTGCCGTCTTCCTGCCCGGCACCGTGATCGCGCGGTCCGCCCTCGACCTGCTCGCACGCCTGCGCGAGCAGCTCGACCACTGATGCCGGCTCCCGAGACGCTGGCCCAGGGGGTCCGCGCGGGAGACCGCGCCGCGGTCAGCCGCGCGATCACTCTCGTCGAGTCCAGCCGCCCCGAGCACCGCGCGCAGGCCCGCGAGCTGCTCGCGTCGCTCGAGCCGCCCGCGGAGCCGGCCGTCCGCGTCGGCATCTCGGGCGTGCCCGGGGTCGGGAAGTCCACGTTCATCGAGACCCTCGGCCGGCAGCTCACCGCGTCCGGTCACCGGGTCGGCGTCCTCGCGGTCGACCCCAGCAGCCAGCGCACGGGCGGCTCGGTGCTGGGCGACAAGATCCGGATGCCGACGCTCTCCACCGATCCCGACGCCTACATCCGGGCCAGCCCGAGCGCCGGCACGCTGGGCGGGGTGGCCCGGGCCACGAGCCAGGCCGTCCTCGTGCTCGAGGCGGCGGCGTACGACGTGGTGCTGGTCGAGACGGTCGGCGTCGGCCAGTCCGAGACCACCGTGGCCGGCATGGTCGACACCTTCTTGTTCCTCGCGCTCGCCCGCACCGGCGACCAGCTCCAGGGCATCAAGCGCGGGATCCTGGAGCTCGCCGACGTGATCGCGGTCAACAAGGCCGACGGCGACCGGCTGACCGAGGCCAAGGGTGCAGCGCGGGAGCTGGCCGGCGCTCTCCGGATGGTGCACGGCAAGGACTGGGCGCCGGCCGTGGTCACCTGCTCGGGCCTCACCGGGGAGGGAGTCGACGACGTATGGGCGAAGGTGACCGACCACCGCGCCCATCTCGGCGCCCACGGTCTCGCCGAGAAGCGCTCGCGCCAGCAGCTCGACTTCGCCTGGGCCCTGGTCCGCGACGAGCTCGAGCAGCGGCTCCGCCGCTCCGCGTCCGTGCGTCGCGTCCGCGCCGAGATACGTGACCAGGTGCTCGGTGGCGAGCTGCCGGCCGTGGCCGCCGCCGACCGCATCCTCGCGGCGTACGACGGCGAGGCGGATGCGGAGCCCGGCGATCCGGTGAACTAACCTCGTCTGGACATGTCCACGCACGCTGCGCTCGCCCTCGTCGAGACGGTGGTCGACAAGCACGCCGACGACCTCCTCGACCTGCGGCGCGACCTGCACGCCCATCCCGAGCTGTCGTGGCACGAGACCCGCACCACCGACCTGGTCAGCCACCATCTCGACCAGGTCGGCTGGCGGCTGACGCGCACCGGCGACTCGGGCCTGATCGCCGACCTGGGTGACGCCGGGTCCCTGGTAGCGCTGCGGGCCGACCTCGACGCGCTGCCACTCAACGACACGACCACCGACCCGTGGTGCAGCCAGGTGCCGGGCGTGGCCCACGCCTGCGGTCACGACGTGCACACCACGGCTCTCCTCGGGGCCGGGCTGGCCCTGGCCGAGGTGCACGCCGCCGGCCTGCTGTCCGGGCGGGTGCGGCTGCTCTTCCAGCCCGCCGAGGAGGTCATGCCCGGTGGCGCCACCCGGCTGATGAACCTCGGTGCGCTCGACGGTGTCGGCCGCATCTTCTGCCTCCACTGCGACCCGACCATCGACGTCGGCCGGGTCGGTCTCCGCGAGGGCCCGATCACCGGTGCCGCAGACAGCCTCGAGATCCGCCTGACCGGCAGCGGCGGCCACACCAGCCGCCCCCACCTGACCGAGGACCTCACCTTCGCGCTGGCCAAGCTCGTGACCGAGCTGCCGGCGGTGCTCTCCCGTCGGCTCGACCCGCGGGCCGGGGTGAGTGTCGTCTGGGGACGCGTCGAGGCCGGCCGCGCGACCAACGTGATCCCCGACGCCGGCAGCCTGGGTGGCACCGTCCGGATGCTCGACGCGGTCGCCTGGAGCGACATGGAGCAGCGGATCCGGACCTACGTACGCGAGATCGTGTCGCCGTACGGCGTGCAGGCGGTCGTCGACTACAAGCGGGGCGTCCCGCCCGTGGTCAACGAGCCGGCGTCCGTGGCACTGCTCGGCCGGGCCGTGGACTCGGTGCTCGGTCCCGAGGGCCACGCACCGACCGCCCAGAGCCTCGGCGGAGAAGACTTCGCGTGGTACCTCACCCGCGTGCCGGGGGCCATGGGCCGCCTCGGGACCCGCGAGCCCGGCGGCCCGACGTACGACATCCACCAGGGCAACCTGCGCATCGACGAGAGGGCGACGGCGCTGGCCGCGAAGCTGCTCGCGACGGTGGCCGTCAACGCCCTGTGACGTCTCCGAACGGGCGACGTCGAGGGCTCGACGACCCCACCCCTGGCCGGTTCGGGTCACCGTTTCGTCACACTCGCGGGCCATCGGACCTGGCGCCGCAAACGCGGCCTCGTGTGCACTAGGGTGAGCCGAACATTTCCCGCCCCACGGGGGGTGGGTCGATTAGGGAGATTCCTTTGCGTCACGCTTTCAAGATCGCCGCGGCCCTAGGTGCTGCGTCCCTGCTCTTCGCCGGGTGCTCGAAGCCCGCTGACTCCTCGAGCGCCTCAGACGGCAGCTCCTCGCCCAGCACCCAGGACACCGCCGCCGCCGGCGGGAGCCTGAAGGCCTGCATGGTGCTCGACGTGGGTGGCGTCGACGACCACTCGTTCAACCAGTCGTCGTGGGGCGGCCTGCAGGCCGCGAACAAGGCGAACCCGAACATCAAGATCTCGTACGTGCCGTCCTCCTCGCAGAACGACTACACCCCCAACCTGACGGCCGAGACCAACAAGGGCTGTGACACCGTGATCGCGGTCGGTGGGCTGATGACGGACGCCGTCACCAAGATCGCCAAGAAGAACCCGAACCAGCAGTACGCCCAGATCGACTCGGCGTCCAGCGGCAAGAACGTCTACGGCCTGCAGTACAACACCGCGCAGGGCGGCTTCCTCGGCGGCTACCTCGCGGCCGGCATGAGCAAGACCGGCAAGGTGGCGACGTACGGCGGCCTCAACATCCCGCCCGTCACCATCTACATGGACGGCTTCTGGGAGGGCGTGCAGTACTACAACTCCCAGAACAAGAAGAACGTCCAGGTCCTCGGTTGGGACGAGAAGAACCAGAAGGGCGGCACGTTCGCCAACTCGTTCACCGACGCCAACAAGGGCAAGCAGATCACCCAGCAGTTCCAGCAGCAGGGCGCTGACATCGTGTTCCCGGTCGCCGGTGGCACCGGCGTCGGCTCGGCCGCGGCCGCGGCCGCGTCGGGCGGTCAGCTCTCCGTGATCTGGGTCGACACCGACGGCTGTGAGAGCGTCCCGCAGTACTGCAAGTACTTCCTGACCTCGGTGACCAAGAACCTCACCGGCTCGGTCAACGAGTACGCCACGCAGGCCGCCTCGGGCACGTTCCCGACCGGCAACTACATCGGCACGCTGGAGAACGACGGGACCGGCCTCGCGCCGTTCCACGACTTCGAGAGCAAGGTCCCCGCGGACCTGAAGTCCCAGCTCGACCAGGTCAAGAAGGACATCATCTCGGGCAAGATCAACATCGCGTCGCCCAGCCAGCCTCAGTGAGGCTGACCCTGCGACTGTCGCGGTACGTCGTTCGATGACCGGCGGGGGAGTATCGGTTGCCCGGTGCTCCCCCGTGGTCGTGCTGTCCCTGACAAAGGAGAGGTACCCGTGAAGCTGGAGCTGCGGGGAATCACCAAGCGCTTCGGATCACTCATCGCGAACGACTCGATCGACCTCGTCGTCGAGCCGGGTGAGATCCACGCCCTGCTGGGCGAGAACGGTGCCGGCAAGAGCACCCTGATGAACGTGCTCTACGGGCTCTACCACCCCGACGAGGGCGAGATCCTGATCGACGGTGAGCCGGTCACCTTCGCCGGCCCCGGCGACGCGATGCGTGCGGGGATCGGGATGGTGCACCAGCACTTCATGCTGATCCCGGTGTTCACGGTGGCCGAGAACGTCGAGCTCGGGCACGAGCGCACCCGGTTCGGCTTCCTCAACAAGCGGGCGGCGCGGCGTGAGGTGCAGGAGGTCTCCGAGCGCTACGGGCTCCAGGTGCCGGTCGACGCGCTCGTCCAGGACCTCCCCGTCGGGGTCCAGCAGCGCGTGGAGATCATCAAGGCGCTGATCCGCGACGCCCGGGTCCTGATCCTCGACGAGCCCACGGCGGTGCTCACCCCGCAGGAGACCGACGACCTGATGGACGTCATGCGGTCCCTGAAGGAGAGCGGCACCTCCATCGTCTTCATCACCCACAAGCTCCGCGAGGTCCGCGCCGTGGCCGACCGGATCACGGTGATCAGGCGCGGCAAGGTCGTCGGCGAGGCCAGCCCGACCTCCACCTCGGCCGAGCTGGCGTCGATGATGGTGGGCCGTCCGGTGAAGCTCGAGATCGAGAAGGAGGCCCGCGTACCCGGCGCCGAGATCCTCGAGGTCGCCGACCTCCGGGTCGTCGACCCGACCGGCCAGGTCACCGTCGACGGCGTCAGCTTCTCGGTGCGGGCGGGCGAGATCTACGCCTTGGCCGGCGTCCAGGGCAACGGGCAGACGGAGCTCACCGAGGCTCTGGTCGGGCTCGAGGCCGTCGAGTCCGGCACGGTCTCGCTCGAGGGGCTCGACGTCACGCGGGCCGGGATCGACGCCATGATCGGGCTGGGCGTCGGCTACGTGCCCGAGGACCGGCTCCACGACGGCCTGGTCAGCAGCTTCTCGGTCGCCGAGAACCTCGTGCTCGACCTCTACCACCGTGAGCCGTTCTCGCACGGCATGTCCCTCGACCTCGACCGCATCAGCCAGAACGCCACCGAGCGGGTCGAGGAGTTCGACGTCCGTACCTCCTCCATCGAGCACCCCGCCTCGACCCTGTCGGGCGGCAACCAGCAGAAGGTCGTCCTCGCACGCGAGCTGTCCCGCCCGTTGAAGCTGCTGATCGTGGCCCAGCCCACGCGCGGCCTCGACGTGGGCTCGATGGAGTTCGTGCACAAGCGCATCGTCGCCGAACGCGACAACGGCGCCGCCGTCATCGTGATCTCCACCGAGCTCGACGAGGTGCTCGGGCTCGCCGACCGGATCGGTGTCATGTATCGCGGCAAGATCATCGGTGAGATGCCCGCCGGTGCCGACCCGGCCGAGATCGGCCTGCTGATGGCCGGGAACGTCCTCGACCACGACAAGGAGGTGTCGGCTCCGTGAGCGAGCAGACCGCCGACCCCGCCGTCGGCCCGGAGGAGGCCGCGACGCCCCTGGACGAGGGACCCGAACCCACCGGCTTCTGGAAGCGACTGACCGCCAGCAGCCTGATCGTCACCGTGCTGGCGTTCGTCACCGCGATGCTGCTCGGTGGCATCCTGATCGCGGTCGCCGACCCCCGCACGCAGAATGCCTCCCACTACTTCTTCCAGTACCCCTGGGACACCTTCCAGTACGGCTTCACCGCGATCTGGAAGGGGTACGTCGCGCTGTTCGAGGGCGCGATCTTCAACCCGCACACAGCGTCGAAGGGGACCCTCGCCGGCTACGCCGGCCCCATCTCCGAGACCCTCACCAACGCCACGCCGCTGATCCTGGGCGGCCTGTCGGTGGGGCTGGCCTTCCGCGCCGGGCTGTTCAACATCGGCGGCCAGGGCCAGGTCATCATGGGCGCGGTCTTCGCCGGGTTCGTGGGTTTCCACTGGCACCTCGCGCCGGGTCTGCACCTGGTGCTCGGGATCCTGGCCGGCATGCTCGGCGGCGCGCTCTGGGGCGGTCTCGCGGGCCTCCTCAAGGCCAAGACGGGCGCGCACGAGGTCATCACCACGATCATGCTCAACTACGTCGCGGTCTACTTCCTGGCCTACCTGCTGTCGGTCAAGGGCTTCCAGGCGCCGCCGTACGGTCAGGCGATCTCCAACCGGGTCTTCAAGAGCGCGCAGCTACCACCGTTGCTCGGCAACAGCGTCCGCGTCCACGGCGGCCTGATCCTCGCGCTGCTGGCCGCGTGGCTCATCTACTGGCTGATCGAGAAGAGCACGCTGGGGTTCCGGCTCCGCGCGGTCGGCGCGAACCAGTTCGCCTCGCGTACCGCCGGGATGAGCGTCGAGAACAGCTACATCACGGTGATGCTGATCGCCGGCGCACTGTGCGGCTTGGCCGGTGTCAGCCAGATCCTCGGCACCAACAGCCAGCTCACCGGCGACATCGACGCCGGGATCGGCTTCGACGCGATCACCGTCGCGCTCCTCGGCCGAGCCAATCCCAAGGGCATCATCGCTGCCGGCCTGCTGTTCGGTGCGCTCCACGCGGGGGGCACCCAGATGCAGTCGGCGACCGGGACACCGATCGACCTCGTGCAGGTGATCCAGTCGCTGATCGTGCTCTTCATCGCGGCCCCGATGCTGGTCCGCGTGATGTTCCGGCTCAAGGGCCCGTCGAGCGTGGTCGGCGGCACGTTGGCGAAGGGGTGGAACGGATGACCACGATGGCGCAGCCCGCCGACGAGCTCACCGTCGAGCACGTCGTCACCCGAGCTCCCGTCTCGCAGGCCCAGCGCCTGGGAGCCGGACTGTCGCTGGTCGCCCTCGGGCTGCTGACGATCTGGCGGTTCGCGATGAACGGCCACCACGACACCGATGCGTCCATCCGGCTCGGTGCTCTCAACACCGCCCACGTGCCGGCGTTCACGGTCCCCGCCGTACCCATCGCCTGGGTCGCGGGTGTCCTGATCACCGCCCTGGGCGTGCTCTGGCTGATCATTCCGCGCCGTCGCTGGTTCGGCGCCGTGATGGGCGCCGGTCTCGGGCTCTTCGTGATCGCCCTGATCGCCTGGCTGGCCTCGGCCAGCTCGTTCGCCTTCGTCGACGTCGTCGGACTGCTCACCAACACCATCGGGTACGCCGTCCCGCTGATCCTCGGCGCGCTGTGCGGCGTGATGTGCGAGCGCTCGGGCGTCATCAACGTCGCGATCGAGGGCCAGATGCTGGCCGGCGCGTGGACGGCTGCCCTGATCGGCACCGTGGTCGGCGCGACCGCGGGCATGCTCGCCGGCGCGTTCGCGGGCGCCCTGATCGGGGCCCTGCTCGCCGTCTTCGCCATCCGTTACCTGGTCAACCAGGTCGTCCTCGGGGTGGTGCTCAACGTGTTCGCGGCCGGTCTGACCGGTTTCTTCTACGACGCGTTCATGCAGCCGCACCAGGAAGCGCTGAACCAGCCGCCCCTGCTCGAGAACATCAAGCTCCCGCTCCTGGGGTCCATCCCCGTGATCGGCCCGCTGTTCTTCGACACGAGCATCATCGTCTACCTCACCTACATCCTGATCGTCGTGGTCGACGTCTGGCTGTTCCGCACCCGGTGGGGGCTGCGCACCCGCGCGGTCGGCGAGCACCCGAAGGCGGCCGACACCGTGGGCATCAACGTGCTCGCCATGCGCTACCGCAACGTGATCATCGGCGGCGCGATCGCGGGCCTCGCGGGCTCCTACTTCATCTTCCAGGTCGGCCAGTTCCAGAAGAACATCTCCTCCGGACAGGGATTCATCGCCCTGGCGGCGCTGATCTTCGGGCGCTGGAGCCCGCGCGGCGCGGTCGCAGCGGCGCTGCTGTTCGGCTTCGCGTCGGCGATGCAGGTCACGATGTCGATCAACGCGCCGTCGATCCCGTCGGCCTTCATCGCGATGCTGCCCTACATCGCCACCATCGTCGCGGTGGCCGGGCTGGTCGGCAAGGTCCGTGCGCCGGCGGCCGACGGCGAGCCGTACGTGAAGGAGTGAGGGTGGCGGACGAGTTCGACTGGGACGTGCTCCGCGAGGCCGCCGTCGAGGTGTCGCAGCACGCCTACGCGCCGTACTCCCACTTCCCCGTCGGCGCGGCCGGCTTGTCCGACGACGGTCGGCTGCTCGTGGGCTGCAACGTCGAGAACGCGGCGTACGGCGTGACGCTGTGCGCGGAGTGTGGCCTGGTCAGCTCGCTGCACGCCACAGGTGGCGGGCGACTGACCCACGTGGTCTGCGTCAACGGGGTCGGCGACGTGATCATGCCGTGCGGGCGGTGCCGGCAGCTGCTCTGGGAGCACGGCGGGGCCGACCTGCTGCTGATGACGTCTCGCGGCGTCCGCGGGATGGCCGAGGTGCTGCCCGACGCGTTCGGCCCCGAGGACCTGGAGGCCGTCGATGGCGCCTGACCCACGACACGACGCGGTCGAGGTCATCGCCGCGAAGCGCGACGGGGGCGAGCTCAGCGACAGTCAGATCGACTGGGTCGTCGACGCCTACACCCGGGGTGCGGTCGCCGACGAGCAGATGTCGGCGCTGGCGATGGCGATCCTGCTCAACGGGATGACCCGGCGCGAGATCAGCCACTGGACCGACGCCATGATCGCGTCCGGCGAGCGGATGGACTTCTCCTCCCTTTCGCGCCCGACCGCCGACAAGCACTCCACCGGTGGGGTCGGGGACAAGATCACGCTGCCCCTGGCACCGCTGGTGGCCGCCTGCGGGGTCGCGGTTCCTCAGCTGAGCGGCCGCGGCCTCGGCCATACCGGCGGCACGCTGGACAAGCTGGAGTCGATCCCCGGCTGGCGCGCGGACCTGTCCACCGCGGAGATGCTCGCCCAGCTGGAGTCCGTGGGCGCCGTGGTCTGCGCTGCCGGTGACGGCCTGGCCCCGGCCGACAAGAAGCTCTATGCGCTGCGTGACGTCACGGGCACCGTGCCCGCGGTCCCGCTGATCGCGTCGTCGATCATGTCGAAGAAGATCGCGGAGGGCACGGGCGCGCTGGTGCTCGACGTGAAGGTCGGCACAGGAGCCTTCATGACGACCGTCGAGGAGGCACGCGAGCTGGCCACGACGATGGTCGCGCTCGGCCAGGACGCCGGGGTCCACACGGTCGCCCTGCTCACCGACATGTCGACCCCGCTGGGCCTGACCGCGGGCAACGCTGTCGAGGTCGCGGAGTCGGTGGACGTGCTGGCCGGCGGCGGCCCGCCCGACGTGGTGGAGCTGACCCTGGCCCTCGCACAGGAGATGCTCGCCGGCGCTGGGCGCGGCGACGTCGACGCCGCCGATGCGCTCGCCGACGGCTCCGCCATGGACTCCTGGCGCGCCATGATCGCAGCGCAGGGTGGAGACCCCCATGCGCCGCTGCCCACGGCCCGTGAGTCGCACGTCGTACCCGTGCCGACGTCGGGGACCCTCACCCGCCTCGACGCGATGGCGGTCGGCCTCGCGGCCTGGCGGCTCGGAGCCGGGCGCGCGCGCAAGGAGGACGCCGTCCAGGCCGGCGCGGGGGTCGTCTGGCACGCGCGTCCGGGCGACCGGGTGCGCGAGGGTGACCCGCTCTTCACCCTGCTCACCGACGAGCCCGCCCGCTTCGACCGGGCGCTCGAGGCGCTCGAGGGCGGGTACGATGTGGGCGAGGGGTCGTTGTACACCCCGCAGCCGCTGGTCATCGACCGGATCGGCTAGCACCTGACCCGTCGCCGGGATCCGATGAGGGGTGGACCGAACAAAACCGCCCGCGGCAGCGTCAGTTGAGACGAACGGCTACGAGGAGGCTCCGATGTCCGCACGTTACGTCCGAGGGTTCGGGTCAGCACTGTCGGCGCTGGTCGTGGTGGGGGCGGCCCTGGTCACGGCTCCGGCCGCGTGGGCCGCACCACCGTCGAACGACAACCGGGCTGACGCCGCCCTGGTCGACCCCCCGGAGTCCCTGACCGGGACGCTGGTCGAGGCGACCCTCGAGCCCTCGCAGGACTCCAGCAACTGCGGCGACACCGACGGCTCGGTCTGGTACCACTTCACCGCCCCGCCTCGCGGCGCTGTCGTCATCCAGCTCGACGCGGCTGGCGAGATGGACGCCACCGTGGACCTCTTCAAGCAGGTGCGGTCGAAGCTGACCTGGGTGGACTGCGGCGCCAGCGACTCGCAGGGCAAGGCCACCATCGACCGCGACGGCCTGGACGCAGGGGCCGACTACGCCCTCCGGGTCGGCAACGACACCGGCTCGGTCGCCGACACGTTCCGGCTCCGCGTCCTGGTCCCGACGGCGCCGCCGCACCCGCCGGGCCGTCACCTGCCGGCCCAGGGCGTCCGCAACCACGTGGACCGGGTTCTGAACTCCGCCGACACGTACTGGACGACGATGCAGGCGGGCCACACGATGCGGCTCAGCCTGCGGACCCAGCACTGCACCTCTCTGGAGGTGTTCGGCCCGGGTACCCGTGACTTCACCGAGCAGCCGGCCGAGAAGCGCCTGACGTGCGGGGGCTATGCGTTGTTCACGCCCACCCAGTCGGGCCGGCACTTCCTCGTGGTCCAGGCGGCGCGTGACCGCGATGTCCAGCACTATCGGCTGCAGGTCGCACCGGTAGGTCGCGACGACACGGCACCCGGGGTCGTCATCGCCAACCACGAGGCGGTCAAGGGACACGTCAACGGCGGGCTCGACACGCGCGACCTCTACCGGTTCGACGTCACCCACCGCAGCGCGCTCACCCTGGGTCTGTCGGGTGAGCCGACGATGACGCTCGTGCGGGACGACGGCCGGGGCCTGGCGGGCGGCAGTGCCATCAGCCGGCACGTCGTCGCCGGACGCTACTTCGTGGCCGTGTCGGGGTCCGGGCGGTACACGCTGAGGCTGGCGTTGAAGACCATCACGACCGCCACGCTTCGAGTCAACAGCCGTCACGCTGCGACGATCGGGCCGAAGTCGGTTGCCCGGCTGTCGCTCAAGGTCCGGCCGGCTGCCGCCGGTCCGAGCCTGATCACGGTCGAACGGTTCGACCCGATCGCCGGCTGGCAGTTCCTACGCAGCTACCAGCCGCGGGTGGCACACGGATCCGCGAAGGTCAGGTTCAAGCCACCCAGCGTCGGCCGATACCGCGCGTACGCGAGCTACCTGGGGTCGCGGGACGCTGCGCCTGCCGACACCGGAACGGTGTGGCTGCGTGTGCAACGCCCCCTGGGTCACCCCCAGCGGGGTCAGGGCAGCAGCAGGACGACGGTCTCCGCCACACAGGCCGGCTTGGCCTGACCCTCGATCTCGATCGTGTGACGCAGGGTGAGCTGCTTGCCCGCGGGCAGGTCGGTGACCTCGCCCATCGTCACGCGGTCGCGGATCCGGGAGCCGACCCGGACCGGGTGCGGGAAGCGGACCTTGTTGACGCCGTAGTTGAGCTTCGCGCCGGGCGTCTCGAGGGAGAACACCTGGCTGCCGAGGAACGGGATCAGCGACAGCGTGAGGTAGCCGTGGGCGATGGTGCCGCCGAACGGACCGGACGCCGCGCGCTCGACGTCGACGTGGATCCACTGGTGGTCACCCGTCGCGTCGGCGAAGGCGTTCACCCGGCCCTGGTCGACCTCGAGCCAGTCGCTGGTGCCGAGCTCCTGGCCGCTCAGGCCGGCGAGCTCGCCTAAGTCGTCGAGGATGCGCATCCACTGGCTCCTGTCGTGGCGAGGGTCTGCGAGGATCGGGACATGGCCGAACCTAGCCCACGCCCCGAGCCTCGGCCGAGCCGCGACCAGATCCGCCAGGCACCCAAGGTGCTGCTGCACGACCACCTCGACGGTGGTCTGCGCCCGGCCACCGTGCTCGAGCTCGCCGGCCAGGTGGGCCACGAGCTCCCAGCCGGTGACGCGGACGCGCTCGGTCGCTGGTTCGCCGAGTCCGCCGACTCGGGCTCCCTGGTGCGATACCTCGAGACGTTCGACCACACCGTCGCGGTGATGCAGACCGAGGCGGCGATCGAGCGGGTCGCCCGCGAGTGTGTCGCGGACCTCGCCGCCGACGGCGTCGTGTACGCCGAGGTCCGCTACGCACCCGAGCAGCACGTCAGCACGGGTCTCGGCCTCGACCAGGTCGTGGGTGCGGTCCGGTCCGGGTTCGAGGCCGGGATGGCCGCCGCAGGCGGCCGGATCGTCGTCCGCCAGCTGCTCACCGCGATGCGGCACCAGGCTCGCTCGCGTGAGATCGCCGAGCTCGCCGTGGCCTGGCGTGATGCTGGTGTGGTCGGGTTCGACATCGCCGGGGCCGAGGCGGGCTTCCCGCCGACCCGGCACCTCGACGCGTTCGAGTACCTCCAGCGGCAGAACTTCCACTTCACCATCCACGCGGGCGAGGCCTTCGGCCTGCCGTCGATCTGGGAGGCCATCCAGTGGTGCGGCGCCGACCGGCTCGGCCACGGGGTCCGGATCGTCGACGACATCACCGTTGACGACGACGGCGTCGCGCACCTGGGCCGCCTGGCGGCGTACGTGCGGGACAAGCGGATCCCGCTCGAGCTCGCGCCGGCCTCCAACGTCCAGACCGGCGCCGCCGCGTCGATCGCCGACCACCCGATCGGGCTGCTGACCGCCCTGCGCTTCCGGGTCACCGTCAACACCGACAACCGACTGATGAGCCAGACCTCGATGACCTCGGAGATGGACGCCCTGTGCGAGGCGTTCGGCTACGGCCTCGACGACCTGCGGTGGTTCACGATCAACGCCATGAAGTCGTCGTTCCTCCCGTTCGACGAGCGGCTTGCGATCATCGACGAGGTCATCAAGCCGGGCTACGCGGCGCTGGGCGCAGGCTGACCGGGGCCGGCTACGACCAGGTCTGGTCAGAGCAGTGCGTCAATGGGGCAGATGACCCGTTGACGCAGTACTCGCACCCCTTTCCCTGATGTGGAAGCCGCCCAGTCCACAGGCGAGAGAGCCGGAACCCACGGAGGCGTGAGATCGATCTACGCTCCCGACGGTGATGACGGGACGGGCCGCCGCCCACGCACTGACGGGCGTGGTGGGGAGCGACGAGCAGGCGAGGATCCTGCTCCGTTCGGGAGCGTGCGGACCGGGTCTCCGGGCGGGGGGAGTCGTCCTGTACGAGGAGGCAGCGGTGCTCGAGCTCGCCGAGCGGCCCTCCGTGGATGAGAGCCGTCTCGTCCACGCGTGTCCGCACGGCCTCTACATAGCTCGGCTGGCCCGCACCCTCCCGCTGGACCTGTCGCTTCCGTGGGAGCAGCGGGGAGCGCAGGTCCGGCAGTTCCCGGTCATGCCGTGGCTGACGAGCGGTCTCCTGGCCGGGCGGGTGGGGCTGTTCGGACGCCTGCCGTGGATCGCGACCCTGTGCGGGCTCGTGGTGCACGGAGCCGAGCTGACGGGCTTCGACGAGGGGCCGGACCGACGGGTGGCTTTCCGACTGGAGCCGCCGGGTCCTTGGTTCGAGCTGGTGGAGCAGCGTTGGTTCCCGACCGGCCGCGGCGGGCGGCCCTGGGTGATCCGGGACCCGCCGCTGCCCTCAGTTCGGACCTCAGCGCGGAGCTGAGGCCAGCGACCGGATCTGCTCGCTCGCCTGGTGGCTCGACACCGGGGTGCAGCCGTGGGCGACCGCGTCGTCGATGACGTGCCGCTGGTCGCGCATCAGCGCCCAGCCGCGGCGCAGCAGGACCAGCGGGGGCTTGCGGTGCTCGCGGAGGTCGCGGGTGAGCCGCCGCCAGAAGGTGACGAGCGGGTGCTGCCGCAGGCACAGGGCTGCGGCCAGCACACCGTGCTCGGCACACGCCCCCACGATCTCCTGCGCGAAGATCCCCTCGGCGACGAAGAGGCGGGCGCCGTCGAGATCCACCTCGTGGATGCCGCTCGGGCCGTTGCGGCTGATGTCGTAGACCGGCGCCACCGTGCGCCCGGTCGCGGCCAGCTCGCAGATCGCCCGGACCGCCTCGTCGGCATGCCACGAGCGGGGGTCGTCCCAGTCGACCAGTCCGGCGTTCGCACCGTGGTCGATCAGCGGGAGCGCCGGGTCGTCGCCGTCGCGGTAGAAGTCGTCGAGGCGGAGAACGGGCAGCCCGGTCGCCGCGGCCAACCGCGACTTCCCCGAGCCGGAGGGTCCGGCCAGGACGACGACACGGGCCTGGGACGGAGGGTGCACCGCGTCATTGTGCCGGGCACGGACGACGAGACGACCGGGGCTCTGGCCGGTCGGACCTTCTTCCCCGATTCGGCTGCGCGTCCCGGTGAAGGTTCGGATACTGCTGGCAGGCGCTCGGACGCCTCACCCACCCATCGCGAGCTTGGAGAAGACATGCACGGGTCGTCACCCCGACCGCGCACCACACGGTCCGGACTGGCCCTCGTGGCAACGCTCGCGACAGCGCTGGCCGTCGGGCTCGCCGTCCTCGCGACGAACCAGTCGGCAGCGGCCAGGCTGCCGGGCGGACACGACACCGGACGCGCCGCCGTGGCCGCCCAGGCGAAGGTGCGCAAGGTCGTGGTCGACCCGCGGCTGTTCGGCGTCCACGACGCCTACCTGCACTCCCTGAGCCGGCCCGGCACCGGCTCCATCCGGCTGTGGGACACCGGGACCACCTGGCCGCAGATGCAGCCGACGAGCGGGCCGATCTCCTACACCCGGCTCGACGAGGTCGTGCGGGCCGCGCATGCTCACCACACCGAGGTGACGCTCGTGGTGGCGATGACGCCGGCCTGGGCGGCCGCGTCCTCGGCGCACACCGCCCAGACCGACCCGCCGAGGGTGGCGGCCTTCAAGAGCTACCTGAGCGCCGTGATGAAGCACTACAAGAGCTTCTTCGGGCCCGGGAAGCGGGGGATCGCGAACTACCAGGTCTGGAACGAGGCGAACATCGCCACGTTCTGGACCGGTTCCCAGGCCCAGATGGGCCAGCTCGTCCGGGCCGCCTGGCAGGTACGCCAGCAGGTCGACCGGGGTGCCCGCCTGATCGGCCCGTCGATGGTGACGCGACTGGGCTACCAGCAGAAGTGGATCCAGCAGTTCTACCGGACCAAGGTCGGTGGCAAGCCGGTCTGGAAGTACTCCGACGTGCTGGGCTTCAGCCTCTACCCCGTCGACACCGTGCCGGACGCGCACGGGACCCGTCCGGCGATGCCCGAGGACTCCATCGCGCTCCTCCGCCTGGTCAAGGGCTTCCTGGCCAAGGACAAGGTCCCCGCCGGTATGCCGCTGTGGAACAACGAGGTCAACTACGGCCTGCACGCCGGGGCGGCAGGCGGTACGCCGGCGACGCCCATCCCGGCGGCCCGCCAGGTGGCCTACCTGATGCGGACCTACCTGCTCAACGCGGCAGCGCGGGTGAAACGGGTCTACTGGTACGCCTACGACATGGGCGCCCTCCCGGGTGGCGGGACCCTCGGCAACACTCTCCTCACCGACCCGACGGACCGTCCCGCCGGCACCCTGACTCCCGCCGGCCGCGCGCTTCCGCGGATCCGGTCGTGGATGGCCGGGACGCTCGTGGGCACGCGGACCAAGGCGCCCTGCGCGGCCGACCGGAAGGGCACCTACACCTGTCTGGTGCAGTACCCGAAGGGTGTCGGCCGGATCTACTGGAACCCGCTGAAGACGGTGAAGGTGACCCTGGTGACGTCGGCGACGTCGAAGGTCACCGAGCTCGGAGCAACATCCAAGGCCAAGGGCGGCAGCACGCTCACGGTGGATTACCGGCCGGTACTGGTGCGGTCCGCACACTAGTCGCAGGGCGGGGTCGCGTACCCTGTTCTGCGCATCGACCCGGGGGGGCATCGAGATGAGTCGAACTGCTGCGCGCAGAGGCGTGATCTGCGCACTTGCCTGGCTGACCGTCGTGGCCGGCACGGCCGCTTCGGCGGCGGCGACCGACGTGCGAGTCACGCACGCGCTCTTCGGAGTCCATGACAGGTCGGGCGTGTCGTACGCCGCGGTCCACGAAGGGTCGGTGCGCCTCTGGGACGTCGGTGTCCGGTGGAACCAGGTCGAGACCGCGCAGGGCGTGTACGACTGGACCCGCCTCGACGAGCTCGTCGCCGGCGCTCAGGCCGCGCACGCCCAGGTCACGATGGTCGTGGCCGGGACCCCGTCGTTCTACGCGTCGAAGCCCACGAAGCCGCCGCGTGACATCGCGGCGTACGCGAACTTCGTCCGGGAGCTGATGAAGAGGTACCGCGACTTCGGGGGCCACCGCGGGATCTCGGCCTACCAGGTCTGGAACGAGGGGAACGTCTCGGCGTACTGGTCGGGCACCCCCGCCCAGCTCGCCGCCCTCACCCGGGCCATGTGGCAGGTCCACAACCGGTGGGACCCGCAGGCGAAGGTGATCGCGCCCCCGATGGTCGCTCGGCTGCCCTCCCAGATGACCACGCTGGCGGCTTTCCACGCGCAACGGCTGCACGGCCTTCCGGTCTGGCACTACTACGACGCCGTCGCGCTGAGCCTGTACCCCCTGCCCACGTTCGGGAACCGGAGGGGTGTGCCCGAGGACTCGATGGCACTCCTCCGCCAGGTGCGGGCCCACCTGCGCAGCGTGGGGGTGCCGGCCCACGAGCCGATCTGGATCACCGAGATCAACTACGGGCTGCCGACGGGCACCGGGTCGGTCGTCCACGCGGCTCCGCTCTCCGGCCAGCGGCAGGCGGCCAACGTCGCGCGGACCTACCTGCTCGGCGCGGCCAACGGCGTCGCCCGGATCTTCTGGTACCGCTACGACATGCGCACGCTGACGGTGGCACAGGGCGGAGGGACGCGGGGCAACACGCTGCTCTCCGACCCCGCCGACCCGACGCAGGTGACGGCCGGAGGGAAGGCGTTCGCGCTGGTCCAGGACTGGATGCACGGCCGCCTGATCGGACCCAGACACGGGCGACCGTGCCAGCGGGACAGCCACGGCACCTACGGGTGCACCGTGCAGGACGGAGGCGTCACCCGGCGGATCTACTGGAACCCCTTCGCGCGGGCGACGGTCCGGATCGCGAGGGGTGCCCGCACCGTGCAGTCGCTGTCGGGTGCCGTGCGCGCGGTCAAGGGCGGGTCGCGGCTCACCGTCGACTACCGCCCGGTGATGGTCACGCACTGACCCGAGGTCACACCCCGATCGGGTGCCAGACGGTCTTGGTCTCGAGGAAGGCGGTCATCTGCTCGAGCCCGGGGTCCTCGGACCAGTCCGGCTCGGCGGCCGGGGCACGACGTACGCGCTTGAGGTTCTCAGCCGCCGCGACCTCGAGGGCGGTCGCCTGCTCGGCGTCGCCGGCGAGACCGGTCAGGTCGATCGCGTTGACGTCCATGTGGGAGGCCAGGGTCGGCGCGGTGGAGGACAGGGGACCGGTGAGCAGGTTGACGACGCCGCCCGGGACGTCGGAGGTGGCCAGCACCTCGGCGAACGTGATCGCCGGTAGCGGACGGTCGGGGGAGGCGGCGACGACCGTGGTGTTGCCGGTGACGACGACCGGCGCCACGACACTGACCAGACCGAGCAGGCTCGAGCCGGCGGGTGCCAGGACCGCGACCACACCGGTCGGCTCCGGTGTGGACAGGTTGAAGAACGGACCGGCCACGGGGTTGGCGTTGCCGACCACCTGGGTGATCTTGTCGGCCCAGCCGGCGTACCAGACGAGTCGGTCGATCGCGGCGTCGACCGCCCGGCCGGCCGCGGCGGCGGTGCCGCCCTCGCCCTGCCGGACGGCCTCGACGAACTGCGGGCGACGGTCCTCCATCACCTCGGCGACGCGGTAGAGCACCTGCCCACGGTTGTACGCCGTCCTGCCGGACCACCCGTGGAACGCCTTGCGCGCGGCGACCACCGCGTCGCGCGCATCCTTGCGTGAGGCCGCCGCCGCGTTCGCGACGAAGCGGCCGCGAGCGTCGTTGACGACATAGGACTGGCCCGACTCCGAGCGCGGGAACTCCCCGCCCACGTAGAGCTTGTAGGTCTTGCGGACGTCGATCCTGGTCATCGCAGGCTCTGCCCCTTCAGATAGGCCTCCAGGCCGTGGCGGCCGCCCTCGCGACCGTAGCCCGACTCCTTGAAGCCACCGAACGGGCTGGTCGGGTCGAACTTGTTGAACGTGTTGGCCCAGACCACGCCCGCGCGCAGCGCGTTCGCCATCTTCAGGATCCGCGAGCCCTTGTCGGTCCAGACCCCGGCCGAGAGCCCGTACGGCGTGTTGTTGGCCTTCTCGACGGCCTCGGCCGGGGTGCGGAAGGTGAGCACCGACAGCACCGGGCCGAAGATCTCCTCGCGAGCGATCCGGTGGGCCTGGGTGACGCCGGTGAAGACGGTGGGGGGGAACCAGAAGCCGTGGTCGGGCAGCTCGCACGGAGCCGACCAGCGCTCGGCCCCCTCCTGCTCGCCGATCTCCGAGAGCTCCCGGATCCTGGCCAGCTGCTCCGCGGAGTTGATCGCGCCGACGTCGGTGTTCTTGTCGAGCGGGTCGCCCACGCGCAGGGTCCGCATCCGGCGCTTGAGCCGGGCCAGCACCTCGTCGGCCACGCTCTCCTGCACCAGCAGCCGGGAGCCCGCGCAGCAGACATGGCCCTGGTTGAAGAAGATGCCGTTGACGATGCCCTCGACGGCCTGGTCGAGCGGGGCGTCGTCGAACACGATGTTGGCGGCCTTGCCACCGAGCTCGAGGGTGACCCGCTTGTCCGTGCCGGCCACTGCCTTCGCGATCGCCCGGCCGACCTCGGTCGAGCCGGTGAAGGCGACCTTGTCGACGCCCGCGTGGGCGACCAGCGCCCGGCCGGTGTCGCCCGCGCCGGTCACGATGTTGACGACGCCGGCGGGCAGGTCGGCCTGCTGGCAGATCTCGGCGAACAGCAACGCGGTGAGCGGGGTCGTCTCGGCCGGCTTCAGGACGACGGTGTTGCCGCAGGCCAGTGCGGGCGCGATCTTCCACGCCAGCATCAGGAGCGGGAAGTTCCACGGGATGACCTGGGCGGCGACCCCGAGCGACTCGGTGCCGTACCCGCTGTACTCCAGCTTGTCGGCCCAGCCGGCGTAGTAGAAGAAGTGCGCCGCGGCGATCGGTACGTCGACGTCGCGGGTCTCCTTGATCGGCTTGCCGTTGTCGATCGACTCCAGCACGGCGAGCTCGCGGCCGCGCTCCTGGATGATCCGGGCGATCCGGAAGAGGTACTTGGCCCGCTCGCGGCCCGGCATCCGGCCCCAGACCCGGCTGTGGGCGCGACGGGCGGCCTTGACGGCCGTGTCGATGTCGGCCTCGTCCGCCTCGGCGACCTCCGCCAGCACCTCCTCGGTCGACGGGCTGATCGTCTTGAAGCTGTGGCCGTGCCCGTCGACGAACTCGCCGTTCACGAACAGGCCGTAGGACGGCTTGATGTCGACGATCGCGCGCGACTCGGGCGCCGGGGCGTATTCGAAGGTGGTCATCGGATCAGTCCAGGGTGAAGTAGTCGGGACCGGAGTAACGCCCGGTCTGCATCTTGGTGCGCTGCATCAGCAGGTCGTTGAGCAGCGTGGAGGCGCCGAAACGGAACCGAGCCGGGTCGAGCCAGTCAGGACCGGTGACCTCGTTGACCATCACGAGGTACTTGATGGCGTCCTTGGTGGAACGGATGCCGCCGGCCGGCTTGACGCCGACCATCCGGCCGGTCTGCTCGCGGAAGTCGCGTACGGCCTCGAGCATCACCATCGTGACGGGCAGCGTCGCCGCGGGCTGCACCTTCCCCGTGGAGGTCTTGATGAAGTCGGCGCCAGCCATCATCGCCAGCCAGCTGGCGCGGCGTACGTTGTCGTAGGTCTGGAGCTCACCGGTCTCGAAGATCACCTTCAGGTGCGCCGCCTCCCCGTCGGCGCGTGCGCACGCCTCTCGGACGGCGACGATCTCGTCGTGGACGAGCTGGAAGTGGCCCGACAGGAAGGCACCACGGTCGATCACCATGTCGACCTCGTCGGCGCCCGCGGCCACCGCCTCACGGACGTCCGCGAGCTTGACCTCGAGCGAGGCGCGACCGCTCGGGAAGGCCGTCGCGACCGACGCGACGTGAACGCCACTCGTGCCCAGCACCTGCTTGGCGGTCTCGACCAGGTCGGGGTAGACGCAGACCGCGGCGGTCGCCGGGCAGGACGGGTCGGCAGGATCGGGCCGCATCGCCTTGGCCGCGAGCGCGCGTACCTTGCCGTGGGTGTCCTGGCCCTCCAGCGTGGTCAGGTCGACCATCCGGATCGCCAGGTCGATCGCGTAGGCCTTGGCCGTGGTCTTGATCGACCGCGTCCCGAGCGCGGCCGCGCGGGCCTCCGCGCCGACCTGGTCGACGCCGGGGAGGCCGTGGAGGAAGCGCCGTAACGAGGCCTCGGAGGCGGTGATGTCGGCCCAATCGTTACCCGGGCCGGCCGCTGCCGTGGCTGTACTGGTCATCTCGCCAGCATAGGGTTGTGGACCCGGGACGAGGAATCCGAGTCGGGCGGCTCCACCGCCTCCCTCGCCCGGGCGACGACTGTGAGGAGAGCACCCGATGTCCGAGGAGGTCCAGACCTTTCGCGCCACCAACGGGCGCGTGACCGGGGTGATCGGTCTCGTGATGTGCGCGGTGGTCGCGGTCCTCTTCGTGGCCACCGAGAAGCCGTCCGTGGCCGTGCCCGGGGTGCTCGGCTGTGCATTCGCCGCGGTGCTCGTCTGGTCGGCCCTGCTCCGACCCCGGGTCTCGGCGACCTCCCGGGAGCTGCGGATGCGGACGTTCGCCGAGGACGTGATCATCCCGCTGGCCTCCATCGACACGGTCGCCGTCCGTCGCTACCTGCTGGTCGGGTCCGGGGGCGTCAAGTACATCTGCCCGGCCGTCAGCCGGTCCCTGCGCAAGACCGTGCGGAGCGAGATGAGGTGGCAGGGCGGCTCGCAGCTCCTCGCACCCGGCCTGCGGGGAGGCGACGTGCAGGCTCCGACGCAGACCGAGGTCAAGGGCTCCAAGGGAGTGGACTACGCGGACTTCGTGGAGACCCAGATCGTGCACCTGGCCAACGTCGACCGGGCCACCAGGGGCATCGAGGCCCGGTCCGAGGAGGAGTACGAGCTCGGGTCCCAGGTCGTACGCCGGCGGGCGTGGCTCGAGCTGGGGGCGCTGGCCGTGCTGGGGCTGGCGTTCGTGGTCGCCCTGGTGGTGGTCTGAGTCAGATCCCGGCGGCGGTCCTGATGTCGTCGCGCAGGGCATCGAGCCGGGCGGCGGCGGAGATCCGGGCCGCGTCGACACCAGCCTCCGGATCCACCGGTACGACGACCTCGAGGTAGCACTTGAGCTTCGGCTCCGTGCCGCTCGGCCGCACGACCACGCGGGCGCCACTGGCCAGCCGGTAGCGCAGACCGTCGGTCGGGGGGAGGTCGGCGGAGCCGGCGGCCAGGTCGTCGACCGACTCGACGGGCAGGCCGCCCAGGCTCGTGGGGGGCGAGGACCGCAGTCGCTCCATGGCCGCGGCGATCCGCCCGAGGTCGGTGACCCGGACGGAGAGCTGGTCGGTGGCGTGCAGGCCGTGCGCGAGCGCCAGATCGTCGAGCACGTCGACCAGCCCCCGCCCCTGGGCCTTCTGCTGGGCAGCGAGCTCGCAGAGCAGCAAGAGCGCGGAGACCCCGTCCTTGTCGTTCACGTGCTCGGGGTCGACGCAGTAGCCCAGCGCCTCCTCGTAGCCGAACACGAGCCCGTCGACCTTGCTGATCCACTTGAAGCCGGTCAGGGTCTCCGCGAACGGCTGGCCGGCCGCGGCGGCCATCTTGCTGAGCAGGCTCGAGGAGACGATCGAGCAGGCGTAGGTGCCGGTGTGCCCGGTCGTGAGGAGGTGGTGGGCCAGCAGGGCACCGACCTCGTCGCCGCGGAGCATGCGCCAGCCGTGGGCGTCCGGGACGGCGGCAGCGCAGCGGTCGGCGTCCGGGTCGTTGGCGACGACCAGGTCGACCCCGAGACGGGCGGCCAGCGTGGTCGCCAGGTCCATCGCACCCGGCTCCTCGGGGTTGGGGAAGGACACGGTCGGGAAGTCCGGGTCGGGCTGCTCCTGCTGCTCCACGACGTACGGCGCGTCGAAGCCCGCGGTCTCCAGCACCTGGACGACCGAGGTACCGCCGACCCCGTGCAGGGGCGTGTAGACGAGCCGTAGGTCGCGGGGCCCGTCGGCGGCCAGCCCGGCCACCGTGTCGAGGTAGGCGTCGACGATGTCCTCCTGGAGGGTCCGCCACCCGACGGCACGCGGCACTTCCGACAGCGGTCCGACGGCGGCGATGCGGGCCGCGATCTCGGCGTCAGCCGGCGGCACGATCTGGCTGCCGTCGCCCAGGTAGACCTTGTAGCCGTTGTCGCGGGGCGGGTTGTGGCTCGCGGTCACCATCACACCGGCCACGCAGCCGAGCTCGCGGATCGCGAAGGCGAGCAGCGGGGTGGGCAGTGGCCGCGGCAGCACCAGGGCATGCAGACCGGCGCCGGCCATCACCTCGGCGGTGTCGCGGGCGAACACGTCGGAGTTGTGGCGGGCGTCGTAGCCGATCACGACCGAGGCGTGGCGTTCGGCGCCCTGGTCCTTGAGGTACGCCGCAAGCCCGGCGGCGGCGCGGATGACGACCACCCGGTTCATCCGGTTGGAGCCGGCGCCGAGCTCGCCGCGCAGGCCTGCGGTGCCGAACTCCAGCGTGCCGTCGAACCGGTCGGCGAGGTCCGCCATGTCGCCGGCCGCGATCACCCGCTCGAGCTCCGCTCGCGTCGCGGGGTCGGGGTCCTCGGCGGCCCAGGCGCGGGCCTGTTCCATCAGATCGGTCACGCCTCGCAGGCTAGTGGTGTCGCTCCGCCCAGGTCACGGCGTACTCGACGAAGGCACGGGATTCAGCGGAGGCCACGTGCCGTGAGGGCAGCCGGTGCGGGTAGGCATGGTCGACACTGCGTCAAGGGGGCACCTGCCCCATTGACGCAGTACTCATGGGATTCGGCATGGCTGAGGGGCGTCCAGGCATGATCGGAGCGTGACCGAGTTACCGCCACCCGACGGTCGCGACGTGCCGGTCGCGACGCGGATCCGCGAGCTCGATGCCCTCGTCGGCCGGCGGCGGTTCGTCGAGGTCTGCGTCGACCTGCTCGCCGGCGCGGACCGTTCGTCGTACGTGCCGGAGCTGCGCTACCTCACCGGTCGCCGTGTCGAGCGTGACGACCCGATCCTCGACCCGGCGGTCTGGAAGGACTACTGGGTCCGGACCTGGGGAGCCAGGGGCCTGCTGCACTGCTGGGACGACCGCGCCACCCACGCCGTGGTCGCCGCGCTCGGCGACGAGCACTACCGGCCGGCGGAGATGAGCCTCAAGGTCGCCGCGAGGTGGGACGTCGCAGGCGCCGGTCCGGGCGCGGCGGCACTCACCGCTCACGAGCTCCCGCGGGTACGGGCCAACGCGGTGCGGACCCTCGGGTTCGTGGGCGACACCGAGCACCTCGACGTGGTGCGGGCCGCCCTGGACGACCCCGACGAGGCCGTCCGCCGTCAGGCCGCTCGTGCGTACGAGCGGATGGCCGTGCGGCTCGACCTGCCGGACCTCAGCGAGACCTGAGCGCCCCGAGCAGCGCGCGAGCCTTGGCATAGGACTCCTCCAGCTCCTCGGTGACCTCGGAGCGGACCGTGATGCCCCCGCCGGTGCCGAGCTCCCACCGGCCGTCGCCACCGGAGGTCAGCGACCGGATCACCACCGCCAGGTCTGCGCGGCCGTCGGGACGGACCCATCCGAACGTCCCGGAGTAGACCCCGCGCGGGGTGGTCTCGACCTCGTCGATGATCTCCATCGTCCGCAGCTTCGGCGCGCCGGTCATCGAGCCCGGCGGGAAGACCGACCGCAGGGCGCCGACGGTGGAGACGTCGTCCTGCAGGTGACCGGTGACGACCGAGACGAGCTGGTGGACCTGGGCGTACGACTCCACCTCCATCAGCGAGGGCACCTCGACGCTGCCCGGACGGCAGACGCGGCTGAGGTCGTTGCGCAGGAGGTCGACGATCATCAGGTTCTCCGCGCGCGACTTCGGGTCACTCGCCAGGCGCTGGGCGAGGGCGCGGTCCTCGGCCTCGGTCGTGCCGCGGGGCAGCGTCCCCTTGATCGGGCGGGCCTCGGCCACGCGCTCGGCGTCGACGCCGAGGAAGCGCTCCGGGCTCGCGCTGAGCAGCCAGCCGCGCGCGCCGACGACGTCGTGCTGGAGGTAGCCGGCGTACGGCGCAGGGCTGCGGTGGCGCAGGGCGAGGTAGACGTCCGCGGGGTCGGCCGCCGAGGAGGTGGCCACGCGGTAGGTGAGGTTGACCTCGTAGCTGCGTCCGGCGTGCAGGTGCTCCTGGACGGTGTCGAACGCCGCGGCGTACGACTGCTCGTCGGTGAGGCGGGCGTCCCCGGGCGCCGCGTCGGGGGGCACCGTGGACGTCTGTTCGGGCTCCACGGCCACCAGCCGGCGCGGGTCGACGCGCAGCCAGACGGCGTCGGGAAGCTCCGAGCCGCCCCGGGTGGGGAGGTCCGGCCGCGAGGCGTAGCCGAGGTAGCCGACCCAGAGGGCGTCGCCGGGCCCGTCCGCGATCTCGGTCTCGAGGACCGCGAACACGTCCGTGCCGACCACCTCCGACCTGCCGGAGGCATGCCGCAGCACCCGGCCCCGAGTCGCGTCGAGGCTCAGCGAGACGTCGTCGTCCGCCAGCCAGCCGACCACGGAGCCGAGCCCCGGCCATCCGCGGGCATGGGTCCGGTCGAGCCAGAAGCACCGCGGGTGGGCAGCCGCAGTCGCGCGGAACGTCGTGGCGCCGTCAGCCATCGCCACCGCCCAGGAAGGTCGCGACCAGCCGTCGCCCGTGCTCGCTGAGGACGGACTCGGGGTGGAACTGGACGCCCTCCAGAGGTCGCGAGACGTGCCGGACGCCCATCACGGTCCCGTCCCGGTCCGTCGCGGTGACCACCAGCTCGGGCGGGAGGCGGACGGCGGCGAGGGAGTGGTAGCGCACCGCGTGGAACGGGCTGGGCAGCCCGGCGAACACCCCTGCGCCGTCGTGCTCCACGGCGGCGACCTCCCCGTGCGCGGGGCGGACCCGCTCCACCGAGCCGCCGAGGGTCGTCACGATGCCCTGGAGCCCGAGGCACACGCCGAGCACCGACACCTCCGCCCCGTCGGCGACGCAGCGCACCACCTCGCGCCCCACCGCGAAGTCGTGGGGGTCGGCGGGGTGCCCGGGGCCGGGGGAGAGGACGACGTGGGTGAAGCCGAGCACCTCGTCCGCCCCGACCTCGTCGTGCTCGACGACGACCGGCAGCACGCCGGTCACCGCGGCGACCAGGTGCACCAGGTTCCAGGTGTAGGAGTCGTGGTGGTCGACCACGACCACGTCAGGGCTGGTCACGCTGCCCCGCCCATGCGCGCTCGAGCACCTCGTCGACCGCACGGGTGACCGGCCCGGCGTCCCAGGGTCCGCCCACGTCGCAGGTCGCCACCGGCCGGACGCCGCTGATCGAGCTCGTGACGTACACCTCCGTGGCGGTGGCCAGCTCGCCGAGCGGCACGGCGCGAGTCCGACAGCCCAGGCCGAGACCGGCGAGGATCCCGAGGACGGCCCCGCGGGTGACCCCCGGCAGGATCCGGTCGTCCAGCGGCGGCGTCGCGACCTCGTCGTCGCGCACCACGAAGACGTTGCCCCGGCCCGACTCGAGCAGGTGGTCGCCTTCGTCGACCAGCAGCGGGTCCACCGACGGGTCTGCGGGGTCGCCCCACTCCTCGAGCAGCGACCGATCGCACCACTTGTGGCGACCCCACCCACCGGGGACCCGCCGTACGACGAGGTGCCACGGGCCGCGCGGGCGTGCCGCGAGCGGCTCCGCCTGCACCGACACGCCTGCACCGGGCACGAACACGATGCGGACCCGCTGGAGCGGCGGCCCGGACGCCGCCGTCGCGGACACCTCGTCGGCGAGCGCTCTCTCGTCGAGAGTGGCGCCGTACACGTCGCGGACGCTGGCGACCAGGCGCCGGAGGTGGGCGTTCAGCGCAACGGGGGCGCCGCCCTGCACCAGCAGGGTGTCGAAGACCCCGGCCCGGGGGTCGGGCCGCCGCGTCACAGGCGCGGGACGATCCGTCCGAGCAGGTCACCCATCCGGCTGGCGGCGGCACGACCCGCCTCCAGTACCTCGGCATGGTCGAGCGGCTCCCCGGAGATGCCGGCGGCCAGGTTGGTGACCAGCGAGATGCCGAGCACCTCCATCCCGGCCTCGCGGGCGGCGATCGCCTCGAGCGTCGTACTCATGCCGACCAGGTCGCCGCCGATCCGTCGGACCATCTCGATCTCGGCCGGCGTCTCGTAGTGCGGGCCGGGGAACTGGACGTAGACGCCCTCGTCGAGCGTCGGGTCGACCTCGCGGCACAGCGCCCGCAGGCGGGAGCTGTAGAGGTCGGTGAGGTCGACGAAGTGGGCGCCCTCGATGGGGGAGCGGGCCGTCAGGTTGATGTGGTCGCGGATCAGCACCGGAGTCCCGGGCGACCAAGCCTCGTTCAGCCCGCCGCAGCCGTTGGTGAGCACGACGGTGCGGCATCCGGCGGCGGCGGCGGTCCGCACCGGGTGGACGACGGCGGCCACGCCCTTGCCCTCGTAGTAGTGGGTACGGCTGCCGAACAGCAGGAGCCGACGACCGCCGGCCACGATGCTGCGAATCGTGCCGGAGTGCCCCGTGACGGCGGCCGCGGAGAAACCGGGCAGGTCGGTGGAGGCGACCTCGGCCGTCGCCTCACCGAGCGCCGCGGCGGCCGGGAGCCAGCCCGAGCCGAGGACGAGCGCGACGTCGTGACGCCCCACGCCGGTCAGACGGGCAAGGGTGTCGGCGGCTTCCTGGGCGAGGTCCTGAGCGGTCACGGCGGAGAGCCTAGAGGCCTGTGGAGCGGCAGGGGCGGAGCCGGAGCCCCGCCACGTAGTCCGCCGGCGCGTCCGCGGCCTCGGCGGCCTCGGCGATCACCCCGAGGTACGACGCGCTCGGCAGGCCGCCCTCGAACGCGTCGAGCACGTAGGTCCAGGCCAGGAGCTCGCCGGTCATCGTGGACACCCGCACCTTGGTCTTGCGGTAGAGACCGGTCTCGGTCGACTCCCACCGGTCCAGAGCCGACTCGTCGTCGCGCGACACGTCGTACACCGCGACGAAGACCTGCTCGATCGGGTCCTCGACGATCGTGGAGAGCGCCCCGTCCCAGCCGAGGTCCTCACCGCCGAAGGTCAGGCGCCAGCCGGTCAGCCAGCCCGTCGTCTGGAGCGGCGAGTGGGGGCACCGGAGGCCCATCCGCTGCGGGTCGAGGTTCGACGCGTAGGCGGCGTAGAGGGGCACGGCGACAGGTTAGTGGGTTCCCCTAGGCTGGACGGTGTGAGCGACCAGACCGACACCCCACACTTCGACGTCCTCGTCCTCGGGGCCGGACCCGGCGGCTACGTCGCCGCCATCCGCGCCGCCCAGCTCGGCAAGACGGCGGCGGTGATCGAGAAGAAGTACTGGGGCGGGGTCTGTCTCAACGTGGGCTGCATCCCGTCCAAGGCGCTGCTGCGCAACGCCGAGCTCGCGCACGTGCTGACCCACGAGAAGGACGTCTTCGGGATCCAGGGCGAGGCGAGCATGGCGTTCGGGCCGACCCATGAGCGGTCGCGGAAGGTGAGCGCCGGCATCGTCAAGGGCGTCCACTACCTGATGAAGAAGAACAAGATCACCGAGATCGACGGGTGGGGCACCCTGAACGGGCCCGGGAAGGTCGACGTCGCGCTCAACGACGGCAGCACGGCGACCTACACCTACGGCGACCTGATCATCGGGACCGGCGCCACCACCCGCCTGATCCCCGGCACCAGCCTGAGCGAGCGGGTGGTGACCTACGAGGAGCAGATCCTCGACCCCGAGCTGCCGGAGTCGATCATCATCGCCGGCTCGGGCGCGATCGGCGTCGAGTTCGCCTACGTGATGGCGAACTTCGGGGTCGACGTCACCATCGTGGAGTTCCTCGACCGGATGGTGCCGACCGAGGACGCCGACATCTCCAAGGAGCTGCTCAAGCACTACAAGAAGCTCGGCGTGAAGGTGCTGCTCGGCACCAAGGTCGAGTCGATCTCCGACGCGGGTGCCGAGTCGGGCCAGAAGGTGCAGGTGACCGTCTCGAAGGACGGGTCCTCCGAGGTTCTCGAGGCCGACAAGGTGCTCCAGGCGATCGGCTTCGCGCCGCGGCTCGAGGGCTACGGACTGGAGTCGCTCGGCGTCGCGACCGAGCGGGGCGCGATCGTCATCGACGACTTCTGCCGGACCAACGTCGAGCACGTCTACGCGATCGGCGACGTGACCGGGAAGCTGATGCTCGCCCACGTCGCCGAGGCGATGGGGATCGTCGCAGCGGAGACCATCGCCGGCGCCGAGACGATGCCGGTCGCCTACGACTTCGTCCCGCGGGCGACGTACTGCCAGCCGCAGATCGGCTCGTTCGGCTACAGCGAGGCCCAGGCGAAGGAGAAGGGGTACGACGTGAAGACGGCCACCTTCCCCTTCTCCGCCAACGGCAAGGCGCAGGGTCTCGGCGAGGCCGTCGGCTTCGTGAAGGTGGTGGCCGACGCGGAGTACAACGAGATCCTCGGCGCCCACCTGATCGGCCCCGACGTCACCGAGCTGCTGCCCGTGCTCACTTTGGCGCAGAAGTGGGACCTCACCGCCGACGAGGTGGCCCGCAACGTCTTCGCCCACCCGACGCTGACCGAGGCGGTCAAGGAAGCTGTGCACGGCATCGCCGGGCACATGATCAACCTCTGACGGGCCGGCTCAGCCGGGCTCGGTCAGGTGCCGATGGGCACGGTCGAGCACCGGCGGCGGGCCGACGACCACCACGAACCTGCCCTCCCACCCACCGTGGTCCGGCTTCAGGATCGTGTCGACGGCGAAGTCGACCGCCTGCTCCAGGACCGGCACCGTGAACACGAAGTCCTGCCCGAAACCGCCCTCCTCCAGCGCTGACATCGCGAAGTCCTGCCCACTGACCACCGGCTCCGCGAGCGAGTCGAAGCAGACGATCTCCTGCAGCCCGGGCCGCAGCGCAGCCAGGAGCCCGGCGCTGCCCGGACCTAGGTCGGCCGAGATCACCCCGACGTACGGCCCCTCGCCCGCCTGCGCCGCTGCCGACGACTCCATGAGCAGCACCTGGCACCAGCGGCCGTCGCGGCTCACGTCGATCATGTCCAACTCGGGGGCGCTCATGTCCCGACTCTAGGGCGATCCCGGCGGTCGGTCGGAGGATCCAGGGGCTCGGGTCGAGAGACCATGTGAGTAGTGCGTGGTTGAGGCCATATGGCCTCAACCACGTACTACTCACATCACCTCCTCGTGGATCCGGGCCCTCCACAGTCCGCCGGTTCGACCGGGCGCGGCCGCCCGTTGTCCGCCTAACGTCGGACAGATGCTGAGCGAACGAGCCGCAGCCGAGGTGCTGGCCGCACGGCAGGGCCTCGGCCGGGAGCAGGCCCGACAGCTGCTGCTGACCGGTGCGGCGGGAGCAGGGCGTCGGGTCGGGAGGTCGACCGGGTACGACGACGTCCTGGTGCACGACCTCGCCCAGCGGCCGCCCGCGGCGTTGGGGTTCTTGGCCGAAACGTGCCCGCACGGAGTCCACGTCGCGCGGATCCGGCGCGGCCGGACGTTCCGGTGCGACTGGCCGTGGGTCCGGCAGGCGGAGGCGCTGGCCGTCCAGCCCCCGATGACACCGATGACCCGCGCGCTGGTGGTGCACGTGCCGCTCGTCGCCTTCGACGGCCTGCCGTGGGTCGCGACGGTGTCGGGGTTCGTGGTGCTCGCCGCCGTGGCCACCGGGGCCCGGCTGACCGAGGACGGCCGCATCCGCTTCGACCTCGAGCCGGCAGGGGACTGGCGCGAGGCTGTCGAGGGACGCTGGTTCCACACCGGCCCCGGTCGGCACTGGTTCGCCTGGCACCCCGATCGGCTGACATCACCGGCTGACACAATGAGCGCATGGCCTCCTCACCCGCCCGCGTCGTGATCGTGGGGGGCGGGCCTGGGGGGTACGAGTCGGGGCTGGTCGCGGCTCAGCTCGGCGCCGAGGTCACCATCGTCGACACCGACGGCCTCGGCGGGTCGGCCGTGCTCACCGACTGCGTGCCCAGCAAGACCCTGATCGCCACGGCGGAGCTGATGACCGAGGTGTCCGGCGCCACCGAGCTCGGGGTCAACCTGACCGATGTCGAGGGCGACCCGTCCTCCGGGGTCCACGTCGACCTCGCCCGGGTCAACGCGCGGGTCAAGCAGCTCGCCCAGGACCAGTCCGACGACATCGCCCGCCGGCTCGAGAAGGAGGGCGTGCGCGTCATCCGCGGCCGCGGTCGCCTCGACGGCGCGGACGCGGTCGTGAGCACCGAGCCGGACGGCACCGAGAGCCGACTCGAGGCGGACGCCGTCCTCCTCGCCACCGGCGCGGCCCCGCGCACGCTGCCGACCGCCCGGCCGGACGGTGAGCGGATCCTGACCTGGGAGCAGGTCTACGACCTGACCGAGCTGCCGTCGCACCTGATCGTGGTGGGCTCCGGCGTGACCGGCGCCGAGTTCGCCAGTGCCTACCTCGCCCTCGGTGCCGAGGTGACTCTGGTCTCGAGCCGCGACCGCGTGCTCCCTGGCGAGGACGCCGACGCGGCCGGGGTCCTCGAGGAAGTCCTCACCCGCCGCGGGATGCGGGTGCTGGCCCGCTCGCGGATGGAGTCGGTGACCCGCCACGGCGACTCCGTCACGGTGACGCTGACCGACGGCCGCACCGTCGAGGGCTCCCACTGCATCCTGGCCGTCGGCTCGGTCCCCAACACCCAGGGCCTGGGGCTCGACACGGCCGGCGTGGCTACCGACGAGGCCGGGTTCGTCACCGTCGACCGGGTGTCCCGGACCACCGCCCGCGGGGTGTACGCCGCCGGCGACTGCACCGGCGTGCTCATGCTCGCCAGCGTGGCCGCCATGCAGGGCCGGATCGCGATGTGGCACTTCCTCGGCGACGCCGTCTCGCCGCTGAACCTGAAGACGGTGTCGTCCAACGTCTTCACCGCCCCCGAGATCGCCACGGTGGGCTGGTCGCAGGAGGCCGTCGACAAGGGCGAGATCGCGGTCAACGAGGTGCTCCTCCCGTTGGCCGGCAACGCGCGCGCCAAGATGCAGGGCGTCCACGACGGCTTCGTGAAGCTGTTCTGCCGTCCCGGCACGGGCATCGTCGTCGGGGGTGTGGTCGTTGCGCCGCGGGCCAGCGAGCTGATCCACCCCGTCTCGATCGCGGTCGCGGAGTCGCTCACCGCCGACCAGCTGGCCCAGGCGTTCACCGTGTACCCCTCGATGAGCGGGTCCGTGGCGGAGGCCGCCCGCAGGTTGCATCGCGTCTGACTCCATGTTCCCCTAGACGTTCGCCACGACCGCCACACACGTCACGGCAGCCACAGACAGCCACGGGGAGCACACCACGATGACCACGCGTCGGACCGCCGTCACGGCCGCCCTCGCGGTCCTGGCCGCTGCTACGGTCACCGGTCTCGCCCACGCCTCCGCGCCCACACTCCGGATCCCGGACCGCGCGACGATCACGATCCACGGCCACGGCTACGGGCACGGCCACGGCCTGAGCCAGTACGGCGCCGAGGGCGCCGCGCGCAAGGGGCTGACCGGTGCGCAGATCGTGCGCTTCTACTACCCCCACACCCGGAACGGGCAGGCCAAGGGCCTGGTGCGCGTGCACATCACGGCCGACACCGACGACAACACCACCGTCCTGGCCCGATCGGGGCTGAAGGTGCGCAACCTCGACAACGGCTCCACCGCCGCCGTACCGACCAAGGGAGCGGCGGGCAAGGCGTCGCGCTGGCGGCTCTCGGCCGGCGCCGGCGGCGCGACCAGGGTCTCCTACCTCAACGGCGGCTGGCACCTGTGGAAGACCCTCCCCGGCGACGCCGAGCTCCGCGCCGGCGGCCCCCTGAAGCTCGTCCTGCCGTCGTCGGTGGTGACCTACCGCGGCACCCTGCAGCTGCGCACCCTGCCCGGTACCCCAGCCGAGCACCGGGTCACCGTCAACCGCGTGCCGCTCGACGACTACGTCCGCGGCGTCGTCCCCCGCGAGATGCCCGCCCTGTGGCACCAGGCCGCACTCCGTGCCCAGGCCATCGCAGCACGCACGTACGCGGCGTTCGAGGTGGCCGACTCCACCAACCACGCCTACCAGCTCTGCGACACCACCAGCTGCCAGGTCTACGGCGGGATGTCGGCGGAGCTCTCCTCGACCAACGAGGCGACGGACGCGACCGCCGGCCGGATCCGTACCTACCAAGGTGCCCCGGCGTTCACGCAGTTCTCCGCGAGCAGCGGCGGCTGGACCAGTGACGGCGGCAAGCCCTACCTCCCGGCCCAGAAGGACCCCTACGACGGGTGGTCGGGCAACGCCGTCCACACCTGGTCGACGACGGTCACCTCCGGCGCCATCGAGAAGGCCTGGCCGGCGCTGGGCAACCTGACCGGCATCACCGTGGGCTCCCGCGACGGCCACGGGCAGTGGAACGGCCGGGTCCTGACGATGACCCTCCACGGCAGCACGCAGGACGTGGACCTCAGCGGCGACTCGTTCCGGCTGACCCTCGGCCTGCGCTCCACCTGGTTCACCTTGTCGGCGGCGCCTGCCCGGGCCGCGCCGGGCGCTCGCGCGGCGTCGGTCGACTACGTCGCGCTCGGCGACTCCTACAGCGCCGGACCGCTGATCCCCAGCCTGCGCCCCGACCCGACGAGCTGCCTGAGGTCCACGAACAACTACCCGGCGTTCCTGGCTGGTTACCTCGACGTCTCGACCTACCGCGACGTCACCTGCTCCGGCGCACGTGTCCGCGACGTCGCGCACCGGCAGGACCCGGTCATCCCCGGGGCCAAGGTGCGGCCCCAGGTCGACGCTCTCTCGAAGAAGACCGACCTGGTGACGGTCGGCATCGGCGGCAACGACTTCGGGCTCTTCGGCGACCTCACCTCGGTCTGCCCCCTGCTCGCCTCGCAGCACCTCCCCGGCGCTCCGTGCCAACAGCACTTCACCAACGCCCATGGTGTGAACACCAAGTACCGCGACGCTCGCCGGGTCCAAAGCCATGTCGCTCTCGCCCTCCGCGAGATCCACCGCGCCGCGCCCGCGGCCCACGTCGTGGTGGTCGGCTACCCGCGGCTGCTGCCCGCCACGGGCACCTGCGCGAAGGCCGCGTTCGCCCGGGGCGACTACCCGTTCGCCCGCCGCGTCGGGCTCCTCCTCGACCGGTCGCTGCGCCGGGCCGCCGTCACCCACCACGCGACGTACGTCAGCACGTACGGCGTGTCCCGCGGTCATGACGTGTGCGCCGGGGTCCGATCCTGGATCAACGGTCCGCAGAACACCGCGGCGGCCGCGGCGTTCCACCCCTTCGAGAAGGGGGAGCGAGGGATGGCACGACACGTCTTCCACGTGCTGAGCGGCCGGGTCGCCCCGAAGGGCGGCCACGCCACGCCCCCCGCGGGCTCGGTCGTCCTCAACCAGCCCTGACCGTCGGATCGGGACGTTCGACCCATCGACCTGAACGGTCGTTCAGGCTAGGGTGGGCGGGCCATGATGATGAAGACGACGCCCTTCTACCCGCGGCTGAACGAGCTCAACCAGACCGGCCTCTACGGTCACTGGTCCGGCTATCTCTCAGCGCCGCGCTACGACCTCTCCGCGAAGCACGAGTACTTCGCGGTCCGGAACTCCGCGGGGTTCTTCGACAGCTCGCCGCTCCACAAGTACCGCATCACCGGCCCGGACGCCGAGCGCTTCCTGGCGGGCGTGATGACCCGCGACGTACGCCGATGTCGGCCCGGCCAGGCGATGTACACCGTCTGGTGCGACGAAGCCGGCTACGTGCTCGAGGACGGCGTGGTGTTCCGGCACGCCGACGACGACTGGCTCCTCACCTCGGCCGAGCCCAACCTGGGCTACCTCGACTCGCTGGTCGGCCGCCTGCAGGTGTCGATCGAGGACGTCAGCGCCGACTACGGCGTCCTCGCCGTGCAGGGCCCGCGCTCTCGCGCCATCCTGGGGAAGCTGGCCCCCGAGGTGAACGACCTCGCGTACTTCGGTCTCACCCCCGCCAAGATCGGAGGTGCGCCGGTCACGATCTCGCGCACCGGGTACTCCGGCGACCTCGGCTTCGAGGTGTTCGTCGACGCCGACGACGCCCTCGGCCTCCTCGACAAGGTCATCCAGGCCGGCGACGGGCAGGGTTTCCGACCCTTCGGCGAGGACGCGCTGAACATGGTGCGGATCGAGGCGGGCCTGTCCCTGATCGGCGTCGAGTTCTCCTCGGCCCGCTACGCCTTCACCGACGCCGAGCGGTTCACCCCCAAGGAGCTCGGCTTCGGCTGGATGCTCGGCAAGGAGGGCGGACAGCTGGGCGAGGCGCGGCCGTTCATCGGGCGCCGTGCCATCGAGCGGGAGCTCCGCGAGGGCACCTCGCGCTGGGCGACGGTCGGCCTGTGGGTCGACTGGCAGGAGTTCGAGCAGCTCCACCTCGACCGCGGACTCGTCGTGCCCAAGGACGAGAACCCGGTCCCGTGGGAGTCGATGCTCTACGGCGGCACCGGGCGCGACGAGCGCGTCGGCTACGCCACCAGCCTGATGTACTCGCCGGTGCTCCAGCGCCACATCGGCATCGCGCGGGTGCTGCCCGAGTACGCCGCCCAGGGCTCCACGGTGCACCTGGAGATCACCGTCGACCACGAGTACCTCACCGTGCCGGCCACCACCGACCGGTTGCCCCTCTACAACCCCGCGCGCAAGACCGGTTCGTCCGTCGAGCTCGCCCCGATCTCGTACCGAATGGAGCAGTGATGTCGGCCAACACCTACGACGCCATCGTCGTCGGCGGAGGCCACAACGGCCTCACGAACGCGGCGTACCTGGCCAAGTCGGGTCTCAACGTGCTGGTGCTGGAGCGCCGCGGTTTCGTCGGTGGCGCCGCGATCACCGAGGAGCTGCACCCGGGCTTCTCGTTCACCACGTTCTCCTACGCGCTGAGCCTGCTGCGGCCGGAGATCATCCAGGAGCTCGACCTGGTCAAGCACGGGTTCATGCCGCTGCTGATGCCGACCCACTTCGCGCCGATGGACGACGGCGACTACCTCCTGCTGACCGAGGACGAGCAGTTCAACGACCAGGAGATCGCGCGGCACAGCAAGCGCGACGTCGACGGCTACCACCGGTGGGAGCACGACCTGGAGAAGGTCATCCAGCTGGCCATGCCGCTGTTCAACAACGCGCCGCCCGACATCTTCAGCGACGACCCGGCCGACCAGGCCGACGTCGCGTGGATGATGAAGCAGCTGCGCGGCGCCGACCGGAAGACCCTCCACGACCTGGTGCGGTTCCTGACCGGGAGCTGCGCGGACCTGATGGACGACTACTTCGAGTCCGACATCGTCAAGTCGGCCATCGCGTCGTCCGCCATCATCGGTAACAAGGTCGGCCCGATGTCGCAGGGCTCCGGCCTGGTGCTGCTCTACCACCTGATGGGCGAGCAGGACGGCCAGCACGGGGCGTGGGGCTTCCACAAGGGCGGCAACGGCGGCTTCACCCAGGTGCTGCAGCGGGCGGCCGAGTCGTTCGGCGTGACCGTGCGGCTGGAGGCCCCGGTCGACCACGTGATCACCCAGGACGGCACGGCGACCGGCGTGGTGCTCACGGACGGCACGGAGTTCTCCGCTCCGATCGTGGTCAGCGCCCTCGACCCTCGCCGCACGTTCACCGAGCTGGTCGATCCGCGCGAGCTGCCGAGCGACCTGAACGACGCGATCGACCGCTACCGGTTCCAGGGCACCTCGGCCAAGGTGAACTTCGCCCTCGACGACCTGCCGGTCTACCCGGCGCTCAAGGGCCGGATCGACCACTTCGGCGGCTTCGTCAACATCGGGCCCTCGCTCGAGTACCTCGAGCGGGCCTACGACGACGCCAAGTACGGCTGGTACTCCCGGCTGCCCTACATCGACGGTGCGATCCAGTCGGTGGTCGACCCCGACATGGCGCCCCCGGGCAAGCACGTGATGAGCTGCTTCATCCAGTACGCGCCGTACGAGCTCAAGGGCAGCGACTGGGACACCGAGCGGGAGCCCTTCGGCGACACCGTGCAGGCTGTGCTGGAGACGCACTTCCCGGGCTTCGGCGACCTCGTGCTCCACCGGGAGGTCGTGACGCCGCTCGATATCGAGCGGGTGGCCGGGCTGACGGAGGGCAACATCTTCCACGGCGAGTTCCTGGCGCCTCAGATGTACTTCATGCGGCCCGCGCCGGGTTACGCCCGCTACAACACCCCGATCGAGGGCTACTACCAGTGCGGCTCGGGCACCCACCCCGGCGGCTGCGTCACCGGCGGACCCGGCAAGCTCGCCGCGATGCGGATCCTCGCTGACCGGGCCCGCTGAGCCGGCCGATCCGGATATCCTCAGCCCATGCTCATCCTCGGCATGATCTTGTTCGGCATGGTGGTCGGCGCAGGTGCCCAGCTGATCCTCGGCCGTCGGCGCGGGAAGTACGACTGGACGCAGGCGATCATCTCCGGACTCGTCGGCTCGTTCATCGGGGGGCTGCTGATCAGCCTGCTGTCCGGTGACGGCCTCGACCTGCGGCCGAGCGGCATCATCGGGTCTCTGGTGGGCGCGCTCATCGTGACCGCGGGATGGCGCTGGTGGCAGGACCGCAACAAGCCGACCGCCGCCGACCGGGCCGCGAAGCGGTCGGGAGACCCGCGCAAGGCCAACCCGCGCTGACGCCGCCGGCGCACGTCCAAGGCGGCCCCGCTGGTGCGGGACCGCCTGGGTGACGTGACCTGCCCGAGGGCGAGGCCGTGGTGGAGCTGTCAGACGTCGTCTCGAGCCATCAGGGCCGAGACGGCCGGGCGGTTGAACCCCTTGAACGTCATCCAGAGGCCGACCGTCAGCTCCCAGGCCGCGAGGGGCAGGGTCAGGAAGAACGCGGTCGCCGAGACCTGGTCGATGGCGCCGAAGAGGCATGCGATGAAGGCGGCGAACAGCAGGGGAGCGCCGACCAGGCCCACGGTCGGGATGATGCGGGGCACCAGGCGGGACCGGTAGAGCAGGGTGCCGAACAGGACGGCGTTGAAGACGGGCATCAGGCCGGGGCCGAAGAGGAAGGTCCAGTTCCGGACGTCGACCAGGGCGTTGGCCGTCACCGTCAGGGAGGCAGCGTCGGCACCGGAGCCGGCGAAGTCCTGGCGCAGCGTGACGACCGCGAGCAGACTGACGACGCCGATCATGACCACGGCCGCCTCGACGAGGCGAGAGGTGACGAAGCCGAGGGCCATCGACCCGTTCTGGCGCTTCACCACCGAGTACACCGCGACGGCGGACCCGACCGCGGTCAGGGCGTTCACGGAGTCGAGGAGGCAGCCCCAGAGCACGCGGGTGTCCTGTCCGGCGCTGGTGACGTAGCCGGCGTCGTTGAGCACCGGCCCGATCAGGATCAGGGCGGGGATCGAGGACGCGAAGGTGAGCAGGTAGAAGATGCCGGCGGCGCGGGAGTGGTTCCGCGTGGGATCGGCAGGCTCGCTGGGGATGTGGACGGGGGCAGTTGCGGTGATGGTCAT
>Ga0302263_10000051_pt1 | contig 49333 bp, 42 predicted proteins | sample II_Fen_N1_4_FD_194564 | JGI IMG/M metagenome (GOLD analysis project Ga0302263, IMG submission 194564) | Peat permafrost microbial communities from Stordalen Mire near Abisko, Sweden - II_Fen_N1_4 | ecosystem: Environmental > Terrestrial > Soil > Wetlands > Permafrost | place: Sweden: Abisko... | reverse complement strand
TGGTCCTCCTTGTCCTTGACCAGGGTGTTCACCGCTTCGAGGCCGTACTGGTCGGCGCCGAACGTGCCCTGCGTCAGGGCGTACGCCTCGTCGACGAACAGCACGCCGCCCAGCGCGGAGGTCACGGCCTCGGTCGTCTTGATCGCCGTCTGGCCGACGTAGCCGGCCACCAGCTCGGAGCGGTCCACCTCGACGAGGTGGCCCTTGGCGAGCAGCCCGAGCGCCTGGTAGATCGCGGCGACGAGCCGCGCGACGGTCGTCTTGCCGGTGCCGGGGTTGCCGACGAACACGAGGTGCCGGGTGAGCGTCGGACGGGTGAGGCCCGCCGCGGTCCGCAGCTGCTCGACGCGCAGCAGCGCGGTCTGCCGGTGGATCTCCGTCTTCACCCGGTCCAGCCCGATGAGCGCATCCAGCTCGTCGAGCAGCTCGGACAGGGGCCGCGCCGGGGGGGCCTCCGCCTGCGCCGCCGCGGTGGCCGTCGCGGGTGCCGCGGCGGTCCCGGTCCCGGTCGCAGCCTTCGTTGCCGTGGCGGGCGCGTCGGCGTCGTCGTCGGGGCTGCCGCCGCCGAGCGCGTCCAGGATCGCGCGGACCGACGGCACCAGCGGCGGCTCCGGGCGCAGCCCGCTCAGGTCCACCGCGGTCAGCAGGTCGAGGTCCGACACCAGGTCGCCGACCCGCCGGCTCGTCGCCGACTCGGCGACAGGAGCTGACGAGGTGGCGTCGGGGCGACGGGTCGGCGCAGTGGAGGGCAGGGCGGAGGCGCGCTGGACCGCCGCCGTGAGCGCGGCGCGTTCGCCGACGTGCGGGCCAGGGAGGCCGAGGCGAGCGGCGGCGGCCACGACATCGGCCAGCGCGGACGCATAGGCGGGCGCACCGGCCGTGCGCGCGAGGACGAGGGCAGCCAGCGCGTCGGTGGGCCCGGTGCGCCAGCGCCGACCGGCCGCGGCGGCCTCGAAGAACGGCTCCACGCCGGCCCCGGCACGACCCACGGCCGCGGACCATGCCGCCGGAGCCCCCGGCGACGACTCGGCCACCGCGGCGGCCAGCAGCTCGCCCTCCTCGCGCGCCACCGACGCACCGAGCCCGGCGGCCACCCCGGCGCGGACCAGGGCGTCGAGCGCCGCCGTCAACCCACGCGTCGGTGCGTCGTCGGGCGCGGGTGCGGGCGTCGGCCCGTCACCGGCGACCGGCCCGGCGGGGGGCTGGCTCGTCGTCATGCGGCCCCCGGGTCGCCCGGCAGCTGCAGCGACGACTCGGCGAACTTCTCGTCGAGGAACCGTCCGTGCACCACCAGCGCCTGCGCGTCCTGCCGCGAGACCGCGTCCGAGATCTGGGTCAGCGTCACGGCGAGCAGGTCGAGCTGGTCGCAGAGCAGCATGAGCGACGTCTTGCCGCGGGACACCACGCGCCGGTCGGCGAAGTCGCGCGGCAGTCGCAGGTAGGCGTCGACGGCTTCCGGCAGGTAGTCGGTCGCGGTCGCGACGACGGTGTGCGCCTGCTGGCTGCCCGCGCCGAGCCGGTCCAGCCGCGGCACCATCTCGTCGACCACGGCCGAGATGCGGTGCACCCGCGCGGACACCGCGAGCGGCACCGTGCCGCCCACCCGCGACTCGACGGCGCGCACGGAGGCCAGGATCTCGGCGGACGTCGGTGGCGGCGGGGCCTGCGCCGAGAGCGCGTCGAGGTCGGCCGCGGTGCTTCCACGGCGGCCGAGCACCCGGTCCCACCACCCCATGCGGTCCGCCGGCCCTCTACAGGGTGCCGATGTCGAGCGAACCCGACGCCACCTGCGTGTCGGCGGTCCGCCGCGAGCGGTCCAGGTACTCCTGCGCCTTGGCGGTCTCCGTCTGCAGCGTGCCGACGGTCTGCGCCATGGCGTCGAGGGCCTGCACCTTGAAGGTCGAGATCGCGTCGAGCGTGGTGAAGATGTTGGTGAACGCCGCCTGCAGCTGGGTGATGCCGATGGTGGCGTTCGCGGCCTGGGTCTGGATGGACGTCGAGTTGTCGGCGAGCATCTTCGACGTCGAGACGATGAGGTTCGAGGTCGTCGTGTTCAGCGCGGTGATCTGGTCGAGCACCAGCTTCTGGTTGGCCAGGGCCTGCGCGACGATGACGGCCGTGCGCAGCGCCGAGACGGTGGTCGTCGTCGCGCGGTCCACGCCCTTGATGAGCTCGAGGTTGTTCTTGATGATGATGTCCATCGCCAGGTAGCCCTGGATGGACACCGCGAGCTGGGTGAGCAGGTCCTGGTGCTTCTGGCGGACGTAGAACAGCACGTCCTCGCGCAGCGCCTGCGCCTTCTCCGGGTCGGTCGCGTCCAGCTCCGCCACCGCCGCCGCCAGCCGGGTGTCCAGCCGCTCGGCCAGGTAGATGTACTGGTTGAGGCGCGCCATCGCGTCCCACAGGTTCTGCTTCTCCACGTTGAGCGCGGCGTTGTCCTTGCGCAGCTCGTCCTGGCCGTTGTAGAGCGCGCGCAAGATGGCGTTGATCTGGCCCTGGGCGCTCTCGTAGCGGTGGAAGTAGTCGTTGAGGGAGTCGCCGAACGGGAGGAAGCCGAGCAGCTTCTTGCCGAACGACTGCTCGCTGGGGTCCAGCTCCTCGACCGTGCGGCGCAGGTCCAGCAGCGACTTGCTCACGCTGGAGCTCTCCGAGACGCCGCCGGAGCGGATCTCGCGCACCGGCCGCTCGAGCATCCGGTTGGACACCTCGGCGGCGGCGCGCACGTCCTTGTCGCCCATGGTGCGCACGCTGTCGGCCTGCGACGAGAACTGCGGCGAGCGGGCGTCGGACGCCAGCAGCGCGGCGAGGTAGGTGTCCGCCTTCGCCTCCAGCTTGGGCACCACGGCCGGGTCGATGCGCGGCGCGAGGCGCGGGGCCGCGGTGGTGGCGATGGCGCCGACCGGCTGCGGCGCGTCCAGAGTCAGTGCCTCGGTGGGCAGCGGCGGCTGCAGCGGAGCCATGGATTCCGACATCGGACGACCCTTCCCCTGGTGGCACGGCGTGTGCGGGGCCAATCTACGGCAGCGGGGGTGGCCGCGGGGCGGGCGGTCGGCGCCCGACGAGGCGGGCTTGCGACGGTCGACGGGCTAGGCATCCAACGGCCGAAGAGGCGGGTCCGGAGGTGAGCCGGGAGGCGGGCCGGGAGTCGGGCCCGACGCGGCGGGCGGCGTCCCGGGAGGTGTCGGTGGGCGCGGTTACGGTCGGGCCATGCGGTTGCTGCACACCTCGGACTGGCACCTGGGCCGGACCCTGCACGGGGTCGACCTGCTGCCGTACCAGGCCGCGCACCTGGACCACCTCGTCGAGGTGGTGCGCGCCGAGCGGGTGGACGCCGTGGTGGTCGCGGGGGATGTGTTCGACCGCGGGATCCCGCCCGTCGAGGCGGTGTCCGTGCTGTCCGACGCGCTGGCGCGGCTGGCTGAGCTGACCACCGTCGTCGTCACCTCGGGCAACCACGACTCGGCGGCCCGCCTGGGCTTCGGCTCGGCGCTGATGCGCGAGCGGGTGGCTCTGCGCACGCGGGTGGCCGCCCTGGCCGAGCCGGTCGAGGTGGGCGACGGGCTGCTGATCTATGGGCTGCCGTACCTCGACCCAGACTTCGCGCGTGCCCAGCTGGCCGAGCCGGTGGCCGACGCGGGGGGCGGTCGCGACGAGCGGGCGGACGACGAGGCGCGCGTGGGCGGCGCCGACCCTGCCGGACCGCGGCTGCTGGCGCGTTCCCACGAGGCGGTGCTGGCGGCAGCGATGCGGCGGGTGCGGGCGGACCGGGCACGGCGGAGCGCCGACGCGCGGGTGGTCGTCGTCGCGCACGCGTTCGTCGTCGGCGGCGCGGCGAGCGAGTCCGAGCGGGACATCCGGGTGGGTGGCGTCGACCAGGTGCCGGCGGGGGTGCTGGCCGGCGCGGACTACGTGGCGCTCGGGCACCTGCACGGGCCGCAGCGCGTGGCCGGGCCGGAGGGCGCGGTGCTGCGGTACAGCGGCTCGCCGCTGGCGTTCTCGTTCGGCGAGGCGGCGCACCACAAGTCGTCGGCCCTGGTGGACCTGTCCGGGGCCGAGCCGCGGGTGGAGCTGGTGCCGGCGCCGGTGCCGCGGCCGCTGGTGGACGTCTCCGGGACCTTGGAGCAGCTGCTCGGCGCTGCCGGCGAGCCGTACCTCGACCACTGGCTGCGGGTGACGGTGACCGACGAGGCGCGGCCGGTCGACCTGTTCGCGCGGTTGCGCGCGCGGTTCGGCCACGTGCTCGTCGTCCAGCACCAGAGCGCCGGCGGACGGGAGCGCGGTGGGCGGGCCGCGGCGGTGACGTCGTCGGCCGACCCGCTGGTGGTGGCGACGGACTTCGTCCGGCACGTCACCGGGACGGCACCGACCCCCGCCGAGGCGGGCGTGCTGCGCCGCGCGTACGAGGACGTCATGGCCGCGGAGCGGAGCGCCTGATGCACCTGCGCACGCTGACCGTGCAGGCGATCGGACCGTTCGCCGACCGGTACACGGTGGACCTGGCGGAGCTGGGCGCCTCCGGGCTGTTCCTGCTGGAGGGGCCGACGGGCGCCGGGAAGTCGACGCTGATCGACGCGGTGGTGTTCGCCCTGTACGGCAAGGTGGCGTCCGAGCAGTCCAGCGACGAGCGGCTGCGCTCGGACCACGCCGGGCCGGCCACCGAGTCGTTCGTCGACCTGGTGTTCGAGGTGCAGGCCGGCACGTTCCGCATCCGCCGCACCCCGCAGTACGAGCGCGCCAAGCAGCGCGGCGCCGGCACCACGACCCAGCCGGCGACCGTGCGCGCCTGGCGGCTGCCGGCCGACACCCCGTCCGGCGCCACCCCCGAGGTGCTCGACGGGTACGGCACACCGGTGGCGTCCCGGCTCGACGAGGTGGGCCAGCTGGTGCAGGACGCGGTGGGGCTGGACCGGGCGCAGTTCGTCCAGACGATCGTGCTGCCGCAGGGGCAGTTCGCCAGCTTCCTGCAGGCCAAGCCCGAGGACCGCCGGGGCCTGCTGCAGAAGATCTTCGGCACGGCCGTGTACGACCGGATGCAGACGCGGCTGGCCGAGATGCGCCGGGAGGCCGACCGGTCGGTCGAGGCCGGGCGGGCGGCGCTGGGCGAGGCGGTGGCGCGGTTCGTCGGGGCGGCGCGGCTGACGGAGGACGACGCGCAGGCGCTGCGCGTCGCGGTGGACGCGGCGGTGGCGGCGGGCCGAGCGGTGGCGCCGGCGGCGCCCGACGACGTGCTGGGCGTGGTGGTGCCGGCGGTGCGCGCGGCGGTCGAGGAGCGCTCCGGACTGCTGGCCGAGGTAGCGGCGCACGCGGCCAGCGACGCCGTGGCCGCGGTGACGGTGCGCGACGCGGCGCGCGAGGCCCTCGACCTGGCGACCGGGCAGGCGGCGCTGCTGGCCCGGCGCGACCGGCTGCGGCGGCAGCACGCCGAGCTCGCCGAGCACGCGGCGGAGCACGTGGCCGCCGTCCGGCGGCTGGCGCGCGGCCGTGCCGCGGTGGGCGTGCGCCCGCTGCTGGCGGCGGCGGCGTCGGCGGCTACCGCGCTCGACGCCGCGACGAAGGTGCTGGAGGCGGCGTTCGACGCGACGCCCGCCGGGGTGGCCCCTGCCGGGGACGTCGGTGACCTGGCCGCGGCGGACCGGATGCGCGACGAGCTGGAGGCGGTGTCAGGCGCCGCCCGACAGACCGCCGCGCGGCTGGAGCGTGCGGTCGCCCTCGAGGCGGGACTGGACGCACGGCGCCGGCACGTGCGCACCCAGGCGGTTGCGCTCGACGACCTGCGCGCCGAGGTGGCGGCGCACGACGCGTGGCTCGCGGCGCGGCCGACGGCGCGGCGCGAGCTGGTGCAGTCCCTCGACGAGGCCCGCGCGCTGGCCGCGCGGTTGGGCGAGCGTCAGGCCGCGGTGACGCGGGCCGCGGAGACGGTGGAGGCCGTCGCCGCTCTCGCGGCGACGGGCGTCGCGCTGGCCGCGGTGGACGAGCGTCGGACCGCAGCGGCGCTGGCCGCACGTGAGGCGACCGAGCGCGAGGCAGCGCTGCGGCTGGCGCGCATCGCCGGCCTGGCGGGTGAGCTCGCGGAGGTTCTGGTGCCCGGCGACCCGTGCCCGGTGTGCGGGGCGACGGAGCACCCGGCCAAGGCTCGGCTGGCGCCGGACCACGTCTCGTCGGACGACGTGGAGGAGGCGGCGCTCGCGCGGGCCCGGGCCGAGGCCCGGCTCACGGAGCTGGTGGCGCAGGCGGCCGGCCTGCAGGGCCGGGCTGCGGAGCTCGTCGTGCGCACCGGCGGCCAGGACGAGGAGGCCGCGCGCGACGCGCTCGCACAGGCACAGGCGGCGTGCGAGCCCTGCTCGGCGGCCGCGGACGACGAGTCCCGGCTGGCGGCCGAGCTCGACGGCTTCGACGTGGCGACGGCGGTCCGGTCGGCCGAGCGAGACGAGGTGTCCGGTCGGCTGTCCGTCGACGAGGGCGCGCAGGTGGCCGCGCGCGATGCACTGGACCGGGACGAGGCCGAGGTGGTCGAGGCGCGCGCCGAGCACCCGACCGTCGCCGCCCGGCACGCGGCCGTCCTGGAAGGGGCGTCCGCCGCGGAATCGCTGTGCGCGGCGCTCGGGGACCGGGCCGGCGCGGCGGACCGGCTGGCCACGCGGCAGGAGGAGCTGGCCCACGGCCGGGCGGCCGCGGGTTTTGAGACCGACGACGACGCGCGCGCGGCGCTGCTGGACGGCGACGAGCTGACGGAGCTGGAGCGGGCCGTCGCCGACCATGAGGCCGAGGTGTCCCGGGTCGCGGCGGGGCTCGCCGAGCCGGAGCTGGCGGCGCTGAGCGACGACCTCGTCGTCGACGTCGTGGCGGTCGGCGCGGCCGAACGGACGGCGCGGGCGGAGGCCGAGCGTGCGACGGGCCTGGCCCGGCTCGCGGCCGACTGCGCCCAGGCCGCGGCCGACGCGGCGGTCACGGTGGCCGCGCGGGCGGGCGTGGTGGCGGAGGCGGTCGCGGTGGCGGCGCCGGTGTCCCGGCTCGCGAGCCTCGCGGCGGCCGGTGGCGACAACGCCCAGGGCCTGTCGCTGGCCACCTTCGTGCTGCTGCGCCGCTTCGAGGACGTCGTCGCGGCGGCGAACGACCGTCTGCTGGGCATGTCCGACGGTCGCTTCGAGCTGGTGCGCAGCGACGAGAAGGAGGACGTCCGCGGCCGCGCGACGGGCCTGGCGATGCGCGTGATCGACCACCGCACCGACGCGCCGCGCGACCCCCGCACGTTGTCCGGGGGCGAGACGTTCTACGTCAGCCTGTGCCTCGCGCTCGGCATGGCCGACGTGGTCACGGCCGAGGCCGGCGGCATCGACCTGGGCACGCTGTTCGTCGACGAGGGCTTCGGCTCCCTCGACGCGCACGTGCTCGACCAGGTGCTCGCCGAGCTCGGCCGGCTGCGCGCCGGCGGGCGCGTGGTGGGGATCGTCTCGCACGTGGAGGCCCTGAAACAGGCCGTGGCGGACCGGATCGAGGTGCGCCCGCGCGCCGACGGCTCGAGCGAGCTGCGGGTGCGCGCCGGCTGACGGCCCGCGGACTGTCAGGTCGGGTGGCCGTCGCTGACCCGAGTCGGGTGGCCGTCACTGACCCGAGCAGTGCGGCGCACCGCCGGCGGTCACCAGGTCCAGCCGCGCTCGGTGAGCTCGACCTCCTCGCGGAAGCGCTCCGCGGGGTCTCCCTTGGCGTGCTCCTGCACGTCGACCCCGGCCATCTTGCAGGCCTCGGCCAGCAGGTCGTCGTACGCCAGCTGGGACGCGATGATCCGCTCGGCTCGCGCGATCACGGTGAGGTCCGCCTCGAGCGACTGCACGTGCCGGATGACGACGCCGAGCCGCTCCTGGACGCGCAGCGCGGCGAACGGGTCGGGCGGCGGAGGGTGCCGGTGCCGCAGCAGATGGGCCACCAGCTCCAGGTGCGTGGCCAGGGCGAGCCGCCAGCGGGCCACCGGGCGATCCACCGGGACGAAGAGGCCGAACACGCCGGCGATGGCAGCCGGAATGGCCATCAGCACCGCCAGGACGGCCCACTCCATCGTGTGCTCCCGCTCGCATCGACCAGGACCCTCCTCCAGGGTAGGAGCGCGTCGGGGCGGACGCCACACCGAGTTTCGCGCGCCGCGCCGAGCGCGCCGGGCCGCCGTATCGTGCCTCTCGTCGCGCCGCGCACGGCGGGCCCGCCGGGTCCGTCGCCGACGCGCCGGGTGGACGACGAGGGGAGCTCCGGGTGCGCCTGCGCTGGGTCGTCGGGGTGCTCGCGGTGCTCGCGCTGCTCGCCGGCGCCGTCGTCGTCACCAGCTCCGTGCTGCACAACCTCGCGGAGCAGCGGGTCGCCGACGAGCTCACCACCGGCCTGCGTCTCGATCGGACCCCCGACGTGACGATCGGCGAGTCGCGACCCTTCCTGCTGCAGCTGATGCGTGGCCGGCTCGACGAGGTCACGGCGTCGGCGCCGGAGCTGACGCTCGACACGCTCACCGTGGTCGATGTGCACCTGGTGGCGCACGACGTCAGCACCACGACGCCCACGCGGGCCGCGACGGTCGACGTGGTCGGCGTGGTGCCCATCGACACCGTGCAGCGCTCCGTCGCCGAGCAGTCCGGGCTGGACGTCACGGTGGCGGTGACGAACGGTGCCCTGCGGGCGTCGGGCTCGGTGCTCGGTCTCGAGCTGGGGATCACGCTGGCGCCGCGGGTGGAGGGCGGGCGGCTGCTGATGGACGTGGTCGGGGTGGACCTGGCGGGCGCGCAGGTGGCGGTCGATCAGCTGCCGGACCAGCTGCGCCAGCAGCTGACCGGCTACGAGCTGCCGGTGACGGGCCTGCCGGCGGGGCTCGCCGTCGCGGACGCCCGGGTGGTCACGTCGGGTGTGGAGCTGACCGTGTCCGGCACCGACGTCGTGCTGCCCGGCGCCGGAGGCTGACGCGTGCCCCTCCCGCTCGACGAGGTGGCACGCGCCGCCGTGGGTCCCGGGGCGCCCCTGGGTGACCTGTGGGCCCGCGTCACGGCGCAGCAGCCCGCGCCGTCCGTCGCCGTGGTCGCCGGGACGGCCGTCGCGGTGCTGGTGTGCCTGGCGGTGCCGACGCTGTGGCGCGCCGTCCGGCACGCCGTGACGATCGTCCACGAGGCGTCGCACGCGCTGGTGGCGGTGCTCGTCGGCCGGCGGCTGTCCGGTATCCGCGTGCACGCCGACACGTCGGGGCTGACCGTCACCCGGGGCCGGCCCACCGGCCCCGGCGTCGTCGCCATGTTCGCGGCGGGCTATCTCGGACCGGCCCTGGTGGGTCTGGGCGCCGCCGCTCTGCTGGCGCGCGGGTACGCGGCCGGCACGCTGTGGCTGGCAGTGGTGGTGCTGGCCGGCGTGCTGCTGATGATCCGCAACTGGTACGGGCTCTGGGCGGTGGCGGCCACCGCGGCCGTCGTGGTGCCCGTGACGCTCTGGGCATCGCCGCAGGTGCAGCTGGCCGCAGCGCACGTGATCGCGTGGCTGCTGCTGCTCGGCGCACTGCGGGCGGTGCTCGAGCTCGCCGCCGGTCGACGCGGCCGCCGGGGCGCTCGCGACACGTCCGACGCGGGCCGGCTGGCCGCGCTGACCCACGTGCCGGCCGCGCTCTGGGTGGGCGTGTTCCTGCTGGTCACGGCAGGGACGCTGGCGCTGGGCGCGCGCTGGCTGGTGGCGGGCATCGGCCGCTGACCCGACCTACGGGCGTCGCCGACCCGGCGGTCGACCCGGTCCCCATGGCGGCGCCGCGGGCCGGCGGGCTCAGCCGCTGACCACGCAGCCGGCCAGCTGCGCGTCCATCGCCGCGCGCTCGTCGGCCGTCACCCAGAGACCGTAGGCGACCTTGATGCGCACCTGGCGCATCACGTAGACGCAGCCGTAACCGCGTTGGGGCGGCAGCCAGCCCGCCGCGTCGGCGGCGCCCTTGTCCTGGTTGGCCGCGCCGGACACCGCGAGCAGGTTGGCCGGATCGTTGGCGAACGCCAGCCGGCGCTGCGCGGTCCAGGCCCGGGCGCCGGTGCGCCAGGCGTCGGCGAGCGCGACGACGTGGTCGATCTGCACGTCGGCGGAGTCCGGCCCGCGGGCGAACGGCACCACCTCACCCGTGTAGGGGTCGTCCAGGGTCCCGCGGAGCACGACGCACGGAGCCCCCGGGTCCGGATCGAGGCGGGCGTCTCGCAGGTCACGCGCGAGCACGTCGTTGCGGGTGTCGCAGCCGTTGCCGTCCACGTCGGCCCAGGCCTGGCCGAACTTCTCGCGCACGTAGTCGTCGTCCGGGCCGAGCGGGCGGACCGGCAGCGCGGCCAGCCCCGCGCGGGCCGCGGCGAGGTCAGCGGCGGACACCGGGAAGCGCGCCGCGGCGCGCGCCGTCGTCCACCACGGCGCGCCCAGGCCCACGGCCAGGCAGATGACGAGCAGCAGCACCCACCCCACGACGGGCGGACCGGGCGCGGACCACGACCTCACCGCACCACCGTCGCCGGCCCGCCGAGGCCCTGCTCCCCCACGGCCGCGAGCGGTGCACCCCGGCCCGCGCGGCCGGGCTGTGGACGCAGCGCCCCGCCTCAGGACCGGCCCTCCATCGGCCAGCGCACCGCATCCCGGGGGTAGCGATCCGCCGCGCCGCATGGTGGGCTCTGCAACGAGGAGGTCACATGGGGTTCCGGGATGCGCCGCGGCTGCACGTCGAGTCGCGTGAGGAGCTGCGCGCCTGGCTGGCGGAGCACCACGCGACGTCGGACGGGGTGTGGCTGGTGCGCTGGCGGCCGGCGACGGGCCGCCCCGCGCCGTCCTACGACGACGCGATCGAGGAGGCGCTGGGGTTCGGCTGGATCGACGGGCAGAGCTCCCCGCTCGACGACGAGCGCTCGATGCTCTGGCTCACCCGCCGCCGCGCCGGCAGCGGCTGGTCGCGCCTCTCGAAGGAGCGGCTGGCCCGGGTCGAGGCCGCCGGGCTGCTCACCGAGGCGGGTGCGCGCGTGGTCGAGGCGGCGAAGGCCGACGGGTCCTGGACCAGGCTCGACGACGTGGAGAACCTCGTCGTCCCGCCCGACCTCGCCGCGGCGCTCGACGCGCTGCCCGGCGCCCGCGCGCAGTGGGATGCCTTCCGGCCCGGGGCGCGCAAGGAGGCGCTGCGCTGGATCGTCGACGCCCGCCGGCCCGCCACCCGCGCGGCCCGCGTCGAGGAGACCGCGCGGCTCGCCGCGCAGGGCACGCCCGCCCACCAGCAGGTGTGGCCCCGGCCGACGGCGGCCGCCGCCGGCTGACCGCCGAACGACCCGCCAGGCGACCCTTCGCCACCCGCCCGGCGACCCTTCGCCACCCGCCAGGCGACCCTTCGCCACCCGCCCGGCGACCCTTCGCCACCCGCCCGGCGACCTCCTCGCCGCGCGCCCTCCGCTCCCTCCCGACCCGCGGTCGCACGCGCTGGGACGGCGTCGCTCTGCCACGCTGTGCGCATGACCGACTACTCGCTCTGGACCCGAGTCGTCGCCGAGTTCATCGGCACGGCGATCCTCATCGTCCTGGGTAACGGCTCGGTGGCGAACGTCCACCTCAAGGGCTCGAAGGGGTACCGCGGCGGCTGGAGCCTGATCGCCATGGGCTACGGCTTCGGTGTGATGATCCCGGCGATGATGTTCGGCGGCATCAGCGGCAACCACATCAACCCGGCGTTCACCCTCGGCCTGGCCGTCTCAGGCCTGTTCCCGTGGTCGGAGGTGGCGCCCTACATCGCCGCCCAGATGCTCGGCGCGATGGCCGGCCAGCTCGCGATCGTCGCCACGCACAAGCCGTACTACGACCTCACCACCGACCCCGACGACATCCTCGGCACCTTCTCGACGATCAACGCCGCGCGCAGCCGCGCCAACGGGTTCGCCAACGAGCTGGTCGGCTCGTTCGTGCTGTTCTTCTGTGCGATGGCGATCGTGAAGTCGCCGTTCGCGGCCCACGAGCCCGCGGTGGCGCACATGACGCTCGGCTTCCTGGTGTGGGCGCTGGTCGCCGGGCTCGGCGGGCCGACCGGCCCGGCCCTCAACCCCGCCCGTGACCTGGGCCCGCGCATCTTGCACCAGGTGCTGCGCCTGCAGCACAAGGGATCGTCGGACTGGAGTTACGCCTGGGTGCCCGTGGTCGCGCCGATCCTGGCCGGCGTGGCCGGGGTCGCCGCCTGGAAGCTGCTGTTCGGCTGACGTCCCGGCCGTCAGGCCGTCGTCCCGCCGCCCTCGACGGGGTCGAGGACGAACACCGGGATCAGCCGCTCGGTCCTCGTCTGGTACGCCGCGTAGTCCGGCCATGCCTGCACGGCCCGCTCCCACCAGGCGTCGCGTTCGGCGCCATTCAGCTCACGCGCCAGGTACTCGCGTCGCAGGGCGCCGTCCTGCAGCGTCACCCGCGGGTGCGCGACGAGGTTGTGGTACCAGGAGGGGTGGGCGGGCGCGCCGCCCTTCGACGCGACCACGGCGTACGAGCCGTCGTGCTCCACCCGCATCACGGGGACCAGGCGCGGCGTCCCGGACCGGGCGCCGGTGGTGGTCACCACGACGATCGGTCGGCCCCGCATCTCACCGCCCTCACGACCGTCGGTCTGCAGGTAGAGCTCGGCCTGGTCCTGGGCGAAGGACGACGTGTTCGCGTTGGTCATGACGGCTGCAACGCCGGACGACGAAGCAGCCTTCCCGCGCCGCAGCCGCGCGCCGCCGGCGGCCTACCCTGGCCGGGTGACCGAGGACCGCCCCGCCGCGCGCAGCTACCCGATGACCGGATTCCTGGTGCGCGAGCACCGCGTCGCGGTTCCGGTGGACTGGGCCGACCCGCACCGCTTCGGCTCGATCGAGGTGTTCGCCCGCGAGCTCGTCGACCCGGCGCGCGCCGGCGAGGACCTGCCGCTGCTGCTGTTCCTGCAGGGTGGCCCGGGCGGCGCCGGCCCGCGGCCCAGCCCGGCGTCCGGCTGGTGGCTCACCGCGCTGCGCACGCACCGCCTCGTCCTGCTGGACCAGCGTGGCACCGGCCGCTCGTCGCGTATCGACGGCCGCACGATCGCCGCCTTCGACGACCCCGCGACCGCCGCGGACTACCTGGCCTGCTTCCGGCAGGACGCGATCGTCGAGGACGCCGAGCAGCTGCGCCGCACGGTGTTCGGCGGCCGACGCTGGTCGACGCTGGGGCAGTCGTACGGCGGATTTCTCACGCTGGCATACCTGTCCACGCATCCCGAGGCGCTCGACGCGTGCTACGTCACCGGCGGCCTGGCCGGGCTGACGGCGACCGCCCAGGACGTCTACGCCCGGACCTTCCCGCGCCAGGCCTCCCGGGTGGCACAGCTGGCCCGCGCGTTCCCCGACGACGTCGAGGTGCTGGCCCGGGTGGCGGACGAGGCCGCGGGAGGCCGGCTGCTGGCACCGGACGGGTCGGCCGTCTCCGCGGCGCGCGTGCAGCTGCTGGGCATGCCGCTGGGCATGAGCACCGGGCAGGACGAGCTGCACTGGCTGCTGGACACGGCGCTGGACGACGACGGCCGGGTGGCCTCGGGTTTCGCCGCCGAGCTCGTGCACCGGACCGGCTTCGACACCAACCCGCTGTACGTCGTGCTGCAGGAGGCGATCTACCACCAGGGCGAGCGCGCACCGGGCTGGGCCGCGGCGGACGAGGCCGCGCGGCAGCCCGCGTTCGACCCGGCGGCGCGCCCGCTGGGGCTGCTCGGCGAGGCGTTCCTGCCCTGGGTGTACGACGAGATCGCGGCGCTGCGCCCGTTCCGCGCCGCGGCGCACCAGCTGGCGGCGCGCACGTGGTGGCCGGCCCTGTACGACCCGGTGGTGCTGGCGGCCAACGACGTGCCGGTGGCGGCGGTGCAGTACGTCGACGACCCCTACGTGGACCTCGACCTGGCGCTGGAGACGGCGGCCGCCGTGGGCAGCACGCAGGTGTGGGTGACCAACGAGTACCTGCACGACGGCCTGCGCGTGCACGGCGACGTCATCCTGCCCCGGCTGATGGATCTGGCCGCCGGACGCTGGACCGTCACCGGCCGCTGACGGCCCCCGCCGCCGCCCTCCCGGCGTGGGGGGCGTGGACGAACCAGAGGTTGTGGTCGGTAAGCGAGCGCATGACGACCACAACCTCGGGTTCGACGCGGTGGGACCTGCCCCGCTAGGCCTTGGCGGGCCGGGACTTGCGGCGTTCGCGGGGCGCGCGCGGTGCGGGCGCGGCGTCGGCGGGCAGCGGCGGCAGCGCGAGCGTGGCGGCCAGCCCGATCGCGAGCACCCCCGCGGCGATGCCGGTGGTGACCTTGCTCGCGTGTACGAGGGCCTGCTCGGCGTCCGCCACCGCGGGCGCGGTCGCCGGGTTGGCGGCGAGCGACGGGATGCCTGCGCCGGCCGTGCCGTGGACGATGGCGACGACCTGCTCCTGCTGGGCGGGCGCCAGGTCGGAGCCGGCGAGCCGTGCCGTGGTCTGTGAGGTGAGGGTGGAGATGAGCAGGCCGCCGAGCAGCGCGACGCCGAGCGCCGACCCGAGCTGGCGGATCGTCGTCTGGAAGCCCGACGCCTGCCCGCTCTGGGCCAGCGGCACCTCGACGAGGATGACGCTGGTCAGCTGCGCGGTTGCCATCCCGACGCCCAGTCCGTAGACGAACAGCCACGCGGCGATGACGGCGCCCGGCACTGTGGTGCTGAGCGTGATGGCGAGGCCGGCGATCGCGACGGTCTCGAGCCCGAGGCCGACGCGCACCACCGCGCGCTGGCCGATCCGTGCCGTGAGCTGCGGGGTGGCCCCTGAGACGAGGAAGGTGCCGACGGCGAGCCACAGCACGAGGAACCCGGTGCCGAGGGCCGTGTAGCCCAGCGCGCCCTGCAGCAGCAGTGGCAGGGTGAACAGCAGACCGAACTCGCCGAGCGCCACGATGAGCGCCGCGATGACGCCGAACCGGAACGAGCGGATCGCCAGAAGGCCGAGGTCGACCAGCGCGACCTTGTCCGCGAGCACCCGCCGCTTCTCCACGACGACGAACGCCGCGACCAGGGCCACGCCGCCGACCAGGGCGAACGGCACGGGGGACAGCGCCCCCGACTCGCGCCGCCACCAGCCGAAGTAGCTGCCCTCGATCAACCCGAAGACGATGCCGGCCAGCCCGAGGCTCGACAGCAGCACACCGGGGACGTCGGCGCCGCGGCGCAACGCAGTGTCGCGGGTCTCGTCGATGTAGCGCCAGATGCCGACGAGCGCGAGCAGCCCGAACGGGATGTTCAGCCAGAACGCCCACCGCCAGCTGACGTCGGTGGCGAGCCAGCCGCCGAGCAGCGGGCCGACCGCGGCCATGCCGCCGATCGTCGAGCCCCAGATGGCGAACGCGATGCCGCGCTCACGCCCGTGGAACATCGCATTGAGGGTGGACAGCGTGCTCGGCAGCACCATCGCGGCGCCGAGGCCCTGCACCAGGCGCGCGCCGATGAGCATCGCGGGGTTCACCGCGGCCCCCGCGAACAGGCTGGCCGCCATGAACACGACCAGTCCCACGGCGAACAGGCGCTTGCGGCCGTACAGGTCGCCGAACCGGCCGACGGTGAGCATGAGGGAGGCGAACACCAGCGAGTAGATGGCGTTCATCCACTGCGCGCCCGACGCGGTGAGCCCCAGGTCCTCGATGACCACCGGCAGCGCAACGTTGACGATCGTGGCGTCCATGATGACGAGCGAGACGCCGAGTGCGAGCGTTCCCATCGCCAGCCAGTGACGGCGGGGGATCGGCACAGCTTCGGTCATGGTGCTTCTCCTCGGTGGCCTGGGGCGGCAGATGCGGCCGAGCTGGACTCGACACCGCTGACGGTAACATCCCGACACCAGTGTCGGGAACTGGCCAGAACGGTCCTCCGTGCGCGACACTGAACGCGTGCCCCGTATCGACGCCCCCACGGTGGCCGAGCACCACGTCATGCGCCGCACCGCCATCGTCGCGGCGGCGCGGGACCTGCTCGGCACGTCGGGCGTGGCCGCGGTGACCCCGGCGGCCGTCGCGGCCGAGTCAGGCCTGGCCCGCACGAGCGTGTACCAGTACTTCCCGTCGACCGACGCGCTGGTCGCCGCCGCGGTGGAGGCGACGTTCGCCGACTCGGCCGACCTGCTGGCGGACGTCGTCGCGCAGGCCGGCGGACCCCGGGAACGCATCGAGGCGTACGTCCGCGAGGCGCTGCGGATCGCCGCGCGCGACCACAACCCGTTCCACCAGCTGACGCTCGCGGACCTGCCGCCGGGGTGCGTCGCGCGGGTGCGCGTGCTGCACGACGAGCTGGTGGCGCCCCTGCGCAGCGCCGTGGAGGACCTCGGCGTGCCGGACGCCGCCCTGGTCACCGGCCTGATCTTCGGAGCCATCTCGTCGGCGGTGCAGCTCGTCGACCACGGGCACGACCTGGCCCGGACCACCGCCGGAACGCTCGCCTTCGTCGACGCGGGGCTCGCGGCAGCCGGCTGACCCTTGCCGTCGGCGGCGCCCGGCGGAATCCTCGTGCCTCAGTACCGGCCGTCGCCTGTCGCGGGCGCCGGGAGCAGAGGGGGGCGTGGCCTGACGATGCGGCGAGTGCCCGCACCCTCACGTGTGCTGTGGGTCGTGGCGCTGCTCGTCGTGGCCGGTGGATGCAGTCCCGACGCCGCACCGCCGGACCTGGCGACGGAGTCGGCGGGCGGCCCATCGGTCGGGGCGGGTCCGGGCGGGTCCGCCGCTCCCGGGCTCGGGGGCCCGGAGCTGGCCTGGGGTGACGGTTCCGCCGTGACCCCGATAGTGATGTCGCTCGAGGCTGCGGAGCGCGCGCAGGCCGGCACGGACTTCCAGGAGATGCAGACGGTTCCCGGGATCGAGGGTGGACGAGCGTTCGTCGCCCTCGCGCTGGAGCCGTCGGGCACGGTCGTCGTCGGTGCCGGGCCGCCCGACAACTACGACAGCACCACGGGGACGCTTCGGGAGTCCATGGTGGTGGGCGAGTACGTCGACCAGGAGTTCCGCGCGTTCGCTCCGACGCCCGCCGTGGGTGGAGACGTGCTGGCCCGGCAGGTGTATTCCGGGTCGTCCTCCGGCGGCGTGACCGCCTGGGCCGAGACGGCCAGCACAGACCTCTACTACTCGAACTGGCGCGTCTTCGCCCGATCGGCGCAGGGAACTGTCCGGCTGGTGGCCAGGTCGGAGGAGGTGCAGGAAGGACAGCTGCCGATCGTCGAAGGCGACACCGCGCCCGTGGTCAGCGGGGGGCGCGTCTATCTGGCGACCGCCGCCCCTGCAGACCTTGTCGGCACCTACCGGAAGGACGTCGTCTCGCGAGCCGCCGACGGCACCGGGCCCCTGGTCACGGAGGCGCGTGGCGCGTCGCGGCCCGCGGTGCAGGACGGCCCGCTCTACGTCGTGCGCGACTCGTGGTCCGATCCGGACGTGCCCGAGGGTGAGGTGCAGATCGAGCGGGTGGCGTCCCCAGGCACGCCCGAGGTGGTGCTCCGACTGACCGGCGCGGGCGGCTCAGCGGTGACCGGCATGGTCGCGAGCGGCAGCCGCCTCGCGTTCACGCTCTTCGCGCGGGAGGGGGGACCCAGCGCGCTGTACGTGGTCGACCCCGAGGCCAGGAGGGTGTGGGTCGTCCCGACCGACAACGCCGGGACCAGTGACGCCGTGGCGTTCTGCGGTGACCTGGTCACCTGGAACGGAGCTGACGGGTCGGGCCTGGTCAGCTCGCCGCAGTACGTGTACGACGTGGGCAGAGGGGAACTCTTGGCGATCGACGTCGCCCACAACTACGGCGGCTCGAAGTGCGCGGGGACGATGATCGCGTGGGGAGAGCTGGACACCTCCAAGGAGGAGCGTGCGCGCACGGTCGTCGTCGCCTGGCTGCGTCGCTGATCCTGTGGATCGCGGCCCCGGGCAGGGGCTGTCTCGCCGGCCCGCGCCGCCGCGGTCAGTGCGGATTGGGAGTCGACGCGTCGAGGGCCTCGTCGAGCTCCTCCAGCAGGCGGCGGCACTCCTCGACGTCCCACGGGGTGCCGGACAGCTCGAACTCGAACAGCACCGGCCGCCCGGAGATCTCCGCGATCTGCTGCGCGGCCTTCTGGTAGTACTGCCCGAAGTTGCGGTTGCCCGAGCCCATCACGGCGACCATCAGCCGCCGGTTGTGCTCCGAGCGCAGGAACCGGCGCACCGCCTCGGGGACCGTGTCGTTCGCGTCGTTGCCGGACTTGTAGGAGGGCGTGAGCAGCACCCACGGCCCGTCCACCTCGGCGGTGCGGTGCTCGCGCTCGGCGAGGTTGAACGCGGGCCGGTCCAGCCGCTCGGCGAAGCTGCGCACCAGGCCGGACGCCGACGAGTAGTAGTACACCGGGGTCTGCCGCACCCGCCCAGGCTAGGGGTTCCGTGTGCCCTGCATGCGGGACGAGCACCACCCCGCGACGGCCGTCCGGCGCCGGCTCGCGGAGGCGGAGGGCTGGGGGCCCGACGAGGTGCGGACGGGGCGAGCGGCCCCGGGCCGCGCCGAGCCTCGCTAGCATCGCCCGCGTGAGCGCGTTCCTGGAACCCGACGAGGCGCTGGCCCGCGTGCAGTCCGAGATCGCGGCGGCGCACGCCCGGGCGGCGGTGGCCACCGCGGTGCGTGCGGACCTCGACCGGGTGCGCGGCGTCGCGTCGTCCACCGGCGGCGAGGTGCGCGTCGAGGTGGACCCGTCGGGGCGCCTGACCGACCTCCAGATCCAGGACGCCGCGATGGACCGGACGGGCCGGGACCTCGCGCGGATCGTCGTCGACCTCGTCCAGCGCGCCGGCCAGGACGCCGGACGCCAAGCGGTCGCGTTGGCGGCGGCGGCTTTCGGCGAGGGCGACCCGGTGACCGCGCACCTGGCCGACGAGGTCGCCGGCCGCTGGGGCGAGGCAGACCCACGGTGAGCGAGACCGGCTTCCTCGTCGACTCCGAGATGCTGCTGCGGCACGCGCCCCGGGTGGAGCAGGTGCGGGCCGACGCGCAGCAGGCCGCCTCCGCGGTCGCGGCGTGCGACCTGCACGGCGGGGCGTTCGGCGTGCTGTGCGGCTTCCTGCCGGGCGTGATCGGCGACATGGTCGCGCAGACGACGACCACGATCGGCGACCTGCGTGACGAGGTCGGCTCGACCGCGGACCGCGTGCGGACGATGGCCGCCGCGTACGACCGGGTGGACGAGGCCGTGGCGGCGCGGCTCAAGCAGCTGACGAAGGCGCTCGGCGAATGAGCGTGAACGCGCTGGTCACGGGCCCGGTCGAGACCGAGTCGGCCGCCGCGGGCCTCGGCGTCGTCGAGTCGGTGTACGACCTGTCGCAGGCCCTGTCGTCCGGGTCGTGGCTCGCGGTCGGCCTCACCGGGGTCGGCGCGGCGCTCGACGTCGCCGCCGCGGTGGTGGACCCGTTCGGCTCCCTGATCGCCGCCGGGCTCGGCTGGCTGATGGAGCACCTCCAGCCGCTCAAGGGCTGGCTGAACGACCTGACCGGCGACTCCGCGGCCGTCGCCGGGTTCGCCGCCACGTGGGACAACATCGCGAGCGCCATGGGCGCCGCCGGCGACGAGCTCGCCCGCGTGGTGCGCGCCGACCTGGAGGGCATGGCCGGCGCGTCGGTGGTGGCCTACGCCACCTACGCGAACGGTCTGGCGGAGCGGTTGCGGGCGACGAAGGCCTCGGCGGGCTCGGTGGCCGGCGCCCTGCGCACGTGCGCGATGGTGGTCCAGGCGGTGCACGACGTGGTGCGGGACACCCTGGCGCAGCTCGTCGGCTCGATCATCTCCTGGGCGGCGGAGGCGCTGCTCACGCTCGGCCTGGCCACGCCGGCCATCGTCGGGCAGGTGTCCACGCGGGTGTCGTCGCTGGCCACGCGCATCGGGAAGTCGGTCACCGACGTCATCACGTCGGCCAAGGCGCTGAAGAACCTCGTCGGCGCGCTCAAGGACGCGCTGGTGGACCTGGCGCGCTCGGCCCGGCGCGGGGCGGCCGGCGCCGCCGACGAGGTCACCGACGTCGTCGTGCGTCAGGCCGACAACGCGGCGCAGAACGCCGGTGTGGCGTTCTTCGGTCCGAGCAACCTCAAGTACTACCTGCGTGCCGACCCGACGCTCGGCACGGCGTCGTCGCCGTTCTTCCACATGCCGCTCCAGGACGGGCTCATCGTCCGGAACGCCGACGACGCGCTGCGGTACACCGGCAACGCGCCGAGCGTGCTCGACGAGGTGGTGCGCGCGGGCAAGGACGGCACCGATCCGGAGATCTTCGGCCTGGCGTTCCCGACGGACGGACTCAGCTCGCGGGTGCCGACGCCGGCCGACGCGGGCGGGTGGCCGCACTACCTCGAGGGCGGGCACACGGCGGTGCGGATCGACGACGCGCCCGGGATGCCCGGCACGGGCGGCTACCTCGTCAACCCGACCCGCGAGCGCGTCGTGCCCGGGGGTCCGCCGGTTCCCGACGGCAGCGTGCTGTTCACGATCGCGCCGGACGGCTCCTGGGTGCCGCTCAAGGTGTTCCCGTGAGTGCGGCCGGTTCGGGGTGCCCGTGGTGCGAGGGTCTGGCGTACTCCGGCCGGCACGAGGCGTACCTGGCGGACGACGACCGGGAGCGGGTGCGGTTCTGGCGGTGCCGCGTCTGCGGCACGTTGTGGTGCGACGGTGAGCAGCGCCGGGTGCCGATCGCGGAGGACCGCGCGAACGCCTTGGTGCCGGGCTGGCGCGCCCGGGCCGCGGCGATCGTCACCGACAGCCTCGACGTGCTGCTCGGCCGCTGGCGCGTCGGGACGGTGGAGACGGGCGAGGTCGACCTGGCACTGCTGCACCACGACGTGTGGCGCTCGCCGGCTCGGCCGGACCGCTGGTTCACGCGCCCGGACGTGCTCGTTGCGGGCGACGACGACGCGGCGGCGGCCCTGGAGCGGGTGTGGCCCGGGCTGGCCCTGGCCGACGTCGGGGACGCGGGGTTCGTGCTCGACCCGGGCTCGTCGCAGCCTTTCGTCGTCGGGCCGGAGCGGGCCTGGCAGCTGGGCCTCGACGCCCGATCGACCGCTGCGCCGGACGAGGAGGAGGGCCGATGACGTCGGGTGAGGCGCTGCAGCAGCTGGTGCGCGAGGGCATGGCCGGCCGGGCGACGGGCGCACAGGTGGTCGAGGCCCTGCTGGCGACGGAGCTGGTGGTGCCGAGCGGCGCGCCCGTCGGGCCGGACTTCGCGGGCTTCGTGCCCGTGCTGTACGACCGGGACGGCACGCAGATGCTCGCCGTGTTCACCACGTTCGACCGGGTCGGCCAGGTCGCGACGCTCGCCCGCTACGCCCTGACGATCGTCGGACGCGAGCTGCTGCGGATCATGCCGCCCGGCGCGGGCCTGGTGCTCGACCCGGGCCACAGCGAGGGGTTCGAGCTGCTGCCCGACGCGATCGACCGCCTGCGCGCTGACTGACGTGCATCTGGCGGAGGAGGAGCTTCCTCGCCGCTGACGCGTGCCGGCGCGGCAGGTCCCGGCACGGTCCAGATCCGTTCAGGGCACGAAGGTGAGGAGCGCCGATGCGCAGGATGCGGAAGGAGGCTGTGACCAATCCCGAGGCGAAGGCCACGCCGGGTGAGGAGCTGCGCGTGCTGATCCGTCGGGTCGCCGCCCGCGAGGCCACCGTCGACGAGCTGTTCGACGCGCTCATGGACGTGCCCCTGGTGGTGCCGAGCATGGCGCCGGCGCGCGACGGGCTCGTCGGTGGCTTCAAGCCGCTGTCCTGCGAGCTGCTCGAGGGCACGGTGTGGGCGGTCTACCCAGTGGCGGACATCAGCGTCGGGCCGGGGGATTTCGCCCGGTTCACGGTGACGCTGCCCGGCCGTGAGCTCCTGCGGCTCGTGCCACCGGGCATCGGCCTGTCTCTGGACCTCGGGGCGGTGCCTGACGTCGTCCTGACTTCCGAGGAGATCGAGCGCTACCTCGAGCGCTCCCGCGTGCGCGCGGACCAGGTGTGTGCCCCGCACGGGGTCGGGGTCTACCGCGGGGTGGAGCTGCGCGCTTATCCGGGGGAGGAGAAGGGCACGATCCTGCTGCTGCTGCCGCCCTCGCAGGAGGGCCTCGTCGACGCGCGCGACGTGCTGGCACAGTACCCGGACCCCTCAGGGCGCTGGGTGAAGGTGGCGCTGTCGACCACCTCCCGGCAGTTGCGGCGGGCGTGGAAGGCCACCTGGCATGACGAGCCTATGGACATCGAGGGTGCGGTCGACCCGGCGACTGGGCTCGTCCGCGTCGAGTACGGCCGCGACCCGGCCTTCGCGCGCCGGTGGGACATGTCCGGTGACCAGTACAGCGGCTGGTGGGCGAGTGTCCCCTTCGAGGAGCTCGTCGATGTGCGTCTGACCGTGCGGGAGGTTCCGCGGCGTTGAAGGGTGGCGCGGACGGCGCTCAGTCGGTGCGGGTGGCGAGGGCCTCGTTGAAGGCCGCCGTCAGCTCGCGGTCCACCGCCAGGGGCACGCCGTCGATCGCGTTGACCGGCGCGGCGAGGCGCACCGAGCTGGTCATCCACACCGCGTCCGCGACGGCGAGGTCGGCCACCGCGATCTGCCGGACGGCGGTCCGCAGCCCGAGCCCCGCGGCCGTGGCGAACACCGCGAGCTGGGTCGTGCCCGGCAGCACGCCGTCCTCCGCGGGCGGCGTCACCAGCGTGTCGCCGAGCCGCACGACGACGCTGGAGGTCGGGCCCTCGAGCACGTACCCGTCGGTGGTGGTGAACAGCACGTCCTGCGCGCCGCGGCGGGCGGCCTCGCGCAGCGCCGCGCGGTTCACCGCGTACGAGAGGGTCTTGGCGCCCTGCAGCAGCCACGGCGCGCTGGTCGCGACGTCCAGGGAGTAGCCCCGGGTGAGCAGCACCACGGCAACGCCGTCCCGGCGGACGGCCGAGAAGTCCTCGCTGACCGAGACGAGGGCCCACCCCGTCGGGCCGAGGGTCCGGTCCAGCTCGTCGCCGCGGGTGAGCACGTACTTCACCGCGGCGTCCGAGGCGTCGGACAGCTGCGCGATGCCCGCGTCGATCGCCGCCGTGTAGACCGCCGGGTCCGGTGCGGGCAGGTCGAGCATCTGCGCTGAGCGGGCGAACCGGGACAGGTGGTCGGCGCCGGCCTGGACGTGGCCGTGGCGGATCGCCGCGGTCTCGAACACCCCGTCGCCGCGCGCCGCGCCGAGGTCGGTGGCCCGCAGCGCCGGGCCGTCGGCCGGCAGCACCCGGAAGGCGGGTCCCTGGCCGGACTGGCCGATGCTCGGCCGGTCGATCATCACCAGGGCGGCGGTGCGCATGGCAGGACCTCAGTCGTCGTCGGAACGTTCCTCCGAGGATAGGAGGCTCACGGCCCGGTGGACGTCCCGCCGACGGTCACTGGGCGGAGATGTTCACCATCCACGCCGTGCCGAAGCGATCGGTGAGCATGCCGAACGCGTCGCCCCAGGGCGCCACCTCCAGCGGCACGGTGAGCGAGCCGCCGGCCAGCAGGGCGGTCCAGTACCCGCGCAAGGTGGCGTCGTCGGCCGCGCTCCCGCTGAGGGACACCGAGATCGACGAGGCCGGTGCCAGCGGCATCGCGTTCGGGGTGTCGGCGCCCATCAGCGTCAGCCCGTCGGGTCCGGCGAGCTGGGCGTGCATCACCTTGTAGGCCTCGGCGGGGTCCGGGCTGCCGCCCATCTCGCCGTAGGTGCTGATCGTCAGCTCGCCGCCGAACACGGAGTGGTAGAACTCCATCGCCTCACGGGCGTTGTCGCGGAAGGACAGGTACGGGTTCAGGGTCACGGCCATCTCGATGCTCCTCGTCGTCGACGCGTCCGGCGGCGCCGGACGCGTCGCACGGTGACAGACCACCACTGACCGGCGGAATCATCGCGCCGGGACGGCGCGGGTGGGGCGACATGGGCAGGAGTGACCGGTGACCAGTGGACGGTGATCCGGGTCGTCGGCGTCGACGGGGCGCCGTCGTGGCGGTACCGACGGCGGGCCCGGGTCCTGCACGCGGCGACACCGGCCCGGTCGTGGGGGTGGGCGTGGACGACGAAGCGGACGTCTGAGGCGACCCGCCCGGAGGGTCTGCGTCCGTTGTGTCCGATCTGGCGACGGCGGTCAACACACGATCGGGTGAAGCGATCACCGTTCGTCCGACGCCGCACGGTCCCGCTGCTACGGTCCCGCCCATGCCTGCTCGTCGTCTCGTTGCGGTCCTGGCCTGCGCTTTTGCTGCCCTGCTGGGGACGGTGAGCCCCGCGACGGCGGACACCACGCTCCCGGGCGTCGGGGACTCCCCGGCATCGCCGGTCGGGGTGGACAACGGGTCGGTCACCCGGACGTTCGGGGTCACGACGACCCCCGGCGCGGTCGTCGTCGGCGCCACCGTGACGGTCGACTTCCAGTCGATCAGTGGCGAGAACTGCGCGGCCCCGGGGCCGGGGACCGCCTTCGACGACGAGATCGCCATGGGCCTGACCGCTCCGGACGGGGCGCACACCGCGACCCTCGTGGCTTCGAACACCTACACCTACGGTCTGGCCGGCCCTCAGGTGCACGTGACGTTCGACGACACCGCGACCGCCCTGGTGGGGACCACGGCCGGGCGGCTGGTGACCACCGGCACCTTCCGGCCCGTCACGGCGCTGTCCGCGCTGAACGGGGCCGTCGCCAGCGGGTCCTGGACCCTGACCTTCGCCGACACGTACAGCTGGGATGCCAAGTGCTACTACGGCGCGACGCTGAACCTCGTCGTGTCCACCGTGCGGCCGACCTTGCCGGGCGGCCCGCTGGTCGACGGGGCCGACGGCACCGCCTACACGGCGGCGATCACGGCATCGGCCGGGGATGCGCCGACCGCGTACGCGCTGGCGTCGGGCACCCTGCCGGCGGGGCTGACCCTGGACACCACGACGGGCGCGATCACCGGGACGCCGACGACGCCGGGCGCTTCCTCGTTCGGTGTCAGCGCGACGAATGCCGGCGGGACGTCAGCCGTGGCGACCTACACGATCGCGGTGCGTCCGGCGCTACCGGGCGGTGAGCTCATGCCAGGGACGGTCGGGTCCACGTACTCGACCGTGGTCACCGCGGACACGGCGGGGATCGTCGAGTACCGCCTGGCAGCGGCCTCGGTGCTGCCCGCCGGTCTGAGCCTCAGCACGACGACGGGTGCCATCACCGGGACGCCGACGACGCCCGGCAGCTCCAGCTTCCGGGTGCGTGCGCGCACGGCGGGGGTGGGCTGGGGGGAGTTCGCCCAGTACACGATCGGTGTGCTGCCGGTGCTGCCGGGCGGTGCGCTGACCACCGGGACGGTGGGCGCGGCGTACTCCGAGCCGCTGATGGCGGACACCACGGGGATCAGCGAGTTCCGCCTGGGCCCGAGCGCCTCGCTGCCGGCGGGCCTGAGCCTGGACAGCGTGACGGGCGTGGTCAGCGGCGTGCCGACGACGCCTGGCGACGACCACTTCCGCGCGCAGGCGCGGGTGGCCGGTGCGGGCTGGACCGACCTGGTGCGTTACGACCTCGGCGTGCTGCCGACGCTGCCGGGCGGTGACCTGGTGGACGGGACCGCGGGAGCGGCGTACTCCGAGCCGCTGATCGCCGACACCACGGGGATCAGCGAGTTCAGCCTGGCGCCCGCCTCGGTGCTGCCGGCCGGGCTGACCCTCGACACCACGACGGGTGCGATCACCGGCACGCCGACGACGCTCGGCAGCGTCGACTTCCGGGTGCGTGCGCGCACGGCAGGCGTGGGCTGGGGGGAGTACGCCCAGTACACGATCGGTGTGCTGCCGATGCTGCCGGGCGGTGCGCTGACCACCGGGTCGGTGGGCGCGGCGTACTCCGAGCCGCTGATGGCGGACACCACGGGGATCAGCGAGTTCCGTCTCGGCTCGGGCGCCTCGCTGCCGGCCGGTCTGACCCTCGACACGACGACGGGTGTGGTCAGCGGCGTGCCGACGACGCCCGGCGGGAACCACTTCCGCGTGCAGGCGCGGGTGGCCGGTGTCGGTTGGACCGACCTGGTGCGGTACGACCTCGGCGTGCTGCCGACGCTGCCGGGCGGCGCGCTGACCACCGGGACCGTGGGCGCGTCCTACACCGACGCGGTGATCCCGGACACCACCGCGATCAGCGAGTTCCGCCTCGGCCCGAGTGCCACGCTGCCGGCCGGCCTGACCCTCGACACGACGACGGGTGCGATCACCGGAGTGCCGACGACGCCCGGCGACCACCACGTCCGCGTGCAGGCGCGGGTGGCCGGCGTCGGCTGGACCGACCTGGTCCGCTACGACCTGGGCGTGCTGCCGGTGCTACCGGGCGGCGCCCTGACGCACGGCGCGGTGGGCGCCTCGTACTCGGCCCCGCTGATCGCGGACCCGGTGGGCATCACGCGCTTCGTCCTCACGCAGGACTCGGCGCCGTTGCCGGCGGGGATGGCCTTGGACGAGACCACCGGAGTGGTGTCCGGCACCCCGACGAGGGCCGGGGGGTACACCTTCTCCGTGCGGGCGCGGGTCGGCGGCGTGGGCGCCTCGGAGCGGGTGGACTACGTGCTGGCGGTGCGGCCGACGTTGACCAGCCGGACGCTCCCGGCCGGGACGGCGCGCCGGGCGTTCTCCGCGCAGCTGGGTGACCCTGCCACCGGGATCGACGCCTTCGTGCTGGCAGCCGGTTCGGCGCTGCCGCCGGGTCTGAGCCTGAACCCGACGACGGGCGTGCTGTCCGGCACGCCGACCACCGCCGGCACGTACGCGTTCGCGGTGCTTGCGACGAACACCGCCGCAGGGACGTCGGAGCCGGCCACGTTCACGGTCGTGCTAGCCGCGCCGGCCGACGGCCTGGCGGCGACCGGCACCGACGTTGCGACGGGCGCGCTGGCCGTCCTGCTGCTGCTGGGTGTCGGTGGCGCGCTGGTCGTCGTCCGGAGGCGGTCGCCCGCTCGCGGCTGAGAGCCCGATGGGCGGCCGCCGGACCGAATCGTCCGACGGCGTCCTCGGGGTGATCGCCGCTCCCGGGGCTCGTCAGTCCGGGGTTCGTCAGTCCGGGGCGACGGCCGGTCTGCCAGCCCGCACCGGGGCCCTCATGGTCGTCCACAGCCCGGCTGGGCCCCGTCGCCCGCCGGCGCACCGCTCGAACCTGAGGTTGCGGTCGTCATCGGGGCGCATACCGACCACAACCTCAGGTTCGTCGCCGCGGGCCCGTGCGGGAGCGCGCTCATACCCCGGGCGCCGCATGCCGATACCCCGAACAGGGAGGTGCGCATGCCTGCCGGTGACCCCGCCGCCACCGAGGCCAGGCGTCAGCACGCCCTGACATCGGCGCCCGACGACGCTGCGGTCCGCGTCCGCGCCGCCGCGGGTCGTTACGCGGTCGCCGCGAGCACCGTGCGACGCATCGCCCGCACCCTCGCCCCGCTGACGGCTCAGGGCCACCACGTGCTGGCGGACCGGGCGTGGCCCGGCGGCCGGCGGGCGCCGGTGGACCTCGTCGTCGTCGGCCCGTCCGGCGTGTTCGTCATCGACACCACGGCGTGGACGCAGGTGTCGGTGGTCGGCGAGCGCCTCGTGCGCGGCGAGGACGACGTCACCGACGACGTGCTGCGCGTCGCCGACCTGGCCTACCGGCTGGAGGGTGAGCTCGCCGAGGTCGGGCTGGCGCCCTCCGAGGTGCGGCCGGTCGTCGTCGTCGCAGGGCGGCGTGGGCTGGACGCCCGGGTGGGGCCGGTGCGCGTGGTGGGCGAGGGGGACCTGCTGCGGGCGATCGCGGCGCGCGGTCGGCGGCTGACGCCGCACGAGGTCGAGCTGGTGCTGGCGACGCTGGTCGGCGTGCTCGGGCCGGCCCACCCGCCGGTGCCGGGCAGTGCCGCGGTGGCCGAGCCCGTGCTCCCGTCGCAGCCCGAGCCGGTGGACGACGGGCCGTCGTTGTCGTCGCCCGCCGAGGTGCAGGCGGCGCTGCTCGAGGCGACGCTCGCGGCGCCGGTCGAGGAGTGGATGGCGTTCCTGCATCCCGACCAGGCGCGTCTGGTGCGGCGGTCCTTCTCCGGGCCGTGCCGCATCCGCGGGCCGGTGGGTACCGGCAAGACGATCGTCGGACTGCACCGCGCCGCGTACCTGGCGCGCACCCGGCCAGGCGCCGTGCTGGTCACCGCGTACATCCGCACGCTGCCGGCGGTGCTCGGCTCGCTGCTGGCCCGGATGGCGCCGGACGTCGTCGACAAGGTGACGCTGTGCGGCGTGCACGAGGTGGCGCGCCGCGTGCTGGACGAGCGGGGCATCGCGTGCCAGATCCGCGTCGGTGACATGCACGCCGCGTGGACCGCCGCGTGGGCGCGGGTGGCGGCGGGCACCGTGCTGGACTCCGGCCCGGAGGGGCAGAGCTACTGGCACGACGAGGTGATGCAGGTCATCAAGGGTCGCGCCATCCTGCACTTCGACGACTACGTGACGTTGCCGCGGCTGGGCCGGCGGCTGCCGCTGCCGCGCTCGGCACGGGAGGTCGTCTGGGACCTGTACGTCGCCTACCAGGAGGAGCTGGCCCTCCGCGACTCCCACGACTACGCCGACCAGATCCTCATGGCGCTGGCCGAGCTGGAGCGCGTGCCCGCGGTCGGAACGTACTCCGCGATCGTCGTGGACGAGGTGCAGGACCTGTCCTGCGCGATGGTCCGCATGCTGCACGCGCTGGTGGGGGACGTGCCGGACGGGCTGACGCTGATCGGCGACGGGCAGCAGACCGTGTACCCCGGCGGGTTCACCCTGGCCGAGGCGGGCGTGTCCGTCGCCGGCCGCTGCGTGCTGCTCGACGTCAACTACCGCAACACCGCGCAGATCCTGGCGTTCGCCTCCCAGCTGCTGCACGACGACGTGCACGTCGACGTGGAGGGCGCGTCGTCCCACGGTGACCCGCCGTCCGGTGTGCTGCGTCACGGCGTGAACCCGGTGTTCGTGCGGTGCGCCCACGAGGACGACCGGTCCACGCGCACCGTGCGCCGGGTGCAGGACGTGGTGCAGCGGGTGGCCACCGGTTGGGGCGACGTGGGCGTGCTGTGCCCGACGCGCCGCGGGGTCGAGCTCGCGGCGGCGGCGCTGACCGGCGCGAACATCCCGGTGGTGCTGCTCGACGACTACGACGGGGTGCCGGTGGACGCCGTCAAGGTCGGCACGGTGAAGCGTGCGAAGGGCCTGGAGTTCAAGCAGGTGCTGCTCACCGACGTGGAGGCGTCGTGCTTCGCGGCGCCGCCGACCGGCATGGACGCCGTGTGGCTCGAGGCCCGCGAGCTGCGGCTGCGCGAGCTGTACGTGGCCATGACCCGGGCCCGCGACGGGCTGTGGGTGGCCGCCGTCTAGCCAGGCCCGCCCCGGCGGCGCGGGGGCGTTCGTCACGGTGGGATTTCGTCGGTGGTGGTGCGGTGTAACCGCGGGCGACCCGACGTGACGTCGCGGTGAACTCTGGCGCGACGCCCTGGTCGGCCCGTGGCGGGCGGGTGACGATGGCGGCGGGGGACGGCGCCGTCGGGGGGTCGCGACCCCCCCCGAGGCGAGGTGGGCGATGGACGGGTCGACCGCGAGCCGGACGGTGGTGCCGTGGGACGGGCCCACCCTCGAGCAGACCAGGCCCGACGGGGTGCTCGTCGACCTGGACGGCACGCTGCTGGACACCGCGCCGCTGTGGTCGTCCGCGGTGGGCTCGCTGGTCCGCGCGCACGGGCTGGTGTGGCTGCCGGTGGACGACGAGGCCGTCCGCGGCTGGCCGCTGCCCGCCCTGTGCGCGCAGGTGCTGGCCCGCGGGGTGGCGCTGCCCGAGGGGGAGGTGGCCACCCGGCTGCAGGTCAGCGTCGCGACCGCGTTGCACCGGGGCCTGCCGTGGCGGCCGGGGGCGCGGTCCCTGCTCGTCGCGCTGCGCCGGGCCGGCGTGCCGTGCGCGCTCGTGGCGACCGCGTCGTCGGCCGTGCTGGACGAGGTGCACGACGAGATCCCGGCGGGGGTGTTCACCGCGGTGGTCGGTGCCGGCGACGAGCCGGGCGGCCTGCCGTCCCCCGCCCTGCACGTGCGGGCCGCCGGCCGGCTCGGGGTTGCTCCGGCGCGGTGCGCGGCGCTGGAGGACTCGGCGGTCGGCTGCCGCGCCGCGCTGGACAGCGGGGCGCTGACCTATGCCGTCGACCCCACCGCGACCCTGCCCGACGACGTCGCCGCGCACCCGCGGCTGCGCCGCGTCGACGGCCTGTCCGGTGTGGGGCACGCGCTGCTGGCGTCGTCCGGCTGGTAGCACGCGCGCGGTCCGCCGAGGGCACGCGGGCGGTCCGCCGAGGGTGCGCGGCCGGTGCCCGCGGGCACGCGCCGCCCCCGCAACCGGGGGATTGCGGCCGCCGCGCGGCGAGCCATAGCCTTCGCGCGGGTCACCCACCGGGCAGGAGACGGTCATGCCGGCAGAGTTCTCGGACGCCCAGGTCACCGGCCTGGCGCTGGTGGTTCTCGGGGTCGTCATCGCGGCGGGCTGGTGGGTGCGGCGGCACGTCGGCTTCCTGCGTGCGGTGTTCGTCCCGGCGTCGGTCGTCGCGGGGTTCGTCGTGCTGCTGGCCGGCCCGCAGGTGCTCGGCAAGCTGACCGGCACCCAGGGTCTGTTCCCCGAGCCGGTGCTCGACGTGTGGCGGGTGCTGCCCGGGCTGATGATCAGCGTCGTCTTCGGCGCGATCATGATCGGCAAGACGCTGCCCCGCCCGCGGGAGCTGTGGCACGCCGCGGCGCCGCACGCGATCTTCGGCACATTCCTGTCCTTCGGGCAGTTCGCCCTGGGCGGCCTGGCCGTGCTGCTGCTGCTCGGGCCGGTGTTCGGCCTGCCGCCCGAGGCCGGCTCGCTGCTGGAGATGTCGTTCGCCGGTGGGCACGGCACCATCGCCGGGATGGGCCAGCTGCTCACCGACGCGGGCGCGGGCGACCTCGTCGATGTGGGCCTCGGCCTGGCGACGATCAGCATGATCACCGGCGTGGTCGGCGGTTCGCTGCTCGTCCGCTGGGCGGTGCGCAGCCCCAAGGTGAGCGTGATGCGCACGACGACCCCGTCCGCCGCCGAGGACTTCGACCTCGACCACGTGCACCCCGCCCCCGCCGACGAGCACGAGGTCGAGGACAGCGGCATCCACGCCACCACGATCGCATTCGCGCTGATCGCGCTGGCGCTGGCGCTCGCGGTGGCGCTGCTCTGGGGGGCGCGCGAGGTGGCGCGCCTGCTCGGCTCCGACGTGCTCGACTCGTTCCCGCTGTTCCCGGTGGCCGTCATCGGCGGCTTCGTCGTGCAGTGGGTCGCGACCCGCACCGGGCTGGCGCCGCGCATCGACAAGCGGGCCGTCGACGGCATCGCCGCCGTGGCCCTGGACGTGCTGCTCGTCTGCGCGATCGGCACGATGTCGCTGGCGACGATCGGCTCCAACGTGCCGGCGATCCTCGTGTTCACGGCGATCGGCGTCTCGTGGAGCCTGGTGTCCCTGCTCTGGTGGGGCCGCCGCTTCCACCGCCGGCACTGGTTCGAGCACGCGATCGCCGACTTCGGGCAGTCGCAGGGCAACGTCGCCACCGGCTTCGTGCTGGCCGACATGGTCGACCCGCAGCGGCGCACCGGCACCGCCAACGACTACGGGTACAAGCAGCTGCCCTACGAGCCGTTCCTCGGCGGCGGCATCGTCACCGCGCTCTCGGTGCCGCTCATCGGGTCACTGGGCCTGCCGGTGTTCACCGCGGGCGCCGTGGTGGCGACCGTCGCGGCCGGGCTGTGGGGCATGCTGCGGCGCACGCCCGCGGACGGCGCGGACGCGCCGGTCACACCAGCGACGGGCGGCGCAGCCGCCACGCCCTGAGGTCGACGCCGCGCACCGACCAGACCTCGCCCGGGCGGGGATAGACGCGGTGCGTGGCGGCGGCGCCGTCCGTGAAGGCCTCGAGCACTGAGCCGTCCACCAGCACGCGCACCTCGCCCGCATCGCGCACCTCGCCCACAGGGCGCACCTCGCCCGCCGCGCGCACCTCGTCAGCCGGGGCGGGTGCCCGCCAGACGACGCGCTCCCCGGCCGGCCCGATCAGCCCCACCGTCACGGCGCCCCGCCCGACGACCTCCCACGCGGGCTCGTCGGTCGCCAGGCTGTCCGCCGTGACGGGCAGGGCGGACGCCCGCAGGCCGACGAGCTCGCGGGCCGGCGCGCTGTGCACGCGGCCGCCGACGAGGGTCAGCTCGCGCGGGAAGGTCAGCGTGCCGGCCCAGCCGGCTGCGCGCACCTCGTCGGCCGTCCGGTCGCTGCCCTCCGGCGCCCAGGCCCACATCAGCACCCGGTCCCCCGCCGGCACGGCCTGCGCGGCGTAGAAGTCCGGCCCCTCGTCGAGCGCCGCGGCGGCGCCTCCGACGAACTGCAGCCCGGCCCCGCGCGGCACCAGCTCTCCGACCACCGCGTGGCAGCCGACCAGTCGTCCGGCGACCCAGCGGGACACGAGCAGCACCCACGCGGCGGCGTCGTCGGGCCCGGCGAGCCGGACCAGCTGCGGGCACTCCCACAGCTCGGCCGGCGCCAGGGCGGTCGTCGCGGGGTCGTCGTCACCCACCAGCAGGCCGAGCGGGTGCCAGTGGTCCAGGTCGTCCACCGCCCACAGCGGGACCAGCGGGCTGCTGCGGTCGGCGCGCCCGCCGCCGGCGATGGCGTACTGCCGGCCCGCCGCGGTGAACAGGAACGGGTCGCGCACGTCGACGACGGTCGGGTCCGACGACGGCGGCACCACGCAGGTGTCGGGCTGGACGAACACGCCGTCGGGTCCGCGACGGGCCACCGCCAGGCCGGCGTCGTGCGGGCCGGTGGACGCCGCGGTGTAGACCAGTGCGGGCTCGCCGTCCTGCACCACCGCGACGCCGCTCCACACCCCGGCCGCGTCCAGGTGGCCTGGGCGTGGAGCGAGCACGACGGGCTCGTCGTCCCAGGTCAGCAGGTTCGGCGAGGAGGCGTGACCCCAGCAGATGTCGCCCCACACGGGTGCCGCCGGGTTCGCCTGGTAGCACACGTGCCAGCGACCGTCCCAGTGGCCGATGCCGTTGGGGTCGTTCAGCCATCCGGTCGGTGGGCGCACGTGCAGGTGCGGGAACCCCTCGATCGTCATCGACCCACGGTAGGGGGGTCGACGGGTGCGCGCCCCCACACCTCGGGTGCGCGTCCTCACACCTCGGGTGCGTGCCGCCGCATCACGGGTGTGCGCCCGCCGCACTTCGTGCGTGAGGGCGGGTGCGACGGGGCCCGGCGGGAGGCGTTCGTCGTCGAGCCGCCGTACGCCGGGCCCCGGGCCGGACTCACTCCTTGTCGAGGAACTCCTTGGCCTTGTCGACGACCTCGTCGACCTTCGCGTCGCCCGCGTCGTCGGTCTTGCCCTTGACGAAGTCGGCCGCCTTGTCCAGCGCCGCCTTGGCCTCGTCCTCGTGCGACTCGAGGGCGTCCTTCGCCTTGTTGAACAGGTCGTCGATTCCCATGTGCGCTCCGTTCGCTGTCCGGACGCCGCGGCGCCCGACCCCGGGACTGGGCTGTGCGCGGGGCTGTTGCCGGCGCACCCTGATCATCGCGCAGCGCAGCCGTCCGGGCCAGGTGCAGCGACGTCACGCCAGGCTCACTTCCGGGTCGCGCCGGGTCGCGCCGGGTCGCGCCGAGTCTGGCCCGAGTCCGGCCGAGGTCAGGCCGAGGTCAGGCCGAGGAACGCGCCCAGCTCGGCCAGCCGGTCCGGCCGGGACGGCAGGTAGTCCGTCAGGGCGGGCGACCGCACGACGAACGCCGCCCACTGCCCCCGCGAGATCGCGACGTTGAGCCGGTTGCGGTTGAGCAGGAAGTCCATGCCGCGGCGTGCCTCGCCGGGCGACGAGGTCGCCATGGTGACGATCACCACCGCCGCCTGCTGGCCCTGGAACTTGTCGACGGTGCCGACCCGGACGCCGTCGATCCCGGCCTTGCGCAGCGCGCGCGCCACCACGCCCACCTGCGCGTTGTAGGCCGCGACCACCAGCACGTCGTCGGGCGTCAGCGGCCGGTCCGGCGTCGGCGCGGCCGGATCGCACCAGCGTCGCCCGACGAGGTCGGCCACCAGCCGCACCACGTCGCGGCCCTCCTCCGGCGAGGCCTTGCCGTTGCCGCGGTGCTCGACGAGCACGCCGTGCACGCCCGGCTCGATCCCCTCCAGCGTGCGGGCCGCGGCCGCCGGCGTCGGCCTCAGCCGCCCGTCGTAGGACAGCCGGGACACCACGGAGCACAGCGCCGGGTGCAGCCGCCACGTCGCGGCCAGGAAGTAGCCCAGATGGTCGGGCAGGGTGTCGTGGCCGTCCGACAGCCAGCCGAGCGCCGAGCGGTCCACCGGTTCGGGGTGGGTGCCCTGGCTGACCTGGGGCAGCTGCTGCGGGTCGCCGAGCAGCAGCAGGTTCCGGGCGGCGCCGGCGACGGCGAACGTGTTCGCCAGGGCGAACTGCCCGGCCTCGTCCACCACGAGCAGGTCCAGCGGCTCTGCCGGCAGGTGCGAGGGGTTGGCGAAGGTCCAGGCGGTGCCGCCGAGGACGAACCCGCCGGCGTGCGTGGCGTGCCCGGTGAGGAAGGCCTGTTCCGCGCCCGAGTCGCTCAGCCACGTCCACGGCGTGCCGGCGTCCGGCGCGGGCCCCTGCCCGGGGGCCTTGCCGATGTCGGCCGCGGGCACCCCGGCCGCCGCGACGCAGGTCAGCAGGTTCTCCACCCCCGCGTGCGACTGAGCGACGACGCCGACCCGCCAGCCGGACGCGACGAGGTCCGCGATCACCCGGGCGCCCGTGTACGTCTTGCCGCTGCCGGGTGGCCCCTGCACCGCCAGGTAGGAGTCATCGAGGTCACGCAGGGCCGCGACCAGGGCGGATGCCACGTCGCGCGGCCCGCTGGGTCGCGGCAGCGGCGCGCCCGACCGGGTGCGCGGCGGCCGCCGCCGGGCCAGGTCCATCGCCGCGCCGTCCGGCACCGTCGGCAGCGCGGCCGCCACCCGCTCGGCCAGCCGGCGAATCCCCGCCTCCAGGGGCTTCGTCGAGGGGCCGGGGGCGGGCACCAGGCCCATCGGCACCTCGTCGAACGCGGCCTCGTGGCGGCCCAGCGCCTCCTCCACGCGCAGCACGTCGCGCGGGTGGTCCACGCCCCGCTCCACCGAGACGTCGAGCACCGTGCCCTGGCTGCGCCAGCCGCGCACCCCGTCGTTCGAGGTGACGGCACCCGGCGGCAGCGGCGGGTCGTACAGCAGCATCGCCTTCGCCCCGGCCCGCAGGTCGCTGCCCTGCTCCAGCTGGCCGGTCATGGCGAGCACGCGGCGCGAGGCCCGCCGGCCCAGCGGCGGCTGCCAGTCGATGTCCACCGCCACCTCGTCGGCCACCAGCACGCCGCCCCGGTCGGTCCAGTCCGCCGGGTCCTTGATCAGCCGGTCGAAGTGCGCCCACCAGAAGGGCTTGTCCTCCCGCGTGTGGTAGCGCAGCGCCGCGGCGAGCAGGGCGACGGCCTGCCGGTCGCTCTCGCGCGTGACGCCGACCTGCGGCCCCGGGCCGGCGAAGGCGAGCAGGTCCGCCTCGAGGGTGTCGGGCGCCTGTGCGGCGACGTCGTCACCGGTCTGCTCCACGAGCACCGCGGCCCGCGACGGGGCGTGCCCGGCCGCCTCCACGTGGGCGACGAGCCAGTCGCGCAGACCCTTCGTCGACACGCAGTCGACCCGGTTGTAGGCGAGGATCGCCTCGATCCGCCGGATCCACTCGTCCTGACGGCCGGCCACGCGGGCCGCGACGGCCTCCGCGTACTCGACGATCGAGTCCGCGGCGTTGGTGACCTCACCGGCCCGGGACGCGGGCAGGTACAGCCGCTCCACCTGCTTGAGCGAGTACGACGGCTGCCCGGTGCGCAGCCCCGCCCGCACGCTGGCGTACAGGTCCACCAGCACGCCGTCGCGCAGCAGCTGGTCCACCTCGTCCTCGCCGACGCCGTGGCGGCCGGCGAGCCGCTGCAGGGTGCTGCGCTCATAGGCGGCGTAGTGGTAGACGTGCATGCCCGGGTGCCGCGCGCGGCGGTCCGCCAGGTAGGCGAGGAAGTCGCGGAGCGCCTGGCCCTCCTCGGCGCGGTCGTGCGCCTGGAAGGCGACGAAGGCCGGCTCGGTCTCCTCGTCCGGCGGCTGCTCGATGATGCCGAACAGGTACTCCAGGCCCCAGGCGGCCGGGTCGGCGGGCTGCGACGCGGGGTCGAGCCACAGCGGGTCGCCCTCGAAGTCGAAGTAGATATCGCCCTCGTCGGGTGGCGGCAGGGTGGCGGCGATCCGCCCGGGGTCGACGAGCGCGACGGCGATCCCGTTCTCGAACGTCACCTCGGCCGTCCCGGCCGTCCCCGCCGCACCGGCCGCACCGGCCGCCCCGGCGGGAACCCCGGTGGCCTCGAACGTCACCGCGGTCCCGGGCTCGTCGGGCGCCGCCGCGTGCCGCTCCTGCGCCACCTGCAGCCGCGCCTGCAGGCGCAGCTTGGCCAGCACCCCGGCGCCCATCCCGGGCACCGGCCCGGTGGCCACGGCGAGAGCGTCGATGCTGGTCAGGCCCGCGGCGCGGAGCCGCTCGCGGTGGCTGGCGTACACCCCGGCGACGAGCAGCAGGTCCCGCGCGGCGGCGGCCTCGGGCGCGCACACCGCACACCGTCCGCACGCGCGGTACCGCTCGTCGCCCCACGCCACAGCCGGCGCCTCGGCGCGGTGCTCGTCGAGCACGGCCTCGAGCCGCGCCCGGCGCAGCCGGTACACGGGCACCAGGTCCACCAGCCGGTGCTCGGTGACGGCGTCGTCGCCGAGGTGCAGGTGCACCCGGGCGTCCACCTCGAGGCCGGCCGCGGTGAGCTGGTCCGCGTAGGCCGCCACCTGCAGCAGCGCGACGACGGCCGCGTTGCGCGCCAGCTTGGTGTCGTGCACCGCCCAGGTGTCGCCGGTGCGGACCAGGAAGTCGGCCCGCCCGACGAAGCGCCCGTCGAAGAAACCCGCCTGGTAGACGACGTCCGGCCGCGCAGCGCCCGCGCCGAGAAGCGCCAGCGTGCCCGCGTGCGCCGCCTCGAGGTCCGCCCGTCGGTCCGGCCGGCCCTGCCGCGCCACCTGCGCCACCCCGCCTGCGCGCCCCGGCGTCCACGGCCCGTAAGCGGCGACGTACCGGCGCAGCACCCGCTGCTCGTGCTCGGTGCCGAGCCGCGCGACGCGCTCCAGCATCGCGTCCTGCTCCACTGCCACCGCAGGCACCCGGCCGAGCAGGGCGTCCAGCGAGCGCAGCACCGCGAACTCGCACCCCGCGGCGGCCGACAGGTCCGAGGCCGAGTACGCGAGGGTGCCGTCGTCGAGCAGGATCACTCGGACGTCCGCTCGGGGTGCATCCACGGCGTGTAGGTGACGCCGACGAGCAAGCCCTCGGGGCTGAGCAGCCGGGCGGTCGTCTGGCCCCACGGCTCGGTGCGGGCGTCGGTGAGCATGGTGTGCCCGGCGGCCCGGAGCTCCCCGACGGCGGCGGCGACGGCCTCCGGTGCGCCGACGTCGAACTCCAGCCAGGCCTGCGGCGCCGGCACGTCGTCGGGCCAGGTCGCCGTGCCGAACGTGGACTGGGCAGCCTGTGCCAGCGGCCACCGGGCGAAGGCTCGCACCCCCGCGAGGCTCTCGGTGTGGAAGTAGCCCGGCGCCGGCTCGTCGAACGCGATGCCGAGCGCATCGGCCCAGAACGCACCGGCGGCGGTCTCGTCCTGGGTGATCGGGCCGAACCCGGCGACGAAGGCGATGTCCATGCCGCCATCCCACCACCGGCAGCCGACACGCGGCGGCGCGGCGCGGCGCGGCTCAGAACCGGTCGGGGTCGCCCGCGCCGACCCGGACCACCTCGGGCTCGCCGGACGTCCAGTCGACGACCGTCGTCGGCGTCGTCCCGCAGTCCCCGCCGTCCACGACGACGTCGACCACGTGGTCCAGCTCCTCCTTGACCTGCCAGCCCTCGGTGAGCGGCTCGTCCTGCCCCGGCAGCAGCAGGGACGACGACAGCAGCGGCTCGCCCAGCTCGCGCAGGATCGCCTGCGCCACCGGATGGTCGGTGATCCGCACGCCGACCGTGCGGCGCTTGGGCGTCGCCAGCCGGCGCGGCACCTCGGGAGTCGCGGGCAGCACGAACGTGTAGGGCCCGGGCGTGGCCGCCTTGATGGCACGGAAGGCGGCATTGCTCAGCGTCACCAACTGGCCGAGCTGGGCGAAGTCGGCGCACACCAGTGTGAGCGGGTGGCTCGCGTCGAGGTGCCGCAGCCGCCGGATGCGGTCGGCGGCGTCGTGGCTGTCCATCCGCGTGCCGAGCGCGTACAGCGAGTCGGTCGGGTAGGCGATCAGGGCGCCGTCACGCAGCGCGGCCACCACCTGCGCGACCGCCCGCGGCTGCGGGTCGGTCGGATGCACGTCGACATACCGGGCCACGCACCCACGCTAGACCGGGCTGAGGTGGCTCGGCAGCACGTCGTAGTGGTCGGGGGCGATCGACAGGTCGGCCCGCCCACCGGTGAGGGAGCGCAGGTCGAGCACGTACCGGGACAGCTCCGACTCCGGCACCTGCGCCTCGATGCGCACCATGCCGTCGCCGAGGGACTCGGTGTCGCTGATCCGACCGCGCCGGGTCGAGAGGTCGCCCATCACGTCGCCCTGGGTACTCACCGGTACCGTCACCGCGATCTTCGACACGGGCTCGAGCACCACGGACCCGGCGTGCACCAGCGCGTCCTTGAGGCCGGACGCGGCCGCGCTGCGGAACGCCATGTCGGAGGAGTCCACCGGGTGCGACTTGCCGTCGAACACCTCGACGCGCACGTCGACGATCGGGTAGCCGTGCGGGCCGCCCAGGGCCATGCCCTCGGTGATGCCCTTCTGCACCGCGGCCATGTAGTTGCGCGGGATGGAGCCGCCCACCACCGCGTCGACGAACTCGTAGCCGGTGCCGTGCGGCCGAGGGGAGACCCGCATGTTCACCACGGCGTACTGCCCGTGGCCGCCGGACTGCTTCTTGATCTTGCCCTCGGCGGTCGCGGGCCCGGCGATCGTCTCGAGGTAGCCGACCGGCACCGGCGCGGTGGTGACATGCACGTTGAACACGCGGCCCAGCCGCTCCAGCGCGACGACGAGGTGGGTCTCGCCCAGGCCGCGCAGCACGGTGCGGTCGCCGGTCCGGTCGATCGCCAGCGTGGTGTCCTCCGCGACCAGGCGGGAGAGGGCGGCCGACAGCCGGTCGTCGTCCGACTGGGTGACCGGCTCGAGCGCGAGCCCGTACACCGGCTGCCGCACCCGCCCCGGCTTTGCCCGCAGCGACGAGCCGCCGGGTGCGCCCTTGCCGGCCAGCAGTGAGCCGGACGGCGTGCCCGCGAGCTTGGCCACCGCGGCGACCTCACCGGCGCGCACCACGTCGACCGGCAGGTGCTCCTTGCCGCGCAGCCGGAACAGCGCGGGGATGCGCTCCTCGGTGCCCGACGTGGTGTTGAGCAGCCGGTCGCCGGGGTGCAGCGTGCCAGACAGCACGCGCAGCAGGGTCACCTGCCCGACGAACGGGTCCGCGACGGTGCGGAACGCATGCACCAGCTGCGGACCGGCCGGGTTCGGCGCCACCTCGACCTCGGTGTCGCCGACGAGCACCACGGCCACCGACTCCGTCGGTACGGGCGACAGCTCGCAGACGAGGTCCGCCAGCCGGTCCACGCCGACGCCGGTGATGCCCGACGCCACCAGCACGGGGAACGCCTCGCAGGCGCGCACCTCGTGGGCCAGGGTCTTCTCCAGCTCGGCCACGCTCGGCACGTCGCCGCCGAGGTACGCCTCGAGCTGCTCGTCGTCGTGGGAGACGATCTCCTCGGTGACCTCCTCGTGCAGGCGGTGCTCCTCCTCGGCCACCTGCGCCGGGATCTCCTCCTTGTGGTGCCGGCCGTCCGACTCGTAGGCGTAGCCCTCCTCGGCGAGCACGTCGGCGACGCCGGTGAACGAGGCCTCCTCGCCGAGCGGTAGCTCGAGAGCCACCAGGCCGTCACCGAACGCCGCGCGCAGCTCGTCGAGCACGTGGTGGAAGTCCGCGCGCTGCTTGTCCTCCTTGGTGATGACGATCATCCGGGGCACGCCCGCGGCGGCGGCGGCCTCCCACGCCAGGTGGGTGCCGGCCTGCACGCCCTCGACCGCGGACACCACGATCAGCGCGACGTCGGCGGCGGTCAGCGCCGCGTCCACCGATCCGGCGAAGTCGAGGAAGCCGGGTGTGTCCAGCAGCGTGACGTCGTACGTGTGCCCGTCGTCGGCCTCCCACGTGAACGGGGCTGCGGCGAGCGACAGGGAGATGCCGCGGGCGATCTCCTCGGGCTCGTGGTCGGTGACGGTGGTGCCGTCCTCGACCTTCCCGGGCCGGGTCAGCACGCCGGCGCGGTGGAGCAGCGCCTCGGCGAGCGTGGTCTTGCCGGCACCGCTGGCGCCGAGCAGCGCCACGGTGCGGACTCTGGGCGTCGTTGCCTGGTCCATGTCGTCTCCCGCTCTGGAGCGTTCCGTCTGGCCAGGCTAGTCATCCGCCACCCGGGGACAAAACCGCCGCCCCGGGCCGGCAGCGGTCAGCCGGCCGGGGCGGCAGCCGTCAGCCGGCCCAGAGCACGTCGACGACGAACACCAGCGTGGAGCCGGCGGGGATGGAGCCGTTCTCCGTGTCGCCGTAGCCGAGGTCCGGCGGGATGACCAGCAGCACCTGGCTGCCGACCGTCTGCCCGACGACGCCCTGCGTGAAGCCCGTCACGAAGTTGTCCACCGGGTAGCTGATCGGAGTGGAGTCGGTCCACGACGAGTCGAACTTCGTGCCGTCCCAGAGCCAGCCGGTGTAGTGCAGGATCACCGTCTGGCCGGACTTCACGGCCGCGCCGGTGCCGGTGATGAGCGGCTGGACGACGAGCGAGGTGGGCGCCGCGCCGGTGGGCGTGCTGATCGACGGCTCGCCGTTCTCGGCCAGCGTCACGGTCGGCAGGCCGGCCGCCGGGGTGACGGCGGCACCCTCGGCGCGCTGCGGGACGTCGGTGACGGCGGGCACGGTGAGCGCGCCCACGACGTCGACGACGACCACGCTCGTCTTGTCGGTGCCGGGCATCGCGACGAGGATCCGCACGCCGACCTTCTGACCGACGATCGCGTCGACCATGGCCTGCGGCAGCGTCGCCGAGTCCAGGGTCACCGCCTCCGCCGTTCCGGAGTCGTACGAGGTGCCGAGCGACGAGCCGTCGGCGCCGGAGACCCACGACGAGTGCATCGAGGCCTGCTGACCGGCCGTGATGGTCGCGCCGGTGCCCTCGCTCAGCCGGCGGACCGTCGTCGCGGACACCGTGAACGGTGTGCTGGGCAGCGTGATGGTCGCGGCTGCGCCGAAATCGCCCTCGACGACGACGGCGGCGAGGGCCGCGATGTCCGCGTCGCTGGGAGTGGCCTCGGCGGTGGCCTGGGCGGTGGCCTGGCCGGTGGTGCTCGTGGTCGGGTTCGGTGCGGTCGAGCTGCCGGAGCAGCCCGCCAGGGCACTGAGCCCCACGACGAGGACGAGGCCGGCGGACACGGCGGCGCGAAGGGCGGCGGGACGACGCACGGGACGACTCCAACGTGAGGGGGACACCGCCACGGTGCGGGCGGGGCCGCCTTCACCGTAAGGGACGAACCTGGACGGGCGCTGTGCCCGACCACCCGTCGAGCCGCCGTCAGGCCGCCGACGTGCCGAACGCGAGGCCGAGCAGGTAGGTGACGGCGGCCGCGCCGTACCCGATGGCCAGCTGCCGCAGCGCGCGGCGCACCGGCGAGGTCCCGGACAGCAGCCCGACGACCGTGCCCGTCCCCAGCAGCGCGACGCCGACCAGGCCGGCGGCCCACGCGACGGCGGTGATCCCCTCGGCCCCGAGCAGGTACGGGATCACCGGGATCAGCGCTCCGGACGCGAAGAAGCAGAAGCTGGACAGCGACGCCCCCACGGCGGTGCCGACCGCGATGTGCTCGTCGACCGGCGTTGCCGCCGGCGTCACGGCCTGGGCCACCCCGTCGTCGGGCAGCGCGGTGGTGGAGCGCAGCAGCGCGGCGGTGACCCCCTGCGCGGCGGCGTACCGCTCCAACGAGCCGAGCACCGTTGCGGCCCGCTCGGCCGCCGTCGCCGCATCCAGGCCGCGGGCGCGGTAGACGAGGGCCAGCTCGTTGGCGTCCACGTCCAGGTCGGGCAGCGCGTCGCCGGCACGCTGGCTCGGTCGCGACGCCTCGAGCAGCTCGCGCTGCGAGCGCACCGACACGTACTCGCCCGCCGCCATCGACAGCGCACCGGCGAGCAGGCCGGCCAGACCGGTGAGCAGGATGGTCGTCGCCGGGGCGCCACTGGCGCCGATGGCCATCACCAGCGCCAGGTTGCTGACCAGCCCGTCGTTGGCGCCGAACACGGCCGCACGGAACATCCCGGAGATCTGGTTGCGGCCCCGCAGGGCCAGGCCGCGGACCACCTCTTCGTGGATGCGCTCGTCGGCCACCATCCGGGGGGTGGCGTCGTCGGACACGGTGGAGGCCGTGCGGGCCTCGGCGCGCTGCGCGAGGGCCAGGGTGAACACGGAACCGAACCGGCGGGCCATCCAGCCGAGCCAGCGGGTGCGCAGGGCGCCGCGTCGCGGCTTGCCCACCTGGTCGCCGAGCAGCTCCAGCCAGTGCGCCTCGTGGCGGCCCTCCGCCTCGGCCAGGGCGAGCAGGATCTCCCGCTCCTCCCCCTCGCGCCGCGCGGCGAGGTCGCGGTAGACGGCGGCCTCGGCGCGTTCGTCGGCCAGGTGCCGGCGCCACCGGCGGACCTGCGCGGGGGTGGGCTCCGGGACCGGCGTCAGCGGCGCGACGAGGGGCGGTGGCGTGGACATCGCGACCATCCTTCCATCGGCCCGGACGGGGACGTGCTCGCGAGAGTGGGATTCGAACACCCGAACATCCGTTGTCGGTGGGCCGTCGCCGCGACGAACCTGAGGTTGTGGTCGGTATCCGCCGGCATTCCGATCACAACCTCAGGTTGGGCGGGCTCCCCGGGGGACAGGGACGTGGCAGCCTCAGACCGGCCACCACCCGGGGTTCGGCGCCGGCGACCCTGGGACGGGGAGATGGTGGCCACCGGCAGCTCAGGCTCGGCGACGGCCACGGGGAGACACTGAGGTGGTGGCCACGGACCAGCCGCGCAGCGGTGCTCACCCCGGGCTGCGGCGTCGCGCGCTCGGCGCGGCCGTCGTCGCGCTGGTGGGCCTGGCGGCGGCGTGCACCGCAGCGATGCCGGTCCCGGTCCCGGTCCCGACGAGGCCCACCACGGGGGCCGACGTGTCGCGCGCGCCGACCCCGACCCGGACGCCGACCCCGATCGCGAGCCCGAGGCCGGCCGCCACACCCAGCCCCGTACCGTCCCCCACCTTCGCCGCGACCATCGCTCCGATCGACGACGCGCTCGCCGCCCGGATGGCCTCGTCCTGGCGCCCCGGCTGCCCGGTCCCGCTCGCCGACCTGCGCTACCTCTCGCTGAGCTACCACGACATGACCGGCGCCGTGGTCACCGGCGAGCTCGTGGTGCACGCCGACGTGGCCGACGGCGTGGTCGAGGTGTTCCGCACGTTGTTCGACGCCGGCTACCCCATCGCCTCGATGCGGCTCGTCGACGACTTCGGCGCCGACGACGACGCCTCCATGGCCGCCGACAACACCTCGGCCTTCAACTGCCGCGCCATCACCGGCGGCACGGGCTGGTCCGAGCACGCCTACGGCCGCGCGATCGACCTCAACCCGGTGGAGAACCCCTACGTGCGCGGCAGCAGCGTCGCGCCCGCCGCCGGTGACGTGTTCGCGGACCGGCACGACGCGCCCGGCGTCATCCACGGCGACGACGTCGTCGTGCGGGCATTCGCCGCGCACGGCTGGCAGTGGGGCGGGTACTGGGAGCGCCCGATCGACTACCAGCACTTCTCCGTCACCGGTCGCTGACGGCGGCCGTCCCCCCCCGCGCGTCGTCGTGCGGCGGGCCCTAGGGTCGAGGCGGAGCGGGCCGGGCGGCGGCCGGCACGGTGGGAGGACCATGAAGGGCAAGGCAGCGTTCGTCGTCGGGGTCGGCGTGGGTTATCTGTTCGGAGCACGCGCCGGCCGCCAGCAGTGGGAGAAGGCCAAGGCGAAGGCTCTGGGCGTCTGGCACGACGACCGCGTCCAGGAGTGGGTGCACGACGCCGAGGAGCAGGCCGGCCGGCTGGCCCGCGAGCAGGGCGCGGCTCTCAGGGACAAGGCGGTCGACGCCGTCCGGCAGCGTTTCGCCGGCACGTCGGACGAGGGGTTCATCGACGAGGTCGTCGTCGAGGACGCACGCCGCCCGACCACGCCGGGGACGGGCTTCTAGCCCGTAGCCGAGGCGGGAGCTAGGCGGGCGGGGGGCCGAAGCGCACGCGGTCCGCCAGCGCCTCGGGCGTTGTGGTCTTCGGGTCCCAGTGCGACTCGATCCACCACGTGGCGCCGGCCTCGTCCATCGCGCGGCCGAGCTCGGCGGCCTCGTGCTCGTCGTCCGGCAGGATGCCCTGGATCACGATGTCGAACGGACCGGCGTCTGCGGCGCGGTGCTCGCGCACCCACCCCGCCAGCTGGGCCACGTCCGTCGGCGTGGGCGTCTCCATCGCCCGCTCGCCCCGCAGCTGGACGACGACCCCGTCCCACCGCGCGGCCCGGGCCATCGACCGCTCGCTCGGCCACGCCCCCACCACCCACAGCGGCACGCGCGGGCGCTGCACCGGGCGGGGAAGGATCCGCAGGTCCGTCACGTGGTGGTGGCTACCGGCGTAGGAGAACGTCTCGCCGCGGAACGCCAGGTCGAGGATCGCCAGGTCGTCGTCGAGCAGCTGCGCGCGTTCCCGCAGGTCGACGGCCTCGCCACGCACCCCGGCGACGCCACGGTCCTCCGCCACGCCGACGCCGGCCGGGATCACCAGCCGCCCGGCGGACAGATGGTCCACGGTGACGGCCTGCCGCGCCACCACCCACGGCCGGCGTCGCGGCAGCGCGAACACCAGGGCACCGAGCCGGATCCGCTGGGTGCGCACCGCCGCGGCCGCGAGCACCGCCCACGGGTCCCAGATCTCCCCCGGGCCGAGGTCCACGGCATCCCAGGTGAAGAAGCCGTCCCAGCCGTGCTGCTCTGCCAGCACGGCCAGCGCCAGCACCTCGTGCACCGTGCCGTAGCTGCCGACGAACCCGTACCGCATCGATCCCGCCTCCCACCGCCGGATCGTGCGAACCTACGCGCGGCCCCTGACACCCACCCTGTCTAGGCTCTCCCGGTGCCGTCCCTGCTGCTCGACACCACCCCGCTGCGGGTCAGCCCGGCGTTCCGCCGGCTGTACCTCGGGCTCACGGTGGCCAACGTCGGCGGCCAGGTCACCGTGGTGGCGGTCGGCCTGCAGGTGTATGCGCTGACGCGGTCCACGCTGGCGGTCGGCGTGCTCGGTCTGTTCGCGCTGGTGCCGCTGGTGGCGTTCGGCCTGTACGGCGGCGCCATCGCCGACCACTACGACCGGCGCCAGGTGGCGATCGTCGCGTCCCTGGTCAGCTGGGTCGCGGTGCTGGGCCTGGTGGCGCAGGCCGTGGGGGGCAACCGGCACGTCGGGGTGCTGTACGGGCTGGTCGCGCTGCAGTCCGCGGCCGGCGCGGTGAACAGCCCGGCACGCGGCGCGATCATCCCGCGGCTGCTCGAGCCCCGGCTGATGCCCGCCGCGAACGCCCTGCAGACCCTGGGGATGAACCTGGCGATGACGGGCGGACCGCTGCTCGGCGCGCTGCTGGTCGCCACCGTGGACTATGCGGTGGCGTACGGCCTGGACGCCGCGCTGTTCACGCTGGCGCTGCTGGCGCTGTGGCGGCTGCCGCCCATCCCGCCGGAGGGTGTGCGGCGCGGCCGCGCGGGCCTGAGCTCCGTGCTGGACGGCCTGCGGTACCTGGGCACGCAGCCGAACGTGCGGATGACGTTCCTGGTCGACATCGTCGCCATGGTCACGTCGTCGCCGCGGGTGCTGTTCCCGGCGGTCGGTGTGCTGTTCCTGGGCGGCGGGGCGACGACGACCGGTGCGCTGACCGCAGCGGTGGCGGCCGGCGGCATCGTGGCCAGCGTGCTGTCCGGCGGCCTGGCGCGGGTGCGGTGGCAGGGTCGGGCGATCGCGCTGGCCATCACCGTGTGGGGGTTGGCGATCCTGGCGTTCGGCGGCGTGCTGGCGTCCGCCGGGCCGTCGTCGCCGGCCCATGTGCTGTGGCCGGCGCTGGTGCTGGCGATGCTGGCGCTCGCGGCGGCCGGTGCGGCGGACGCCGTCAGCGCCGTGTTCCGCCAGACGATCCTGCAGACCGCGACGCCCGACGAGATGCGCGGCCGGCTGCAGGGCGTGTTCATCGTCGTCGTCGCGGGGGGTCCCCGGCTGGGCGAGCTGTGGCTGGGCGGCACGGCGTCCCGCGTCGGTGAGGGCTGGGCGGCGGTGCTGGGCGGGGTGCTGTGCGTGGTGGTGCTGTGGGTGCTGATGCGCGCGCAGCGCTCGTTCTGGCACTACGACGCGCGGCACCCGGTCCCGTAGCGTCGTCCCGGTCCCGGTCCCGGTCCCGGTCCCGGTCCCGGTCCCGGTCCCGGCCCCGTAGCGTCGGTCCGCCGTCCGCCGTCCGCCGTCCGCCGTCCGCCGTCCGCCGTCCGCCCCGCCGCCTGCCGCCCGGCGTGGCACCGTGGCTCGGCCTATGCCATCCGCGCGAGCACCGCGCGCAGGTTGGCCTCGGCGGTGCTGCGGTGCGCGGGGAGCCAGTCACCGACGTAGCCGCGCGGGGCGATCTCCACCACGAGCACCAGCGACATGTACAGGCGGTACAGCGCCAACCGGGCGGCCTCGTCCGGCGCGGCCGGGTCGAGGTGCCCGCCGGCCTCCCGGTACCCCGCGAGCAGCGCCGCGGGCACCGGCCCGAGGCCCAGCTGGTCGTTCCCCACCACCTCAAACAGCGGGTCGCCCCAGAAGGCGCGCTCCGGGTCGATCACGCCGAGCACGGCGCCGGTGGCCGCCTCGACGAACACGTTGCCTGGCCACAGGTCGGCGTGCACCAGCGCCGGGGTGTGCACCAGGGCCAGCGCGGCAGCGTGTCGGCGCAGGGCCGCGCGAACCTCGTCGGCCGGTACCGGTGTCCCCCAGCGCGCCGCGTCGTCGAGCAGCGCCTCGACCATCAGCGTGAACGCCGCCGGCCAGGTGCTCGCACGCAGCGCCGATCCCGGCAGCACGTAGCCGAACGTAGGCCCGGTCACCCGGTGCAGGCGGGCCATCAGCGCGCCCAGCTCGCGCTGGGTGCGTGCCGCGCGCGGGTCGTCGTCCGGCGGCCCGAAGCGCGCCTCGAGCCAGGGCGTGCCCGGCAGGTGGCTCGCCACCACGACGTCTCCGGCCAGCACCTCGCGGGAGAAGTCGGTGAGCAGCACGCGCGGCATCAGCAGGCCCGGGTGGACCTCGGCCAACCTATACACCAGCGCCTCGCTGCGGATGAGGTCGCGCTCATAGGTCAGCAGGCGTGAGGTGTCGGTCGGGGCGGTCTTGACGACGACGCGCGTGCCGTCCGCCAGCATCACCCGGTAGGTGGTGGCGAACATGCCGCCGGTCAGAGGCTCCACACGCTCCGGCACGCCGAGCGGGGCGAGCACGCGGCGCAGTGCGTCCACCACGTCGTCGGGGACGAGCTCGGGAACGGGAACGGGCTCGGGAAGGGGCGCCGGCTCGGGAACGGGCTCGGCCTCCGGAACGGGCACCGGCGCCGCGGCGCTCACGGGGCTGCCACCACAGCCGGCACCGGTGCGCCGACGCCGCGCAGCCCGGGGAGCGCGACCAGCGCGGCGACCACCACGACGCCCGCCGAGACGAGCACCACGACGAACCCGCCGTGCGAGCCGTGGGCGTCGATCTGCATGCCGGCCACCGACGAGCCGACGGACACCCCGACGTTGAGCGACGTGCCCACCCAGGCGAGGCCCTCGGTGAGCCGGCGGCCCGGCACCAGGGCCTGCACCAGGCCGTTGCCGGTGATGATGGTCGGGGAGATGGTGAAGCCGATGACGAACATCGCCGCGGCGAGGGCCGGCAGGCTGCCCACCAGCAGGAACGTGCTCACGCCGGCCGCCAGCGCCACGATTCCGACGGCGAACCGACGGCGCAGCGACGTCCGCCAGTGCCGGGCGCCGTACAGCAGGCCCGAGATCAGCGAGCCGGCGGCGAACACCGCGAGCACGACGCCTGCCGCGCTGCGGGCGCCCTGCTCGGTGGCGAACGCCACGGTCGACACGTCGGTGGCACCGAAGATCGAGCCCATCGCGACGAACACCAGCGCGAGCAGCGGCATGCCCCTCGCACGCAGCACGGTGCCGCGCGACCGTGGCTCGTCGTGCGGGGCGGGCGGCGGTTCGGTGGCCCGTTGGGACAGGAACCACAGACCCCCGCCGACCACCGCGAGCAGCGGCAGGACGAGCCCTGCCTCGGGCCGCACACTCGTCGCCAGCAGGGTGGTGATCACCGGGCCGACGACGAACACCAGCTCGTCGAGTGCCGACTCCAGGGAGTACGCGGTGTGCAACCGGCGCGGGTCGCCGCCCAGCACGTGCGACCAGCGGGCGCGCACCAGCGAGCCGTAGGAGCCGGCGCCGGCGCCGATCGCCACCGCGCCTGCGTAGAGCCAGGCCGGGTGCGCCACGGTGGCCGTGGCGACGACGAGGGTGGTCAGGCCGATGGCGGCGACCGCGAGGAAGGGCCGCATCACGCGGGCCTGGCCGTGCCGGTCGACGAGGCGGGCCACCTGCGGGGCGCACACCGCCGCCGCGACGACGTAGGCGGCGGACACCCGTCCGGCCAACCCGTAGGAGCCGTACAGCGTGCTGACGGCCAGCACGATGCCGATGCCCACCATCGCCATCGGCATCCGCGCGACGACGCCGGCCGCGCTGAAGGCCGCTGCCCCGGGGCGCGAGAGCACGTCGCGATAGGTCCGGAGCATGGGCTCAGTCTTCCATCCGGCACCGACGCGCGGCCCCTGCCCGGCACGGGGCCCGACCCGGTAGGAGGGGCTCGTCGAGGCCGGTCAGGGCCCGGTCAGGACAACGTCGTCAGAAGGGCTACGCCAGAACGTCGTCAGCAGAACGTCGTCAGGACGCGAGCGCCGCCGAGACCACGTCCTTCGCCTCGGCCTGCACCTGCGCGAGGTGCTCGGCGGACACGAACGACTCGGCGTAGATCTTGTACACGTC
>Ga0302263_10000050_pt1 | contig 51856 bp, 48 predicted proteins | sample II_Fen_N1_4_FD_194564 | JGI IMG/M metagenome (GOLD analysis project Ga0302263, IMG submission 194564) | Peat permafrost microbial communities from Stordalen Mire near Abisko, Sweden - II_Fen_N1_4 | ecosystem: Environmental > Terrestrial > Soil > Wetlands > Permafrost | place: Sweden: Abisko... | reverse complement strand
AGGCCGTCGAGGCGATGGTCAAGAACAAGATCGAGGGCGGCGAGGTCAAGAGGACCCCGACCTCCACCAAGTCCTCCGGCGAAGTCGTCGACCTGCTCGCCGCGCTCCAGCGCTCGGTCGACGCGGCCAAGACCGCACGCGGCGAGTCCGACGACGACACCCCGGCGAAGAAGCCGACCACGAAGGCCGCCGCCAAGAAGACGGCGGCGAAGAAGAGCTCCGCGAAGACCGAGAAGAAGGCAGCCAAGAAGGCGAGCTGACGGGCACCTCGACCAGGCGTCGTTCAGCTGGCGGTCCGGCCGACGCGGAACCGGTAGGTCGACGGGTACTCCTGGTCGTCCCGGACCTTCGCGACGCCCGCCGGTGTCCCGGCCGGCACCTGCACGACCACCGAGAAGCCCATGTCCTGACCTCCCGGGACGAACTCGCCCAGGTCATCGACAGCGCCACTCGGCCAGGTGAGGGTGAGGTGCACGGGTTGCAGGGGCTGCAGCAGATCGCCCGGTCCGGTGTCGTTGCAGGTGCTCGTGTACCAGTGCCCGTAGATCGTCAGGCTGTCGCCAGGGGCAACGGGTTCGGCCGCCTCGACCGTGGAGGTGTTCGGAGGCACGGAATCCAGGTAGGGGGCGACACACGACGCGCTGCTGGTGATGTCAGGGCTGGGCGACCCGCCGCAGGCCGCGCACAGGAGCATCAGGGTCGCCGCACCGAGGAGTCGCACCCGTCGCAGTCCCCGCGCCACAGGCTCATCATGCCGGTACCCGCGGTCGCGCGTCCGTAGATGCGGGTTCCGCAGCCTCCGCGCTCCTCCCGGCCCGCCTCGCACCGCGCGGGTGGTCGTAGCCTTCGGACTGACCACCCGGAGAGAAGGCAGGGAACCACGATGGCGAAGATCAGTCAGCGGTCGGGCGCGGCAGCGACTGCGATCCTCGGGCTCGGGACCTACCGGCCGGAGCGCGTGGTGACGAACGACGAGATCTGCGAGGTGCTCGACTCGAGCGACGAGTGGATCCAGACCCGCTCGGGCATCCGGACCCGTCGGTACGCCGACGAGGACGAGACCCTGGTGGAGATGGCGACGCGGGCGGCGCGGGGGGCGCTCGACGTCTCGGGTGTCGAAGCCGACGAGCTCGGCGCGGTGATCGTCGCGACCTCGACGCACGCGCAGCACACCCCGGCTGCGGCGCCGCTGGTCGCCGACCAGCTGGGCTCGCGCGCGGCGTCGTTCGACGTGTCAGCGGGCTGTGCCGGTTTCTGTCACGCCCTGTCGGTGGGCTCGGACCTGGTCCGGGGCGGCAACGCGCGCTATGTCCTGGTCATCGGCGTCGAGAAGCTCAGCCTGTTCCTGGACCCCACCGACCGGTCGACGGCCTTCATCTTCGCGGACGGGGCGGGCGCGGTCGTCGTGGGTCCTGCTGACGAGGCCGGGATCGGTCCCGTCGCGTGGGGTTCGGACGGCTCGCAGTCCCACGTGATCACGCAGGAGCCGGGCTGCGCGGACATCGACCACGATCACCCGATGGTCGTGCGGATGGAGGGCACTGCGGTCTTCCGGTGGGCGCCGTTCGCGATGGCCGACGTTGCGCGCGAGGCCATCGACGGCGCCGGCCTGACGATGACCGACCTGGACGCCTTCATCCCGCACCAGGCCAACCTGCGGATCACCGAGACCCTGGCCCGCAACCTGAAGCTGCCGGAGGGCATCGCGATTGCGCGCGACGTCCAGGACTCCGGCAACACCTCGGCCGCGTCGGTGCCTCTGGCCATCGAGGCGATGCTTCGCCGGGGCGAGGCGCACGTGGGGGACACTGCCCTGCTGATCGCGTTCGGAGCCGGGTTGAGCTATGCCTCGCAGGTCGTGACCCTGCCGCCCGTCGCCGGTCTCTGACCCGAGGCGACCCGGGCAGGCTGCTCAGGCGGCAGCACCGACCGGCTCCCTGGTCGGCTCGACCTCGACCGTGGGGAACGGCGTACCACGAAGTCCTTGAAAGACACCCGGGAGGCGGTGTCGGATCGGAGCAGAGCCGTTCGTAGCAGGGGTGAGCGGGCGCCTACGCAGGGCGTCCCCCAACCACAGGAGATGAGCCGAGATGCAGTACCTGTTCTCCGTGATCGACGACAAGACCAACTCCGGCACCCCGGACGAGATGGCTGCGATCGACGTGTTCAACGAACGGCTTCAGGCCGAGGGCTACTGGGTCTTCGCCGGCGGCCTCAACTCGCCCAGCACCGCCACCGTGATCGACAACCGGGGTGTGGAGGCGGTCTTCACCGATGGGCCCTTCGTGGAGTCGAAGGAGCTCCTCGCCGGCTTCTGGATCATCGAGGCCCCCGACCTCGACGTGGCGCTCAAGCTCGCCGCCGAGGGATCGAAGGCCTGCCATCGGAAGGTGGAGGTGCGGCCTTTCCTGTGAACGCCGTCGACGTCCGCGAGGCGATCACCCGGGCACACCAGGAGGAGTGGGCCCGGGTGGTCGCCTCCCTGACCAGGCGTTTCGGTGACCTCGACATCGCGGAGGAGGCGGCGGCGGAGGCGTTCGCGACCGCCCTCGTGCGGTGGCCGGCCGACGGCGTACCCCCCAACCCCGGTGGCTGGCTGACCACCACCGCCAACCGCAAGGCCATCGACCGGATCCGGCGCGAGAGCAAACGCGGCGACAAGCAGAAGGAGGCTCAGATGTGGTACGACGACCCGCCCGAGCCTCGCGGCGCCATCGACGACGAGAGGCTCCGGCTGATCTTCACCTGCGCTCACCCGGCGCTGGGGATGGAGACCCGTGTCGCTCTGACGCTGCGCATGGTCGGCGGCCTGACCGTGCCGGAGATCGCCCGTGCCTTCCTGGTGCAGGAGACCGCCATGGCGCAGCGGATCACCCGTGCGAAGGCCAAGATCAAGGCGACGCGCATCCCCTACCGGGTGCCGTCCGCCGAGGATCTCCCGGGACGCGTCTCCGGCGTCCTGGCCGTGCTCTTCCTCGTCTTCAACGAGGGCTACCTGGCGACCGGCCCCGACACCGACCCCGTACGTCACGACCTGACCTCCGAGGCGATCCGCCTCACTCGCCTGATCCGTGCCCTCATGCCGGAGGACGGCGAGGTGGCCGGGCTGCTGGCGCTCATGCTCCTGACCGAGGCTCGCCGCACCGCCCGGGTCTCGGCAAGCGGCGAGCTGGTGACCCTCGACCAGCAGGACCGGGGGGACTGGGACGCGGCGCTGGTCGCCGAGGGCCACCGACTGGTGCGCGAGCGTCTGGCCGCCGGCGTGGCTCCAGGTCGCTACCAGATCCTCGCCGCGATCAACGCCGTGCACACCTCCGCCCGCGACGTACGCGACACCGACTGGTCGCAGATCGTCGCCCTCTACGACCAGCTCATCCACCTCGACCCCTCGCCGATCGTCGCGCTCAACCGGGCCGTCGCGGTCGCCGAGCTCGACGGCCCGCAGGTGGCACTGGCAGCCGTCGATCGACTCGAGGACCAGCTGGCCGGCTATCACGCCTACCATGCGACCCGCGCCGACCTGCTGCGCCGGCTGGGCTGCAGCCAGGACTCACGCGCGGCGTACGACAGAGCCATCGAGCTGGCGGGCAACACCGCCGAGACCGCCTATCTGACCCGCCGCCGCGACCAGCTCGGGTAGCGGACAGAGGGCCGCATGAGGCATCCCTGTCGCGCGCGGACCTCAGGACGTCATACGAACCGTGGCCTAGACGGCTCACCTCTTATGACGTCCCGTGGGCGACGGGGCTTGCTCGCCGGGGGCTGCGGTCGTACCTTGGTGTGACCAGCCACCTCATGGTGCTGCCCCGGACCCCGGTAGCGCGTTGAACGCGCAGCCCTTGCAGGGGTGTCCTTCACGGACTCGCCCGCCGACTGTCATTCCTCGCCCCCGACATGCCGTGGTCCATCAGAGCAGGGGGCTCGATCTCGTCAGGGAATGACTACATGTCCAGAGCCATGGACGACGCGCCGGAGTCGCCATCGGGCCTCCGCACCGTGAATGCGCGCGGCCCGATCATCGAACTCGTGACCAGCACGGGGTCGCGGGAACCCGCCGTGCTGATCTACCGAAGCGCGGGCACCGACGAGACAGCGATCGCGGCCCTGTACGACGCCACCGCTCCACGTGTGTACGGGCTCGCCGTCCGGATCCTGCAGTGGCCGACCCAGGCCGAAGAGGTCACCCAGGACCAGGACCCCTACCTCGAAGTGTGGCGAACCTCGACCAGCTTCGACGCCGACCGCAACAGCGCGATGGCATGGATCATGGCCATGGCGCACCGTCGGGCAGTGGACCGACTGCGCTCGGCCCACGACGCGAGCCAACCGGCACCAAGCGCACCGATCAGCCCGCTCGGCCGCCGTGCCGCGCGCAACGCTCGGCGCCACGACCGGAGCGCCTCGACGGAGTGTGAGCAGGTCCGAGAGGCACTCAGCCGCCTCGACCCCGAACAGCGCGATGCGCTGGAACTGGCCCACTTCGACGGGTACGCACGCGCCGAGCCGCCCGACCTTGCCGCGATCCTGACGACACTGGTCAATCTCGCTCCCGAGGCACCCGACCAGGGGAGAAGCCATGGCTGTGCGAGGTTCGCTCTCGATCGCTCACGACCGCGGGGCGTCCCGAGGTGACAGCGGACGTGCCCGGACGTGCGGGGAACCGCACCACAGCGGGTGGAGCCGGGACGTGGGTCTAGCGGGGTAGCCGCGCGGCAGCCATCTCGGGGCCGCGCGCGATGTCGCGCGCGCGCTCCTGCTGGCGCTCGGCGAGGCCTCGTGAAAGAAATGGTGGTGGCGTGTCGAAACCCGGCCGCGCCGGTCGACGTACGGGCGAACTGACCGGTTGAACCGCCACCCAACGAGAGGACACCCGATGCGTTACCTGTGCTTCGTCAAGATGGACGAGTCCCTGGCCAACCCGCCCGCCGCCCTGATGGAGGCCATGGGCGAGCACGTCGGAGAGGGCTTCGCGAGCGGCATGCTGCTCGACGCCGGCGGCCTGTACGGCGCCAAGGACGCGGTCGAGTTCCGCGTCCGCGGGGGCAACCTGAGCGTGACCGACGGGCCGTACGCCGAGGCCAAGGAGGTCATCGGCGGCTGGGCGATCATCAAGGTCGACAGCGAGGACGAGGCCCGCGCCGAGGGACAGAAGATGGCCGACCTGCACCTCGAGCACTGGCCGACGTGGGAGGGCGCGATCGAGATCCGCCGGATCTCCGAGCCCGACGAAGCGCCCGCCGGGGCCTGATCGACGTCGTCGGGTGGTCCTAGTCTCGCCGTGTGAGTGAGTCGGGGACCACCCAGGACGTCGTCCAGCGGGTGTGGCGCGACGAGTCGGCACGGCTCGTCGGTGCCCTCACCCGGATGACCCGCGACCTCGGCCTGGCCGAGGACCTCGCGCAGGACGCCCTCGTGGCCGCGCTCCAGCAGTGGCCGAGCCAGGGAGTCCCCGACAATCCCGCGGCCTGGCTGATGCAGACCGCGAAGCGCCGCGCCATCGACCACTTCCGGCGCGCCGACACCCTGCGCCGCCGTACGGCGGAGCTCGGCCATGCCCTGCAGGAGCGGGAGGAGGTGGAGATGCCCGACCTCGACGCACTCGTCGACCACATCGACGACGACGTGCTGCGGCTGATCTTCCTCACCTGTCACCCGGCCCTCTCCCCCGAGAGTCGAGCCGCGCTCACGCTCCGACTCGTCGGCGGTCTCACCGTGCCCGAGATCGCCCGTGCGTTCCTGACCAAGGACGCCACGGTCGGGCAGCGCATCTCGCGGGCGAAGAGGACCCTGGCCGGCGAGTCCTTCGAGCTGCCCGTCGGGAACGAGCGCGAGGCGCGGCTCGACGACGTGATGGGCGTGCTCTACCTGATCTTCAACGAGGGGTACGCCGCCACGTCCGGCGACGACTGGATGCGACCCGACCTCTGCGCCGAGGCGATCCGGCTGACCCGGATGCTGGCCGGCCTCGCCCCGCTCGAGCCCGACGTGCACGGCCTGTTGGCCCTGATGGAGCTCCAGGCGTCGCGGCTGCACGCACGCACCGACGACGCGGGCAGGCCGGTCCTGCTCGACGACCAGGACCGAGCGACCTGGGACGCGCTCCTGATCCGCCGCGGGCTCGCCCGTCTCGATCGTGCGATGGCGCTCGGTCGCCCCGTCGGGCCCTATGTGGTCCAGGCCCAGATCGCCGCCTGCCATGCCCGCGCCCGCACCGCCGAGGAGACCGACTGGGTAGCCATCGCCGAGTGGTACGACGTGCTGGCTCAGGTCGGCGACAACCCCGTGGTCGAGGTCAACCGTGCCGTGGCGCATGGCCGCGCCACCGGCCCCGAGGCCGGTCTGGCCGTCCTCGACGCCGTCGCAGGGCATCCCGCGCTGGCGCGCTCCCACCTCGTGCCCAGCGTCCGCGGCGACCTGCTGGAACGCGGCGGGCGGACGGCCGAGGCTGCCGCTGCCTTCACCGAGGCCGCTGCGTTGACCGAGAACGGCGGCGAGCGCATCCTCCTGCTCGGCCGGGCCGAGCAGGCCCGGTCACGCGGCTGAGACCGAGGCGTCGTACCGACGCTCGATGAAGCCCGTGGCCTGCACGACGACCCACAGCAGGACCACGGCGCCGGCCAGGAGGTCCCGGGCACGAGTCGGCGGCACGCGCGGCACAAGTTCGCCGGACGGTCGCCGGGCGTGGGCGTTCTGGGAAGACGTCCGGGAGATCTTTCCCTCCGTGTCGAAAACTGGAACCGTCGTCCGACGAAGGGGTGATCCGAACCTCACCCAGGAGCAGAGATGACCACCACCGCCTCATCCACGGAGCCCGGCACCACTCGCATCGCCACGTCCGCCGACGGCACCCCGATCGCCTACGAGGTCACCGGCTCCGGCCCGGCGCTCGTGCTGGTCGACGGCGCGGGTGTGTACGACGCGGTGCCCCAGCCGACCCTGGTGGTCGCCGGCGGCAAGAGCCCGGCGTACCTTCAGAACGCCCAGGCGGCGGTCGCGGCCGCCCTCCCCGACGGCCGCCTCGAGACGCTGCACGGCCAGACCCACATGATCAAGGCCAAGGTCACCGCCCCCGTCGTCGCAGCCCACCTGCTCGCGACCCCCACCGCCGAAGGAGACGCGTCATGACCACCACCGGAGAGCCCTGCTGGATCCACCTGTTCACCGGGGACGTCGACACCGCCATGTCCTTCTACGCCGGGCTGTTCGGATGGTCGGCCGGCGAGCCGAGCGAGGAGTTCGGCGGCTACCGGATGTTCCTGCGCGGCGACGAGCCCGTGGCCGGGCTGATGCCCAACGACACCTCGGACCCCGATGTCTGGGAGGTGTTCCTCCAGACGCCCGACATCGCAGCGACCGTGCAGAAGGCCCGTGCCCAGGGGGCGGTCATCGCCACCGACGTGATGCAGGTGGCCGACCTGGGGTCGATGACCAGCCTGGTCGACCCGGCCGGCGCACTCGTCGGCGCGTGGCAGCCGGACACGTTCCCGGGCTTCCGGACCCGCGCGGCGATCGGCGCACCCGGATGGTTCGAGACGCTCACCTCCGCCTACGGCGACGCCGTCGCGTTCTACGAGGACGCGTTCGGCTGGGACACCCACGTGGTCAGCGACACCCCGGAGTTCCGCTACACGACCTTGGGCGTCGACCAGGACGCCCGGGCCGGGATCATGGACGGCTCGGCGTTCCTCGGCGGCGAGACGTCGCGGTGGAACGTCTACGTCCAGGTCGAGGACACCGACGAGACCGTCGCGCGGGCCGTGGCCACCGGCGGCGAGGTCGCGCTGGCGGCCCAGGACACGCCGTACGGCAGGATCGCGGAGCTCCGGGACCCGGCCGGCGTCCCGTTCCGGGTCATGGGACCCGACCTCGAGGCCGGCTGACCCCTCAGGGCGCGACGAGGGGCCACGGACGGGCCGCCTCGAGCTGTGCTGCCACGCTCAGGAGGGTCTCCTCCCCGTCGGTAGGGCCGACCAGCTGGCAGCCGATCGGCAGCCCGTCGGCTCCCGTGCCCGAGGGCACGTTGCAGGCGGGGTTCCCGGCGAGGTTCCACAGCGCGGCGTAGGCGATCGCCGGCATCGCCTTGAGCGAGGCCCGCACCGAGCCGGTGCCGTCGAGGACGCCGACGCGCGGCGGCCGATGGGCGGTGGACGGGGTGAGGAGGACGTCGACGTCATCGAAGACGCGGTTGGCCTTCGCGGAGATCTTCTCGGTCTGCCGCAGCGCGAAGTCGATCACCCGCGGTGTCACCCACGAGCCGAGCCGGTAGGTCTCTCGGGTACGACGCTCGAGCCGGTCGTAGTGCTCGACGGCGTCGGCCTCGGTCCGGATGCCGGCGAAGAACTGCGGCACGAACGCGGTGGTCGGGTCGGGGTAGTGCGGGTCCACCTCGCGTACGTCGTGGCCGAGCTCGGTCAGGAGCCGCGCGGTGCCTCGAACCGCCTCGACATGCTCGGGATGCGGCTTGATGCCCTTGGTCACCGGCTTCGTCGTCCACCCGATCCGCAGCCGCCCGGGCTCTCGCCCGGCGGCCTCGACGAACGAGCCGACCGCACCGGCCTGCCACCGGTCCGTCGGCAGGTTGCCCCGGATGACGTCATAGACGATCGCGGAGTCGAGCACCGTCCGGGTCAGCGGGCCGACGGTGCCGAGCGACCACCACAGGTGCTCCATCGGCGAGGTCGTGACGCGACCCCGCTGCGGCTTGAGGCCGAACAGCCCGCAGAACGCCGCGGGGATCCGGATCGAGCCGCCACCGTCGCCACCCATCCCGATCGGGACCATGCCGGACGCGACGGCTGCCGCGGTGCCGCCGCTCGAGCCGCCGGGGGTGAAGCCGGTCCGCCACGGGTTGTGTGTGTAGCCGTAGGCGACGGACTCGGTGTAGGGCCAGGCGCCGAACTCCGGCATGTGGGTCTTGCCCACCACCACCGCGCCTGCCTCGCGGAGCCGGCGTACCACCTCGCCGTCTTCCGCCACGGGGGTGCTGTTGCCGTGCCCGCCGAAGGTGGTGACACAACCTGCGACGTCGAGCTCCTCCTTGATCGCCACCGGTACGCCGAACAGCGGCCCGCGCTCACCGCCCTGTCCGAGCTCGAGGAACCGGGCCTGTTCGCGCGCCTCGTTGTCGAGCACCACCGAGAACGCGTTGAGCTCGGCGTTACGCGCACCGATGCGCGTGAGCGACTCCTCGACGACCTTGCCGGGCGACGTCTCCCCCGCTCCCAGGCGTTGGACGAGGTCGGCGGCGCTGAGCGGGGTGTCCGTCATGAGCGCAGCCTAGGGCGAGACTCTCCGATTCTCCGGCGCGTACGCCCTTCGGCAGGGGATGATCTGCCGAGCAACCGAACCGGACACGGCCCCCGTACGTGTCACCGTCAGCTGACGCCTCGCGCGCAGCGGAGAGGGCCCTGTCATGACCTTGCGCTACCTCACGGCCGCAGCCGTTCTCGCCTCGATGGCGATCCACCTCACCTTGTGGTTCCAGGGGATGCGTGACGTGCCCGTGATCGGACCGGCGTTCCTCGTCAACGTCGTCGCTGGACTGGCCATCGCCAACCTGCTGGTCCGGTGGCGCCACTGGGCCCCCGCCGTGCTCGCAGCCTGCTTCGGCGTGTGCACGCTCGGCGCGTTCACGCTCGCGGCCACGGTCGGCCTCTACGGCACCCACGAGCACTGGCAGGGCTTCTACGTCTGGGCGGCTGCCATCGCCGAGCTCGTCGCGATCGCCGGTGCGCTGGCGATCCTGCTCGAGGACCCCGTGCCCGCGCCGCCCCGCCCACGGGGTGGCCGTCGTCGGGCCGAGCCGCCTCAGCGGGCGGGCCGCACGAAGTCCGGCGTGTCGTCGTAACGCTCGGAGAGCGCGTAGCGCAGCAGGACCACGTCACCGAGCTGCTCGGTGGCGGCGAGCCGTGCCCGGCGATCGGGGTGCCACGGGAAGCGGGCCTCGCCGACGAAGCGTCGCGCCCCGGGCACCCCCACGAAGAACGGCGCCACGACCAGCTGGAGCTCGTCGACCAGGTCGTCGGCGAGGAACTGCGTATGGACGGCACCGCCGCCCTCGACCATGAGCCGGCGTACGCCGCGTCCGTGCAGGTCCTCCGCCAGCTCACGCATCCGCACCGGCTCGCCGCCGTCGACGACCTCCGTCAGATGGCCTACCCGGCGCTGGAGCAGGTCGACCACGCAACTGCTCCCGTAGACGAGCTTGTCGGCACCGTCGTGGGCGAAGAAGCGTGAGGACGGGTCGAGGCGACCGCGCTCGGTGACCGTGACCTTGGTGGGGTGCTCGGGGAGCCCGCGCCGGACGCGATGCCGGCGTCGCCCGGGATCACGGACCAGGAGCCTCGGGTTGTCGTTGCGGACCGTCGTGGCACCGACCAGGATCGCGTCGACGCCGGAGCGGACCCGGTCGACCCGGTCGAAGTCGAGCTCGTTGGACAACATCAGCCGACTCTCGGACGCGCCGTCGATGTAGCCGTCGATCGACATGCTGCAGCTCAGCAGGGTGTAGGGGCGCTCAGCCACGGCGCACCCCTTCCAGCTGTCCGGTGGGCACGGGTTCCTGGACCTCCACTGTGGCACGGGTACGCCGTGCGGCGGCGTCGCCGACGAGGACCAGGACGCCGGGCAGGGTCGCCACCGCGGCCAGCACGCCGTACACCACGGAGACGGTCAGGCCAGCGGCCGAACCCAGCCCGGCCAGGCCGAAGGCCCACGCGGTGACGCCCTCGCGCGGCCCCCAGCCGGCGATGCTGACCGGCACCGCCGAGCCGACCATGACCACCAGCCCGGTCGTCACCAGCACGCTCCACGGCGCGTCGACGCCGACGGCGTGCACCGCGAGCAGGAAGACCGCGAGATGACCCAGGGACGAGCCGCACGAGGCGCCTACGACGCGGGACAGGATCCCCGGGGTGACCAGGGCGCGGAGGTCGCCCGCCGCCCGCCCACCGCGCCGGAGCACGACCCAGCCCCCGGCTCCGACCACCAGCAGACCGGCGACCGCGAGCGGGGCCAGGGGCCGTAGGGGCGAGGCGAGGGTCGTCAGGACGACGAGCACCAGCCCGAGCTGGACGATCTGGCCGGAGACGCGCTCCCACACCGTCGCGCGGACCCCGCCGGGGACGTCGCCGACCTCGCGCCCGTGCCGGACCGCGCGGTGCGCGTCGCCGAGGATGCCGCCGGGGAGCGTCGCGTTGAGGAACTGCGAGCGGTAGTAGGCGGTCACCGACTCGCGCCGCGTCAGCGGCACGCCGTACGCCCGGGCGACCGTGCGCCAGCGCCAGGCAGACGTCAGGGTGGAGGCGGCGGTGATCGCGACGGCGCCCACGATCGCCGGCCAGGTGGTGACCTGCCAGGCCTCGGCGAACGGGCCGGTCCCGAAGTGCCAGAGCAGCGCGGCCAGGACCGCAGCGCCGCCGACGAGGCGGAGCAAGGGCCAGGCCGCCCGTACGCCGGGCGCCACGGTGGGCGGGCTCATCGTCGGCCGCCGACCCCTGCGCTCGCGCCGACCCTGCCGCCGACCTCGGCGAGGGCGTCGGCCAGGTCTGCTGCCGTGCGATCCCAACCCGGCAGGGTCGGGCGTCGCAGCGCGGCCGCCCTACGGAGCCGGTCGCGGAGGTGTCGCTCGTCGAGCCACCGGGCCAGGCCGTCGGCCAGGGCGGCCGGGTCGTCGGGCGCCACGAGCAGACCGGGCAAGGTGCCGCCGGGAGCACGTCCGAGGGCCTCCGGCACGCCTCCGGTCCGGGTAGCGACGACCGGCAGCGCGTGCGCCAGCGCCTCGGTGACGACCATCCCGAAGCTCTCGCCCCGCGACGGCAGCACGACCACGTCGGCCAGGCCGTACGCCGCCTCGAGCGCAGAGCCGACGAGCGGGCCGGCGAAGGTGACCCGTCGCTCCCAGCGGCGGGCGTACACCTGGGCCTGGATCGCGCTGACGTGGTCGGGGTCGACGTCGAGCGAGCCGGCACAGACCAGGCGCCAGGGCCGGTCGCCGAGCCGGGCCAACGCCTCGAGCAGGAGGTCGTGGCCCTTGCCGGGATGCACGGTCGCGACGCACAGCAGCGCCGTCCCGGTCCCGGAGCCGGCAGCGAGCGGCGCCGCGTCGGTGCCCGGCCGTACGGCGTGGACATGGCGGAGGCCGTACCAGGACCGCACCTGCGACCGGGCCCACTCGCTGGTGGTGACCACGGCAGCGGCCGAGGCGAGGACGGTCTCCTCGGCGGCACCCGGTCCCAGCGGCATGTGGAGCAGGACGACCACGGCGAGCCGGGTCGAGGCGGCCGGCAGGACCGAGGCCGCCGCCGACGCGACCAGGCCGTCGACGAGCAGGAGCGCGCCGTCGGGCAGCCCGTCGAGCAGCAGGGAGAGCCGGGCGACATCGGCCAGGTCGGGGCGGGGCCAGTCGCCGGCGACCTGGTGCTCGACCACGGTCCAGCCGAGGGCCCGCAGCCCGTGGAGGGCCCGGCGGTCGTAGACGTTGCCGCCGCTGGGCCGGGCGGGGTCGTCGACCCCGGCGGGCAGGACCGCGTGGACGAGCATCGCGGTGGTGTTGTTCACAGCGTGCGCTCGTAGCTCGCCCACGCGACGGGCGACTCGTGGAGGGTGACGCGGATCCGCGCCAGGTCGCCGGCCCCGACGCCGAGTCCGCCGTCGTGGACCCGGGCAGCGAGCCGGTCGGCGATCTCCCGCGCCAGCACCTCGGTGGTGGTGTTGAGCCCGGCGAGGGACTCGACCTCGTCGAGGTTGCGGTAGGTGAGGTCGGCCAGGACCACGCGCAGCGCTTCGATGGCGCGACCGATGTCGAGGACGATGCCGTCGGCATCGAGGTCCTCCCGGGCGAATGCCGCGTCCACGACGTACGTCGCGCCGTGCAGCGCCCGGGCCGGGCCGAAGACCTCCCCCCGCAGGGAATGCGCCACCATCATGTGGTCGCGTACGGTCACCTCGAACATCAGGCCTCCCCCTCGTCGTGATCGTCGTAGGTGATCGTGTGGCACAGCGCCGGGATCGACCCGGAGGCGAGCTTCGCCATCACCTCCGGCAGGTCGGCGAAGGGCGACTGCCCCGTCAGGAGCGCGTCGTACGCCGGGTCGGCGAGCAGCGACAGGGCGAGGCGCAGCCGGTCGGCCCGCGTACGACGCCCCCGGCGCGCCACCGCGACCTCGCCCACCTGGCTGGCCCGGATGCCCAACCGCGCGGAGTGGAAGCGGCCGCCGAGCGACAGCTCGACCGGGGTATCGCCGTACCAGCTGAGATCCGTGACGGTGCCATCGGCGCCGAGCAGGTCGAGCGAGAGCTGGAGCCCGGCCGCGGAGCCGCTGGCGTGGACCACCAGGTCGCGGTCACCGGGGGCGTCGGCGGGATGGGCGAAGGCGACCTCGAGCGCGGCCGCGACCGGCTCCCGGTCGCCGTCCGCGTCGACCAGGGTCACGTCGACCCCAGGGAAGCCGGCCAGCAGCCGGGCCACGGAACAGCCGACCATGCCGGCGCCGACGACGGCCACCCGGTCCCCGACCCGCGGCGCTGCGTCCCAGAGCGCGTTCACGGCGGTCTCCAGGGTGCCGGCCAGGACGGCACGCCGGGGCGGGACGCCGTCCGGCACGAGGGCGACCGCGTCGGCCGGAACGACGTACGCCGTCTGGTGCGGGTGGAGGCAGAAGACGGTGCGCCCGCGGAGCTCGGCGGGGCCGGCCTCGACCATCCCGACGTTCAGGTAGCCGTACTTCACCGGGCCGGGGAGCTCCCCCTCCTGGAACGGCGCCCGCATCACGGCGTACTGGCTCTCGGGGACCCCGCCGCGGAAGACCAGCGTCTCGGTACCGCGGCTCACCCCCGAGACCAGGGTACGGACAAGCACCTCCCCCGGGCCCGGGTCCGGCAGGTCGACGGCGCGGATCTCGCCGGACCCGGGCTCACACAGCCAGTAGGCGCGGGCCGTTGGTGACACGTCGGCTCCCTCCACGTCCGGCTGGTCCTGAACCGACGCCGGCCCGTCGTCGTATGACTGGTATCCAGACATACGGAGGCAGGGTGCGCACGGTTCACGTCGGTCCACTGACCGTACTGCCGGGCGTCGCGAGCCTGCTCGCGGCGCTCGACGCCAAGGTCGGGCTCGGCGTGCCCGCCCTCGTCACCGGTGCCGTCCTCACGGTCCTGCTGTGGCTGTTGCTCGAGCGCGGCCTCCGCCGCGACGGTCTGGCACACCTGGGGCCGGCGAACACCGTGACCCTCGTCCGCGCCGGCCTGGTCGTCGCGATCACCGCGCTCGTCGTGCAGTCCTGGAGCGGCGACGTGCCCCGCTCCGTGGTCGTCGCGCTGAGCACAGTCGCCCTCGCCCTGGACTTCGTCGACGGCCGGCTGGCCCGAGCGCGTGGCGTGGTCACTGCGCTGGGGGCGGCGTTCGACATGGAGACGGACGCGTTCCTGATCCTCGCGCTGAGCGTGTACGTCGTACCCGTGGCCGGCGCGTGGGTGCTGCTGATCGGTCTGGCCCGCTACCTCCTCCTGCTCGCCACGGCCGCGTGGCCGTGGCTCGGCGGACCCGTGCCGCCGCGGGCCTGGGCCAAGGTCGTGGCCGCGGTCCAGGGAGTCGTCCTGGTCGTGGCTGCCGCCGAAGTCCTGCCGACCGCGTGGGCCCAGGCCCTGTTGGCCGCCGCGCTCGTGCTCCTGCTCGAGTCTTTCGGGCGCCAGGTGATCACCTTGTGGCGGCATCGGCACGAGCAGGAGCTGCCGCGGCCACCGCTCGTGCGTCCGGTGCTCGACGCCGTCGCCCTGGTGCTCGTCTGGCTCGCCCTCGTCCTGCCCCAGCGGCCCGAGCAGCTGACGGCCGCCGCGCTGCTCGGGATCCCGGTCGAGCTGCTGGTCTTCCTGCTGCTCGTGCTGGTGCTGCCGCCGGCCTGGGGACGCGTGCTGGCGGTCGTCGGTGGGGTGCTCCTGGCCGTGGCCGTCGTCGTGACGGTGCTGGACCTCGGCTTCTACGAGGCGTTCGACCGTCCGTTCAACCCGCTGACCGACCCGGGCTACCTCGGCTCCGGACTGGACCTCCTCCGGGCCTCGGTCGGCCGCGGGGGTCAGGTCGTGGTCCTGGTCGGGATCGCGCTGCTGCTGCTCGGCGGCGGCGCCCTCTGCGTGTGGTCGGCGGTGCGTACCCGCCGTACGGTCCGAGACGCGCCGCGGGCCTCGAGCCGGGCCATCGCCGCCCTGGCCGTCGTCTGGCTGGTGGCCGGCGTGGGCGGTGCCCAGGTCAGCGGTGTCCCCATCGCCGGCACGCCGACCGCCTCCTTGGTCGCGAGCCAGGTCGACCAGGTCCGCGCCGAGCTCCACGACCGGGCCGTCTTCGACCAGGCGATGGCCCACGACGCCTACGCGCTCACCCCCGGCCGCGACCTGCTGACCCGGCTCCGGGGCAAGGACGTGCTCCTGGTCTTCGTCGAGAGCTACGGGCGCGTCGCGGTGGAGGACTCCTGGTTCGCACCCCAGGTCGACCGCACCCTGACCGCGGCGACCGCGCAGCTCGGGCGGCTCGGCTTCCAGGCGCGCAGCGGCTGGCTGGGCTCGCCCACCTTCGGCGGCATCAGCTGGCTCGCCCACTCCACGCTCCAGTCCGGGCTGTGGATCGACTCCCAGCAGCGCTACGACCAGGTGCTCGGCACCGACCGCCTCACCCTCTCCTGGGCGTTCCGGAAGGCGGGCTGGCGCACCGTCGACGACGTCCCGTCCAACTGGCACGCCTGGCCCGAGGGGCAGCGGTTCTACCACTACCACCGGATGTACGGCTCGTACGACGTCGGCTACGGCGGCCCACGCCTGGGCTACGCCCGGGTCCCCGACCAGTACACGCTCCGCGCCTTCGACGACCACGAGCTGCGGGAGCACCACCGTCCGGTGATGGCCGAGATCGACCTCGACTCGAGCCACACCCCGTGGACGTCGGTACCCCGCCTGGTGCCGTGGAACGCCCTGGGTGACGGCACGATCTACGACAGCGTGCGCGGCGCCGGAGTGCCCTACGACACCTCGTTGCTCTCCACGCTCGCCCACCCCCGGGCCCAGCAGGCCCGGTACGCCCGGTCCATCCGCTACTCGCTCCGGTCACTGGTGTCCTTCGTGCACCACGCCCACGACAAGAACCTGGTCATGGTCGTCCTCGGCGACCACCAGCCCAACGCCGCGGTGAGTGGCAACGGTGCGTCCCACGACGTCCCGATCTCGCTGGTGGCCCACGACCCGGCCGTGCTCCGCCACATCTCACGCTGGGGCTGGACCCCCGGCCTGCAGCCGGCGACCACCACGCCGACGGTGCCGATGAACGAGTTCCGCGACCGCTTCCTGGCCGCGTTCGGCTCGCATCACACCACTCCCTGACCGGCGGGTCCGAACCGATCCGGCGGCTCCCTCGTGTCTCCACTGTGGGCCTGCACCGGGCCCGGATCGGAGACAGCACCATGACCGTCCGTTGGATCACCGCTGCTGCCGTCCTCGTGTCGGCGTACGTGCACCTCAAGGAGTGGTTCGACGGCTTCCGCCACGTCCACGTGATCGGGCCCCTGTTCATCGTCAACGGGGTGGCCGGCCTCGTGATCGCGATCCTGCTGGTCACCTGGCAGCACTGGGTGCCGCCGTTCCTCGCGTTCGGCTTCGGCGCCGCCACCCTGGGCGGGTTCGTCATCGCCGCGACCTGGGGCCTGTTCGGCGACCACGAGAAGTGGCAGGGCCCCTACGTCTGGACCGCCGCGGTGTCCGAGGCGATCGCGATCATCGGCGGCCTCTACCTGCTCGTGCACGAACGTCGTACGGCTCCGCTGCGCGAGCGCGCCACCGTGGCCTCCTGAGGCTGCCCGCGTCAGAGCGCGAGGTGCAGGACCGGTGAACCGTCGAGCCGGGTGACCTCGACCGACCTGATCTGGGCCTTCTGCGCGGCCGTGGCTGCCGTGAGGTGCATGGTCTTGCCGGGGAGGCCGTTCCAGGTGGCGATCCGCTCGGTGCCTCCGTCGAGGGTGTGCACGACCAAGGCGTAGGAACCGGCCTCGTAGGCGCCGCGGAACCGCGGGTAGCTGCACGTCATGTCCACCCGGGTGCCCCAGGCGACCGACGTCAGCGACACGCTGGCGGTCATCGGGTCGGTACCGACCGGCGTCATCGGCTGGGCACTCGCCGTGACGATGCTGGCCGGGGCTGCCGTGGGGGTCCGGCCCGTGCTCTGGTCGAGCACGACCACGCCGCCCACCGTGACCACGACGGCGGCCGCGGCGGCGAGCCCGGCCGTCAGCCAGGTACGTCGTCGCTGACCGCGGTGCATCGCGTCGACGAGGCGCGGCAGCAGCGTGTCGGGGACCGGCTCGGGCTCGCCCTCGTCGAACACCTCGGGGTCCAGCCGGCCGAGCAGGCCCGGCAGTCCGGCGAGGTCGCGCACGGCGCGGGAGCAGTCGTGGCAGCCGGCCAGGTGAACTTCGAAGTCGCGGCGGTCGGCCGAGGAGAGCGAGCCGAGGACGTACGCGCCGTCCCAGGTGGCGTAGGAGCAGCTCATGAGACCACTCCCATCTCTTCGAGAGCCAGACGCAGGGCACGGAGTGCGTAGTGGGTCCGGGACTTGACGGTGCCTTCGGGGATCCCGAGCCGGCGGGCGGCCTCGGCGACCGAGCGCCCGTTGAAGTAGCACTCCTGGAGCACCGCGCGGTGCTCGGCGGACAGGTGGGTCACCGCGTCGGCGACCACCCAGGTCATCAGGAGCTCGTCGCTCCGGTCGTCGGTGTGCCCGGGCTCGGGCACCTCGTCGACCGGGAACTCCGAGCGAGCCCGCCTGGTGCGGGACTCGTCGATCACGATGTTGCGGGCGACGGTGAACAGCCAGGCACGGACCGACCCTTGCCCCTCGTCGAGGAGGGAGGCGTTCCGCCACGCTCGGAGCAGCGTCTCCTGGCACACGTCCTCGGCCCGGGCCCGGTCGTAGTTGGTCAGGCGCAGGCAGTGACCCCAGAGCGCGCCGGCATGCTCGTCGTGCAGACGCTGCATCACGACGTCGGGGCTCTCGGCCATCACACCTCCCACACCAGGTATACGACGGGACCGGTGATTCGGTTCGGACCCAGGGTGCCGCACGGTGGGCGGGGGGGGTTGTCGGGATACCCGGCTCGCCGGGGATCCCTGCACTTCTCGGCCGTTGCAACCCCCGAGAAGTGACAGGAGTGCCCGGCTCGTGTGACAGATGGGACCCACGAGCAGTGGAACGAGGGGACATGCCGGCCGCCACCGGATCGAGCCCGCTCAGGCCAGGGACTGGATCCAGGCCTCGTGAAGGTCGGAGAACCGGCCGTCGCCGCCCTCGACCAGGTCAGCCGGGGTGCCGTCCTCGACGATGCGGCCGTGCTCGAGGACGAGCACGCGGTCCGCGATCTCCACGGTGGAGAGCCGGTGGGCGATGATCACCGCTGTACGGTTCGCCAGGATCGTACGGAGGGCCCGTTGGACCAGCCGTTCGGACGGGATGTCGAGCGAGGACGTCGCCTCGTCGAGGATCAGCACCGCCGGGTCGGCCAGGAAGGCGCGGGAGAAGGCGATCAGCTGCCGCTGGCCCGCGCTCAGCAGGCCACCGCGGTTGGAGACGTCGGTGTCGTAGCCCTCCGGGAGCGCCGCGATGAAGCCGTGGGCGCCGAGGGCGCGGGTCGCGGCCTCGACGTCGTCCTGGGTGGCGTCGGGGCGGCCGAACCGGATGTTGTCGGAGATGGTGCCCGAGAAGAGGTAGTTCTCCTGGGTGACCATCACGGCCGCGCGGTGGAGGTCGGTCGAGGTGAGCGACCGGAGGTCGACGCCGTCGAGCGTGACCGCGCCGTCGACCGGGTCGTAGAAGCGGGTGGCGAGCTTGGCGATCGTGGTCTTGCCCGCGCCGGTCGTGCCGACGAGGGCCACCGTCTGGCCGGACGGCACGGTGAGGTCGAGCCCGGGCAGCACGGGTACGCCGTCGACGTACTCGAAGCGCACGCCGTCGAAGCGGAGGTCACCGCGGGCCTCGGTGAGGGCGACCGGAGCGGTCGGCTCGGGTACGCCGGGCTCCTCCTCGAGGACGCCGGAGATCTTCTCCAGCGCCGCGTTGGCGGACTGGAACGTGTTGTAGAACTGCGAGATGTCCATCATGGGCTCGAAGAACTGCCGGAGGTAGAGCAGGAACGCGGCCAGCACGCCGACGGTGACCTGGCCGTCGAAGGCGAGGTAGCTGCCGTAGATGAGGACGACGGCGATCGTGATGTTGCCGATCAGCCGGATCTCGGGCATGAACCACGCGACCAGGCGGAAGGCGACGAGGTTGGCCGCGCGGTACTGGTCGTTGACGTCGTCGAAGATCTCCTGGTTGCGACGCTCGCGGCGGAAGGCCTGGACCGCGCGGATGCCGTTCATCGACTCCACGAAGTGGACGATGACCAGCGCGACCTTCTCGCGCGTCACCCGGTAGCTCTTCGCCGACTCCTTGCGGAACCAGTTGGTCACCCAGGCCAGGAACGGGCCACACAGCAGCGCGACCAGACCGAGCTTGACGTCGAGGAAGAGCAGCAGGACGGCGGTGCCGACGAGGGTGAGAGCCGCGGTGATGAGTCCGTCGAAGCCGGTCTCGAGCATCTCGTAGATCGCGTCGACGTCGGAGGTCTGGCGTGAGATCACGCGACCCGACGTGTAGGAGTCGTGGAACGCCGGGCTGAGGCGCTGGAACTGGCGGAAGATGCGCTGCCGGATCTCGAACAGGATGTCTTGCCCGATCTGCCCGGAGCGGACCAGGAAGATGTTGCGCGCGATCGCCTGGATGATCGTCGCGACCAGCACGATCGCGACGATGACCAGCAGCGGCCGCAGGTTGTCGTCCTGCTGGATCGGCGGGATGCCCTGGTCGATACCCAGGGCCACGAGCAGGGGGATCGACAGCCGCGCGGCGTTCTCGACGACCACCGCGACGGCGAGGAGCTTGACCTCGCTGCGGTAGGGGGTCAGGAGGTTCTTCAGCAGCCGACGGGACCGGCCGGCCAGCCGGGCGGTGGTCTCGGCGGTGAGGTCGTCACGGCCGTCGGCGGCGACACCGCGCCACTCCTGGCCCTCGGGGACCTGCTCGGCCGGGGAGGTCTGCGTCGTCGTCATGCTGAGACCTCCTCGAACTCGTCGAGCTCTTCGGCGTCGGCGGCGAGCAGCTCGCGGTACGCCGGGACGGTCGCGAGCAGGTGTCGGTGTTCGCCGACGTGCGTGATCGTGCCGTTCTGGAGCAGTGCGACCTGGTCGGCGAGCAGCACCGTCGAGGCGCGGTGGGCGACGACGAGGCCGGTGGTGGCCGCGAGGACCCGTCGGAGGGCGTCCTCCACCAGCTTCTCGGTGTGGATGTCGAGGGCGGAGAGCGTGTCGTCGAGCACCAGCACCTTGGGTTGGGCGAGCACGGCACGGGCCAGCGCGAGTCGCTGACGCTGGCCGCCCGAGAGCGACATGCCCTGCTCGCCGATCCGGGTGTCGAGACCCCACGGCAGGTCGTGGACGAAGCCCGCCTGGGCGATCTCGATGGCTTCGGCGATCTCGTCCTCGGTGGCGTCGGAGCGGCCGAGAGTGAGGTTTTCCCGGGCGCTCATCGAGAACAGCGTCGGCTCCTCGAACGCGGTCGCGACCAGCGAGCGCAGCCCGACCAGGGAGTAGTCGCGGACGTCGACGCCGTCGATGGTGACCCGGCCACCACTGACGTCGTAGAGACGCGGGACCAGGGCGGTGAGCGTGGTCTTCCCCGAGCCGGTGGAGCCGACCAGGGCCAGCGTCTCGCCGGGCGCCAGGTCGAGGTTCACGTCGCGCAGGACGGGCGTGTCGGAGCCCGGGTAGGTGAAGTCGACGTGCTCGAAGCGCAGGTGGCCGCGGGCGCGGGGAGCCGTGGCCGTCCCCGACACGATGTCGGGCAGCGTGTCGTAGATCTCGAGCACGCGCGCGGCAGCGGTCATCGCCTCCTGGGCCATCGCCAGGATCACGCCGAGCGAGGCCACCGGCCAGACGAGCGAGAGCATCAGGGTGATGAACGCGACGAGCTCACCGGGTGTGAGCGCGCCGCGGCCGACCCCGATCGCACCCAGCAGCAGCACGATCACGACGGCGAGGTTGGGGATCATCTCGAGGAAGGTCCAGAACCGGGCCGACAGGCGCACCTTCGCGACGCTGGTCTCGAGCAGGCGACGCGCGGACGCGTCGTACTGCTCGGCGACGTGGGGCGAGCGACCGAACGACTTGATCACCCGGATGCCGACGGCACCCTCCTCGGCCAGCGTGGCGAGGTCGCCCTGCTGGTCCTGCACGTCGCGCGAGACGACGACGTAGCCCTTCTCGAAGCGCATCGAGAGCCACACGATCGGGGCTGAGGTCGCAGCGACGACGAGGCCGAGCGGCCAGTAGAGGTGGAGCAGCACGAGGGTGGTGACGACGACCTGGGTGATGTTGACGACCAGGAAGAGCATCCCGAAGCCGAAGAAACGGCGGATGGCCGACAGGTCAGTGGTCGCGCGGGACAGGAGCTGACCGGACTGCCACTGGCTGTGGAAGCTCATCGGGAGCTCCTGCAGCCGCTCGTAGAGGTCGTGACGCATCTCGGTCTCGACCTCGAGGACCGCCTTGTTCTGGACCCAGCGGCGCCACCAGATCAGGAAAGCCTCGAGGATGCCCAGCCCGAGCACCAGCAGACCCAGCGGGAGGATGCCGCTCGCGTCGTGGTCCTCGATCGGGCCGTCGATGAGTGCCTTGATGACCAACGGGATCGAGATGGCGACCGCGATGCCGGACATCGAGGTCACCAGCATGATGACCAGGGCCGGGATGTGGGACCTCAGGTAGCCGCGTAGGCGCCACAGCGAGTGGACGCTGGCCGGCGGGTGGCTGTGGGGATCAGGAGGCATCGTTGGTCGACTCTAACCCCGGGCACCGACAGACCACGAATCTTTTTGTACGGCGCGTACCCCCGGACTGGGTCTTACACGCTCAGCCCCCGGTCGAGGGCACCGGACTCAGTTGGCGAGCAGCCCGCGGACCACGCGGAGCCCCACCGACATCCGGGCCAGGTCGGCGTTGTCGTCCTGGCAGATCTCCTGCAGGATCGACGCCGCCCGTTGGACCACCACGCTGTCGCCGTCCTCCCACTCCGCGATCCGGGCCGGCACCGAGTCGTCGGCAGAGGTGTCGCGCAGCACCTGCGCCGTGAGCTGGGCGTGCACGGCGTACACGTCGTCACGCAGCGCCGCCCGCGCCATGGTCTGCCAGCGGTCGTCGCGGGACAGCTCCAGGATCCGGGTCACCAGGTCGGGCAATCCGAGCCGCTCACCGAGCGCGAAGTGCAGCCGCGCCACCTGGACGGGGTCCAGCGACATCCGGTCGGCGATCTCGATCACGCCGAGCAGCATGTACGCCGGGTGGAGGACCGCGACGCGGCTGGCCAGGTCATCTGGCACCCGCTGCTCGACCAGCGTCGTGCGACGGCCCTCGTACGCGCGAAGCTCACGTCCCGTGAGCAGCGACGGCAGCTCGCCCATCAGCGTGGCCACCGGTCCCCGGAAGTAGTCGACGGTGCCCTGGCTGTCGAGCGGCGGACGCCGGTTGTTGACCAGCCACCGGGACGCCCGCTCCACCAGGGTGCGCATCTCGATCCGCATCAGCGTCTGGGTGCTCGCGTCGAGGACGTTGTCGAAGGTCCTGATCTCCTCGCGCAGCGGCAGCGAGCCGTAGATCTCGCGGGCCACGAAGTTAGCCCGGGTCAGCTCCTCCGGCGTCGCGCCCGTCTCGCCCATCAGCCGCGGCCAGTAGGTCATGCCGGCGCCGTTGACCAGGTCGTTGACCACCTGGGTCACGATGATCTCGCGGCGCAGCGGGTGGTGGGCGATCGCGGTCTCGAACCCCTCGCGGAGCTGCGTCGGGAAGTACGCCATCAGGTCGACGTGGCAGTAGGGGTCGTCGGGGAGATCGGAGGAGATCAGCTTGTCGGCCAGGACGATCTTGGTCCAGGCGAGCAGCACCGACAGCTCCGGCGTCGTGAGCCCCTCGCCGCGCTCGGCCCGCCGTCGTACGCCGCGCGAGGTCGGCAGGCCCTCGAGCTCGCGGTTGAGCACCCCGGCGCGTTCGAGGCTCTTCATCCAGTCCTCGTGCACATGGAGCAGCGAGGTGGCGTTGGCGTCGGCGTTCGCCAGCGCGAGGTTCTGCTCGTAGTTGTCGCGCAGCACCAGCGCGGCGACCTGGTCGGTCATCTCGGCGAGCAGGTGGTTGCGCTGCTTCTCGGTCAGGTCGCCGTCGCGGACGACCCGGTCGAGCAGGATCTTGATGTTCACCTCGTGGTCGGAGGTGTCGACCCCGGCCGAGTTGTCGATGAAGTCGGTGTTCATCGCGCCGCCGTGCCGGTCCGCGCCGTACTGGGCGTACTCGATCCGGCCGAGCTGGGTGAGCCCGAGGTTGCCACCCTCCCCCACGCACCGGGCGCGCAGGTCACGACCGTCGATCCGGATCGCGTCGTTGGCCTTGTCGCCGGCGTCGGCATGCGTCTCGTCGCTCGACTTCACGTAGGTGCCGATGCCGCCGTTCCAGAGCAGGTCGACCGGCGCCTGCAGGATCGCCTTCATCAGCTCGGCGGGCGTCATCGCGGCGACGTCGGCTCCGAGGTCGAGGGCCTTGCGCACCTGGGGGCTGATCGGGATCGACTTCAGCGACCGCGCGTAGACGCCGCCTCCCTCCGAGATCAGCGACGCGTCGTAGTCCTGCCAGCTCGACCGCGGCAGCCCGAACATCCGCTTGCGCTCGGCGAACGACGCGGCGGGGTCGGGAGTCGGGTCGAGGAAGATGTCGCGGTGGTCGAAGGCGGCGACCAGCAGGGTGTGCTCGGAGCACAGCAGGCCGTTGCCGAAGACGTCGCCCGACATATCGCCGATGCCGACGCAGGTGAAGTCCTCGGTCTGGCAGTCGACGCCACGCTCGCGGAAGTGGCGCTGCACCGACACCCAGGCGCCCCGGGCGGTGATGCCCATGGCCTTGTGGTCGTAGCCCACGGAGCCACCGGAGGCGAAGGCGTCGCCGAGCCAGAAGTCGTAGTCCTTGGCGACACCGTTGGCGATGTCGGAGAACGTCGCCGTGCCCTTGTCGGCGGCGACGACGAGGTAGGAGTCGTCCGAGTCGTGGCGTACGACGCCCTCGGGCGGCACGTTCTGGCCGTCGACGAGGTTGTCGGTGATGTCGAGGAGCCCGCAGATGAACGTCTTGTAGCAGGCGATCCCCTCGGCCAGCCAGGCGTCGCGGTCGGACGGGTCGGGCAGCTGCTTGCAGAAGAACCCGCCCTTGGCGCCGACGGGCACGATCACGGTGTTCTTGACCATCTGCGCCTTGACCAGGCCGAGCACCTCGGTCCGGAAGTCGTCACGCCGGTCGGACCAGCGCAGACCTCCCCGCGCGACCGCACCGAAGCGCAGGTGGACGCCCTCGACGCGAGGGGAGTAGACGAAGATCTCGAAGCGCGGCCGCGGCTGGGGCAGGTCGGGGATCTCCGACGGCTCGAGCTTGAACGACATGTAGGCGTGGTGCTTGCCGTCGCCACCGAGCTGGAAGTAGTTGGTGCGCAGGGTGGCCCGGATGTGAGTGAGGTAGGAACGCAGGATCCGGTCGTGGTCGAGGCTCGCCACGTCGTCGAGTGCTCGCTGGATCCGGGTGACGACCTCCTCGACCCGCGCCGTACGGGCCTCCGCGTCGGGTCCGAGCCCGTTGCGGCCCGGGTCGAAGCGCGCCTCGAAGAGCTGCACGAGGAGGCGGGTGATGTCGGTGTTGCCGCGCAGCGCCTCCTCGATGTAGTCGACGGCGAAGGGGCTGTTGCCCTGCTTCATGTACTTGGCATAGGCCCGCAGCACGGTGGCCTGGCGCCAGGTCAGGCGAGCCCCGAGGACCAGGGCGTTGAAGCCGTCGATCTCGTTGTAGCCGTCCCACACCGCGCGGATGGTGTCCTGGAACGCCTCGCGCATGTGGTCGGGCATGCCGGGCGCGTAACGCAGCCCGAACTCGTAGATGTAGGACGGGTGGTCGACGAGGTCGAGCTGGTAGGGCCGCTCGTCGACCACCTCCACCCCCATCGACGACAACGCGGGCAGCACCTGGGACAGCGAGATCGGCCGGCCGCGCCGGAAGACCTTGAGCCGGGCCTCGCCCCGTGCGGCGTCGAGCGGGGAGAACAGCGACAGGTCCGTCCCTGCATCGCCGAGCCGTTCGAGCCGGCCGAGGTCGAGCGCCCCCGTGGCTGCGGAGAAGTCCTCCTTGTAGGCCTCCGGGAACGACGCCTCGAAGGTGCGGGCGAGCCGCGACCCGATGTCCTCGCCGAACTCGGTGATGGTGGCGGCGGTGAAGTCGTCGCGCCACGAGCGCGACGCGTCGGTGAGCTGTCGTTCGAGCTCCGTGACGTCGACGTCGGGGATGGCCACGCCGCGCGGCGGGTGGACCACGAAGTGCACCCGGGCCGTGGTCGACTCGCTCATCCGGACCGTGAACTCGACCGACTCCCCCCCGAAGCTGTCCTTGAGGATCTCGGAGAAGCGCTCGCGGACGGCGGTGTTGTAGCGGTCGCGGGGCAGGAAGACCAGCACGCTGACGTAGCGGCCGTAGGTGTCGCGGCGTACGAAGATCCGCAGCTGGCGACGCCCCCGCGTCTCCATCACGCGCGTGGCCATCGTGGCGAGCTCGTCCACCGGCGTATGGAACAGCTCGTCACGCGGATAGGTCTCGAGGGTGTCGATGAGGGCCTTGCCGGCGTGGCTGTGGGGGTCGAGCCCGACGATCTCGAGCACCGCCTTCGCCTTCTCCCGCAGCAGCGGGACCTGCCAGACGGACTGGGTGTAGGCGGCGCTGGAGAACAGGCCGAGGAAGCGACGCTCGCCGACGACCTCGCCCGCGTCGTCGAACATCTTGACGCCGACGTAATCGAGGTACGCCGGGCGGTGCACGGTCGAGCGGGAGTTGGCCTTGGCCAGCACGAGCAGCGTGTGCTCCCGAGCCATCTCGGCGACCTTGGGCGGCAGCTGGCCCGACGCCGACGACATGTCGGGGTCGTTGCGCAGGATGCCGTAACCGGTACCGGGCACCCCTCGCAGATGATCGCCCTCGGCGTGGCGCTCGAGGTGGTACTCGCGGTACCCGAGGAACGTGTAGTGGTCGGCGCACAGCCACTCGAGGAAGGCGACGCCCCGCTCGAGCTCGTCGGTGGAGATCGAGGCAGGCGGGTCGGCCCGGAGCTCCTCGACGATCAATCCGGCCTGCTGGCGCATCCGGTCCCAGTCCTCCACGGACTCGCGGACGTCGCGAAGCACCCGCTGCACGTCGTGGGCGATCGCGTCGACGTCCTCGTCGTGCCCGATCCGGCTGATCTCGACGTGCATCCACGACTCCCGCTCGGCGCCCTCGATCGGCTCGGCGGACTCGTTGTCGGGGCAGTCGATCTCCCCCAACCTGCCGGTCACGTCACGGGTGACGTCGAACTGCGGGTGGATGACCAGGTGTACGTCGCGCTGCTGCCGGGTCAGCTCCATCACGACCGAGTCGACGAGGAAGGGCATGTCGTCGGTGACCACCTCGACGACGGAGTGACCACCGGCGGACCAGCCGTGCTCGGCCAGGGTCGGCGTGAAGACGTGCACGGTGGCCGTGCCTTGGGGGCGGCCGTCGGCCGTGCGGTAGTGCGAGACCAGCGCGCCGTACAGCTCCTCCGCGGAGCGGTCGCCGATGTCGTCGGTCGACACATGGCGGTAGTACGCGCGGAGGAGGGGAGCGACCTCGTCGCGGGGCGGTCCGCCGGTGCCGGAGCTGCGCTCCGCGAGAGCGATCGCCTGGGTGAGCAGATGGGACTTCTCGGGGTTGGTCGACAGGCCGGTCGTCTTTGACACAACCTGAGGTTAGGACTCCCGGCACGCGCGGACAAACTACGGCTCGGAGCGCCGTCGAGCCGTGTGGGAGAGACGGCATGATGTCCGCATGAAGCGCGTGAGCCATACCCTGACCTACCCCGGCACCACCGTGCACGACGTGTTCGCGATGTTCGCGGACCCGGCGTACCGGAAGGCCGTCTCGGAGTACCAGCACGTCATCGACTTCGACTGCCGGATCTCCATGAACGGCGAGGGGATGGACGTGCAGCTCGAGCAGGCGCACGGCACCGACCGGATCCCCGGCTTCGCGCAGAAGCTCGTGGGCAGCGAGATCCGCTTCCTGCAGCAGGAGACGTGGGAGTCGCCGTCAGGGGCCGACATCCACGTGAGCATCCCTGGCAAGCCCGGCAACATCACGGGCACCGAGACCTTCGAGCAGTCCGGTGACGACGTCGTCCAGACCATCGACATCGCGGTGACGGTCTCGATGCCGTTCGTCGGCGGGAAGGTCGAGGACCTCATCGCCGGCTTCGTGGGCCGCGTCTTCGAGGCCGAGAACAAGGTCGGCGTGAAGTGGCTGCGCGGCGAGTGGCGCGTCTGAGCCCCAGGGTACGCCGTACCAACCGACCCACCGGTCACACGGCCGAGGCACTCCTGTCACTTCTCGGGGGTTGCAACCCCTGAGAAGTGATGGGATACCCGGTGAGCCGGGTATCCCGACACCACAGGCCCGCCTCAGGCCATGTGCGGGTAGCGGTAGTCCTTCGGCGGGACGAACGTCTCCTTGATCGAGCGCGGGCTGGTCCAGCGCATCAGGTTGGCTGCCGACCCGGCCTTGTCGTTGGTGCCGGAGGCCCGGGCGCCGCCGAAGGGCTGCTGGCCGACGACCGCGCCGGTGGGCTTGTCGTTGACGTAGAAGTTGCCGGCCGCGAAGCGGAGCAGGTCCTGGGCCTCCGCGATCGCACGCCGGTCCTGGGCGATGATCGAGCCGGTCAGCGCGTACGGCGCGAACGACTCCATCTGCTGGAGGACCCGGTGGTAGCGGCTGTCGTCGTACACGTGGACGGCCAGGATCGGGCCGAAGTACTCCGTGGAGAACATCTGGTCCTTGGGGTCCGTCGACTGCACGACGGTTGGTCGGACGAAGTAGCCGACCGAGTCGTCGGTCTGCCCGCCGGCCAGGATCGACAGGTGGCTGTTGCGCTTGGCCCGCGTGATGGCGCTCTTGTGCTTGGCGAAGGCGCGGTCGTCGATCACGGCGCCCATGAAGTTCGACAGGTCGGTGACATCGCCCATGGTCAGGCCCTCGACCTCGGCCACGAACTGGTCGCGCATCTTCGCCCACACCGACTTCGCGACGTAGGCCCGTGAGGCGGCGCTGCACTTCTGGCCCTGGTACTCGAACGCGCCACGGATCAGCGCGGTACGGAGCACGTCGGGATCGGCGCTGGGGTGGGCGACCACGAAGTCCTTGCCCCCCGTCTCGCCCACGATGCGCGGGTAGGAGCGGTAGGACGCGATGTTCGCGCCCACGGTCTGCCACAGGTGGTGGAAGACGCCGGTCGAGCCGGTGAAGTGGATGCCGGCCAGGTCGGGGTGGGCGAGGGCGACCTCGGAGACGTCGTGCCCGTGACCGGGCAGCATGTTGATGACGCCCGGCGGGAGCCCGGCCTCCTCGAGCAGCTCCATGGTCAGGTTGGCAGCGAGCTGCTGGGTGACGGCGGGCTTCCAGATGACGGTGTTGCCCATCAGGGCCGGGGCCGTCGGGAGGTTGCCCGCGATCGCGGAGAAGTTGAACGGCGTGATCGCGTAGACGAACCCCTCGAGCGGGCGGTAGTCGGTGCGGTTCCAGATGCCGGGACTGTGGGCGATCGGCTGCTCGGCGAGGATCTGGCGAGCGAAGTGGACGTTGAACCGCCAGAAGTCGATCAGCTCGCACGCCGCGTCGATCTCGGCCTGGAACGCGGTCTTGGACTGGCCGAGCATGGTGGCGGCGTTGAGACGCTGGCGCCAGGGGCCGGCCAGCAGGTCGGCGGCCTTGAGGATGATCGCGGCCCGGTCGTCGAACGACATCGCCCGCCAGCCCGGAGCCGCATCGGCCGCGGCCTTGATCGCGGCCTCGGTGTCGCGCTGGGTGGCGGCCTTCAAGGTGCCGACCACGTGGTGGTGGTCGTGCGGCTGGACGACCTGGATCTCGGCGCCGCCTCCGTTGCGCTTGCGGCCGCCGATGTGGGCCCGGAGCGTCACCTGCCGGCGCTCCTGCCGCTCGAGCTCCAGCAGCAGCGCCTCACGCTCGGCGCTGCCCGGTGCGTACGTCAGGTTGGGCTCGTTGACAGGGTGCGGCGGGTGGGTGACGGCGTCCATGCCCGCGATGCTGTCAGACAAGCCGAGCGCGCTCAATTCTCACCCCAGGAGGGTGGCGATCTCCTGGGTGGCGTACCAGCCGAGGTCGTCGTCGGGGTCAGCTCCCTCGTCGGGTACGTCGTCGGGGTCGGCGTGGACGGCCACCACGTCGGCGAGGGCGATCCGTGCCGGCAGGTCGGCGACGGCCAGCTCGGCGACCACCACCACGCGGCGGCGTCCACCCGGCTCGAGCTCGCCTGCCAGCAGGGCCGCGAACGCAGCCGCCGTCATCAGCGCGTCGTACTCCTGGTCCTCGGAGTCACCCTCCGCCACCACGACGTCGTCGCCCACGCCGATCACACCTTCACTGTCGAGCTCCGCCAGGGTCCCGAGCGTCGCGGGGAGGTAGAGCCTCACGGGGTGCCGCTGGGCTTGCGTGCCGGCTTGCGGGTCCGTCCGCGCGGCACCTTCGGCCGGGCGTCGCCCACGGTGTCGAGCAGCTCGTCGAGGGCCTCGCCCAGGCACACCGCGAACGTCTCGGCGTCCGGCACGAGGTCACGGTCGGCGGTGACGCCGTAGAAGACGGAGCCGTCGTACGACGTGACCCCGATCGCCAAGGCGTGTCCGGGCAGCAGCGGCGGGACCGGGTACGTCTGCTCCATCACCGCGCCGGCGGCGTAGAGCGGCGACTGGGGTCCCGGCACGTTGGTCACCGAGAGCTGGAAGCCGCGCCGTATCTCGGCGGCGGCGACCCGCGAGCCGATCGCGTGGAAGGTGGACGGCGCGAAGCCGGAGATCCCGGCGATCCGGTTGGCCGCGACCGCTCGGCCGGTGTCCTTGTGCGCCTTGAACGAGTAGGACACCTGGTGCAGGCGGACGACCGGGCTCGGCTCGCCGACGGGGAGGTCGACGAAGTGCGGGGCGATCTGGGTCCCGAGCGAGGTGGCCTCGAGCTCGGCGTCGTGGACCGACACCGGCACCACGGCGCGGACCTGACGGAGCCCGCCGAGCGACTCGGCCCGCGTCATCAGCCAGGCGCGCAGTCCCCCGGTCACGGTCGCCAGGATCACGTCGTTGACGGTGCCGCCGTGTGCGTCGCGCACCCGCCGGTGCTCGGCGAGCGAGCGTCGTACGGTCACGAACCGACGCTGCTGCGACAGCGTGCCGGTGATCGGGGTGTCCTGCTCGGAGCGGCGGTTGGCGAGCGCGTTGACGACCGTCCCGACGCGCCGGGCGGCTGCGTCGGCACCCCTCCACCACGCGTCGGTGGAGCCACGGACCGTCTCGATCGCGGTGTACGGCGAGGCGACGGTGTCGCGGACCGCCTCCAGCACCAGGCCGGTCGACGAGACGGGGCGACCCGGCCGCCACTCGTCCGCCCCGAGCTCGCGTCGCCTCGGGGTGCGGTCGAGCAGCACCTGGGCGAGGTCGACGATCTGGGCGCCGTCCACCAGGGCCAGGTGGGCCTTGGACAGCACGGCGACGCGACCGCCCTCGAGCCCCTCGACGAAGTAGACCTCCCACAGCGGCCGGTTGCGGTCGAGCGGCCGGGAGACGATCCGCGCAACCAGCTCCCGCAGCTGGTGCATGGTCCCCGGGCGGGGTAGCGCCGAGCGGCGTACGTGGAAGCCGAGGTCGAAGTGGGGGTCGTCGACCCAGACCGGGTTGGCGAGGTGGGCCGGGACCCAGCGCACGCGCTGGCGGTAGCGCGGCACGAACGCGATCCGGTCGGCGATCAGCTGGACCAGGGTGTCGTGGTCGAACGCCGACGTCCCCGGGTCGAAGATCTCCACCGTGGCGTTGTGCATCGGCGTCGTCGTGGTCTCGGCCGTCAGGAACGCCAGGTCGCGCGCCCGTAGCCGCTCACTCATCCGCCACCCCTGTGCCTCGAGACTTGTCCCCCATGGGATTCTGACAGAGCGTCCGTGACGGACCGTCCAGGTCCGCCTGCGAGAAAGGCCACACCCGATGCGCCGACTGGTTGCCGCGCTTGCCTCCGCCCTGCTCACCGCCGCCCTCCTCGCCGGATGCGGGAGCAGCAGCAGCAGCGGCGACCCGGCGGGCCCGCTGCCCACCAAGGTCATCGACGTGACCTTCAGCGGAGTCTCGGTGAACCCGAACGGCGAGCTGATCAAGGTCGGGGTCGACCAGCGGATCGAGCTCGACATCACCGCGGACGCGCCCGGTGAGATCCACGTGCACTCGTCACCGGAGCAGGAGTTCGAGTACGTCAAGGGCTCGAGCACCATCACGGTCGCGCCGATCACCGCACCGGGCCGCGTCGAGGTCGAGTCGCACACGCTCGGGAAGACGCTCTTCACCCTTCAGGCCCAGTGACCGCCTTCCTCCTGCCCGCCCACGGCCTGGGCGGCGCGCAGGACCTGCCGATCTCCCGCGAGCTCGCCATCCTCGGCGCCGCGGCCGCGGTGGCCGTCTCGTTCGTCGTCCTGGTGCTCGCGTGGCGCACCCCGAGGTACGACGCCGCCACCACCGGGCGACCTGCGCCGGCCTGGCTGGCGCGGATCGTCGACTCCCCGCTCTACCGCGGCCTGCTGCGCCTCGTGGGTCTGCTCGGCCTCCTCTACCTGGTGCTCATCGCGGTCCGCGGCAAGGACCTGCTGATCAACCCGATCTTCGGCATCTTCTACGTCTGGATCTGGGTCGGCATGGTCGTCGCCTCGCTCCTGTTCGGCCGGGTCTGGAAGGCGATCAGCCCCTTCCGCCTGATCAACGGCGGCCTCGCCAGGATCTCGGGTGGCGACCCCGACGTGGGTGTCTTCACCTACCCGGAGCGGCTGGGGATGTGGCCGGCCGCGGTCGGCCTCTACGCGTTCGTCTGGATGGAGCTGGTCTACACCCACAACGTCGACCTCGCCCCGGTCCGGCTGTGGCTGGCGGTCTACCTCGCACTGATGATCCTCGGCGGCGCCCTGTTCGGGAACCGCTTCTACGAGCGCGCCGACCCCTTCGAGGTGTACTCCAGCCTCGTCGCGCAGCTGTCGATCTGGGGCCGGCGCGACGACCTGCTCGTGATCCGCAGCCCCCTCGCGAACCTCGACACCACCGCGCCGACCCCCGGTCTGGTCGCGGTCGTCTCGGTGCTGTTCGGCAGCACGGCCTTCGACGCGTTCCGCGAGTCGACGCGGTGGCTGACCTTCATCCAGGGCAGCGGCTACTCGACGTACGTGCAGAACAACCTCGGGCTGCTGGGCTTCTGCACGGGCGTCGGCATCGTCCTGTCGCTGGGATCCATGGCCACCGGCGTCGGCTCCGACCTCCGGCGCCGCGAGCTGCCGGCGCAGTTCGCGTTCTCGGTGATCCCGATCATCGTCGGCTACATCGTGGCCCACTACCTGAGCTACTTCGTCGAGATCGGCACCCAGACCCTGATCCAGGCCAGCGACCCGCTCAGCAACGGCAGCAACCTCTTCGGGACCGGCGGCTGGTCGGTGCCGTACTGGCTCTCCTACCACCCCACCTTCCTCGCCGACAGCAAGGTCGTGGCGGTCGTGGCCGGTCACGTGGTCGGGGTCATCGCCGCCCACGAGCGAGCGATCAAGATCCTGCCGAAGAAGCACCAGCTGACCGGCCAGATCCCGTTGCTCGTGGCGATGATCGCGTTCACCGTCGGCGGTCTCTACCTGCTGTTCTCGTCCTGAGCGTGCCCCACGCCGGCGACCCGCCAGCCCACCCGTGCGCCACGACGGCCGGGCCGCTGCGCGGTCTGCGGCCGGCCGGCGGCCGCGGGGTCAGCGTCGGAAGCGGTGGGCCCGGCGCTCCCGGTGGGGTGACGGCGAGGGCACCAGCGCCTCGGCCACGGCCGTGACGGCGCGACCGAGGTCGGAGTCGCCGGTCTCGGTGAGGGCGCAGCCGCTCACCAGCGCCCGGTCGGCGGCCGCGCGGTCATCGGGCAGGAAGTGGACGCCCGCCAGGCGGGCGAAGCCCTCGACCATGCCGGCGATGTCGCGCTCGGACCAGCCGAGAGTCGGGCGCATCCGGTTCACCACCACGCGGACCGACGCCCCGGCCCGGCGCTCGCGGAGGTCGACCAGGCCGCGCGCCAGCCGGGTCAGCCCGACCGGGTCGGCGGAGCCCACCACGACGATCTCGTCGGCGACAGCCAGCGCGCCGAGGGTCAGCTGGTTGCGGCCGGGCCGGGTGGCCAGGTCGCTGGTGGGATCGTCCTCCAGGCAGAACCCCGTGTCGACGACCACATGGCCGTGCGTCCGGGCGACCTCGAGGAGATGCTCCACGACGCCCGCCCGCACCTCCACCCAACGGTCGGGTCGGGGCAGGCCGGTGACGACCGTGAGGTGGTCACCCAGCGCCCGTTGTACGGCGCCGAAGCGCGCCTCCAGGGCGCCCTGGCCGGTCAGCCGGGCGGCGCTGAGCAGGCCCGACACCTCGTCGAGCACGCCGAGGTGCTGGGCGACCGAGGCGGCGTAGGGGTCGGCATCCACCAGCGTGGTGCGCAGCCCGCGGCCCGCCAGGGCCGCGGCGAGCCCGGTTGCCAGCAGGGTCCGGCCCGGCGCGCCAGCCGGGCCCCACACGACGACCACACGTCCGGACGTCGCCGAGGTCGGCACCTCGTCGGCCAGCAGGTCGTCAGCGGGGACCACCGGCTCGTCGGACTCGAGCAGGTCGAGCACACGTGGCAGGTCGTGGTCGTCGGCCAGGGCGTCGACGCCGACGCGGGCGGCGCGGGCGCGGGCGGCGTCGGGGCTCCCGGCACCGGCGACGGCGACCACGCGCACCTGATGCCGATGGAGCAGGTCGACAGCGCTTTGGTCGAGCCCGGGAGCGTCGAGCGCCACCAGGGCCGCGTCCGCCTGTCCCGCGCTACCGGCCGCCAGCAGGTCGTCGACGTCGACGCAGCGCTTGAGGACGACGAGCCCGGGCCGGCCACCGACCAGCTCCAGCACCGGCGACTCCCAAGCAGCGCCGGCGGCCACGACGAGGACGACGACCACCGTCAGCCCCGGCCGACCACGGTGAGCGATGGGTCGTCGGTCGTGGCCAGCAACCGGAAGAACCGGTGGGCGTCGGGGTCGCGCACCCCCAGGACGAGCATCCGCCCGCCCCCCGAGCCGAACGCCTGGTCGGCCGGCGGTGCGTCCAGCACGGTCACACCCGCCAGCACCGGGTGCCCGCTGCACACCGGCGTGCCGCTGCACCCACTGCGGGTCGCGGGTCGGAGATAGACGTCGACGACGTCGCCCTCGCCGACCGAGCCGGGCACCTGGTCGGACGCCACCGAGACCGGCACCTGCCGGAGAGCGGTCGCGTCGCTCGAGCCCACAGCCGCCCGCGGCAGCAGCTCGCCGGCTGCCACTCCGTGCAGCAGGTGAAGGCCGGCCGGCAGCTGCTCATCGGCGCCGACGTAGAGCGCCCCGTCGGCCGCGTCGGCGAAGCCCACCCGACGTACGGTCAGGTCGTCGGCGGTCAGCGTGTGACCCGGCCCCATGGTGTCAGCGGCTGCCCAGACGGCCACGGTGTCGTCGGAGGTGCCGAGGACGAGTGCGCCCACCAGGACCGAGGCGGCGACGAGCGCGACGCCGAACCAGAGCCGTGGGTCACGCCACCCTGGCGCCGAGGCGCGCCATGCGTTGGGCATGTCAGTCATCCCGAGATTCCTGCTCACCGACCCATCATCACCCCAAGACCGGCCTCCGCGGCAGCCTCCTCCACAGGCCCGGTCGGCACCTCGTCGGGGGGTGGGTCACTCGTGCAACGATGGCCCCATGGCCCCCACGCCGCGGTTCCTCACGCTGGCCGACGTCGCCGAGGTGCTCAGCACCTCCAGCGCACAGGTCTACGCACTGGTCCGCCGGGGTGACCTGCCGGCGATCCGGATCGGCGGCCGGGGCCAGTGGCGGGTCGAGTCGACCGAGCTCGAGGCCTACATCGCCCGGATGTACGACGACACCAAGGCCTACGTCGACACCCACCCGTTCAACGAGGCCGACGCACGACCGACCGAGTGACCGGCCGACCCGATCAGCCGACCTGCGAACCCAGCGTGATCCGCAGCTGCAGGACGTTGCCGCCGCGCCGCACCGTGAAGCGCACCGTCTCGCCGGGCTGGTGCGCCCGGATCGCCACGATCAGGGCGATCCCGTCGGCGACCTTGTCGCTCTCGACCTCGGTGACCACGTCACCCTTCTTCAGCCCCGCCGAGGCCGCCGGGCTGCCGGACGTCACTCCGAGGATCTTGGCCCCGCTGTCGGTGGCATCGCCGGTGTCCACGCTCGCACCGATCACCGGGTAGCGGGCCCGGCCCGTCCGCAGGATCTGGTCCGCGGTGATCTTGACCTGGTCGATCGGGATCGCGAAGCCGACGCCGATGTTGCCCGCCTCGCCCGTCCCGCTGCTGCCGGTCGTCGCGATCGCGGAGTTGACCCCGACCACGCGCCCGGAGAGGTCGACCAACGGGCCGCCGGAGTTGCCGGGGTTGATCGCGGCATCGGTCTGCACGGCATTGATGTAGGACGACGTCGACCCGGTGTCGCTCGTCGTGACCGGTCGGTTCAGTGCGCTGACGATGCCGGAGGTGACCGTCGAGCTGAGCCCGAGCGGCGAGCCGAAGGCGACGACCTGGTCACCGACGCGGAGCACCCCGGCCGTGCCGAGGCTGGCCGGCGGAAGCGTCGGCCCGTTCTTCACGTAGAGCACCGCGAGGTCATAGGTCGGGCTGCGTCCGACGACCGTGGCCGGGAAAGTGTCGCCGTTCTGGTCGACGATCTCGATGGGCCCGTCGTGGCTGACGGCGTCGGCGACCACGTGGTTGTTGGTGATGTAGTGGCCCGAGCGGTCGAGCACGAAGCCGGAGCCGGTCGCACCGTCCTTCTTCCCCTGGTACTGCGCCAGCACCTGGATCGTGCTCGGCAGCAGCTGTTGCGCCACCGAGGCGACCGAGTGGTTGCCGGCCGGGAGCGGTGCCTGCGAGACCGCGCCGGCATCGGCGAGGCCGCCGCCGACCTGCCCCTCGCGGGAGCTGGTGTGCCAGTTCTCATACGCCGCGCCGCCGACCATGCCGCCGATCACGCCGACGACCAGGGCGAGGACCGACACCATCGGCCACAGCCAGCCCGGGACGCCGCTTCGCGCGGGCGTCGGGGTCGCCGGCTGCACGCCGTGAGACCGGGTGGGGGCGGGCGGTTGGTACGGCCGTCCGGTGGAGATGGTGTCGTAGGGCTCTCCGACCGGGGCGGGGCCCGGCGGTGCCCACTGGTGCAGGGGCTGCTGCTCACGCGGAGGGAGCCAGCTGACGCCATCGGAGGAGGTCAGCGGCGCGGTGTCGTCGCCGGGGCTCGGATGATCGTCGCTCACGCGGTCCTGACTCTCCACGGGGATGCCGGATCCGACGGCGCGGGAATGCCGTCGCGGCCCTACGGCGCGAGTGTACGACGCAGGGCACGCACGAACGGCGCGGCGTCCTCGCTCCCCGCGGAGGGACCACGACGGGTCGCGGGCGCCTGCTCACGGTCGACGATCGAGGTGATGGCGTTGGTCAGGGAGGTGCCGAACGGCTCGCCGCTCGGCCGGACGATGGCTCCAGGAGCGTTGGCCGGGGAGGCGCCGAGGGCCAGGACGCCCATCACCGCGGCCCCGACGGCCCCGCCACCGATGCCGGTCAGGCCGAGGTGGCGCCGGGATCGACCGGCTGCGGACACCGCTCCCGCACCGACCAAGGCGTCCTCGTGGGGATCGGCCCAGCCGGTCGTGATCCCCTGGAAGAGCAGCGAGCCCTTGAGATGGGACGGCGCGGCGGAGCCGGCGTACTGCATCGTGGCCAGGCGGGTCTTGACCCAGCCCTCACGCTCGACCGCGTCGCGGCACTGGTGGCAGGAGTGCACGTGGTCCCACGCACGCTCCTCGTCGGTCGGGGACAGCTGGCCGTCGAGCAGCGCACTGACCCGCGGGCCGAGGTGGCCGATCACGGGGCCGATCACGGCGTCGACCCCTGAGGGAGCGGCGCGGGCCCGCCGAAGCGGGTCCGGCCGTCGACGGGAGCGCGGTGCGCGAGCGCCGAGCGGAGCATGGCCCGTCCCCGGTGGATGCGGGAGCGGACGGTGCCGAGCTTCGCGTCGAGGATCTGGGCGATCTCCTCGTAGGACAGACCCTCGACGTCGCAGAGCACGACGGCGGCGCGGAACTCCGGGGGCAGGGTCGAGAGCGCCCGCTCGATGTCGTCGTCGAAGGTCGTGTCGGCGTACGCCGTGTCGGGCGTCGGCAGGTCGCTGTGGAGCCGGTCGGCCCGCTCGTCGGAGAGGGCGTCGAAGCGGATCCGCTGCTTGCGGCGCGCCTGGTCGAGGAAGAGGTTGGTGGTGATCCGGTGGATCCACCCCTCGAAGGTGCCGGGGGTGTAGGTCGAGAGACTGCGGAAGACGCGGACGAAGACCTCCTGGGTGAGGTCCTCGGCATCGTGTCGGTTGCCGGTCAGGCGCAGGGCGAGGCGGTAGACGCGGTCGGAGTGCCGGTCGACGATCTCCTCCCAGGTGGGCACGCCGCCCTCATCCGCACGAGGGTCGTCGTACGGCTGCTGCGAACCGATGTCCACGAGCTCCTCCTGCTGGCGTCTGCGCGCCGGTGACCCGAACAGTGCTGTCTCCTTGCTACGAACTCTCGTCTCCACGACTGAGAGGAACCTGTGAGAAGCGCCCCTCGCAGCATGTGAACGTCCTGAGGACGTCACCGCGTCCAACGAACGGGAGGGTGCTCGATGTTCCCGCAACCGGCCCCGACCTGACGCCGTGTGACGCCGCCGCCGGGGTGCCGCTGCGCGATAGGGTCGTCGTGTCCGCGGCGCACCGCCCGCGCCGCCCGTCGACCCGGAAGGCCGCGACGCCATGTCCGTTGCTCCACCCAAGTCCGCCAGCTGGTCCTACGCCGAGGGTTTCGTGGCGGAGGACGACGTGCTCGCGGCGGCACGCGCCCGCGCCGACGAGGTCGGCGTGGTGGCGATCGGCCCGGGTGGTGGCGCGGCGCTGCGGTTTCTGGCGTCCGTCATCGAGGCCCGTGCGGTCGTCGAGGTCGGCACCGGCACCGGCGTCTCCGGCCTGTGGCTGCTGCGCGGGATGCGGTCCGACGGGATCCTGACCACCGTCGACATCGAGGCCGAGCACCAGCGGCTCGCCCGCGAGACCTTCACCGAGGGAGGGGTCGCCCCGCAGCGCGCCCGGACCATCGCCGGCGCCGCCCTCGACGTCCTGCCCCGCCTGACCGACGGCCACTACGACCTGGTGTTCTGCGACGGCGACAAGACGGAGTACGGCGCCTACCTCAAGGAGGCCCTGCGCCTGTTGCGCCCCGGCGGCGTCGTCGCGTTCGACAACGCGCTGTGGCACGACCGCGTGGCCGATCCCGCGCAGCGCGACGAGGAGACCGTGGTCATCCGCGACCTCGGCAAGGAGATCGCCGCCCACGACTCCCTGGTGCCGATGCTGCTCCCGGTCGGCGACGGCCTGCTCGTGGCGAAGAAGGAGTGGGCCGGCGACGAGGCCTGACCGACGTCGCGTCAGCCGCGGCGGGCAGGCTCGAAGCCCGAGCGGCCCTCGGCGATCGCGACCACGGCACAGGCCTCGATCAGGACCGGTGGGCTGCCGATGATCTGTGACCCGGGAGCGTCCGCCGCTCCGGCCGTGAAGCTCGCCTGGAACGACGCCCTCGCGGCCTCGTCGGCGAACACGTAACAGCCCTCGAACCACTCACCCGGCACCGTCCGCCAGGTCTTGTAGGCCAGGTCGGGCATCGCCCTGAACCGGTCGTACGACGTGTCCGCGACGTAGTCCGCGAGCGCCTGGTCGACGCCCTCGGGCGCGTCGGCGAGCGACCAACGGACAGTGAGACCGCGCAGCCCGCTCACGCGACGATGCCGGCCAGCGCGTCGGGACTGGTCAGCCAGGTGAGCAGGGCACGCGCTCCGAAGCCCGACGGACCGGTTGTCCACTCGTAGGACTCCGACGGTGAGTCACCGACCGATGCCAGGTCGAGGTGGGCCCACGGGACGTCGCCGGCGAAGTGCTGCAGGAACAGCGCGGCCGTGATCGCGCCGGGCCCGCCGGGGTTGTTCTTCGCGTCGGCGATCGTCGAGGACAAGGTGTCCTCGTAGTCGCTCTCCAGCGGCATCCGCCACAGCGGCTCGCCGGACGCCTCGCCGGCGGCATGGAGCCGCGCGGCGAGCGTCTCGTGGTTGGCGAAGAACGCGCCGACCCTTTGGCCGAGAGCGACCTTGATCGCACCGGTGAGCGTGGCGACGTCGACCAGGACCGTCGGGTGGAGCGTGTCCACCGCATAGGCCATCGCGTCGGCGAGCACCAGCCGGCCCTCGGCATCGGTGTTGAGCACCTCGGTCGTCCGGCCGCCGTACTGGGTGAGCACGTCACCCGGGCGGAGTGCGTTGCCACCGATCGCGTTCTCTGCGGCGGGCACGAGCCCGGTGACCCGGAACGGGCAGCCCATCCGGCCCAGTGCCGCCATCACGGCCATCACGACGGCGCCGCCGGTCATGTCGCGCTTCATCGTGGACATGCCCTCGGCAGGCTTGATCGAGAGGCCGCCGGTGTCGAACGTGATGCCCTTGCCGACCAGCACCACCCGGGGAGCCTTGCGGCCGGCACGCGCGGGCTTGTAGTCGAGGCGGATCAGCCGCGGGGGGGTCGCCGACGCCTGGCCGACGGCCAGCACCCCGCCGAACCCGTGGTCGGCCAGCTGCTGCTCGTCCCAGATCTCGCAGGTCAGGCCGTTGTCGGCAGCCAGGGCCTCGGCCTGCTCGGCCAGCCATTGGGGCGACTTGAGGTTGGCCGGGACGGTGGCCAGCATCCGGGCCCGCCAGCCGGCGCCACCGAGCTCGAGGCCACGCTCGAGGTCGGCGGAGACGTCGTCGTCGATGGCCGCGAGCACGACCCGGCGTGGGGGGTGGTGCTCGGGACCCTCGGAGCGCCAGTGGAAGCCGAAGGAGCCGAGCATGGCGCCGACCACGAACGCGGTCAGTGCCTCGGCCCCACCCGCCGCCGCGACCGTGGTGGCCACGGTGTCGTGGTCGACGGTCTCACGGGCCAGCGCGGCGCCGGCGCGGCGGAAGTCGCCGGCGGTCTCGTCACCGAGCCCGATCAGCAGGACCAGTCGCAACGACGGGTTGCCCGACAGCCCGCCCACGGGGACGGCCACGACCTCGCCGCCCGCGCCTCGCGCCTGTCGCCCCTCGAGCACGGCCAGCAGGTCAATCCCGAGGGTGTCGCCGGCCGCCTCGGCACCGGGTCCGAGCACCGGGGTGCCGTCGTCGGCCGTGAACGGGTAGGCGACGACCTGCACCCCCGAGAGCTCGTGCGGAAGCAACCCGCTCAGCGCGAACGCCGGGGGCGAGACCTGGGGTGGAAGGGCCGTGGTGGTCGCAGGCACCTCAGCCCACGACGTCCTTGAGGGCATCTCCCAGTGCGCCCGCCTCCTCGGCGTTGAGCTCGACGACGAGCCGGCCACCGCCCTCGAGAGGGACGCGCATCACGATGCCGCGGCCCTCCTTGGTGACCTCGAGCGGACCGTCGCCCGTCCGCGGCTTCATTGCCGCCATCCGCGCACCTCATTCTTCTCGTTCGGACCCAGAACGCGCGGGAGAACGAGCCCCCTCACGCCGATGTGTGGACCATTATCCCCTATGGCGGCGGGTGACGCGGTCCAACCCCACGCGCGACCTGGCACAGTGACCGCATGCGTGCACGCTCGGCCCTGTTCGACGTGTACGGCGACCACCTCCGCTCGCGCGGTGACCAGGCCCCCGTGTCGGCGCTGATCCGGCTGCTGGAGCCGGTCGGCATCGCTGCTCCCGCCGTTCGCACGGCGATCTCCCGGATGTCCGCCCAGGGGTGGCTCGAACCCGCCCGGGTCGATGCCGCGCCCGGGTACCGCGCGACCCGGCGGGCCATCGAGCGGCTCACCCAGGCGGCCTCGCGGATCTATCGCAGCGGGCCTGAGCCCTGGGACGGACGCTGGCGACTCGTCTTCGTCGACCTGCCGCGCGACCGGGGAGCGCGGGCCCGGCTGCGCGAGGAGCTGCACTACCTCGGGTACGCCGAGCACGCCCCCGCCGTATGGCTCTGCCCGTTCGAGCGGGCCGAGGTCGACGAGGTCGTCGCCCGGGCCGGCGGCAGCGCCCGGCACGCGGTCGCGGTCGAGCTCTCCCCCGATCCGGTGGCGGCGTGGGACCTGCCGGGCCTCGCCACGTCGTACGCCGCATGGCCGGACCTGGCGGACTCCCTGGTCCGCGCCGAGCCGGACGACCCGAGTGACGAGGACGAGTCGGCGTTCGCCGCGCGCTTCCGGCTCGTGCACGAGTGGCGCAAGTTCCTGTTCGACGACCCCGGGCTCCCCGCGGAGCTGCTCCCCCGTGACTGGCCGGGCCAGTCGGCGGCCGACCTGTTCACCAGCGAGGCGGCCCGGCTCAAGCCGGCCTCCGACCGCTTCGTGGCCCGATGCCTGGGCGTGTGACAGCGGTGCCGTCCTGCCGCATAACCTGCGGGCATGACCGCTGACGTCTCACCCGTCCTGCTGGAGGTCGCCGACGGCATCGCGACCATCACCTTGAACCGCCCCGACGCGATGAACAGTCTCGACGTCGCGACCAAGGAGGCCCTGCTGGCCGCGGTTCGCCAGGTGGCGGAGGACGCCGCGGTCCGGTGCGTGGTGCTGACCGGCACCGGCCGCGCCTTCTGCGTGGGGCAGGACCTCAAGGAGCACATCGAGATCCTCCACAGCGAGTCGCGCGACGCGCTCTTCCGCACCGTCGACGAGCACTACAACCCGATCGTCACCACCCTGGTCGGGATGGCCAAGCCCGTGATCGCGGCGGTCAACGGTGTGGCCGCCGGGGCGGGGGCCAGCCTGGCCTTCGCCTGCGACCTGCGGATCGTGGCCGACACGGCGGGCTTCAACCTCGCGTTCGCCAACGTCGCCCTGTCGTGCGACACCGGCTCGAGCTTCACCCTCCAGCGGCTGGTCGGGAAGGCGAAGGCGATCGAGCTGCTCTACTTCCCGCGGACGGTCGCGGCCGACGAGGCGCTGGAGCTGGGCCTCGCCACCCGCGTCGTACCCGCGGGTGAGCTGGCCGAGGCCGTCGGTGACCTGGCCGCCCGTCTCGCCGCCGGACCGACCGTCGCGCTCGGTGCGATGCGGCAGTCAGTGGAGTACGCCGCCGGTCACGACTTCGCCGACGCCGTCGCGTTCGAGTCGACCCGGATGACCCTCACCGGCGCCACGGCCGACCACGCCGCCGCCGTCGCGGCGTTCATCGCGAAGGAGAAGCCGGTCTTCGAGGGCCGCTGAGGTGGTGGGGGTCGGTGTCGGGATACCCGGCTCACCGGGTATCCCGGCACTTCTCGGCCGTTGCAACGCCTGGGAAGTGCCAGGAGTGCCTCATCGATGATGCCGGTGGTGCGCGTGTGACGAGTCAGCCGGAGCGGGCGACGCCGTGGACGCCGCCGCGCCAGGCACCGAAGAGGTGCAGGATCCGGTCGGGCGCCGCGCGGAGCTTGGCTGCGGACGGGGACGGCCCGTACTCCACGGTGAGCGCGAAGCCCGGGTACCGGTGGTTGAACCACATCGTCATCGTGCCGTGGCAGCTGCTGCCGCAGTTCAGGTGTGTCATCGGCAGGTCGAGCGCCTGGGCGACCCGGCGCGAGAACGCCGGCCGTGCGGTGATGTCGACGCCGTGCAGCGGCTGGTGGAAGGACAGCACGTACGCCGGCTTCACCTTCGACAGGAACCGCATCATGGCCCGCGTCTCGGGCTCGGAGGCAGGCTTGGGTCCCGAGTCGTAGTTGCCCGTGAGCCGCGTCCACTTGTAGGGGTAGTTACGGTTCGGGTCGACGCCGTGGGCGTTCTTCCGGGTGTGGTGCGCCAGCCCGTCGGGGTTGTAGACCGGGACGATCCAGAGGTTCACGTCGTGCACGGGCTGCCCGTCGCGCAGGTCGGTCAGGATCCGCCGCGGTGCGGGCTCGTTGCCGTGCATGAGCGAGATCAGCACGACCTTCGGCTGGCCCGGCTCACCGAGGTGCCAGGCCACGATCGGCCGACCTTGGACGGAGTGGCCGATCACGCGGCGACCGAGCACCGCCGGGTGCGGGTCCGTCAGCGCGCGCGCGGGCAGGACGAGCAGCGCCGGCAGGAGCGCGAGGCAGAGCGCGGCGGCGACGAGGCCATGGCGTCGTCGTAGGTCCCGAGAGAGGCGTGTCATCGCACCCGACCTCAGCTCTGGGTGGCGAAGTACCAGGTGAACACGAACACACCCACCAGCATCCCCACATGCGCGAGTACCGACAACCCCGGCCCCTCCGACCACCGGTCGTCGGCGGTGCCCGACGCGTGCTTGCCGCGGCTCGGCATCCACCGCATCAGGATCAACAGGCCGAGCAGCGCGGTGAGCCAGTAGAAGAACAACCCGACGACGCCGACCCAGGAGTTCTGGTGACCGGTGACCAGGAAGAAGACCCACAGGGCGATCGCGACGACACCGCAGGCGGTGTGGGCGTTCACCGTGCCCATGCCCACCTGGTGATGGCCCGCGGCCCTGGCCTGGGAGAGCCGTACGCGCGTCAGGACGACCACCACCGCGGACAGGAAGGTGAGGACGTAGACGATGTACTCGGGCTTCACAGGCGATCAGTGTGCCGAGGCGGGCGGGTCGGTGTCACCTTCGGGCTCGTGGCCGGAAGGTGACGCGCTGCTGCGGTCGGCCGCTTCGCGCTCCTCCGCGAGCCGCTCGAGCAGAGCGTCCACCTCGGCCATCCGATACCCGCGGAAGGCCAGGGGGAACCGGATCCGGCGCAGGTCGTCGGCGGTCACCGGACCGTCGGAGGGTACGAGCGAGTCGGGCGCGTCGTCGTACGCCGGGCCCAGCGGCTGGCCGCGTCCGGAGGCGACCACGGCGACCCCGCCGAGCGCGAGCACGATCAGGATCGCGAAGAACCACATCATCGGCGCGGGTCCTTGGCGTGCGCCTCCACCATCAGGGCGACGGCCTCGTCGACGTCGTCGGTCACGTGCAGCATGTCGATGTCGGACTGGTTGATCGTGCCGTGCCTGAGCGCCGTGTCGCGCAGCCAGTCGATCAGGCCGCGCCAGTAGTCGCTCCCGAGGAGCACCAGGGGGAACCTGGTGACCTTCTGGGTCTGGACCAGGGTCAGGGCCTCGAAGAGCTCGTCGAGCGTGCCCAGACCACCCGGCAGCACGATGAAGCCCTGGGAGTACTTCACGAACATCGTCTTGCGCGCGAAGAAGTAGCGGAAGTTGATGCCGATGTCGACCCACTGGTTGAGACCGGACTCGAAGGGCAGCTCGATCCCGAGGCCGACGCTGGTGCCTCCGGCCTCGCTGGCGCCCTTGTTGACCGCCTCCATGGCGCCGGGCCCGCCGCCGGTGATCACCGCGAAGCCCGCAGCGGTCAGCGCCCTGCCGACCTGCTCACCCTTGGCGTACGTCGGGTTGTCGGGCGAGGTGCGGGCGGAGCCGAAGCAGGCGATCGCGGGGCCGAGCTCGGCCAGCGCGCCGAAGCCCTCGACGAACTCGGCCTGGATCCGTAGCACCCGCCAGGGGTCCGTGTGCACCCAGTCGGTGGAGCCCCGGGAGTCGAGGAGGCGCTGGTCGGTGGTGGTGCCGTCGACCTGGCTCCGGCGCATCACCACCGGGCCCTTGAACTTCTCGTGCTTGTCGGTCATCGCTTCCCCCGGAGCCAGTGGGCGAGCACGCGTTCGCAGTGGCGGATCTGCTCGAGCGGCACGAACTCCTCCTGCTTGTGGGCCAGCATCGGGTCGCCGGGCCCGAAGTTGACCGCCGGGACGTCGAGCGCGGCGAAGCGGGCGACGTCGGTCCAGCCGAACTTCGGGTTGGCGGTGCCGCCGACCGCCTCGACGAACTCCTTGGCCGCGGGCCGGTCGAGACCGGGCAGGGCGCCGGGCGCGCTGTCGGCGACCAGCACGTCGTACCCGGAGAAGAAGTCGCGGAGGAACGCCTCGGCCTCGGCCTCGCTCCGGTCGGGGGCGAACCGGTAGTTGACCGACACCGTGCACAGGTCGGGCAGCACGTTGCCGGCGACGCCGCCGCTGATCCCGACGGCGTTGAGGCCCTCGTGGTAGGTCAGGCCGTCGATGACCGGCATCCGCGCGTCGTACGCCGAGAGCCGCTCGAGGATCGGCGTGGCCAGGTGGATCGCGTTCACGCCCTTCCACGACCGGGCACTGTGGGCACGCTCCCCGTGGACGGCGACCTCGACCCGCATGGTGCCCTGACAGCCTGCCTCGACGACGCCGTCGGAGGGCTCCATCAGGATCGCGAAGTCGGCCCGCATCAGCTCGGGGTCGCTCGCGCTGAGCTTGCTCAGGCCGTTGAACTCGCTCTCGATCTCCTCGGCCTCGTAGAGGATGAACGTGACGTCCCGCACCGGCTGCGCCACCTCGGCCGCGAGCCTGAGGATGACCGCGTCGCCACCCTTCATGTCGCAGCTGCCGAGGCCGTGGAGGTGCGTCCCGTCGTTGCGGCCGGGCAGGTTGTCGTTGAGCGGCACCGTGTCGAGGTGACCGGCCAGGACGACCCTCTCGCCGCGGCCGAGCTCGGTGCGCGCGACGACGGTGTGGCCGCGCCGGGTGACGGTCAGGTGCGGCAGGGTCGCCAGCGCCGCCTCGACGGCGTCGGCTATCTGACGCTCGTCACCACTCACCGACTCGATGTCCACGAGCTGCTCGGTGAGCGTGACGACGTCGGCACTCAGGTCCAGGTCCACGGAGCCCATCCAACCAGCCGCCCGTCAGGCCCGCTCGAGCTCGATCACCGGCGACTCGACGTCGGCCTCGGTGACGGCGAACGACGTCGCCAGGGTCTCGCGGGCGATCAGGTCGGCATGCGTCCGGGCCGCGTCGGCGACCTCGGCGGAGGCCACCAGGCTCACGACGATCCGGTCGGAGACATCGAGCCCGGCGTCGCGGCGGGCCTGTTGCACGGCGCGGACCAGGTCGCGCGCCACGCCCTCGGCCTCGAGCTCCGGCGTGACGGCGGTGTCGAGCACCACGAAGCCGCCCCGCGGGAGCATCCCGGTCGCGGAGCCGTCGCCACCCGAGGCGACCGTCTCGAGGGTGAACTCGCCCTCCTCCAACAAGAGTCCGCCAGCCGTCACCACACCCGTGTCGGAGACCGACCAGTCGCCGGACTTGGAACCCTTGATCGCGGTCTGCACGTCCTTGCCGAGCCGGGGGCCGGCAGCGCGGGCGTTGACCGTGAGCCGCCGGGAGACGCCGTACGACGCGGCATCCGGGTGGTCGGCGTCGAGCAGGCGGACGGACTTCACGTTGAGCTCATCGGCGACGATGTCCTCGAAGCCCTCGAGCCGGTCGGCTGCAGCGACGACCACGGTCATCGTCGACAGCGGCAGGCGGTTGCGCAGCGCGGCGCCCTTGCGCAGCGCCGAGCCCGCCGAGCAGACGTCGCGGACCTGGTCCATCGCCTCCACCAGCTCGTCGTCGGCCGGCAGGTCGCCGACGGACGGCCAGTCCGTCAGGTGCACCGACCGCGCACCGGTGAGCCCGCGCCAGACCTCCTCGGTCGTGAGCGGGAGCAGCGGCGCTGCCACCCGGCAGACGGTCTCCAGGACGGTGAAGAGCGTGTCGAACGCGTCGGTGTCAGTGACGCCGTCGGCGGCCCAGAAGCGCTCGCGGGACCGGCGGATGTACCAGTTCGACAGCACGTCCAGGAAGGCTCGCGTCGTGTCGCAGGCGTTCGCGACCTCGTAGTCGTCCATCTGGCGCGTCGAGGTCTCGACGTACTGGCGGGTCTTGGCCAGGAGGTAGCGGTCCATCGGGTGCGTGGATGCCGTGGAACGCTGCGCGTCGTAGCCGGCCGCGTTGGCATAGAGCGAGAAGAAGTACCAGCAGTTCCACAGCGGGATCAGGACCTGGCGGACGCCCTCACGGATGGACTGCTCGGTGACGATCAGGTTGCCACCGCGCAGGATCGGCGACGACATCAGGAACCACCTCATCGCGTCGGCGCCGTCGCGGTCGAAGACCTCGCGCACGTCGGGGTAGTTGCGCAGCGACTTCGACATCTTCTGGCCGTCGCTGCCCAGCACGATGCCGTGCGACAGGCAGGTCTCGAACGCCGGCCGCTCGAAGATCGCCGACGCCAGGACGTGCATCGTGTAGAACCAGCCACGGGTCTGACCGATGTACTCGACGATGAAGTCGCCCGGGAAGTGGTGCTCGAACCAGTCCGCGTGGTCGAACGGGTAGTGCACCTGGGCGAAGCTCATCGAGCCGGACTCGAACCAGCAGTCCATGACGTCGGTGACCCGACGCACGGTCGAGGCCCCGGTGGGGTCGTCGGGGTTGGGGCGGGTCAGCTCGTCGATGAACGGGCGGTGCAGGTCGTCCGGGCGTACGCCGAAGTCGCGCTCCAGCTCGTCCAGGGAGCCGTACACGTCGATCCGGGGGTACGCCGGGTCGTCGCTCTTCCACACCGGGATCGGGCTTCCCCAGAACCGGTTGCGCGAGATCGACCAGTCGCGGGTGTTCTCCAGCCACTTGCCGAACTGCCCGTCCTTGACGTGGTCGGGCACCCAGCGGATCTGCTGGTTGAGGTCGAGCATCCGCTCGCGGATCTTGGTCGTGGAGACGAACCACGACGAGACCGCCATGTAGATCAGGGGCTCGCGACAGCGCCAGCAGTGCGGGTAGGAGTGCTCGTAGGACTCGCGGCGGAGCAGCAGGGTGCCGGGCGTCACCGAGCCGGTCTCACCCTCCCCGCGGGTCATCGCCTTGAGGTGCTCGATGATCGCGAGGTTGGCATCGAAGACGTGCATGCCCTCGTAGTCGGTGATCGGGTAGGTGAACGTGCCGTCCTTGGCGACCGCCACGACGAGCTCGATGCCCTCGCGGTCGGTGATCTCCTTGTCCTCCTCACCGAAGGCGCCCGCGCTGTGCACCAGCCCGGTGCCGTCCTCGGTGGTGACGAAGTCGGCCTCCACCACCCGGTGGCTGTGGGGATGGCCGAGGAAGTAGGTGAACGGCGGCGTGTAGCTGCGCCCGAGTAGCTCACGGCCGGTCAGCCGCTCGACGACCTGGTCGAGCACCGACTCGCTGTCCTCGTTCTTCAGCTCGCGGGCGTACGCCGCCAACCGGGCCGCGCCGACGACGTACCGCTCGGTGGTGCCGGTGAAGTCCGACTCGACCACGACGTACTCGATGTCGGGGCCGACCATGATCAGCAGGTTGGACGGGAGCGTCCAGGGCGTGGTCGTCCAGACCAGCGCGATCTCGCCGGTCTCGAGCCGGCAGCCCACGGTGACAGCGGGGTCCTGCCGCTGCTGGTAGACGTCCTCGTCCATCCGCAGCTCGTGGTTGGACAGCGGGGTCTCGTCGTTCCAGCAGTAGGGCAGGACCCGGAACCCCTCGTAGGCGAGCCCCTTCTCCCACAGCTGCTGGAAGGCCCACATCACCGACTCCATGTAGTCGAGGTCGAGGGTCTTGTAGTCGTGGTCGAAGTCGACCCACCGGGCCTGCCGGGTGACGTACTCACGCCACTCGTCGGTGTACTCGAAGACCGACTTGCGGCACTCGGCGTTGAACGCCTCGATCCCCATCTCGAGGATCTCGTCGGTGGTCTTGATGCCGAGCTGGCGCATCGCCTCGAGCTCAGCCGGCAGCCCATGCGTGTCCCAGCCGAAGCGGCGCTCGACCCGGCGTCCGCGCATGGTCTGGTAGCGCGGGATGAGGTCCTTGACGTAGCCGGTGAGCAGGTGGCCGTAGTGCGGCAGCCCGTTGGCGAACGGCGGGCCGTCGTAGAACACGAACTCGTTGTCGCCGTTCTCCCCCGCGTCGCGCTGCTCGACGCTGGCCCGGAAGGTGTCGTCGGCCCCCCAGTAGGCCAGCACCCGCTCCTCGATGCGAGGGAAGCGCGGAGCGGCCGGCACGCCGTCGGCGTTCGCCTGGACGGCGGGGTCGGTGGAGACCTTCGGATAGGTCATCGGCGGTGCTCTCCTGCGGTTGTCGGTCCTCGTCGCACGAGGACGACCCCCGTGCTGCCGGGGACCGCGGTACCACCTCGCTTGCCCCGCGTGGTGTCGAGACGGTCGCGGAGCGACCTCCCCGACCAGCGGCGGGACCGCTCGTCGAAGGCTGTGACGGGCCCACCCGTCCGGGTCTAGTGAGCCGCACCGGGGTGTGGCCGTTCTTCCGGAGGCTCGCCGCTGATGACGGCTCAGACGCCTGTGGCTCCACAGTACGGGGCACCCGCGACCGACGGCCAGCGGGTTCACCCGGGTGGCACCGGGCCCGGCCACGAACCAGCGGGTCCTCATCGCTTCCTCAGCCGACGTTCATCCTGCACTCACCCGACGAGAGGATCCTGACACCGTGAGCAGCAGCCGCGTCTTCGGTGAGCGCGGAGGCGGAGCAGGCGTGGCGCCGGGATCGAGCCGGCTCCGCGCGTGGGTGCCGTCCGGCCGCCGCATCGGGGAACTCTGGTCGACCGGGACCGTCGACCCCGTGCTGGTCTGGCTGGTCGCGTTCGGGATCTACGTGTTGCGCGGCTACAGCGCCCCCCTCTCCCGCGACCTCGGGACGTTCGTGTACGGCGGTGAGCAGTTCGCCCACGGCATCCCGCCGTACGTCGGGGTCTTCAACTCCGTAGGCCCGCTCGCCGACATGATGCCCGGCGTCGCGATCTGGCTGGGGCACTTCGCGTCCCTCGACCCGGTCCTGGCTGCGCGAGCGTTCTTCACCGTGCTCTCCGCAGGGTGCTGCGCCCTGATCTACGTGCTCGCCCGCGACGTCTGGCGCTCCCGCGTGGCAGGCGTGGTGACGGCGGCCGTGTTCGTGTCGTTCGAGCGCTTCCTGACGCTCGCCACCGGTGGCCCCCGCGAGAAGACCACGATGGTCCTGCTGCTGCTCGCCGCGCTGATCATGGTCGGACGCCGGCGCTGGCTCGCCGCCGGCGCGTTCACGGCCCTGGCGACCCTGACCTGGCAGCCCGTCCTGGCCGTGGCCCTGCTCACCGCAGCGGTCGCGATCACGCTCGGCGGTCCGGGCAGGGCGCGGGCGGCCGCCAGGTTCGTCGTCGGTGGCCTGATCCCGAGTGTCGCGGCCGTGGTGTACTTCGCGGCCTACGGTGCTCTCCCGGTCGCGTTGAACGGGTTCATCACGGTCAACGTCCTGTACACGAGCCAGCCGTCACCCTTCACGAGCCCGATCGACACCTGGCGGTTCCTGTGGCAGGGCTACCACGTGTCCCTGATCGTGTTCCTCGTCGGACTCCTCGGCCTGGTCGTCCTGGCGATCACCAGGCTGTCGCGCGTCGTAGGACGGGACACGGAGCCCGCGTCGACGACGGACCTCGCAGTGGTCTCCCTGGGAGCCGGAGCCGTAGCCGCCATGGCGTGGTCCCTCGTCGCTATCAACGGAGCCCCGGACCTGTTCGTCATCCTGCCGTTCGGCGCGCTGGGAGTCACCGGCCTGGTCCTGGCCCTGTCGCGGCACCTCAGCCGCACGCGCGTCACCGTGCTGGTGGCCGCCGTCGCGAGCCTGGCCACCGTGCTCGCCGTCGTCGAGTCGGTCGGCACCATCGGACCTGTCACGCTGCCCCTCCAGCGCGCCGACATCACCGCCGTGATGAGCGCGGCTCCCCCGGGCTCGACCGTCCTCGCGATGAACGCCTCCGAGGTCATGGCCATCAGCCGCCGTACCAACCCGACCCACTTCCTCATCTACGACCCTGCCATCGAGTCCTACATCCGGCACAGCTGGCGCGGCGGGATGGCGCACTACAAGGCGCATGTGGCCGGGATCCGCCCGACGTTCGTGGTGACGTCCGTCACTGGCTCGCGCAGGTGGCCGGACAAGATCCTGGCCCGCTACTACTGGAAGGTCGGCTACGGTCCGACCTGGGTCTGGTACGTCAGCCGCACGGTGGGCCACCAGGCGTTCCTGCGCCTGCGCGCCGCCAACCGGCACGTCATGTTCGGCTGAGCCCCTCGCCCTGCCGGGTGGCACATCCTGTTCCTGGCGGGGGCGAGGTCGACCACGCCTGCGATCCCGGACCGCCACTCGGTTCCCGGTAGGTTCGCGCGCATGTTCGCGTCGAGGCCTCGGCTCACGCCCGTCCTCGACGCCGTCGCGGTGGGACTGGTCGCGCTCGTCGTCTACGCCCTGCACGGGTTCGCCAGCTCGTTGGACCGGGACCAGGCGACGTTCGTGTACGGCGGTCGGGAGTTCGCGCACGGGACCCCGCCGTACCGCGGGATCTTCAACTCGGTCGGCCCGCTCGGCGACATGACGGCCGGCGTCGGCATCCGGGTGGGCCACCTGGTCGGCCTCGACGACGTGACCGGGGCACGGCTGATCTACCTGTTGCTCTCGGCCGCGTGCGTCGCGGCGCTCAGCCTGCTGGCCCGCGAGGCGCTCCGCTCCCGGACCGCGGCGTTCATCGCCCCGGCGGCCTTCCTCACCTTCGCCAGCTTCCTCACGCTCGCCACCGCGGGGCCGCGTGAGAAGACGGTGATGGTGCTGTGCCTCGAGGTCGCGCTCCTGCTCCTGCTCCGCCGACGGTGGTTCGGCGCCGGGGTGCTCACGGCTGTGGCGACCTTGACCTGGCAACCGGTGATC
>Ga0302263_10000049_pt1 | contig 51863 bp, 52 predicted proteins | sample II_Fen_N1_4_FD_194564 | JGI IMG/M metagenome (GOLD analysis project Ga0302263, IMG submission 194564) | Peat permafrost microbial communities from Stordalen Mire near Abisko, Sweden - II_Fen_N1_4 | ecosystem: Environmental > Terrestrial > Soil > Wetlands > Permafrost | place: Sweden: Abisko... | reverse complement strand
TCCTCTACGCGCCCGGCTACTGCGTGAACTCCGGCGGCCTGATCCAGGTTGCCGACGAGCTCGAGGGCTTCAGCTTCGAGCGGGCCGAGCAGCGTGCGTCGAAGATCTACGACACCACGAAGGCCGTCTTCGAGCTGGCGCGCACCGACGCGGTCACCCCTGCCGAGGCCGCCGACCGGCTCGCCGAGCGCCGGATGCGCGACGTCGGCCGGCTGCGAGGCCTCTACCTGCCTTGAGTTGGCCCTCCGGGCTCGTTGAGTTGGCCTTCCGGGCGCGTTGAGTTGGCCCTCCGGGCGCGCCGTCAGCCGCAAGGGCCAAGTGAACGCGCCCGGAGGGCCAACTCAACAAGTCAGTCGCGAGACGGCTCGACGTAGTCCGACCATTCGTCGGCGGGGTCGTCCACCGGGTCGTCAGTTGCGTCGCTGTCGGTCTCGCCGTGCAGCTCGCGCGCCAGTGCCCCGAAGTCCGCCTCGTGAGTGCGGTACTTCAAGTCTCGGGCGACCTTCGTCTGCTTGGCTTTAGCTCGGCCGCGCCCCATAGGGTCGACCCCCTCGCACTCTGGGCCGGGCCAGGGGAAAGTCACCGTGGCACCGGTCTGATCGGTCATATCGTCGTGGACGTAACGCTACCCAATGGGTGGCTGTTCCCGCACACCCCCGTCCCGAAATGGCCCATATTTCGCTCCCACAGGGTCCGGAACGGCCGAATCGGGGGCCAGAAGGGTCGGTCAGGCGCTCCAGCCGGCGTACTGGCCGGTGAGACGCACCTCGCCGCCGCGCTCGGCGTCGAGGCCCACCTCGCCGGCGGCCCAGGCGTGCACGCCGAACCGGTCGAGGGTGGCCAGGGCCCGGTCGACATCGTGCGCGGGCACCAGAGCGACCATCCCGACGCCGCAGTTCAGGGTCGACTCGAGGTCGTCCTGCGACACAGCGCCCACCCGGCGTACGACGTCGAAGATCGGCGCCGGGACCCAGGTGCCGCGGTCGAGGGTCGCCGAGAGCTCCTCGGGCATCACGCGCGCCAGGTTGGCGGCGAGACCCCCGCCGGTGATGTGGGCCATCGCGTGGACGCCGGTCTCCGCGGCCAGGGCGAGGCACGGCTTGGTGTAGATCCGGGTCGGCTCGAGCAGCTCCTCGCCGAGCGTGCGTCCCAGCTCGGCCACCTCGCGGTCGAGCACCCAGCCGGCCTGCTCGAGCAGGACGTGGCGGACCAGGGAGTAGCCGTTGGAGTGCAGCCCGCTCGAGGCCATCGCCACGACCACGTCGCCGGGGCGGACCCGGCCCGGGCCGAGCAGGTGGGAGGCCTCGACCACACCGGTCGCGGCGCCGGCGACGTCGTAGGCGTCGGGCTCCATCAGGCCGGGGTGCTCGGCGGTCTCGCCGCCGATCAGGGAGCAGCCGGCCTCGACGCAGGCCTCGGCGATGCCCTTGACGATGGCGGCGATCCGCTCGGGCTCGACCCTGCCGCAGGCGATGTAGTCGGTCATGAAGAGCGGTTCGGCCCCGCAGACCACCAGGTCGTCGACGACCATGCCGACCAGGTCGAACCCGATCGTGTCGTGGATGTCCATGGCCTGCGCGATGGCGACCTTGGTACCGGCCCCGTCGGTGGAGGTGGCCAGGATCGGCTGGGTGTAGCGGGTCAGGGCCGAGGCGTCGTACAGCCCGGCGAAGCCGCCCAGCGAGCCGATCACCTCGGGACTCGAGGTCTTCTCGACCCAGCCCTTCATCAGGGTGATGGCCTTGTCGGCGGCCTCCAGGTCGACGCCGGCTGCGGCGTACGCGTGGGCCCCCGAGGGCGGGCTCTGCTCGGTCACGGGCGGGCTCCCTCGATCAGGGGTTGTTGAGCACGGGAAGCTCCCGCGCGGCGTGCGGAGAGGTCAGCGAGGCCTCGAGGAGATGCTTGCCGAGGAGGCTCTCGTCGGGGAGCTCGACCGGGTAGCTGCCGGTGAAGCAGGCCAGGCACAGGGCGTCGGTCTTCTGGCCGGTGGCCTCGGTCATCCCCTCGAGCGAGATGTAGCCGAGGCTGTCGGCACCGACGCTGGCGGCGATCTCGGCCACGTCGAGGCCGTTGGCGATCAGCTCCGCGCGGGTGGCGAAGTCGATGCCGTAGAAGCACGGCCACTTCACGGGCGGGCTGCTGATCCGCACGTGGATCTCGGCGGCACCCGCCTCCCGGAGCATCCGGATCTGGGCGCGCTGCGTGTTGCCGCGGACGATCGAGTCGTCGACCACCACGAGCCGCTTGCCGCGGACCATGTGGTCGAGGGCGTTGAGCTTCAGCCGGATGCCCAGCTGGCGCAGGGTCTGGCTCGGCTGGATGAAGGTGCGACCGACGTAGGCGTTCTTGACGAAGCCCTGACCGAAGGGGATGCCGCTCTCCTCGGCGTAACCCGCGGCGGCGGGGGTTCCGGACTCGGGCACCGGCATCACCAGGTCAGCGTCCACGGGGAACTCGCGTGCCAGCTGTCGCCCCATCTCGACCCGCGCCTGGTGGACGCTGCGACCGGCGATGGTGGCGTCGGGGCGGGCGAGGTAGACGTACTCGAACACGCAGCCCTTGGGGGCCGGCTCGGCGAAGCGGTGGGACCGCAGGCCGTTCTCGTCGATCACGAGGAGCTCGCCGGGCTCGACCTCGCGGACGACGCTCGCGCCGATGGTGGCCAGCGCGGCGTCCTCGCTGGCGACGACCCAGCCGCGGTCGAGCCGGCCGAGGACCAGGGGCCGGATGCCCTGCGGGTCGCGGGCGGCGTAGAGCGTCGACTCGTTCATCCAGACGAACGAGTAGGCGCCGCGGAGCAGGGGCAGGACCTCGAGCGCCCGCTGCTCCAGCGAGGTGTCGGGGTGGTGCGCGAGGAGCGCGGTGACGAGAGCGGTGTCACTGGTGGAGGCCGTCTCGAGGGTGCGGTTGAGCTCGAGCTCCCCGGGGAGGCCGGGCAGCGCGGCGACCATCTCCTGGAGCTCGTGGGTGTTGATCAGGTTGCCGTTGTGGCCGAGCGCGATGGAGCCGTCGTCGGTGGGGCGGAAGGTGGGCTGGGCGTTCTGCCAGGTGCTCGCGCCGGTGGTGGAGTAGCGCGCGTGGCCGATCGCGAGGTGGCCCTTGAGCGACTCGAGCGTGGAGTCGTCGAAGACCTGTGAGACCAGACCCATGTCCTTGTAGACGAGGATCTGCCGGCCGTTGCTCACCGCGATGCCGGCGGACTCCTGGCCGCGATGCTGCAGCGCGTAGAGGCCGAAGTAGCAGAGCTTGGAGACTTCCTCGCCCGGTGCCCAGACCCCGAACACGCCACAGGCGTCCTGGGGACCCTGGTCCAGCGGGTCGAGCGCCGCCGTGAGCCGACCGTCGCCGCCCCTGCGGCTGGTGGGTGGGGTCACGAGGCGAGTCTAGGCGAGGGCGTACGACGGCATGGCATCGCCGCACGCCGACGCTGCGTCCGATTCCCGCCAGAAGGCCGGCCCGGCCTCGGGGATCGTGGAGGCATGACCACGTCGACCCGGACCCAGCAGACCCTGACCGTGCACGCGATCGACCCGGCCCGGTTGGACGCCGTCCGTGAGGCCGGGGTCGACGACTTCGGCAACCCGGTCACGGCGTACGCCGCGGCCGGCCAGGGCGAGCCGTTGCGTTGCTGCCTGCGCTTCGCGAGTCCGGGCGAGCGGATCGCTCTCCTCTCGTGGGCACCGTTCACCGAGGTGTCACCGTGGCGAGAGGTCGGTCCCGTCTACGTCCACGCCGACCGGTGCGAGGGATATGCCGGACCCGGCCTGCCGCCCGAGCTCGACCGCGGGCCGCGACTGCTGCGGACCTACCACGCCGACGGGTCGATGGACTACGGGCACCACACGCTGACTGGCGACGAGGACCTCGCTCCCGTGATCGACGGGCTGCTCGACGCTCCCGGCGTCGCGACCGTGCATGTGCGGACCGTGCTGCCGCAGTGCTTCCTCTACGCCGTCACGCGCTGAGGGTCAGGACGCTCCCAGCTTCTGGAGGAGGAGCGCCTCCGCGAGCACGACCCGCTCGAACTCGGCGAGATGCAGGCCCTCGTTGGCGCCGTGGGCGCGGGTGTCCGGGTCCTCGACGCCGGTCACCAGCACGCTGGCCTCCGGGAACGCGTCGAGGAACTCGGCGATGAAGGGGATCGACCCCCCGACGCCCATGTCGATCGGCTCGGTGCCGTCCCACGCCTCGGCGAAGGCCTCGCGGGCCGCGTCGTAGGCGGGACCGGTGGCGTCGATCGCCGTCGGCTCGCCGAAGTCGACGGGCGTGACCGTGAGCTCGGCGCCCCACGGGACGTGGGTCTCGAGGTGGCGGGTGAGCGCGGCGCGCGCGTTGGCGACGCTGTCGCCTGGCGCGATCCGGAGGCTGAGCCGGGCTTTCGCAGCCGGGACGAGGGTGTTGCTGGAGCCGGCGACCTTGGGTGCGTCGAGGCCGATCACCGACAACGACGGCTTGGTCCACAGACGCTCGACGCTGGACCCGCTGCCGATCCAGTCGATGCTCGCCAGGGCGCCGGACTCGGCCCGTAGCCGCTCCTCGGGGTAGTCGACGTCGGCCGCGGGTCCGGAGACCAGGCCGTCGACGGCGACGTTGCCGGCGTCGTCGTACAGGCTGGAGATGACGCGGCTCAGGGTCATCAGGGCGTCGGGCACGAGGCCGCCCCACATGCCGGAGTGGACGGCGTGGGTGAGGGTGCGGACCTCGACGTCGAGGCGCACGAGCCCACGCAGGCTGGTGGTGAGGGCGGGCACGCCGATGTCCCAGTTGCCGCTGTCGGCGATCACGATCACGTCGGCCCGCAGCTCGTCGAGGTGCTGCCTCAGGAGCGCGGGCAGGCTGTCGGAGCCGACCTCCTCCTCGCCCTCGACGAACATCACGACGTTGATCGGGAGGTCGTCGCCGTGGACCCGGAGGGCGCCGAGGTGGGCGGCGATCCCGGCCTTGTCGTCGGCGGCGCCGCGGGCATAGAGGCGGCCGTCGCGCTCGGTCGGCTCGAACGGCGGGGAGTCCCAGTCGGCGTGGTCGTTCTCGGGCTGTACGTCGTGGTGGGCGTAGAGCAGGATCGTCGGAGCGCCCTCGCGGGTCGACCGCTTGTGGGCGATGACGGCCGGGCGGCCGCCGTCCGCGCTGGTGATCTGGCACTCGAAGCCCTCCGCGGCGAACAGGTCGCGCACCGCCTCGGCGCTCCGCTGCACCTCCCCGGCACGCGCGGGGTCGGCGCTGACCGACTCGATCCGGACCAGCGCCTCGAGATCACGTCGTACGCCGGGAAGGACGTCGCGCACCCGCGCGCGGAGGTCGTCATCACTCATGCCCGCCACCCTAGGACCCCCAGATCCGACCTCACGCAAGAATTGTCTGACAATCATTTGGCTTCCGGGGTGGTGGTGCGAGACGATGGGAGCACTTCCTCCACGCGATCCCGACGGCCGAAGGCACTCCCATGAACGACACCACGCCCGCTACCGCCCACCACATCGAGCTGACCGAGACGTACGCCGCGCACAACTACCACCCGCTCCATGTGGTCCTGGCGACCGGCGAGGGCGCCTGGGTCACCGACGTCGACGGCAGGCGCTATCTGGACTGCCTGGCGGGCTACTCGGCGCTCAACTTCGGCCACGGTCACCCGCGTCTCGTCGAGGTCGCCCGTGAGCAGATCGGCCGCCTGACGCTGACCAGCCGCGCGTTCTACAACGACCAGCTCGGGCCGTTCTCGGAGGCGCTCGCGGACCTCACCGGCAAGGAGATGATCCTGCCGATGAACTCCGGCGCCGAGGCCGTGGAGACCGCGATCAAGGTGAGCCGTAAGTGGGGGTACCAGGTCAAGGGCGTCGCGGAGAACCAGGCCACGATCGTGGCGATGGAGGGCAACTTCCACGGCCGGACGACCACCATCGTGTCCTTCTCGACCGACTCCGACGCGACCCACGGGTACGCGCCGTACACGCCGGGCTTCCGGCTCGTGCCGTACGGCGACATCGAGGCGCTGCGCGCAGCGGTCGACGAGACCACCGTGGCCGTCCTGCTCGAGCCGGTGCAGGGCGAGGCCGGCGTGATCATCCCCCCCGAGGGCTACCTCCAGCACGTCCGCGCGCTGTGCCGTGAGCAGCAGGTCCTGATGGTCGCCGACGAGATCCAGTCGGGCCTGGCCCGGACCGGCCGCACCTTCGCGTGTGACCACGAGGACGTCGTTCCTGACATGTACATCCTCGGCAAGGCGCTCGGCGGCGGCCTCTACCCGGTCTCGGCCGTGACCGCGGACCGCGACGTGCTCGGCGTGATCACGCCCGGAACGCACGGCTCGACCTTCGGCGGCAACCCGCTCGCCGCCGCCATCGGCCGCGAGGTCGTGGCGATGCTCGAGACCGGCGAGTTCCAGGAGCGCGCCGCCAAGCTCGGCGAACAGCTGTACGTCGGTCTCTCCGACCTGGTCGGCTTCGGCATCGACGCCGTCCGCGCTCGCGGGCTCTGGGCCGGGATCGACATCGCGCCCGACAAGATGACCGGCCGCGACTTCACCGAGGCCCTGCTGGCGAAGGGGATCCTGGCCAAGGAGGCACACGGCCAGACCGTCCGCCTCGCGCCGCCGATCGTGGCCAGCGAGGCCGACATCGATCTCCTCGTCGACTCGTTCCGCGAGGTCATCACCTCCTGATCCTGGGTCGCTACTCAGCTTCATCATGTGAAGTAGTCGAACCTGCACTTCCCACGGTGAATTCGTCGTGGGAAGCACCGCTTCACCATGTGAACATGGTGAAGCAGCGCACTCCCCGGAGACTCAGCGCAGGACGACGTTGCGCAGGGGGCTGTCGTCGCGGAGGCGTTCGAGCTGGTCGCGGACCAGGGCCGCGATCCGCGGCAGCATGGCCGTCGTACCGCCGGCGATGTGGGGCGTGACGAGGACGCCGGGAGCCGTCCACAAGGGATGCCCCTCCGGCAGCGGCTCGGGATCGGTGACGTCGAGGGCGAAGCGGAGGCGGCCGGCCTCGGCCAGGACGGCATCGGTGTCGAGCAAAGGCCCCCGGCCCACGTTGACCACGAGCGTGTCGTCGGAGAGCCGGGCCAGGAACGCCGCGTCGACCAGGTGCCGCGTGTCGTCGCTCAGCGGGAGTACGACGACCACGACGTGTTGGGCGGCCCAGTCGACGTCGTCCGACGTGACCACCCGCCCCAGGAGGTCGTCGCGTGCCGTCGACGCCACTCCGGTGACGACGGCCCGGCACGCCACCATCCGCTCGGCGACCGCACGCCCGATCGAGCCGTAGCCCAGGATCGCGACGCGGCTGTCGGCGAGGCTGCGCCGTCGGGTGTCCTGCCGCCAGGTGCCCGCTTCACGGACGGCGAGGTCGATCCCCCGCAGAGACGCGATCGTCAGTCCCAGCGCCAGCTCCGCCGTCGCGTCGTCGTGCACGCCTCGGGCGCTGGCGAGCAGGACGCCGTCGGGTATCAGCTCGGGCACCCCGTCGTACCCCGCCGTCTGCAGCTGTACGACGCGCAGCGCGGGGAGGGCATCGAGCATCGCCAGGGCTGCTCTGCCGCGGGCGTAGTCGGGCACGACCAGGTCGGCGTCGTCCCGCGGCGGCGGCCCGTCGCCACGCCAGACGACCAGCTCGACCCCGTCCACGGGTCCGACGGCGTCGGCCAAGCTCTGCGTCGGCAGGAGAGCGACGATCACGAGCCCTCCAGGGGCAGCAGAGGCGACAGGTCCGCCCGCTCGCCACTGGCGCGCACCCGCCCGGCGGCCTCGGCGGCGGCCCACCCGAGCTCGCCGGTCGCCAACGCGATCCAGGTGTCGGCGTCCAGCTCCACGACGGCCGGCGGCGTACCCCTCGTATGGCGCACGCCCGCGACCGCCTGCACCGCGGCGTACGGCGGGACCCGGACCTCGACTGACGCACCCGGGGCGCGCTCGGACAGCACCGCCAGGAAGTGCTTCACCAGCAGTCGGGTCTGCTCGCGACTGCGCGGGTCTGCCGCGAGGGCGTCACGCACGTCGGCGGGCGACGAGGGACGGAGTCGAGCGGGCACGACTCCATCGAATCACGCGTCCTTCCCCTCCTCGGGGTAGGGCTGGACCATCGAGTAGAAGACATAGGTACGCCGGTCCGGTGAGCGCCCGCGCGTCTTGTCGGCCCACGACTTCAGCACCTCGTCGACCTCGCCCATGAACTCCGCGGCCTCGTCCTTGGTCAGCTTCATGGTCTGGTCGACGATCGCGCTGAAGCTGTCCTTGCGCTGCTTGAACGAGAACACCTCGTCGACGAGCCGGTGCGCCCACGCCGCCTTGTTCTTCTGGAACACCGTCAGCGCGGCCTTCCCGCCCGGCTCGGCCGCGATGTCCTTCACGTCGAGCTGGAAGCCGCGCTCCTGGATCGTCCGCCAGACGCGGTCACGCTTGTCGCGGGCGGCCTCGGGAGCCGGCTCGATCAGGCAGTACTTCGCCAGCTGGCGAAGGTGGAAGCTCGCCTGGTTGGCCGGGATGCCGAGCGCCTCGCCGATGTCGGCGGCCCGCATCGGACCTGATGCTCCGAGCTCGGACCGGCGTCCTCACCGTCGCGGTCGCCTGGATGTGCGTGGTCCCGCTCCTGCCGCTGGTGTGGTGGTCGACGCCGCTCGCGGCCTGCACCTCCGTCTTCCTCCTGCTGCTGCTCAACCCGGCCGGCAACGCGGGCATCGGTTCCTACCGCGCCGCGATGACGCCCGACGACCTCCAGGGCCGGGTCGGGTCCGCGATGACGTTCGTCTCGATGGGAGTGATGCCCTTCGCTCCCCTGCTCGGCGGCTGGATGCTCAACGACCTCGGCGGTAGCCGGGCGATCGCGATCTTGCTGTTCGCGACGGCGCTCGGCGCGCTCGTACCGACCCTGAGCCGCACCATCCGCTCGGTCCCGCGCCCGGCGCAGTGGCACGCCGAGCTCGACTCCGCCAGCCCCTCCGTCCCAGCCCGGGGCTGTGCACTGACGGGGTAGTCCGTGACGAAACGCAGGTGATTTCGCCCTTTCCACCTGCCGATCGTCACGGACTACCCGAGGTTTCCACAGCCTCCGGGTGGGTCTTCCCAGGGGTACGGCGCTCAGTCCCAGCGGCCGGAGCGGCCCTGCTTGGTCTGGGAGCGACGCTTCTTGTCGTCGAGACGGCGCTGCTTGGCTCGGCGCGAGGGCTTGGTGTGGCGGCGCGTGCGCGGGGGCGGGGCGGCCGCCTCGGTGAGGAGCGCGGCCATCCGGTCCCGGGCGGCACGACGGTTGGCGAGCTGGGTGCGGTGCTCCGACGCGGCGACGGTGACGACGCCGTCGACGAGCCGGCCCTCGAGCCGGGCCAGCATCCGGGCGCGCGTCGTCTCGGGCAGCGCCGGCGACCTCGCCACGTCGTACGACAGCTCGACCCGCGAGTCGGCCGTGTTGACGCCCTGGCCGCCGGGACCCGACGAGCGGGAGAAGCGTTCGGCCAGCTCGCGCTCGGGTACGACGACCGCGCGGCCGATGCGCAGGCCGTCAGAGTCCATCGAGGATCATCAGGGTCTGCCGCCATGCGTCGGACGACGGGTCGATCACCACGAAGTGGTCTCCGCCCTCGATCGTGGTCAGCTCTGCCGTTGCGCCCGCGGCCCGGGCCGCGGCGACATACTGCTGCGACTGGCTCAGCGGGACGTTGTCGTCGAGGGTGCCGTGGACGCAGTGCACCGGCACGTCGAGCGGCGCCTGCCGGATCGGGTCGAGCGGCGCGTCGTCGGGGCCGGGCCGGTGACCCAGGAGGTTGACGACCGCGCCGGCGCCGAGGTCCGCGTCGTACGCCGCTCGGAGGTCGAGGACCCCTGCCTGCGACACCACCCCGGTCAGCTCGACCTTCGCCGGCCACTGCGGGAACCAGCCGCGGGAGGCGGCCCAGGTGGCGAGGTGCCCACCCGCGGAGTGGCCGACGGCGAGCACGCGGTCGAGCGGCAGGTCCTCGTGGCTCAGGGAGTCGATGGCAGCGGCCACGTCGTCGAAGGTCGCCGGGTCGCCACCGCCGTTGCCGACGCGCCGGTACTCGATGTTCCAGGCCGCCCAGCCGTGCTCGGCCAGGCTCGCGGCGAGCGGCCGGCCGAGCGACAGGTCGTACGTCGCCTTCCAGAAGCCGCCGTGGACGACCACCACGACGCCCTTCGGCGTGTCCTCGGGCAGTGTGAGCTCACCGAACTGGGCCGGGTCGTCGCCGTAGGCGATCGTGCGCGCTCCGGGCGACGCGGTGCTGCTCACCCGCCGAGTCTCGCAGCCCGCCACGAGCGGGGCGAGCGCAAGAGAGCCGAGGACTCCGAGCAGGGTGCGTCGATCCATGGAGGTGGTTCGGAGCCGTGGGGGTGGCCGGACCGCGCCATTGCGCCGTTGTGACATCGATCGGGGTTCGCGATCTGTCAGGTCGGCGCGATGGCGCCGAAACGGCAGCCCGCGGTCAGCCGCCGAAAGCGGCGGGGAGCGTGTCTCGCCAGGCAGCACCGAGCTCGTCGAGCGGGATCTCGAAGCGGTCGGTGACGACGAGGGCGGAGCCGCCGGTGCGGCCGATCTCGCCGGCGGGTACGCCGAGGCTCGCCGCCATCGTCAGGAACGCGTCGAGCCGGTCGGGGCGGACGGTGACGATCGCGCGCGCCGCCGACTCGGAGAACAACCCGACGAAGGGGTCGCCGAGCAGCGACACCGTCGCGCCGACGCCGTGACGCACACACGACTCGACGAGAGCCTGGGCCAGACCGCCGTCGGACATGTCGTGGGCGCTGGTGAGATAGCCACCACGGGCGGCCTCGACGAGCAGGCGACCGAGGTTCGCCTCGTCGCGCAGGTCGACCTGCGGCGGCAGACCGCCGAGGTGCCCGTGCACGACCTGGGACCACTCCGAGCCCGAGAGCTCCTCGCGGGTGCGGCCGAGGTGGACGATGACATCGCCCTCCCCCGGGAAGCCGGTCGGGGTACGGCGTCGTACGTCGTCGACGACACCGAGCACCGCCACCACCGGGGTCGGCAGGATCGCGGTGGAGCCGGTCTGGTTGTAGAGGGAGACGTTGCCGCCCGTGACCGGGATGCCCAGCGCGACGCAGGCGTCCTTGAGACCGCGGCAGGCCTCGGCGAACTGCCACATCACATCGGGGTCCTCGGGCGAGCCGAAGTTCAGGCAGTCCGAGATCGCCACCGGGGTGCCACCGGAGCACGAGACGTTGCGGTAGGCCTCGGCCAGCGCCAGCTGCGCGCCGGCGTACGGGTCGAGCTTGCAGAACCGGCCGTTGCCGTCCGTGGCGACCGCGACCCCGAGGTGGGTGTCGGCGTCGACGCGCACCATGCCGGCGTCCGACGGCTGTGCGAGGACGGTGTTGCCCTGGACATAGCGGTCGTACTGGTCGGTGATCCACGACTTGTCGCAGAGGTTGGGCGAGGCCGCCATCCGGAGCACCGTCTCGCGCAGCTCGTCGCCGGACGCCGGCCGCGGCAGCGCCTCGGCCCCGTCGGCCTGCAGGTCGTCCTGCCAGATGGGCCGGGCGAAGGGACGCTCGTACGTCGGGCCGTCGTGCGCGACCGACCGCGGGGGGACGTCGACCACGGTCTCGCCGTGCCAGTAGATCTGCAGCCGCTGGCCGTCGGTGACCTCGCCGATCACCACGGCCTCGACGTCCCACCTCGCGCAGATCTCCAGGAACCGCTCGACGTCACCGGGCTCGGCGACCGCCATCATCCGCTCCTGCGACTCGCTCATCAAGATCTCCTCCGGGGCGAGCGAGGAGTCGCGGAGCGGCACTCGGTCGAGCGAGATCCGCATCCCGCCGTCGCCGGCGCTGGCCAGCTCGGAGGTCGCGCAGGACAGGCCGGCGCCACCGAGGTCCTGGATGCCGGCGACGACTCCCGCGGCGAAGAGCTCGAGCGTGCACTCGATGAGCAGCTTCTCCATGAACGGGTCGCCGACCTGGACGCTCGGCCGCTTCGTCGGGCCGGAGTCGGTGAACGTCTCCGATGCGAGCACGCTGACGCCGCCGATCCCGTCGCCGCCGGTGCGGGCGCCGTAGAGGATCACCTTGTTGCCGGCGCCGGACGCCTTGGCGAGATGGAGGTCCTCGTGGCGCAGCACGCCGACACAGAGCGCGTTGACGAGCGGGTTCCCGGCGTACGACGCGTCGAAGACCGCCTCTCCGCCGATGTTGGGAAGCCCGAGGCAGTTGCCGTAGCCACCGACGCCGGCGACGATCCCCGGAAGCACGCGGTGGGTGTCGTCGGCGTCGAGCGTGCCGAAACGCAGCGGGTCCATCACCGCGACGGGCCGCGCGCCCATGGCGAGGATGTCGCGGACGATGCCGCCGACCCCGGTCGCGGCGCCCTGGTAGGGCTCGACGTACGACGGGTGGTTGTGGGACTCGATCTTGAACGTGACGGCGTAGCCCTGGCCGATGTCGAGGACACCGGCGTTCTCACCGATCCCGGCGAGCATCTTGCCGACCGGCGTCTCCTGCACGATCTCGCCGAACTGCTTGAGGTGCACCTTGGACGACTTGTAGGAGCAGTGCTCGCTCCACATCACCGAGTACATCGCCAGCTCCGACGAGGTCGGACGACGCCTGAGGATCTCGCGGATGCGGAGGTACTCGTCCTCCTTCAGACCGAGCTCGGCCCAGGGCTGCTGGCGGTCGGGGTCGGACGCGGCGGTCGCGACGGTGTCGAGACGCACACTCGTCGGCCCTCCTGTGGGGGCAACACGGGACTCTGACACGGCAGCAATCTACCGGTCGAGCAGCAGCCTCCTGACCTCCGCGACACGCGTGAGAATCGCGGCGCGGTCCGGGCCCGGGCAGATCAGGTTGAGGTCGCGTGCTCCGGCGTCGACGTACGGCGCCAGGAAGTCCGCCACCTCCTCCGCGGACCCGCTCGGCGACCAGCGCTCGAAGGCCTCGAAGGGCAGCCCGTACATGGCGCTCATCCCGGCCGCGAGGTGCTTTCTTCCGTCGGCCCGATCCGCTCCGAGACCGCACCAGACGTTGAGCCCGTGCCGCCAGGCGACGTCGGGACGCCCCGCCTCGTCGGCGAGATCGGCGATCCGCGAGACGACCTCGGCGTACCTCCGTGCCGACACCCAGATCCCGAGCCAGCCGTCCCCGAGCCGGGCGGCCCGGACCAGGGCGGCGTCCGACCGGCCGCCGACGACGAGCGGCACCGGTGCGGACGGCGCCGGCAGGACCAGCGCCTGGTCGAGGTCGAAGAACCGACCCTGGTGCGTGACCGGACCACCGGCCAGGAGGGCGCGGAGCACCGACAGGCACTCGTCCATCCGCCGCCCTCGCGTGCGCGGGTCGACACCGCACACCTCGACCTCGTGCCGGTCCTCGCCGCCTACGCCGACGCCCAGCACGAGACGGTCCGGAGCGCCCTCCGCCAGCGTCGACAGCTGACGAGCGACCAGGACCGGGTGGCGGAGCGCGAGCAGGTAGAGCCCGACGTACACAGGGAGGTCGCCCGTCGCGAGCAGTGACGCCGCGTCGATGAGACCATCCCTCCCGGCTCCGACCCGGAAGCTGACGTGGTCGGCCGTCACCACGTGGTCCAGTCCCGCGGAGGCGAGGGCGGCGAGGTCGCGCGCGCGGCACCCCGCCGGCTCGTCGGGCTGCCGCATCAGACCGACCCTGAGCGGAGGAGCGGCCGCCCGTCCGTCCGTGCGATCGGTCATGCCGTCGCCACCCCGGCGATCTGCGGGTTGAACGGCAGGAACGGCGACCGCAACCGGTAGGCCTCGACGTCGACCCTCGCGAAGCCGGCCGAGCGCAGCGCTCCGCCCAGGTCGCGCTCGCACGAGCAGCCCTCGAAGCACCACGCCCACGGCGCTCGGACCGAGCGCTGCAGCCGGCGCAGCGCCGTACCGTCCGGGGCGGCCACGTGCTCGACGAACACGAACCGGCCACCGGGCCGGAGCACACGTCGTACCTCGGCGAGGACCTGGTCGACGTCGTTCACGGTGCAGAGCACCAGGCTGCTCACGACCACCTCGGCGCTCGCGTCGGGCAGGTCCGTCCGCTCGGCCGGTACCTGCCGCACGTCCAGCAGTATGCCGCGCTGCCGGGCCGCACGGCGGAGCCGGCGGTGCATGGCGGGGTTGGGCTCGACAGCGATCAGTCTCGAGCCCGGCGCCAGGTAGCGCAGGTTCGCTCCCACGCCCGAGCCCAGCTCGACGACGGTGTCGGGCAGGTCGGCGAGGAGGCGCCGCTTGTGCGGGCCCAGGAGGTGGTCGAACAGGCCACCCGCCAGCCAGAAGAACAACGCGTTGAAAGGCCCGCGGACGGGATGGGTGCGGAAGTCGGTGTCGGTCATCGCAGGAGCGTGCCGCGCCGACCTTTCAGGTCGCTGTCGCCGGGGCACTGCCGTCACGGCCCCGGCGGGAGCGGGGCTCGACACCAGGACACGACCTCCTCCGCGATCCGTCCGGCGTGGCGCGCGGGAGGGAGGTGGTAGGCCCCGGCCAGGATCCGGAGCCGGGCACCCGGGATCCCCTCGGCCACCTGTCGGCCACCGACGAGGGGGACCGCGGGGTCGTCGGCGTAGTGGAGGACGAGCGTCGGCTGCCGCACCTGCGCCAGCTGGTCGGTCACGTCGGCGTCGTACATCTGCTGCAGGAAACCGGCTGCCACCTCGGCGTCCGCCACCTGCCGCTGGAACTGGGCGAAGAGCTTCTCGTCGTAACGGTCTGGCATGACCAGGTTCGCGAGCACCCGTGAGCCGACGCCCCAGCTGGAGCGGACCAGGCTGAGCATGGCCTCGCGCACGCCTTCGTTGCTGAAGAGACCCGGCCCGTCGGCGTAGCTGCCGAGCAGGACGAGCCGCGTGATCCGCGGGTCGCGGGCGGCTGCCGCGATCGCGATCGGGCTCGCCGCGCTCGAGGCGAAGACGACGACCTGCTCGCCCCGGATCTCGTCGAGGAGCGCGACCAGCTCGGCGACGCTGGACTCGAGGTCGAAGGTCTCGACCGCCCCGGGCGACAGGCCGGTTCCGAAGCGGTCGTAGGTGACGACCCGCAGATCCTCGGCGAGGAGGGCCAGGACGCGACCACGCGGGTCGAGCCCTGTGGTGACGGCATCGAGGCGAGACACCCACCCCGGCACGAACACGAGAGTCGGCCCGGATCCCGCCTCGCCGAAGGTCACCAGCTCTCCCGGGGACCGGGCGAACTGCCGACACACCAACGCCAGCGGCTCACCGGCAGTGGTGGCGTCCCCCTGCGGCCCCAGGTCGCCGGCGAGCACGCGCTGCTGCAGCACCTCGATCCGCGCGGAGGGGTCGAGGCCCGACTCGCGAAGACGAGCCCGGAGGTCCGCGAGCCGGCCGAGGGCCTCGGCCGCACGCCCGGTGCGAGCGAGAGCCGTGACCAGCTCGACGACCGCCACCTCGCGCAACGGGTCCGTCAGGACGAGCGCGTCGAGGTCCGCCACCGCGTCGTCGTACCGCCCGAGCTCGACCAGGACGTGTCCGCGTCGCTCCCGCGCCGACAGCCGCAGCTCGGTGAGCCGGGCCGCTGCCTCACGGACGCCGGGCAGGTCGTCGTACGGCGAGAAGGCGGGGCCGCGCCACAGCTGCTCGGCCCGGGCCAGCAGCTCCTCGGCCCGCCCGGGGGTCCCCTGGGCGGACTGCCGGACCAGCTGCTCGAACGCGACCGCGTCGAGCTCCTCATCGGGTACGGCGAGCCGGTAGCCGGCGGGTCGGGTCTCGACGAGGTCGTGACCCAACCGGGCGCGCAGCCGGGAGACCAGGATCTGGACGGCGTTGGCCGGGTCCTTCGGTCCGGCGCCGGGCCACAGCGCGTCAGCCAGGCGGTCGACCGGAAGGGTGGCTCCGGCGTCTGCTGCGAGGAGCGCGAGCAACGCCGCACCACGACCCCCCGGTGACAGCCACGTGCCGTCGACGAGGACCTCGAGCGGGCCGAGCACCCGAAGGCGACACACCGCGGCGACCGAGCTGGACACACCTCATCCTCGCCAAGGCGCCGGTCGGGGACAACTCACCGCCCTCCTCCTGCGACCCGATGCGGAGTCGGGCGTGGGGCGTCGGGATACCCGGCTCACCGGGGATCCCGTCACTTCTCAGCCGTTGCAACCCTCGAGAAGTGACGGTAGTGCCTTGGGCGTGTGGCGGATGTGGAGGGTGTGGCGGAGGGTCAGACGAGCATGCCGTCGGCGATGACCTCGAGCAGCGGGCGTACGGCGACCTGGTCGAGGTTCGCGTTGTCGGCCACCGTCGCGACACCACCGACGAGGCGGGCCATCTGCACGGCCTCGACGTGCTCGCGCAGGGCGTGCTCGGCCCGCAGCCGCTCCACGATCCGGTTGGTCGCGGCCGTGAGGGTCTGGCACTTGGTGACGATCGGCGACTTCTCGTCGCCCATCGCCTGGGTGATCTTGGCCGGGCCCCCCTTGTGGAGGCTGATCAGGGCGACGTAGGACTCGAACCACGCCAGCAGCAGGTCGCGCGGCGGACCCTCGTAGGTCAGCACCTTGTCGGCCGAGTCGTTCACCCGGTCGACCCAGCTCTGCATGATCGCGTCGAGGAGGACCTCGCGGCTCGGGAAGTGTCGGTAGAGGGTGCCGGCTCCGACACCGGCGCGCTTGGCGACCTCGTCGAGCGAGGCGTCGTACCCCTGCTCGCGGAAGACCTCACGGGCGACCTCGATCAACCGCTCCCGGTTGCGCTGCGCGTCGGCGCGCATGACCCACCTCGCTTGCCAAACGGAGACTGTCTCCGTATCGTGTTCTCCAAGCGGAGAACTTCTCCGCTACAGCGTACCTCGGCCCGGCTGTCCGGGCCAGAACAGGATCCCTCTCGTGTCTGCCTCCGAGAACACCACACGCTCCACCCGCTCCCCGCACGTCCTTCCCACTGAGCTCCCCGCCAACGCCGCCCGCGCCGACACCGGGATCGCGATCGTGCTGGTGGCCCAACTCATGCTCGTGCTGGACGCCACCGTCGTGAACGTCGCACTGCCCCGGATCGACACCGACCTCGGCTTCGGGCCGGCCTCGCTCTCGTGGGTGCTCAACGCCTACACGCTCGCCTTCGGCGGGCTCCTGCTGCTCGGCGGCCGGCTCGGCGACGTCCGCGGCCGGCTCCGGATGTTCGAGATCGGGCTGGGCATGTTCACGCTCTTCTCGCTGCTCGGCGGTCTGGCGCAGACGCCGACACAGCTGGTGCTGGCCCGTGCCCTGCAAGGCGCCGGAGCAGCCATGGCCGCACCCAGCGTGCTCGCCCTCCTCACCACCAGCGCTCCCGACGAGGCCGCCCGCAACCGGGCGCTCGCCCTCTTCGGTGCGGTCTCCTCGGCCGGCGCGTCGATCGGCCTGCTGCTCGGTGGCGTCGTCACCGACCTGGGCTCGTGGCGCTGGACGCTGTTCATCAACGTGCCGATCGGCATCGCCGTCCTGGTCCTGGCCCGTCGCTTCGTCACCGAGACCCCCCGCCGGCCGGGTCGCTTCGATGTCGTCGGCGCCCTCACCGCCACCCTCGGTGCGGTCGCGATCGTCTGGTCGCTGATCGGGACGCCGGAGCACGGGTGGCTGTCGGTGCGCACCATCGCCGGCTTCGTGGTCGGCGTGCTGCTGCTGTTCGTGCTCGGCCGTACCGAGGTGCGTCACCCGCACCCGCTCGTGCAGCCGCACCTGGTCCGCAACCGTCGCCGGGTCGGCGCCCTCCTCGCGATGGCGCTCGTGATCGGGGCAAACTTCTCGATGTTCTTCCTCGTCGTCCAGTACGACGAGCGGGTGCTCGGGTTCGGCCCGTTCGCGACCGGCGCGGCGTTCCTGCCCTTCAGCCTCGGAGTCTTCGCGATGTCCCGGATCACCCCGCGGCTGATCTCGGTGCTCGGGGCCCGGACCATGGTGATGATCGGGTCCTCGGCCATGGTCGTCGGCTACCTCTGGCTGAGCCAGCTCAGCACGTCGTCGACGTACCTCGGCTCGGTCTTCGGGCCGGTCCTGATCGCGGGCCTCGCGACCGGCTTGATCTTCATGCCGATCACGGCCACCGTCCTCGGCGGCGTGGAGCCCGAGCACGCCGGCTCGGCGTCGGGCCTGCTGCAGACCACCCAGCAGCTGGGCGGCGCCGTGGGCGTGGCGGCGATCGTCTCGGTGTACGCCACCGGTGCGGTCCCCGGCCAGTTCGTGCCGGGCGTCCAGCCGGCGTTCGTCACCTCGGCCGCGTTCTCGCTGGCCGCCTTCCTGGTGGCGGCGGTCACGCTCCGCGAGCGTCGTACGCCGGAGTCGGTCACCGTCGAGCTCGAGCCGGAGCTCGCCGAGGCCGCCTGACCCCTCCTCTCCACGCGGGTCGTCCGCCTGAGCGGGTGCTGTAGTAGCCCCTCAGGCGGACGACCCGCATTTCTTTGCCAACTACATCGGTGTAGTTCCGACGAACCACTGTGACGCGTGTGACTGCTGTGTTTAAGGTGTCGGGTCCCCGTGGATCTCAGCCATGGCCGAGCCCCCCACCACGGGGACACAGACCACCCACCGGGAGACCCGATGTTGCTTCGCCCGCTGCTCGCGGCAGCCGCCCTGACGCTGCTCGGCGGGGCGTGCGTGGCCACCTCGGCCCCCGCCGACTCGGTGACCGCGAACGTCGCCACTCCCGGGGCCTTCCACGGCTACGGGTTCGACCAGTGCCTGGCCCCGACGCAGCGGGCGATGGACGTGTGGCTGCGCCAGTCGCCGTACCTCGCGGTCGGGATCTACATCTCCGGCGCCTCCCGGGCATGCCGGGTCCAGCCCAACCTCACGCCGACCTGGGTCACCACCCAGCTGCGCAACGGCTGGAAGCTGCTCCCGATCACCCTCGGCCCCCAGGCCTCCTGCAACCCCCGTTTCCCCCGCTACGGGCACGACGCCCGGATCAGCGCCGACCCGGGCACGAACGGCCGCTACGCCAAGGCCCGTCGGCAGGGCGCCTCCGAAGCCGACAAGGCCGTGGCCGCTGCGAAGGCGCTGGGCCTCTCACCGGGCAGCACCCTGTGGTACGACCTCGAGGGCTTCGACGCCACCAACCACGGGTGCCGCTACTCCGCGATGGCGTTCCTCAGCGCGTGGACACGGCAGCTCCACGGGCTCGACTACGTCTCCGGCGTCTACTCCAGCGCCGGCTCCGGCATCTGGATGCTCGACCAGGCGCGCGTGAAGACCCCCACGGCGTACCACCTCCCGGACCAGATCTGGATCGCCCGCTGGGACGGGCAGGCCAACACGTCCACGACGTACATCAGCGACGCCGGGTGGCAGCCCGGCGGTCGGATGAAGCAGTACGTCGGCGGGCACAACGAGCGGTACGGCGGGGTCACGATCAACATCGACCGCGACTACCTCTCCCTCGGCGCGCCCAAGGCGCCCGTCGAGAGCCACTGCGGCGGGGTGCCCGTGGACTTCGCCGACTACCCGCGCGTCACCGACGCCTCGGACCCGGTCCTGGTCAGGGCCCTGCAGTGCCTGCTGGCCGAGCAGAAGGCGTACGCCGGACGGGTGAGCGGCAAGCTCGGCACCCGCACGCTCGCCTCGATGAACGCCTGGCAGAAGGCGCACGACCTCCGGGTGCTGCCCTACTGGAGCCGCCGCGCGTGGATGACGCTGCTCGCGACGGGGCAGCAGCCCGTACTGAAGGTGGGGTCGACCGGACGGTCCGTCCGCGACCTGCAGCGGGCCCTCAACGCCGCGACCACCGGGACGAACCTCCCGGTCACCGGCATCTTCGCCACCCGCACCGACGCGGCCCTGAGTGCGTGGCAGAGCGCCGTCTCGCTCCGAGTGTCGGGGGTGGCGAACCCCGGGACCTGGGCGGCGCTGGCGAGCGGGCAGCGGCCCTAGCGACCGAGCGCCTCAGCGGGCGGTCAGCGCCGCCAGCCCGGCGAAGAAGCCGAGGCCGTCGGTCCCGGCCCCGGTCAGGTCCTCCACCGCGTGCTCGGGATGGGGCATCAGACCGACCACGTTGCCGTGCTCGTTGGTGATGCCCGCGATGTCGTGCAGTGAGCCGTTGGGGTTGTCGCCGAGGTAGCGCGCGACCACCCGGCCCTCCCCCTCGAGCCGGTCGAGCGTCGGCTCGTCGGCGACGAAGCCGCCCTCGCCGTTCTTGAGCACGATCGTCACCTCAGCGTTCTCGGCGTACGACGAGGTCCACGGCGTGCGGTTGTTCTCGATCCGCAGCCGCTGGTCGCGGCAGACGAACTTCCGGTGGTCGTTGCGGATCAGCGCTCCGGGGAGCAGATGGGACTCGCACAGGATCTGGAAGCCGTTGCAGATGCCGAGCACCGGCATCCCGCGGCCGGCCCAGGCGACGACCTCGGTCATCACCGGGGCGAAGCGCGAGATCGCACCGCAGCGCAGGTAGTCGCCGTAGGAGAAGCCACCGGGGAGCACGACCGCGTCGACACCCTGCAGGTCCGCGTCGCCGTGCCAGAGCGCGACCGCCTCACCGCCGGCCAGCCGCACCGCGCGGGCCGCGTCGGCGTCGTCGAGCGACCCCGGGAAGGTGACGACGCCGATCCTCATGCCTCGTCCCGGTCCTGGACGACCGGCACCTCGTGAGTGTTCTCGGGGACGGTCTCCTCCGGCGGCTGCTCGTCGGATGCCATCTCTTCGGGCAGGGGCCTGTCGGGCTCGACCCACGGGTGGGTCTCCTCGCCGGGCGGGAGGGCCTCGGCGGTGACCACGAAGTCCTCGATCACCGGGTTGGCGAGCAGCGTCTCGGCCATCCGGCGTACCTCCGCCAGCCGCTCGTCGTCGGGGTCGCCCTCGACCTCGACCTCGAAGCGCTTGCCCTGACGCACGTCGACCACGCCTCCGAAGCCGAGCCGCGGGAGCGCCCCCAGCACGGCCTTGCCCTGGGGATCGAGGATCTCGCGCTTGGGCATCACGTCGACGACGTATCGGGCCACAGGTCGCGCCTTTCGCAACGGCGGTTCGCGCGCGGACGCGCGGGGACGGCGCCAGTCTAGGGACGGTGGCGTCCCGGATCGTGCACCGCCACCAGCCGGTCGTGCGGGGTCTCCGGGCACACTGGTGCCATGGCAACCAACAATCCCCTCGGCGGGCAGGGCGCGGGGCTCCAGGGCGCCCGCCTGCTGCAGCTCGAGTACCCCCAGTCCCTAGGGGTCTACGAGGAGTACGCCGCCGCCCAGAAGGCGGTGGACTTCCTCTCCGACCACGAGTTCCCGGTCCAGAACTGCATGATCGTCGGCACCGACCTCAAGCAGGTCGAGCGGATCACCGGCCGGATCACGACCTCCAAGGTGGCCCTGGGCGGCCTCCTGACCGGCGTCTGGCTCGGGGTCTTCGTCGGGGTCGTCTTCGCGCTGTTCGACAGCGGGAGCACGCTCGCGACCGTGCTCTCCACGGCCCTGTTCGGCGCGCTCTTCGGCCTGGTCTGGGCCCTGGTCGGGTATGCCGCCACCCGCGGGCAGCGCGACTTCTCCTCGGTGAGGGTGGTCGTGGCGACCCGCTACGAGGTGCTCGTCGAGCACAAGTTCCTGGCCCAGGCCCAGGAGCTGCTGGCCCAGCTGCCCGGCGCGCGGCCCAACCCGTTCGGCTGACCCCTCCGCGACCCGGGCAGTGCGAGCAGAGGTCGCGCAGAACCAGCACAATGGCCTCCGATGAGCGCCCCACCCGAGATCCAGACCCTCGCCGCGTCGTACCTCGACACCGGCGGGGGTCTCAGTGCTGACCGACGCGAGACGTTCGCGCTCCGGCTCGACCGCTTCTGGTCCGACCTCCACGAGGCGGTCGTCGAGATCCACCCCGATCCCGTGGTCTCGAGCGCTCTGCTCGAGCGACTGGTCATCCTGGCCGCCACGGCGTACGCCGTACGGCCCGACGACCTGCACCGGCTCGACCTCCAGCGGCTGCTCCAGCCCGACTGGCTCCAGCAGCCGCGGATGTTCGGCTACGCCTGCTACACCGAGCGCTTCGCCGGCGACCTGGCCGGGATCGCGGAGCATCTCGACCACCTCGAGGACCTCGGTGTCACCTATCTTCACCTGATGCCGCTGCTGCAGCCGCGCGCGGGTGACAACGACGGCGGGTACGCCGTCCAGGACTACCGCGCGGTGCGGTCCGACCTCGGCACCGTCGACGACCTGCGCGACCTCGCGACCGTGCTGCGCGAGCACGGGATCAGCCTCGTCATGGACCTCGTCCTCAACCACGTCGCTCGCGAGCACTCCTGGGCGGAGCAGGCGCGGGCCGGGGACCCGGCGTACCGCGACTACTTCCACGTCTTCCCCGACCGGCACCTGCCCGACGCCTATGAGCGGACGCTTCCCGAGGTCTTCCCGGAGTTCGCGCCGGGCAGCTTCACCCGCGACCCCGACCTCGACGCGTGGGTCTGGACGACGTTCAACCAGTGGCAGTGGGACCTCAACTGGGCGAACCCGTCGGTGCTGGCGGAGTTCGCGGAGATCATCTTGTGGCTGGCCAACCTCGGGGTCGAGGTGCTGCGGCTCGACGCCATCGCCTTCCTGTGGAAGCGGATGGGCACCTCCTGCCAGAACCAGCCCGAGGTGCACGCGATCACCCAGGCGCTTCACACGGTGACCCGGATCGCTGCCCCGGCCGTGGCGTTCAAGGCCGAGGCGATCGTGGGGCCCCGCGACCTCGTGCAGTACCTCGGCTCGGGCATGCATGCCGGGCGGGTGAGCGACCTCGCCTACCACAACAGCCTGATGGTGCAGACCTGGTCGATGCTCGCCGCACGCAACGTCGTCCTCGCACGAGAGGCCCTCGCGTCGCTGCCGTCGGCGCCGGCGACCGGCACCTGGATCACCTACGTGCGCTGCCACGACGACATCGGCTGGGCGATCGACGACGGAGACGCGTGGGCCGTCGGGCTCACCGGTGAGGGTCACCGGCGCTTCCTGTCCGACTGGTATGCCGGCGACACCGCCGGCTCGTGGGCGGAGGGCCTGGTCTTCCAGGCCAACCCGGCGACCGGCGACCGACGGATCAGCGGGTCGGCGGCCTCGCTGGCCGGCCTGCGAGAGGGCGCCCCGCCGGCAGAGGTGGACGCGGCCATCGCCCGGATCTTCCTGGCGCACGCGATCGCGGCTGGCTGGGGCGGCGTACCGGTGATCTGGAGCGGTGACGAGCTCGGCCAGCCCAACGACCCCGGCTGGGCCGACGAGGTGGGACACGAGGACGACAACCGCTGGGCCCACCGGCCGCGGCTCGACTGGGAGCGAGCCGCCCTGCGACACGACCTCCGCACCGTGCCGGGGCGGGTCTTCGGCGGGCTGGCGCATCTGGCGCGGGTCCGGGCCGCGCTCCCCCAGCTGCACGCGTCGGCGCCGTCGTACGTCGTCCCCGACACCGACGACGGCATCTTCGCGACCGTCCGGCGTCATCCGAGCGGGATCTTCATCGGGCTCTACAACGTCACGCCGGACATGCGGACCATGGGTCTGGACCAGCTCCACCACCTCGGCGTCACCCGACCGTACGACGCGCTCTCGGGCCACCGCGTCACCGTCGGCGCCGACGGCGTCCTGCGACTCCCAGGCTATGCCACGTGGTGGGTGGTCGAGGCCCCGGCCTGATCTGGGACGTCATACGAACCGAGCCATAGAAGCCACCGTTCGTATGACGTCCGGCGGCGGTCAGGCCTTGCTGCGCTTCCGGGAGAGCACGTCGGAGGCCCGGAGCAGGTCCTTGCGGATGGTCTCGGGTGCCCAGCGCCCGCTGACGGCCGCGGCCAAAGCGAACGCGCCGTGGCCGATCAGCCGGCCCTCGGCCGTGACCCGCGTCCCTTGCGCGGTCTTCAGGAAGCGCAAGGTGAGCAGGCCGTCGACCCCGCGCCAGGTGCCGGTCTCGGCGATCACCCGGTAGGGAACCAGCTCGGTGAGCTGCATCTGCGGCTTGATCCCGACCTTGGTGACGTCGCGCCAGTGCTGGCCCGCGTGAGGCTCACCGCCGTCGACGTCGGTCACGGTCCGCAGGGAGCTCTGCCAGAGCGGACGGTTGCGCGGCTCGGCCAGGAAGTGGAACAGGTCGGCCGGCGGGTGTGGCAGGTCGATGGTGACGGTGAAGGTGCTCATCGGCTCACCACGTCTCGCCGGTGAGGGTCTCGTAGGCCTCGAGGTAGCGGGCCCGGGTCAGCGCCACGACCTCGTCGGGCAGGGGCGGTGGCGGCTCGCCCGAGGTACGGTCCCAGCCCGACTCGGGCGAGAGCAGCCAGTTCCGCACGATCTGCTTGTCGTACGACGCCTGGGCGCGGCCGGGCTGCCAGTCGTCGGCCGGCCAGAAGCGGGACGAGTCAGGGGTCAGCACCTCGTCGCCGAGGACCGTCGTCCCGTCCGCCCGTCGGCCGAACTCGAGCTTGGTGTCGGCGAGGATGATCCCGCGCTCGCGGGCGATCACCTCGGCCCGCGCATAGACCGCCAGCGTCAGGTCACGCAGCCGGGCGGCCGCGTCGCCGCCCACGGTCTGCACGACCGCGTCGTACGACACGTTCTCGTCGTGCTCGCCGAGATCGGCCTTGGTGGCGGGGGTGAAGATCGGCTCGGGCAGCCGGCTGCCGTCCTCCAGCCCGGCGGGCAGCGCGATGCCGCACACCTCGCCCGTGGCCCGGTAGTCGAGCAGGCCGGAGCCGGTCAGGTAGCCGCGCGCCACGCACTCGACGGGGAACATCTCGAGCCGTTCGCAGATGACGGCGCGGCCGCGGACCTCGGCCGGTACGTCGGTCGAGAGCACGTGGTGCGGGACCAGGCCAGCGAGCCGGTCGAACCACCACAACGACATCCGGGTCAGGATCTCGCCCTTGTCGGGGATAGGAGTCTCGAGAATGAAGTCGAAGGCGGAGATCCGGTCACTCGCGACCATCAGCAGCCGGCCGTCGGACAGCGCGTAGAGGTCGCGGACCTTGCCGGAGTGGAGGTGCGTGGCGCCCTCGATGGTGGGGGCGGCGGGCGGCATGGGTAGAGGTTACCGAGCCCCCGGATCTCGACTTCGCCCGACCAGGGATGTGTCGGGATCAGTACCTGATCTGGAACGAGTCGGCTCCGGTCGGGCGTGCCTCGGTCACGGCGACGTGGCGGACCCTCGCGGACGACGGACCCTGGCGACACCACGCGACCATGGCCTCGACGGCCTCGTCAGCCCCTTCGAGATGGGCCGCGACGGACTCGTCGGGCTCGTTGCGGACCCACCCGCACACGCCGAGCCGCTCGGCCTCCTGCACGGCGTACCAACGGAAGGCGACGCCCTGCACGCGTCCGGTCACCGTGACCGTCACCGCCCTGGACATGCGGCCAGCCTAAGGAGCGGAGGGGCGACGGGCGACGATCATGAGCGCCATGTGGACCGACCTCACGCACCTCGACATCTCGGTGCTGGACAAGATCATCCGGACCGTCGTCGTCTACTTCGGACTGATCGTGCTGCTCCGGCTGGCCGGCAAGCGCGACCTGGCGCAGCTGAACTCCTTCGACCTGATCGTCGTGCTGCTGCTCTCGAACGTCGTACAGAACGCGGTGATCGGGCCCGACAACTCCCTGCTCGGGGGGTTGATCGGAGCCACCGTCCTGATCGCTGCCAACGCGTTCGTGGTGCGGGTGGTGCGCCCGCACAACAAGATCGCGGAGCTGATGGAAGGCACCACGACCGTGCTCGCCCGGTCCGGCGCCTGGATCCCCGGCGCGCTGCGGCACGAGGGCGTGCGCCAGTCCGACATGGAGGCCGCCCTACGACGGCAGAACGCCTACAAGGTCGAGGACGTCGACGAGGTCACGCTCGAGCCGGGCGGCACGATCGTGGTGGACCTGCGTCCCGAGCTCGAGTCGGCCACCAAGGCCGACGTCGAGCGGCTCGAGGCCAAGCTGGACCGCCTGCTCGGCAGCTGAGAACTCGGGTCGTCCGCTTCACCGGCCACTAGGGGCTCTCCTCAGGCGGACGACCCGGAAGGGCTCGGTCAGAGGAGAGGTCCGGGCACGGCACCGGGATGTGGTCGGGGCCGTCGCGGTGCCACCAGCCCGGCCTCGTAGGCGAAGACCACCACCTGGACCCGGTCGCGCAGCCCGAGCTTCATCAGCACCCTCCCCACGTGGGTCTTGACGGTCGTCTCCGACACGAACAGCTCGGCGGCGATCTCGGCGTTGCTCCGGCCCCGGGCCACGAGTCCCAGGATCTCGCGCTCCCGTGGCGTCAGGGTGGCGAGCCGCGCCGAGGCCTCCGGGTCGAGCACCGGAGAGGTGTGGAGGAAGGACTCGATCATCCGGCGCGTGACGCTCGGCGCGAGCAGGGAGTCTCCGGAGTGGACCGCCCGGATCCCGGCCACGAGCAGCTCGGGTTGGACGTCCTTGAGCAGGAAGCCGCTCGCGCCGGCCTGCAGGGCCTCGTAGACATACTCGTCCATGTCGAACGTGGTCAGCATGACCACCCGTGTCGACGCACACGCGTCGTCACCGGTGATGAGCGTGGTCGCCACGATGCCGTCCATCCGGGGCATCCGGACATCCATGAGCACCACGTCGGGATGGAGCGCCCGGCAACGGGCGACGGCCTCCGCGCCGTCGGACGCCTCTCCGAGCACCTCGAGATCCGGCTCGATCTCCAGGATCATCCGGAAGCCACGCCGGACGAGGGTCTGGTCGTCCGCGATCAGCACCGTGGTCATGTGGCGCCCAGCGGGAGCGTCGCCATCAGCTCGAAGCCACCCTCAGAGCGGGAGCGCGCGACCAGGTGCCCGCCGTACACGGCGACGCGCTCGCGCATCCCGAGCAACCCGTGCCCGGCTTCGGAGTCGGGTTTGGACCCCTGGCCGTCGTCGCTGACCGTCAGCTCGAGGACCTCGTCACCGTAGGCAATGGTCACCGCTGAGGAGCGAGGTGAGCCCGCATGGCGCAGGGTGTTGGTGAGGCCCTCCTGCACGAGGCGGTACGCCGTGAGGTCCAGGCCGGGGGCGAGCGACTGCGGCTCGCCGGTCACGGAGAGCTCGACGGGGAGACCCGCCGCCCGGAACTCCTCCACGAGAAGGCCGAGGTGGGCCAGGCCTCGGGGTGGCTCGCGGTCCGTGGCGCCATCGCCGGGGTCGCGGAGCACCCCGACCATGCGTCGCATCTCCGCCAGTGCCTCGCGACCGACCGCCTCGACCGACTCGAGGGCCTGCCTCTCGGCGCCTTGCTCGGGCGTCAGCCGCCGTCGTACGGCCGACGCCTGCACCGTCATCACGCTGACGCTGTGCCCGATCACGTCGTGCAGCTCGCGGGCGATCCGGCTGCGCTCCTCGGACACGGCCTGCGATGCGCGCTGCTCCCGGGCGAGGCGACGCTGCTCGAGGTTCTGTGCCTGGCTGCGCACCAGGGCACCGACGAGCCACGCGATGACCCACGGTGAGATCCAGATGAGCGCCACGACGTGCTGCGCCGAGCTCGAGAAGGTGGGGTCTCCCGCGCTCCAAGCCAGCCAGAAGAGGACCACGAGCACGAGCCCCCACCAGGTGGGGCGACGTCTCTCCCAGCGGGCCACGGAGTACGCCGCGATCAGGACCGGGTCCATGAGCCCGTAGCCCTCGGGCGCGCCGACGATCGCGAACTCGACCGCGCTCACCACCACGATGGCCGTCAGACACCCCAGGGGGTCCACCCGCCGGAGGACCAGCAACAGGGCGGTGACGACGTACAACAGCGCCTGGACCCAGTGCGGGCCCTGCCGGTGCGTGGCGCCGATCCCCCAGAACGCCTCGAGGACGCCCAGCAGCGCGACGACGAGCGCAATCGCGACGTCGAAGGCCCAGCTGCGGCGGGTCATGGGGATGACGGTAGGTCAGCCGGGTCGGGTCCGCGTCCTACTTGGGGAGGACCGGACGTACGCCCGCGAGCCGGCCGGAATCGTGACGTCGGACGACGCGACCCCGAGTGCTCGCTCCTGAGAGTCCGAGGCGGTCGGTCCACCGGGGACCGGCTCGATCCACGAGACACCTGGGAGGAACCCCTATGACCACGCGACGTACCGCCGGTCTCGCCCTGGCCGGGTACGGGCTCGGCACGTTCCTGGCCTTCGCGCCCAACTCTCCCGGGGGCTCCTACGACGACGCGGCCGTGGCCACGTTCGTCTCCCACGGGCACCTGTGGGCGGCCGTGGGGTTCGCGTACCTCGGCATCTTCGCGGCCCTCGCACTGCTCCTCTTCGGCCTCGGGATGCGCGACGAGGCCGGCTCCGCCAGGGACCCCTTCCTCGCGCTCACCGTGGTCGGCGCCGCGACGTCGGTGGTCGGGTTCTTCCTGACCGGTGGCGTGGCGGCCGCGATGGCCGAGGGCGGCGCGTCGGTGCGGTCCGGCGTGCCGCACCCCGTGGTCTACACGCTCACCGAGACCGGCAACCTGCTCTCAGTCTGTGCCCCCGCCCTGTGCGTCGGCATCGCCGGGCTGATCCTGGTCCGCAAGGCCGAGCTGGCCGGCTGGGTGAAGGCGTTCACGGTCGTCGCGGCGGTCTGCGGCATCCTGGCGCCGTTCTTCTTCACGTATCTCGTCTACCTGCTGTGGACGCTCGTGTTCGGCGGAGTGCTGGCGTGGGGTCGGACCCCCGACCGGGAGCCGCAGGCCCAGCCGTCGCTGGTCTGAGGTCGCCACACCCGCGGGACCCGGAAGGGCTCGGTCAGAGGATGGAGCCGGGGGTGTACGCCGCGGCGTCGGGGTAGCGGGCCACGACCTGCTCGACGCGGCGTACGACCGCGGCGGTCTGGGAGCGCGCGGCGCCGGTGAACTCGATCGGGTCACGCACCAGCGCGTCGATCGCCGCGCGGTCGAGCCCGAGGCGCGGATCGGCGGCGAGCCGGTCGAAGAGGTCGTTGTCGGTCCGGCCCTGGCGCATCTCGAGCGCGACCGCGACGGCGTGCTCCTTGATGGCCTCGTGGGCTGACTCGCGACCGACCCCGGCACGGACCGCGGCCATCAGCACCTTGGTGGTGGCGAGGAACGGCAGGTAGCGGTCGAGCTCGCGCTGGATGACAGCGGGGAACGCGCCGAACTCGTCGAGCACGGTGAGGAACGCCTGGAACAGCCCGTCGGTGCCGAAGAACGCGTCGGGCAGCGCCACCCGGCGTACGACGGAGCAGGAGACGTCGCCCTCGTTCCACTGGTCGCCGCCCAGCTCGCTCACCATCGACAGGTGGCCGCGGAGGACCACGGCGAGACCGTTGACGCGCTCGCACGAGCGGGTGTTCATCTTGTGAGGCATCGCCGACGAGCCCACCTGGCCCTCGGCGAACCCCTCGGTCACGAGCTCGAGCCCCGCCATCAGCCGGATCGTCGTGGCGAGGTTGGACGGCGCCGACACGAGCTGCACCAGCGCGGAGACGACGTCGAAGTCGAGAGAGCGGGGGTAGACCTGGCCGACGCTGTCGAAGACCCGCGTGAAGCCGAGGTGACCGGCCACCCGCTGCTCGAGCTCGGCGAGGTCGGCCTCGTCGCCGTCGAGCAGGTCGAGCATGTCCTGCGATGTGCCCATCGGGCCCTTGATCCCGCGGAGGGGGTAGCGCGCGAGGAGGTCGTCGACCCGCTCGAGACCGACCATCAGCTCGTCGGCGACCGTCGCGAAGCGCTTGCCGAGCGTCGTGGCCTGGGCGGCGACGTTGTGGGACCTGCCCGCCATCACCGTCGCGTCGTACTCCGCCGCGAGACGCGCGAGCCGGGCCAGAGCGGCCACGGCTCGCTCGCGCACCAGCTCGAGCGACTGACGGACCTGGAGCTGCTCGACGTTCTCGGTCAGGTCACGACTCGTCATCCCCTTGTGGATGTGCTCGTGTCCGGCGAGCGCGGCGAACTCCTCGATCCGTGCCTTCACGTCGTGGCGGGTGACCCGCTCGCGCGCCGCGATGGAGGCGAGGTCGACGTCGTCGACCACCTTCTCGTAGGCCTCGACCACGCCGTCGGGTACGTCGACGCCGAGGTCGCGCTGCGCCCGGAGCACGGCGATCCAGAGCCGCCGCTCGAGGACGATCTTGTGCTCGGGCGACCAGATCGCGGCCAGGTCGGGCGCGGCGTACCGCGTGGCGAGGACGTTCGGGACGGTCACGACGGCAAGGCTAGCGAGGCCGTCATCGAAGCCCCGACGGTGACCACTCGTCCCAGGGCGCCCACCACCGGTCGTCCCGCTCGAGCCGCGCGCTCACCTCCGCGGCCGCAGCGAGCACTGCTCGCAGCTGGCCGACATCGATCCGTCCCGTCGCCAGGGCCGGCGCGAGGTCCTCGACGTCCTTCCAGTGCCGGGTCCCGTCGGGCTCGACGACCAGGTCGAGCTGGTGGTCGTCGACGTCCACGCCGTCGGAACGGCGGACGACGGGCTGCTCGAAGTTGACGTACCAGTGGCGGAACACCTCACCGTCGAAGAACTTCCACACCGAGTACGCCGTGTCCGCGCGGCGGAGCTTGAGGACGGTCGGACCGCGCCAGGCCGGCACCTGGGACCAGGGGTGCGGGCCGAACGGGTGCTCGGGAAAGGTCAGCGGGCAGCCGTCCTCCTGGACCGTCGCCAAGATCTCGCCGTCGTCGGCGACCACGGTCTCGGGGAAGTAGAGCCAGACCTCGCCGTGCAGGACCTCGCGGACGGTCAGGGTGCTGCCGGGGGCGAAGAGCGCCCGGGTCATCGACCCGCAGCGATGTCGCGGCGCCACTGGGCGCCGGGGAAGGAGATCATCGCGACGCCCTCGTAGGCCTGGGCACGGGCGTCGGCGACGTCGGAGCCGGTCGCGGTGACGGCCAGGACGCGGCCGCCGGCCGTGACGAGGTGGCCGTCGACCAGCGCAGTGCCGGCATGGATGACGTCGACGTGGGGGTCACCCTCGAGGGTCTCGGTGCCGACGATGACGTCGCCCTTCGACGAGGTCTCGGGATAGCCCTGGCTCGCCATCACGACGGTCACCGCGGCGCCGGGCTTCCAGGCGGGCGGGGGTACGTCGGCGAGGGCGCCGCCGGCGGCGCCCAGGAGGAGCGGCGAGAGGGGCGAGTCGAGCAGGGCCAGGATCGGCTGGGTCTCCGGGTCACCGAACCGGGCGTTGAACTCCACCACGCGGAGGCCGCGCGAGGTCAGTGCCAGCCCGGCGTACAGCAGACCCTGGAAGGGCGTGCCGCGCCGCGCCATCTCGTCGACGGTGGGCTGCAGGACGGTGCGGGTGATCTCGTCGACCAGGTCGGCGGGTGCCCAGGGCAGCGGGGTGTAGGCGCCCATACCGCCGGTGTTCGGACCTCGGTCGCCGTCGAAGATCCGCTTGAAGTCCTGTGCCGGCAGCAGCGGGTAGACCGTGGAGCCGTCGGTGATCCCGAAGAGGGTGACCTCGGGACCGTCGAGGTACTCCTCCACGATCACCCGTTCGCACGCGGCGGCGTGGTCCAACGCCTCCTGCCGGTCGTCGGTGACGACCACCCCTTTGCCGGCGGCGAGGCCGTCGTCCTTCACGACGTAGGGGGGACCGAACTCGTCGAGGGCGGACGCGGCCTCCGCCGGCGTCGTACAGACGTGGGCGGCCGCCGTGGGGACTCCTGTCGCGGCCATCACCTCCTTGGCGAACGCCTTGGACCCCTCCAGCTGGGCGGCCTCGACAGACGGCCCGAAGCAGGGGATCCCGGCGGCTGTCACGGCGTCGGCGACGCCCGCCACGAGCGGCGCCTCCGGACCGACCACGACCAGTCCCACACCGAGGTCACGGGCCAGCGCGGCCACGGCCGCGCCGTCCATCGGGTCGACGTCGTGGAGCGTGGCGACCGCGGCCATGCCCGGGTTGCCGGGGGCCGCATGCACCTCGGTGACACCAGGGTCGCGGGCGAGGGCGAGGACCAGCGCGTGTTCCCGCCCGCCGGTCCCGATCACGAGAACGTCCACGCGCGTCACCCTAGTGGCCCGCTCCGCGCGAGAGGCCGCCGCTGACGCCGCGTCAGGGCCGGACCCGCGCAAGCCGGAGCCACCGCACGCCGATGCCGATCGCGAAGACAGCCAGGCCGGTGACCACCGCCCGCCAGGGAAGGGTGGCGACGAGGACGAGGCAGCCGGTGCACCCGAGCAGCTGCAGCCAGCGCGGGAAGCGCCGGGCCGCGGCCCCCTGGGCGTACGCCGCGGCGTTGGCGACGAAGTAGTAGAGCAGCACGCCGAACGACGAGAAGCCGATCGCGCCACGCAGATCGGTGGTGAGCACGAGCACGACGACCACCGCCGCGACGGTGAGCTCGGCCCGGTGCGGCACCCGGAACCTCGGATGTACGGCGTCCAGCCAACCCGGCAGGTCGCGCTCGCGCGCCATCGCCAGTCCCGTCCGCCCGAGGCCCGCGACCAGCGCCAGCAGCGCGCCGGCCGACGCCAGGGCGGCACCGACCCGTACCACGCCGACCGCCCACGGGTCACCCACCGCACGAACGGCGTCAGCGACCGGCGCGACGGAGTCTGCGGTCCCGACCGGCCCGAGCACGGACAGCACGGCGACCGCCACCACGGCGTACACGACGACGGCGCCGGCCAGCGACATCACGATGGCCCGCGGGATCACCCGCTCCGGCTCGCGCACCTCCTCGCCGAGCGTGGCGATCCGGGCATAGCCCGCGAACGCGAAGAACAACAGCCCGGCGGCCTGGAGCACGCCGTACAGCCCGTGGTCGGGAGAGGCCCAACCGGCCAGGTGCGACGACGTCCCGCCCGCGAGGCAGGCGACGGAGGCGACGACCAGGGCCACCAGCACCAGCGAGACGAGGACCCGCGTCAGCAGGGCGGTCCGGGTCACGCCCGCGCAGTTGACCAACGCGACGACGACCACGACCGCCGCGGCGACCGGCTTCAGCCACCCCTCGGGGGCGGCGTACGCCGCGAAGGTCAGGGCCATCGCGGCACAGCTCGCGGTCTTGCCGACCATGAAGCCCCAGCCGGCGAGGTAGCCCCACCAGTCGCCCAGCACCTCGCGTCCGTAGAGATAGGTGCCGCCCGCCCGGGGGTACGCCGCGGCGAGCTGGGCCGACGACGTCGCGTTGCAGTAGGCCACGACCGCGGCGACGGCGAGGCCGACGAGCAGCCCGGTACCGGCGGCGCGCGCCGCCGGTGCGTACGCCGCGAACACTCCGGCGCCGATCATCGACCCGAGCCCGATGAACACCGCGTCACCCAGGCCGAGCCGTCGGGCCAGCGCCGGGGCGGTCGTCACGGAGGTCATCGTGCTACAGCATCGCGGCTGCGATGCGACGGCCCGCCTCCGCGATCTGCTCGTCGGTCGCCGGCGCCAGGACGTCCTCCCACGCCATCAGCCGGGGGCCGCTCATGTCGAGGCGTCCGAGCGGGCGGGGCACGAACCAGACGTGGAAGTGCGCGCCGCCGTCGCCCCAGCGGTAGAGGTGGACCCGCCCGACGTCACCCAGCGCCTGTACGGCCCGTTCGACCCGGCCGCACACCCCCGCGAAGGTCGTCGCCAGGTCGGCGGGCATGTCGGCGAACGAGTCGACGTGGGCGCGCGAGGCCAGCCAGACGGACCCGGGCAGCCCGGTCTGCCCCGGGTTGTGGAGGGTCCACGTGCCGTCTCCGACCAGATCAGGTTCGACTCGGAGTCGTCGCTGCAGGGGAAGCACGGCTCGCCACCCTCCTCGCCCCGGCGTGGGGGCTCGGGCACGACGAGGTCGGCGGGGTCGATCACGGTCAGCGGTTCGGCGTACGGAAGAGTCATGCTCCGAGCATCCGACGACGACGTGGCCCCCGTTTGACCACCGTTGCCAACCCGCGATCAAGTCGCGGGCCGGGTCAGGACGAGCGGCGCGCGATCGACTCGCTGTACGCCGTCGGGCGGTAGCGCAGGATCGGGTCGTCGGAGAGCTCGATCCCGTCGACGATCCGCGTCGGGTCGAACACCACCGGCCCGCCCGACTCCTCGGGGTCGGGCACGGGAGTCGTCACCTCGATGACCCCGGCACTGAGCTCGCGGTCACCCTTCCAGGCCGAGGTCGGGTCGTGCGGGTCGTCCTGGGGACCGGCGACCGTCACCCGTACGTCGTAGCGCACCGGCCCGGTGGCCAGTCGCGCCCGTAGCTCGTCCGTCAGCCGTTCGGGTCCCGTGAAGTCCTCGTCGGGCCGTGCCGCACGGCCCTCGACCGGCGACAGCACGTAGCGGACCCAGGAGCGCGAGCCGTCGGGCGCGAGCCACCCGTAGGCATGGATCGGGTAGTACGACACCTCGGCATAGGAGTACGGCGGCCCGAGCGCCCGGGCGCGGAGACTGGCGACGAGCGCCGGCACCGTGGCCGGATGACGCAGCACCCACAGCGGGAACGTCAGCTGCCCCTGGGCGGCCGCGGTCATCTCGAGGAAGTCCTCGGGGGTGCGCACCGGGAAGCGGGGCGAGGTCTGACCGAGCAGGTCCGTGTCGCCCCCGTCACCCTGGAACTTCACCGCCATCCCGCGCACGTCGGGGTGGTTGTCGTGGCGCTCGGGGTTGCCACCGCCGTTCGACCAGCGCACCAGCACCGGGACCGGTGCGCCCGAGAACGGCTCGGCCGTGCACAGGGCGGTCGCCTCGGGAGTCGCTGTGAAGGTGCCGGTGTAGAAGGTGCCCCGAGCATGGAGGGCCCGATGGTGCGGGTGCCGCCCGTAGATGTCGTTGATGCGGTCGATCGCGTCGCGCGGATCCAGCATGGCGGGACCCTATCGCTCAGCCGAGCGCGGAGGGGACCTCCACCGTCTGCTCGCGGCCGGGCCCGACGCCGACCCCCCAGATCCGGGTGCCCGACATCTCCTCGAGCGCCCGGACGTAGGCCTGGGCGTTGGCCGGCAGGTCGCCGAAGGTGCGGCAGCCGGAGATGTCCTCCCACCAGCCGTCGAGGTACTCGTACATCGGCTTCGCGTGGTGGAACTCGGTCTGCGTCATCGGCATCTCGTCGTGGCGTACGCCGTCGACGTCGTAGGCGACGCAGACCGGGACGCGCTCCCAGCTCGACAGCACGTCGAGCTTGGTCAGGAAGAGGTCGGTCAGCCCGTTGACGCGGGACGCGTAGCGCGCGACCACGGCGTCGTACCAGCCGCAGCGGCGGTCGCGGCCGGTCGAGACGCCGACCTCACCGCCGATCTTCCAGAGCTTCTCGCCGTCCTCGTCGAACAGCTCGGTCGGGAACGGTCCCGACCCGACGCGGGTCGTGTAGGCCTTGATCACGCCGATGACGCGGTCGATCCGGGTCGGGCCGATGCCGGCGCCGGTGCAGACACCGCCGGCCACGGGCGACGACGAGGTGACGAACGGGTAGGTGCCGTGGTCGACGTCGAGCATCGTGGCCTGGGCACCCTCGAAGAGCACGGTCTCGCCGCGGTCGAGAGCGGCGTTGAGCAGCAGGGAGGTGTCGGCGACCATCGGCCGGAGCCGCTCGGCGTACGCCAGGAGCTCCTCGACGACGGCGTCGATCTCGACCGCGCGGCGGTTGTAGACCTTGGCGAGCAGCTGGTTCTTCACGTCGAGGCTCGCCTCGACCTTGTCGTGCAGGATCTTCACGTCGAAGAGGTCGGCGATCCGGATGCCGACCCTCGCCACCTTGTCGGAGTACGCCGGCCCGATGCCGCGACCGGTCGTGCCGACCTTGTTCTTGCCGAGGAAGCGCTCGGTCACCTTGTCGATGGTGGTGTGGTACGACGCGATCACGTGCGCGTTGGCGCTCACGACGAGCCGGGACACGTCGACCCCTCGCGCGGCGAGCGCGTCCAGCTCGCGGAACAGGGCCTCCGGGGAGACGACGACACCGTTGGCGATCACCGAGGTGGTGCCGGGGGTGAGGATGCCGCTGGGCAGGAGGTGGGTGGCGAACTTCTCGCCGTTCACCACGATCGTGTGTCCGGCGTTGTGGCCACCGCTGGTGCGTACGACGTAGTCGATCGACTCGGTGGTGGCCAGGAGGTCGACGGCCTTCCCCTTGCCCTCGTCGCCCCACTGGGCGCCGAGGACCACGATCGCGGGCATCGGACCTCCGACGGCTCGGGAAAACGGATCGGCCCCGCTCGCGCCATCGGCGCCGGGCAGGGCCTCGTGCGGACGCGACCATACCCCACGGGGGGACCCGTCCTCCCCAGCGTGTGGGCTAGGGTCCGGCCCGTGGACCCGCTGCTCGTGATCACCAACGGCGATGCGGGGACCGCGGACGACGAGTCCCTCGAACCCGCCCTGGCGATCCTCCGGGACGCCTGCTCGGTCGAGGTCCAGTCGACCTCTCGCCCGGGCGAGCTGGACGGCGTGCTCCACCGCGCGGCGTCACGACGGATCGTCGTCGCGGGCGGCGACGGCAGCCTGCACGCGGTCGTCGCTGCGCTCCACCGGAGGCACGACCTGAAGGACGCCGTGGTCGGGCTGCTGCCGATGGGCACCGGCAACGACTTCGCACGGACCCTGGGGATCCCGCTGGACCTCGAGGACGCGGCCCGGGTCATCGTCGCGGGCGAGGTGCGGCCGATGGACCTGGTCGTCGACGAGCTCGGCGAGATCGTGGTCAACAACGTCCACGTCGGCGCCGGTGCGCAGGCCAGCCGGCGCGGCGCGCGCTGGAAGGAGCGCCTGGGCTCGGTCGGCGTCGGGAACGCGAACCTCGGCAAGCTCGGCTACCCGATCGGCGCGCTGCTCTCCGCCTTCCACCCCCCGAGCGTGCACATGCACGTCGAGGTGGACGGCACGGTCGTCACCGATCTCGATCGGCCGGTGCTGATGGTCGCGGTCGGGAACGGCGCCAACGTCGGCGGCGGCACGGAGCTCACCCCCGAGGCCGATCCCGAGGACGGCAAGGTCGACGTGATGATCTCCCACGCCGTCGGAGCGGCCGCCAAGATCGGCTACGCCATGTCGTTGCGTCGCGGGGAGCACCACCACCGCGACGACGTGCAGTACTTCCGGGCGTCGCAGGTGACGGTCTCCGGTGACGAGTTCTACCTCTCCGCCGACGGCGAGATCTCCGGCCCCGAGCGGCAGCGGAGCTGGCACGTCGAGCCCGGCGCGTACTCCTTCATCCTGCCTGCCTAGAGCCATCCGCGGCGTACGGCCTCGGCTCCGGCCTGGAACCGGGTGTCGACCCCGAGCTCGATCATCAGGTCGGCGACCCGCCGACGTACGGTGCGCAGGCTGAGACCCAGGGTGCGGGCGATCTGCTCGTCCTTGGCACCGGACGCCAGCTGTCGCACCAGGAACGCGCGCTCGTCGATGCGGGGGCGCGCCGTGTCGGGGACCGCCACCGACCGCTCCCAGTAGAGCTCGAACAGCAGGGTCAGGGCGTCGACCAGGGCACCCTGGCGGACCAACAACCGCGGCTCGTCGGCGAAGCCGAGCGGCTCCGGGAGTACGGCGTGGGTCCCACTGATCACGAACAACCGGGTCGGCATGGCGTCGACGACCCGAACCTCCTCGCCCTCGTCCATCCGGGCCCGCAGCACCTCCGGCACCTGGTGGAGGGCCTGGAACGGGTAGATGGCGCGAGAGCGACGACCAGACGCGACCGCGCGGCCGACCACCCGTGAGATCGCCGACTCGCGGGGCATCGCCCAGGTGTCGGGCCGGAGGAACAGCAGGTCCCCCTTGCTCGACTCGATCAGCGCGGTGAGCAGGGCCAGCGCGTTCCCGCCGGCGCTGACCTCGCCGTCGAGACGACCGAGGTCCTCTACCTCACCCGGGCCGGGCCGGCTGCCGGCGGCCCCGAGGAACTCGATCGAGCGGGCGAGTCCGTCGAGCCGGTCGCGGGTCCGGACGGCCGCGGTGGCCTCCCGACCGATGGCGGCCGAGACCACCTGCGACAGCGGAAGGACGTGGAGACGGCCGGCCTCGAAGCTCACCATGCCCTGGGCCAGCAGGCCGCGCAGCGGGTCGGACACCCGCTCGACCGGCACCCCGAGCGCGACCGCGACCCCTTCCAGCGGCGACCCGGAGAGCGGCAGCACCTGCTGGTAGCGCCGCTCGTCCGGCTCGCTGACACCGAGGGCCGACAGCACGGACTCCGAGCGACGCCGAGGCATGGTGGCATCTTAGTGCCAGCGGCACCGGCGACCCGCGTGGCACGGACCTGTCACGGAACAATGGCGCGGCGGCAGCCACCCACCGCGGGGGTTTGGGTGGAGGCCACCTGGAAAGGGCGCTCGGGCCTCATGCCGGCGCCCTTTCCCCTATGTCCGGGAGAGGTGCCCACACCCCGCGGCACCTGCGCGCTCCGGTAGCGTTCGGGACCCATCCCTGACCAGCCAGGAGCCCCACCCCATGGCCACGCCGGACCCTGCCGACTGGGTGACCCGAGCCGCGGACGACGCCGTCCGCCATCACGAGCGCACCGGCGTCGACGGGCCGGTGACGTGCTCGTCCGGCATCTCTCCCTCGGGCCCCGTGCACCTGGGGAACCTGCGTGAGTTCCTGATGCCGCACTTCGTCGCCGACGAGCTGCGCCGCCGTGGTGTGCCGGTCCGGCACCTCCACGTGTGGGACGACTATGACCGGTTCCGCAAGGTGCCGCACGGCGTCGACCCTTCGTACGCCGAGCACATCGGGCGACCCCTGGTCGCGGTGCCGGACCCCTGGGACTGCCACGACTCGTGGTCGACCCACTTCAAGGAGCCGGTGCTCGAGACGTTCGCAGCCCTGGGCGCCGAGGTGGACACGATCTCTCAGGCCGAGCGCTACCGGTCCGGCGTCTACCGCGACGAGGTGCTGCGCGCCGTACGCCACCGCGCCGACATCGACGGCGTGCTGACGAAGTACCGCACGAAGCAGCCCGGCGAGTCGGAGCCTGCGGACGAGCACGCCGCCCAGGAGGCGGAGGCCATGGCCGACTCCGTCGCCCACGACGACCAGGACACCGGCGAGACCGACAGCGGTGTGGGCTACTTCCCGTTCAAGCCCTACTGCCGCGACTGTGGCCGCGACACGACCACCGTCACGGCGTACGACGACGACACCACCGACCTCTCCTACGTGTGCTCGGTGTGCGACTACCACGGCACCACCACCCTCGCGACCCAGGACGAGGGCAAGCTCGTCTGGAAGGCCGACTGGCCGATGCGATGGGCCTTCGAGCACGTCGACTTCGAGCCGGCCGGCATGGACCACGCCACGCCCGGATCGTCGTTCACGGTGGGTCATGAGCTGGTCGAGTCGGTGTGGGAGTACCCGCGTCCGGCCTGGTTCGGCTACGGCTTCGTCGGGTTCGCCGGCGTCCAGAAGATGTCGTCCTCGGCCGGCGGTGCCCCCACGGCCCAGGACGCCCTGCGGGTGCTCGAGCCGGGGATCCTGCGGTGGCTCTACGTCCGGCGCCAACCCAAGCAGACCTTCGACATCGACTTCGGGCCCGAGGTCGTGCGGCTGTACGACGAGTGGGACGCGCTCAGCCGCAAGGCGAGCGACCCCGCCAAGCGGGACGTCCAGGTGCTCGCCTACGAGCGGGCCTCGTCGACCGCCAGCGCAGGGCGCCTACCGACGCCCCGGGTCGTCGTACCGTTCCGGATGCTCGCCTCAGTGGCTGATGTGACGGCGGGCTCGGCCGAGCAGATCAGCCGGATCGTCTCCCACCTGGGACATGTCCACGACTCGGTCGACGACCTGGAGCCACGCCTGTCGCGCGCGGTGGCGTGGACCGCGGAGTTCGTACCCGAGTCCGACCGGACGACGGTCCGCACCGAGCCCGACACCGCGCGGCTGGCCGCCCTGACCGACCGGGAGCGCGCATGGCTGGCCCTCCTGCTCGACGGGCTCAGCGCCGGTGAGCTCGACCTGGAGCCGGTGACCGCGCTGGTCTACGGCGTACCCAAGCTGGCGCGCGGCCTGGCGCTCGACGACGCCCCCACCGACGAGGTGAAGGCGGACCAGAAGGAGTTCTTCCGGTTGCTCTACCGCCTCCTCGTCGCCGCCGAGCGCGGCCCGCGCCTGCCCACCCTGGTCGTGGCCCTCGGCGCCGACCGGGTCCGGGCGCTGCTGGGCGGCGCGCAGCAGGACATGGCGTAGGCACGCCTCAGCGAAGGAGCGTGTCGGCGGCGGCGGGGCTGGAGTCGCGCAGGAACGCCGAGCAGCGGTCCCACTCGTCGGTCTCGCCGATGGCGCGGGCGGACAGCGCGAGCAGGGCCAGGCTGCGCAGGAAGCCGCGGTTGGGCTCGTGCTCCCACGGCACCGGGCCGTGCCCCTTCCACCCGTTGCGGCGCAGCAGGTCGAGGCTGCGGTGGTAGCCGACGCGGGCGTAGGCATACACCGTCACGTCGTCAGCGCCCTGGTCGCGGGCCTGCCCGGCGAAGGCGGCCCACGCGGCCGGTGATTCCGGGTGGCGTCGTACGACGGCAGCGGGCGCATCACCGGCGTCCAGCTCGGCGCTGGCGGGATCCACCGGGAGGTGGGTGGGGGGCGGACCGGCCATCAGGTCGACGTGACTCATGCGGTCACCCTGCCAGACGTTCGGCAGCCCCCGACCGGCGGAATCAATGTCGGCGGCCGGGTGTTCAGTTCTGTCATGGCCCAGCAGACCGCGACGCGCGCCCCCGTTCCCGAGGTGAGGCCCTGGCCGGCGCTGTTCGCGCTGTGCCTCGGCTTCTTCATGATCCTGGTCGACACCACGATCGTCACGGTCGCGACGCCCGCGATCATCTCCGACCTCCACGCCGACGTGAACAGCGTGGTCTGGGTGACCAGCGCCTACCTGCTGGCCTACGCCGTGCCGGTCCTGATCACGGGTCGGCTCGGTGACCGCTACGGCCCGAAGAACCTCTACCTCGTCGGCCTCACCGTCTTCACACTCGCCTCGTTGTGGTGCGGCCTGACCACGAGCATCGAGATGCTGATCGCGGCGCGCGTGCTGCAGGGCCTCGGGGCCGGGATCCTGACCCCGCAGACGATGTCGGTGATCACGCGGATCTTCCCCGCCGACAAGCGTGGCCAGGCGATGGCGCTGTGGGGTGCGACGGCCGGTGTGGCCACCCTGGTGGGGCCGATCCTGGGCGGCATCCTGGTCGACGCGCTCGGCTGGCAGTGGATCTTCTTCATCAACATCCCGGTCGGCATCGTCGGATTCGTCCTGGCCGTCCGCTGGGTGCCGAAGCTCGAGATCCGGATGCACAAGTTCGACTGGCTCGGGGTCGCCCTGAGCGGGATCGGGATGTTCCTGCTCGTCTTCGGGATCCAGCAGGGCCACAAGTACCACTGGAACGCCTGGGTGATGGCCTCGATCGTCGGCGGTCTCGTGGTGTTCGCGCTCTTCGTGCTGTGGCAGCACGTCAACACGCAGGAGCCGCTGGTCCCGCTGAGCCTGTTCCACGACCGGAACTTCTCGATCTCCAACTTCGCGATCTCGACCATGTCGTTCACCGCGACCGCCATGGGCTTCCCGACCATGCTCTACGCACAGCTGGTCCGGGGGTACTCCCCGCTCCAGTCGGCGCTGCTCTTCGTGCCGATGGCGGTGATGTCCATCGTCCTGGCTCCGATCGTGGGCCGGTTCACCGACCGGGTGCATCCACGCATCCTCACCGGCGCCGGGTTCCTCATCACCGCCGTCGCGATCTTCCTGCTCTCCCGCACGCTCACCGCGGACGGGCCGGTCTGGCCGATCCTCGCGACGTTCGCCCTACTCGGCATCGGTATGGCCGGCATCTGGGCGCCTCTCGCAGCCACCGCCACGCGCAACCTGCCGATGCAGATGGCCGGGGCGGGTTCCGGGGTCTACAACGCCACGCGCCAGGTCGGCGCCGTGCTCGGCTCCGCCGCGATCGCCGTGCTGCTCGACAGCCGGATCGCCGCGCACGGGCTGTCCGGTGGTGCCGAGCCCGACGGTGCGCTCCAGCAGCTCCCGGCGATCGTGCGCGAGCCCTTCAGCTCGGCGATGGCCGACACCCTGCTGCTGCCGGTGGGCGTGCTGATGCTGGGCTTCGTCTCCGTGCTCTTCTTCCAGCTCCCGCGCCACCTGATGGCCCGCAAGGAGCAGGCTGCGCAGCCCGAGCCGGCAGCGCTGCGCCCGTCGTCTCGGGTGTAACGCGGGGTTATCACCGCCGAAGTAGCTGCACAGCCCGCATCAAGTAGCCACAGCACCGCACCAGTTACCGTCCCGGAGCGGGTGTGCGGACGCCCCGTTCCACCTATGCGATCGCCCGTGACGCGGCTCGCGTCTGCACCGCCGCACGCTCGAGCCATGAAGCCCCAGCTGATGGCCATCGCCGCGAACCAGCGCGGCCTCGTCACCCGCGCCCAGGCACGAGATGCCGGTTGCCGCGGCCCCGAGCTGCGCGGCCTCACCGCCGTCGGTGGCAGCTGGATCGTCGTACGCCGGGGTGTGTACGTCGAACGGGACACCTGGACAGCGCTGACCGAGCTCGACCGGTGGAAGCTTCGTGACCGCGCGGCGCTGCTCACGGGTCGCCGACGGGTCGAGCTCAGTCACGACTCGGCGGCCCGGCTCCACGCGCTTCCGCTCGTCCGGCTCAGGAGTGAGCTGACCCATGTGACGCGGGCCGACGTCCAAGGCTGCCGTACCGAGCACGGCATCAAGCACCACCGGGGCGCCCTCCCGACCAGCGGACGAGTCACCCTCGAGGGTCTGCCGGCGACGGGCCTCGCTCGCACGGCGCTCGACGTCGCTCGCGAGCACGGCCTTGCCACCGGACTGGTCGCCTGCGACGCAGCCCTCCGTCTGGGCCTGCGGCCGGCACACCTGACGCACGAGCTCGGCGCCATGGCCCATTGGCCCGGGACCGTTGCCGCCCGCGAGGCCGCGCTCCTCGCCGATCCGCGCGCGGAGAACGCTGCCGAGTCCCTCGCTCGGCTTCTGGTGCTGGAGCTCGGCATCGGCCAGCCGGAGCCGCAGTTCGCGCTGCTCCTACACGACCGGATCGTGTGGTGCGATCTCCGCGTCGGCAACCACGTCTTCGAGTTCGACGGGCGCATCAAGTACGTCGGACGGGCCGACGGTGGCGTGGCCGTCCGGCCCCCCGAGGAGGTCGTGTGGGCCGAGAAGGATCGCGAGCGGCTGATCTGCGCCGAGGGGCTCGGCATGTCGAGGATCATCTGGAGCGACTTCTTCGGCTCGGCCAGGGACCGCGCCGTACGACGTCTGCGCGCCGAGTACGCCGCCACCGCCGCGCGCTTCGGCGACCGGCTCCCGGCACATCTGGCCGAGTTCTCGGCACGCCACACGTTCGACCGGGTCCCGGGTGCCACGCGGGCACCCTGAATCCGACTTCGGCGGTGATGTTGCTGCTGAGTGCGTGCTGTGCGGGCACTTCGGCGGTGCTAACCCCGCGTTACCAGCGGGGCGGGCGACGGTCAGCTGAGGGTGTGGCCGGTGGCGCTCAGGTTGGCACACGCCTCGATGACGCGCGCCGACATCCCGGCCTCGCCGGCCTTGCCCCAGGCACGCGGGTCGTAGGCCTTCTTGTTGCCGACCTCACCGTCGATCTTGAGCACTCCGTCGTAGTTCTTCAGCATGTGGTCGGCCACCGGGCGGGTGAAGGCGTACTGGGTGTCGGTGTCGACGTTCATCTTCACCACGCCGTACGTCACCGCGTCCGCGATCTCCTGCTCGGTCGAGCCGGAGCCGCCGTGGAAGACCAGGTCGAGTGGCAGCGAGCCGGGGCCGAAGCCCGAGGACGAGCCGTACTTCTCGATGATCGCGTCCTGGGCGGTCTTGAGGATCTCCGGGCGGAGCTTCACGTTGCCCGGCTTGTAGACGCCGTGCACGTTGCCGAAGGTCAGCGCGGTCAGGTAGCGGCCCTTGTCGCCGAGGCCGAGCGCCTCGACGGTGTCGAGCGCGTCCTGGGCCGAGGTGTAGAGCTTCTCGTCGATCTTGCCCTCGACGCCGTCCTCCTCGCCGCCGACGACGCCGATCTCGACCTCGAGGATGATGTGGGCGGCCGCGCACGTCGCGAGCAGCTCCTGGGCGATCTCGAGGTTCTCGCCGAGGGGTACGGCGGACCCGTCCCACATGTGGGACTGGAACAGCGGCGCCTCACCCCGGGCGACCCGCTCCGCGCTGATGTCGATCAGCGGGCGGACGAAGCCGTCGAGCTTGCCCTTCGGGCAGTGGTCGGTGTGCAGGGCGACGTGGATCGGGTAGCTCTTGGCCACCTCCACGGCGTACGCCGCGAACGCGACCGAGCCGCTCACCATGTTCTTGACCGCCGGGCCGGAGAGGTACTCCGCGCCGCCGGTCGAGATCTGGATGATCCCGTCTGACTCCGCGTCGGCGAAGCCCTTCAGGGCGGCGTTCAGGGTCTGCGACGACGACACGTTGATCGCCGGGAAGGCGAACCCCTTCTCCTTGGCGGTATCGAGCATCTGAGCGTAGATCTCGGGTGTGGCGACGGGCATCGATGGCTCCTCATGGCCTGCGGGTTCCGGCATGTCCACAGTAGTGGCAGCACCGGTGCCCGCCGAGGGGTCGTTCGTCCTGTAACTTCGGGACTGGTCGCCCGCCGCTCCCTCGGGCCGAGATCGGTGGACCGGCCTGCCTGCATCCGTCAAGAGGAGGACCACACCATGACGCTCTCGGGACGTACCCGACTCCTGGCCGCCGTCGGCGCCGTCGTGGCCCTGACCATCGCTGCGCCGGCTCAGGCCGGTGGGTCGCGAGCCACCACGGGCAAGCCGGCCGTCGGCCAGTGCCGCAGCCTCACCCTGGCTCAGGCCTCCGCTTCGAGCAACCCGACCGCCCCGACCGGATGCTCGTCCGCGCACAACGCCCGGGTGATCGCCGTCCGCAACCTGCCGAAGGGCGTCACCTACGCCCAGCTGAACACCCGCGCGAAGGTGAGCACGATGGCGGTCCGGCTCTGCTACCCGGCCTTCCGCCGGGCGCTGGGTCGCAACGACCGGGTCCGCAACACCTCGGCGTACTCCTATCTCTACTTCGTGCCGACGCCGAAGCAGCGCAGCTCCGGCGCGCACTGGCTGCGGTGCGACCTGGCGCTCCGGCACGGCGGCTCGCTGGCCAAGCTGCCGACCGATCGCAAGCCGGCGCTCCGCAAGAAGGTGCCGAACGGCGTGAAGCGATGCCTCGCCGGCAAGCACCTCCTCACCACGACGTGCACGTCGCACCATCAATACCGGGCGGCCGGCGCGGTCACGATCGACATCAAGAAATACCCCGGCCGTACGAAGATGGTGAAGATCGGCCGCAGCCGGTGCCCTGCGATCGTCACGACCGACGCCGACTACCGCTTCACGTGGAGCGGCAAGACGGTGTGGAACGTCGCCGGCGACCACACCCTGGTCTGCTACAACCGCAACGGCTGAGCTCACCCACGCCAGGCGTCGTCGCCGAGGTCGGCATATGCACGGACCCACGTGTGCATGGCGATCGCAGCGGCCGCCGAGGCGTTGATCGAGCGGGTCGAGCCGAACTGCGCGATCGAGAACGTCGCGTCGCACACGGCGCGAGCGCTCTCGGACAGGCCGGGGCCCTCCTGCCCGAACAGGAAGCACACCTGCCGGGGCATCTCCATGGTCTCGAGGTGGGCTGAGCCCGGCAGGTTGTCGATGCCGAGCAGGCGCACGCCGCGCTCGCGGAGGTACGCCGCGAGGTCGGCCGCCGTGGCGTGGTGCCGCAGGTGCTGGTAGCGGTCGGTGACCATCGCCCCGCGTCGGTTCCAGCGCCGGTTGCCGACGATGTGCACCTCGGCGGCGAGGAAGGCATTGGCGGTCCGGACCACGGTGCCGATGTTGAAGTCGTGCTGCCAGTTCTCGATCGCGACGTGGAAGTCGTGGCGACGGGTGTCGAGATCGGCGACGATCGCCTCGAGCCGCCAGTAGCGGTAGCGGTCCACCACGTTGCGACGATCGCCCTCGGCCAGCAGCTGCTCGTCGTACTCCTCACCGGTGGGCCACTCCCCCCGCCACGGTCCGACGCCGACCTCGGCCGGACCGTGGGGCATCGGGTCGTACGGCGCGCGCTCGTCGTCCATCAGAACGCGGCGACTGTCGCCGGCGCGCGTTGCGGCCGGGCCAGGGTGCGCACCAGCGCGGTGGCGCCGTGGCGGCGAACGGCCAGGCCGGTGAGCAGGTCGAGGACCGGGGCCACCACCGCGTCGGGGAAGTCCGGTGTCGGCAGGTCGACGCTGACGGCGAGGTCGTCGGAGTGGACGACGGTCTCCATCAGCCGGGTCACCAGGAAGTCGCGAGCGGTCAGCGCCCAGCCCTGCCACGGGATGAGGACCGGGGTGTCGGGACCGACGGCCGCGAGGACGGCCGGGAGCGCGGCGAGCCTCGACTCCACCAGGGCCACCAGCGCCGACGGTCCCGACAACGCCAGCTCGTCGCTCCCCTCGCGGATCCCGACGTTCGCCGCGTCGTCGGGGGCGCCGCGGACCCAGGCAGCCTGGGCATAGTGCTCGGCCAGCGGGATCGGGACGAGGTCGGAAGGTCCCGCCTGCAGCAGCCGGACGGCCAGGTCGCTCTGGGTCGCGAGGTGGCAGGCCAGCCCACCGACGCTCATGCCCGCGCACGCGGACTCGTCACTCCAGCCCTCGGACACCTCGGGGCGGCGTACCAGGTCGGCGGCGACCCTGGCGGCGGCCAGGAACCCGTCGCGCTCGCTCTGCTCCATGGCGACGACGCTAGCCCAGCGCATCCCCCCAGAAGTCGCTCGGCGGACACTCGCGGCCGGACAGGCAGCGGTCAGAACTCGCTCTGTAGGCTCACCGCGTGGCCGGCCTGCAGACGTTGCTCCTGGGGATCCCGTGGATGGACCCCAACTGGCTGCTGGACCATTTCCACACGGAGTTCGTCTGGATCAGCCTGTTCATCATCTTCATCGAGTGCGGGCTGCTGTTCCCCTTCCTGCCGGGTGACACCCTGCTGTTCGCCTTCGGACTGTTCCTGTCCACCGACCAGCTCAACCTGACCACCGGCCCCAACCTGCTCGAGCTCGCCATCGGCATCCTGGCCTTCACCACCGCGGCGTTCCTCGGCAACGTCGTGGGCTACGAGATCGGGCGCGCGATCGGCCATCCGGTGCGACGCCACGACGGGCGGGTCATCAAGAAGGCCTACATCGACCGGACCGTCGAGTTCTTCGAGAAGCACGGCAGCTCGGCCCTCGTGATCGGCCGCTTCGTGCCGTTCGTGCGTACGTACGTGACGTTGGTCGCCGGTGTGAGCGAGATGAACCGGGTGAAGTTCTGGCTGTGGAGCGCCGTCGGCGCCGCGCTCTGGGTCGGCGTGCTGGTCTCCGCGGGGTTCTTCCTCGGCAGCGCCTTCCCGAGCCTCGGCTCGAAGCTCGACGTCGTCATCCTGGGCCTGCTGGCCGTGTCGGTGCTCCCCGTGGCGTACGAGTGGTGGAAGCACCGTCGCGAGGCTGCCACCAGCTGAGCGAGGAGGTGCGACTCGGCCTGCCGAGCCGCACCACTGCAGCGCAAGGTTCGGCGCGCTCGAGCGCGACCGACGCCCGTCAGGCGCGTACGGCGTCCAGGTCGGCCTTGGTGAGGACGGCCCGGATCTCGAGCCCGACGTCGGCGAGCGGGTTGTCGTCGCCGGGTGAGCGGTCGATCGCGCAGACCACGGTCTCGACGACGGCTCCGGCCTCGCGCAACGCTCGAGTGGCGTCGCGGACCGCTCCGCCGGTGGTGATCACGTCCTCGATCAGGGTGACCCGGAGTCCGTCGACGGCCGGCCCCTCGGCGAGCTTGCAGGTGCCGTAGGTCTTGGCCTGCTTGCGCACGAACAGTGCGGATACCCGCGACTGGGAGCTGACCACCGTGGCGATCGGGATGCCACCCATCTCCAGCCCGCCGAGGAGATCCGTGTCGTCGGGCAACAGCGGCACCATGGCCGCGGCGACCCGGGCCAGCAGGTCGGGGTCGGTCTCGAAGAGGTACTTGTCGAAGTACTCGCCGGCCACCTGACCCGACCGCAGCGTGAACTCACCGGTCAGGCGGCAGCGCGCATCGATGTCTCGCGCCAGGGCTGGATCAACGTGACGGTCCATGTGGCCTACTCTCCCAGCATGCGGATCCTGATCATCGGTGGCACCCACTTCGTCGGGCACGGCATGGCCCAGGCAGCACTTGCGGCCGGGCACGACGTGACCCTGCTCCACCGCAACCGGACCGACGAGCTACCGGAGGCCACCCACCTGCTGGCCGACCGGAACGGCGACCTGTCGGTGCTGGACGGCGGCACGTGGGACGCCACGATCGACGTGTGTGCCTACCTTCCCGGTCAGGTCAGACACCTCCATGACGCGCTCGGGGACCGCGGCGGCCACCACCTCTTCGTCTCCACCGTGTCGGTCTACCAGGAGCCGGGCCACGTCGGCGCCGACGAGGACTCGCCGCTCTTCGACGAGGCCTCGGACGACATCGACGAGGTCACGAACGAGACCTACGGTCCGCTGAAGGTCTCGTGCGAGAAGGCCGCCCGCGAGGCGTACGGCGACGCCGGTCTCGCGCTGATCCGCCCGACGTACGTCGTGGGCCCGCGCGACGCCACGGCTCGTTACCCCTGGTGGGTCCTGCGAGCGGCCCGGGGCGGCACGATGCTGCTGCCCGGCCCGGCCGGGGCCCCGATGCAGTGCGTCGACGCCCGCGACATGGGGGCGTGGACCGTGCGCCTGGCCGAGGACCACGTGAGCGGGGTCTTCACGGCCGCACGTCCGTCGACGACCTTCGCGGCGATGGTCGAGGAGACCGTGGCGGCGCTCGGCAGTGACGCCGACCTGGTCCAGGTGGACGGCGACTGGCTGGTCGAGCAGGGCGTGGACGGCGCACAGCTGCCGTTGTGGTCCGAGGGCAGCCCCGAGCTCGCGCTGGCCATGGGTACGTCGCGTGCCGAGGCCACCGGGCTGACGCACCGCCCGTTCGCCGAGATCGTCCGAGACACCCTGGCCTGGGCGGAGGCCCACCCCGACCAGGCCACGAACCCGCGGATCGGCCTCGCCCCGGAGCGCGAGCAGGAGCTCCTGGACGCCTGGTTCACCACCCAGGCCTGACCGTGCGGACCGCTCACCGCCTCGACGGCATCCCGCCGACGATCTTCACCACGATGTCGGCGCTCGCGGCCCGCACCGGCGCGGTCAACCTCGGCCAGGGCTTCCCGGACGCCGACGGGCCGGCGTCGGTGCTCGAGGCGGCCCGCACCGCGATCGCGTCGGGCGCCAACCAGTACGCGCCGGGCAACGGCGTCGCCGTCCTCCGCCAGGCGATCGCGCGACACCAGCAGCGTCACTACGGGCTCGAGCTCGACCCCGACCGCCAGGTGGTGGTGACCACGGGGTGCACCGAGGGGATCGCCGCCGCCCTGCTGGGCCTGGTGGACCCGGGCGACGAGGTCGTGGTGCTCGAGCCCTACTACGACTCCTACGTCGCGATGATCCAGATGGCCGGCGGCGTACGTCGCCCCGTCACCCTGCGCGCCCCCGACTTCCGGCTCGACGTCGACGAGCTCCGTGCGGCGGTCGGCCCGCGTACCCGCTTCGTGCTGCTCAACTCCCCCCACAACCCGACCGGCACGGTGCTCACGCCCGACGAGCTGCAGGCAGTGGCCGACCTGGCCGTCGAGCGCGACCTCGTGGTGATCACCGACGAGGTGTACGAGCACCTCACGTTCGGCGACCACGCGCACGTGCCGCTCGCGACGTTGCCCGGGATGTCCGAGCGGACACTGACGCTGTCGAGCGCCGGCAAGAGCTACAGCGTCACCGGCTGGAAGGTGGGGTGGGCCACAGGTCCGGCCGAGCTCGTGGGGGCCGTGCTGGCGGCCGCGCAGTGGCTCACCTTCACCTCCGGGGCTCCGCTCCAGCCGGCCGTCGCCCACGGGCTCGACCACGAGCCCACGTGGCCGCAGACGCTGGCGGCGAGCCTGGAGAAGCGCCGCGACCTGCTCTGCGACGGACTGGCCGCCCTCGGACTCGGCGTACGCCGTCCGGAGGGTACGTACTTCGCGCTCACCGACATCTCGTCACTGGGGTGGACGGACGGCATGGAGTTCTGCCTGGCGCTGCCCGAGCGGGCCGGTGTCGTGGCGATCCCGACGCAGCCGTTCCACGACAGCAGGGCCGGCGACCAGCTGGTGCGCTGGGCATTCTGCAAGGAGGTCGACGTGATCGAGAAGGGCCTACGACGGCTCGCCGCCGCCGACCTGGCCCGCTGAGCCGTCGAACCAGGCACGCACCTCTGTGCGCACCAGGCAAGCGATCGTCACGACGGCCGCGGCCAGGGGTACCAGCACGATCAGCGAGCCGAGCACGCCGAGGAGGCAGAACACGGCCGCACCGGCTGCCGACACCAGCAGGCCGTAGAGGGCCAGGCGCTTGCGCCGGAAGGCGAGCACGGCCAGGACTGCGGACACCGCCGACCAGACGGCCAGAGCGACGCAGGTGACGTAGCAGACCACGAGGATCAGATGGTCGCTCACGCCTTGCGCGGCGAGATCGGGGTTCTGCTCGTGCATCTTGTCGAGGATCAGATCGGGGTTCTGGGCCAGGAGGACGACGGACGTGACGAAGACAGCGGCGGCGAGCGCGCTGAAGATCCAGGTCAGGACGCAGGCCCAGACCAGCGCGGCCGGCCGGGCGTGGGTCGCGGTCACTGCGGGCGCGCCGTACCTCGAGGTCGGGGGCGGCGCCCAGACGCCGGGCGCGGCCGGCGGCCACTCCGCGGGTGGCGGCTCAGCCTGACCCGACGTCGGCTGTGTGGGTCCGGGCGGTGCGGCCTGACCGGGGTCGTAGGGCGGCGGCCAGACGGGCCGGTTCGCCGCATGGGTGGTGCGAGCTGCTGTCCGGGGGCCGTCGGGCACGGCCTTACCGTCGAACCACAACCGGGCGTTGCCCAGCCAGAGGGTGCCAACCGCCGCGGCGACGGCGGACGAGACGTAGCCGCCGGTCGCCAGGCCACTGATGAACAGGGGCACCGCGAGCACCGTCAGGGCCAGCCGCGCGCCACGGCTCCGCTGGAGCGTCTGGTAGCCGAGGACCACCATCGCGGTGGCGCAGCCGGCCGCGATCATCGAGACGACCCTGATCACGGCGAGCATGTCGTTCAGCTCGATACCGGCGTCCTTCATCCGCTGGTCGTTCAGGATCGGCTCGAGCGCCTTGCGGGTGTCGATCGAGTGCAGGCCCGCGATGCGGTCCCACACGAGCAGGACGACGAAGACCGACCCGACCATGATCATCCACGCGGCCGCGGTGACCTGCGGGGGCCGGGGCGGGGTCTTGGACTGCTCGCTCACGCCCTCCATTCCACCACGCGGCCGCAGCGCGAGGTGCATCATCGGCACCCCGACGGACCCGAGGTGTCGCGGAGCACGTCGCGTGGGCAGGATGGGGTCATGAGCTACCAGGCAGCCGAGGACCGCTACGACGCGACGACGTACCGCCACACCGGGCGTAGCGGGCTGCAGCTGCCGCCGCTGTCGTTGGGGTTGTGGCAGAACTTCGGCGACGACCGGCCCGAGGAGACCCAGCGGGCGATCCTGCGCCGGGCCTTCGACCGGGGTGTGACCCACTTCGACCTGGCGAACAACTACGGGCCGCCGTACGGCCGGGCGGAGGAGAACTTCGGGCGGTGGATGCGCGAGGACTTCGCGCCGTACCGCGACGAGCTCGTGATCTCGACCAAGGCGGGGTACGACATGTGGCCCGGCCCCTACGGCCAGGGCGGTGGCTCGCGGAAGTACGTCCTCGCCTCGCTCGACCAGTCGCTGGCGCGGATGGGGCTGGACTACGTCGACGTCTTCTACAGCCACCGTTTCGACCCGGACACTCCGCTGGAGGAGACGATCGGGGCGCTCGACACCGCGGTGCGGTCGGGCCGCGCGCTCTACGCCGGGATCTCGTCGTACTCCGCCGAGAAGACCAGGGAGGCGGCGACGATCGCCCGCGAGCTCGGTACGCCGCTGCTGATCCACCAGCCGTCGTACTCCATGTTCAACCGCTGGATCGAGGGTGCTCTCCTCGACGAGCTCGAGGAGCAGGGCATG
>Ga0302263_10000048_pt1 | contig 52031 bp, 51 predicted proteins | sample II_Fen_N1_4_FD_194564 | JGI IMG/M metagenome (GOLD analysis project Ga0302263, IMG submission 194564) | Peat permafrost microbial communities from Stordalen Mire near Abisko, Sweden - II_Fen_N1_4 | ecosystem: Environmental > Terrestrial > Soil > Wetlands > Permafrost | place: Sweden: Abisko... | reverse complement strand
GCCGACCCGGGCCGAGACGACCGCGTCACCGTCGACGCGGACCACGGCCCCGGCGCCGCAGAGGGCATAGTCGCCGTGGCGTCGTGCGACCTCCGTGAACGCGACCCCTTCGCCCGCAGCCAGCGCCGGGAAGAACGCCTGCAGGGCGATCTCGTCGTGCCGCACCGTGGACTCGAGCGGGCCGGCGAACAGGTCGGCCGCCTCGATGCGTCGCAGCCCGGCGGTCGACCTCACGGGCACCGAGCCCCCGAGCAGGCTCAGCACCATCGGCAGCTCGGCCGCTGCGTCGGCGTGCACGAGCGAGCCGACGACCGTGCCCCGGTTGCGGATGGTGGCGTGGGCGACGTGGGCCAGGGCCAGCGACACCAGCGGCTGCACCCGTCGTACGTCGGGCGAGGCCAGTACGTCGGCATGCCGCGCCAGGGCGTCGACGCGGACCCCCTCGTCGGTCACTGCGATCGCGTCGAGGTCGGGGAGCCCGTTGATGTCGACCAGCGTCGACGGCGCGGCCAGCCGCATGTTCAGCAGTGGCACCAGGCTCTGCCCGCCGGCGAGCACCTTCGCGCCCGGATCCGCCGCCAGCGCCTCCAGCGCGTGCTGGAGGCCCTGCGGTCGGACGAACTTGAACGGTGCGGGCTTCAACTCACTCCTGCCGGGGATCCGCGCGATGACCAGGCGTCGGGGCGTCCGGGTCGTCGACCGGAGTGGACAGCGCTGCCGTGACCTGTCCGCTGCCGGCGCTGCCGCGACCGTTCACCAGGTGGTAGAACACGATCACCATGATCGTGCCGAGCGCGATCCCGCCGAGCTCGAAGTTGTCGGTGATCTTCAGGGTCACCCCGCCGATGCCGGCGATGATGCCCCCGGCCAGGCCCACCAGGTTGACGGGGTCGCCGAAGTCGACGCCGTTCTCGACCCAGATCTTGGCTCCCACGAGTCCGATCATGCCGTAGAGGATCACGGTGATCCCGCCGAGGACGCCGCCCGGGGTGGCGCTCACGACCGCCCCGAACTTCGGGCACAGGCCGAGCAGGATCGCCACGACCGCGGCCACGTAGTAGGCGGCCGTCGAGTAGACCTTGGTGGCTCCCATGACGCCGATGTTCTCGGCGTACGTCGTGGTGGGCGACCCGCCGAACGCGCTCGAGAGTGCGGTGGCGAACCCGTCGGCGGCCAGCGCCTTGCCCATGTAGGGGTCGAGGTCCGTCCTCGTCATCGCCGCCACCGCCTTGACGTGGCCGGTGTTCTCCGCGATCAGGGCGATCACGCCGGGGAGCACGAGCAGGATGAACGTGAGCGAGAAGCTCGGCCCGTGCACGACCGAGACGCCGTCGGGGAGCTTGCCACTGGGCAGGCCGATCCAGTCGGCCGCCTTGACCCCGGTCCAGGACACCCGGTCGTGCGGAGCGGGCGTGCATCCCGTGCCGCCGCAGGAGGTGATCTGCCCGAAGAGCACGTCGGCCAGCCAGGACAGCAGGTAGCCGAAGACCAGGGCGATCAGCACCGCGATCCGAGACCAGAACCCGGGAAGGAGGACGGCCGCGCACACCATGACGAGCGCGGTGAGCAGGGCGACCCACTGGTCCTGCGGCCAGTAGATGCCGGCGACGACCGGCGCGAGATTGAAGCCGATCAGCATCACGACCGCGCCGGTGACAGCGGGAGGCAGGATCTTGTGGATCATGCCCGTGCCGGCGAAGTGCACCAGGATGCCCACGGCTCCGAGCACGAGCCCGGCCACCAGGATCGAGCCGGTGACGTAGGCCGAGTCGCCGTTCGAGTGAGCGCGGATGGCGGCGACGCTGGCCACGAACGACGCGCTCGTGCCCAGATAGCTCGGCACCTTGTTGGAGGTGACCAGCAGGAAGAGGATCGTGCAGATCCCCGAGAACATGATGGCCAGGTTGGGGTCGAGCCCCATCACCAGCGGGAACACGAAGGTGGCGCCGAACATGGCCACCACGTGCTGGGCGCCGATCCCGACCGTTCTGCCCCACGGCAGCCGTTCGTCCGGTGCGACCGGCTCTCCGGGAGCCGGTGTCACCTCCCGCCAGCTGAACATCGTCGACATCTGGATCCTCCTGAGGGTGAAGGGGACCGAACACCTCGATCTGGTGACCCACATCACACACCCGGGCGGCCGGAATCCGGCGGAGGAACGCCGTCCGACGGCGCCGGCCACGCGGCTCTGGGGCGCGGCCAGCCGCTAGCGTGGGGCGGGTGACCAGCCCGGAGCCGGATCCGCGGATCCTCCCCGTGGCGGCCCCTCCCCGGGTCGCGGCGTGGCTGCGTTCCGCGCCCGACGGCGAGGCCCGCATCCTGCACTCCTGCGCGGAGGCCGTCCACCTCGACGTGGCCGGTCGCGGCGTCAGCATCGTCGGTCCTGGCGGCCCGAAACTTCCGCTCGCTCTACGAAGCAATCTGGGTTTGGTGTCGTCAGCACGGGCCGCGACGCCTTATGTTGAAGGTGGGATCCTTCACTGGGGCGGACGCGTCCTGGTGACCGGTCGGCTCGTGGATGTTCGCGCGCCACGCTTCGATGCGGCACGGGTTCCAAAGGCGAGTCCGGTCGTCGCAATGGGAACCCCCCGGTCCCGCGCGGCCGGGCTCGTCGCCTTCGCGCCGCTCATCGACGCGGACTCGGTGGCGGCGCTGGTGGGATACGGCGACGGACTCACCCCGTTCGGCGACGACGTGATCTGTGGCTGGCTCGCGGCCCACCGAGGAGCCGGCGTGGTGACGCCCGACGTGGACGAGGCCGTGCGCCGCCTGCTCCCGCGGACGACCACGTTCTCCGCCTCGCTGCTCGCCTGCGCGTTGGCCGGCGAGGTCGCCGACCCGGTCGCGGCGTACCTCCGCGCCCTCGGTACGACGCGCGCCGACGCGGCGCGGGCGGAGCTGGAGGCCTTCGGGCACACCTCCGGTCGTGGCCTGGCCCACGGCATCGACCTCGCCCTGGGCACGTGGGCCGCGGACCGGGCGGCATGAGCACCGACCACGTCGAGCTGCGCGCCGGCGCCTACGCCGACTCGGTGACGCTGCTGCAGGTGAGCCGCCAGATCCAGCAGCTCCCCGGCGTGGTGACCGCCCAGGTCGCGATGGCAACGCCGCTGAACCTCGAGGTGCTGGAGCGGATCGGTTTCGCGGTCCCCTCCGACGCGACCGTCAACCACCTGGTCGTGGCGGTCCGGCTCGACGATGCCGAGGCACTCGACCGCGTGCGGACCGAGGTCGACCGTGCCCTCACCGACACCCGCCGCGCGGTCGCAGGGCCGTCCGAGGACGCTCCCCCACGGACGACGGGATCGGCACTGCTGCGCACGCCGGGGGCGGTGGTGCTCGTGTCCGTGCCCGGCGTCAGCGCCGCGGTCGAGGCGATGGACGCCCTCGAGGCCGGCAGCGACGTGATGATCTTCAGCGACAACGTCCCGGTCGCCCAGGAGCGTGCCCTCAAGGCGTACGCCACGGCCTGCGGCCTGCTGGTGATGGGGCCCGACTGCGGCACCGCGCTCGTCGACGGGATCGGGCTCGGGTTCGCCGACGTCGTCGCCCCCGGACCGGTCGGGATCGTCGCTGCCTCCGGCACCGGCTGCCAGCAGGTGCTGGCGCTGCTCGACCATGCCGGCGTCGGCGTGTCCACGGCGTACGGCGTGGGCGGCCGCGACCTGTCCGCCGAGATCGGCGGCCTCTCGACGCGGACCGCCCTAGCGCGCCTCGACGCCGACCCCGGCGTCGACCTCGCCCTGCTGGTCTCGAAGCCGCCCGCTGCCCAGGTCGCCGCCGAGCTCTTGGCGTACGCCGACGGGCTCGGCACCCCGGTCCTCACCGCCCTCCTCGGCCCCGGCCTGCCCGACCTGACCGCCGCCACCGAGCAGGTCCTCCGCCGCCTCGGGCACGAGGTCCCGGTCTGGCCGGTCGCGGGTCGCGCCGAGCCCCGCTCCGGCACCCGTCTCCACGGCCTGTTCGTCGGCGGCACCCTCAAGGAGGAGGCGGCCGCGCTCTGCGCGCAGGCCGGCGCCGACGCCGAGCTCGTCGACTTCGGCGACGACGACTACACGGAGGGTCGGGCCCACCCGATGATCGACCCCAGCCTCCGGCTGGCGCGGCTGGCCGAGATCGCGGCCGACCCGGCGACGGCCGTGATCCTGCTCGACGTGGTGCTCGGCCACGGCGCGGAGGACGACCCCGCCGCCTTGCTCGCGCCCGTGGTCGTCGGCATCGACCGGCCCGTCGTCGTCACCGTCGTCGGCACCGCGCAGGACCCCCAGGACCGTGACCGCCAGGTCGCAGCCCTGGTCGCGGCCGGGGCCGAGGTCCATCTCTCCAACGCCGGTGCCACCCGCCGCGCCCTCGCCCTGCTCGGAGGGGCGTCATGAGCGTCGTCGGGGTCGGGCTCGACCTGCTCGCCGACGCGGTGGAGAGCCAGGCCGCCGACGTCACCCGGGTCGACTGGCGGCCGCCGCTGCACGGGACCGAGCGAGACCTGGCCACCGTCGCCCTCGACACCGACCGCCGAGACGCCAACGCACTCGCCCTGGAGCGGATGCTGGCCGTCCAGGCGCGGTTGGTCGACGTCGTACCCGCGCGCGAGGCGCTCGGGCTCGAGGCGGGCCAGTTCCTGCATGCCGGCCCGCCCATCACCTGGGAGCGAGCCTCCGGGCCGCTCCGGGGAGCGCTGATGGGCGGCGCGGCCCTCGAGGGCCTCGTCGACGATCCGGAGGACGCCGCCGCCCTCTTCGCGACCGGCGCGGGGGTCGACCTCGAGCCGTGTCACCACCGGGGTGCGGTCGGTCCGATGGCCGGTGTGGTGACGCCGAGCATGTGGATGGTGGTCCTCGAGGACCCCGACACCGGCGCCCGCACCCACTGCACGCTGAACGAGGGGCTGGGCAAGGTCCTCCGCTACGGCGCCTACTCCCCCGACGTCCTCACCCGTCTGCGCTGGATGGGCGACGTGCTCGGCCCGCTGCTCCAGCGCGCGGTCCGGGCAGCCGACCCGGTCGACGTGACGGCGGTCCTCGGCCAGATGCTCCAGATGGGCGACGAGGCCCACAACCGCAACCGGGCCGGCACCCTGATGCTCCTGCGCGACCTCGGCCCGGCCCTGGTCACCAGCGGCGCCGACGCCGCCGACGTCGCCGAGGTCCTGCGGTTCGTAGGCGGCAACGACCACTTCTTCCTGAACCTCGCGATGCCGGCCTGCAAGCTCGCCCTCGACGCGGCGCGCGACGTCACCGGCTCGACGATGGTCGTCGCGATGTCGCGCAACGGCACCGACTTCGGGATCCAGGTCTCGGGTACCGGCGACGAGTGGTTCACGGGCCCGGCCCAGGTCGCGGACGGCCTCTACCTCGGCGACTTCGGGCCCGACGACGCCAACCCCGACATCGGCGACTCCGCGATCACCGAGACGGCGGGGCTCGGTGGCTTCGCGATGGCGACGGCGCCGGCCATCGTGCGGTTCGTCGGCGGCTCGGTCTCGGACGCGCTGGCCACCACCCGACGGATGCGCGAGATCACCCTCGGTGAGAACCCTCGTTGGAGCATCCCGGTGCTGGAGTTCGCCGGCGTGCCCACCGGGATCGACGTCTCCAAGGTGTGCCGCACCGGCATCCTGCCCCAGATCAACACCGGCATGGCCGGCCGCGAGGCCGGGGTCGGTCAGGTCGGCGCTGGGCTGGTGACGCCGCCGAAGAGCATCTTCCCGGCCGCCCTGACCCGGCTGGCCGAGCTCACGCAGGAGCGCTCGGCCGGAAGAACGCCCGCCTGAGGTCGACGTTGCCCGAGGGCCGCAGCGGCGTGCCCTCCTCGAGGTAGGTCTGCCGCGCCTCGTCCTGGTGGCTCGGGGGTAGCGAGCCGTCCGCCCGTACGACCCGCCACCACGACACCGGTCCGCCGTGGGCCGCCATCACCGACCCCACGAGCCGCGGACCGCCACCCCCGACCAGGGGGCCGACGACCTCGGCGATCGCGCCGTACGTCGTGACCCGGCCGCGGGGCACCTGCTCGACGCACAGCAGCACCAGCTCGACGTAAGTCTCGTGGTCGAGGCTCACGTGCCCTCGTCCAGCCGGGTCGGATAGACCATGGCGACGAGCACGGCCAGGACCAGCGCCACCGCCAATCCCGCCACCCAGTACGACACCGGGGTCGCGCGACCCCGCTGGGCGTCCACCACCAACCACAACAGGGGTGCCACGAGCCACACGGCAGCCGACCTGCGCCCCCACCGGAGCACGACGCGCCGCTCGGGGGGCAGCGGCGTCGGGCCGTACGCCGCGACGGTCGCGGCGACATGCGAGGCAAGCAGCGCAGCGGCTGCCACCACCACGGCCAGTGGCATCGCCGCACCGATGACAGCAGCCCACCAAGCGACAACGAGCAGCAGTGCCAGGCTCCCGGCGTACTGCTCGGGCATGGCCGCGAACGCGACCGACGCCACGACCACCACCAGCAGGAACCATGTCGACGGGACGAAGCCCTCCGGAGCGGCGGCGAGAAGCGCCACCGGAGGACCCAGGACGATCACGGCACGCAGGACCCAACCTGCGGGAGTCAGGCCGGCGATCATCGCGCTCGCGCCCGGGGCAGCTGAGCCAGGCGGGCGAGCCTGCGGACAACCTCGTCGAGGGTGCGGGGTCCGTTCCACGGTACGACCGGGCAGCCGGCTGCGGACAGCTGGGCCAGCACCCCCCGACGTTCGAGGATCCGCATCCGCCACGCCAGCTCGGCAATCCCGGGGTCGGTCTCGCTGGAAACGGTCGGCGCGGCGTCCGGTGGCAGGGTGTCGACCACGATCACCGGCAACCCGCGACGCAAGAGCCGCACGGCCGAGGTGGCCATCCCGTCCGAGAGCATCGGGCTCAGCACGACGACCATGGTGCCCGCCGTGGTACGGAAATCGATCTGGTCCACGCTCACGTCGTGGGGCACCCCCGGCGTCACGCGTGCCAGCTGGCTCAGGATCCGTCTCAAGTGCCGGGTCCCGGCGCCGTACCCGACGTACTCACCGTGAGGACTGACCACCCTGAGCGAGACCCGGTCGCCCTGCCGCACATACTGCTCAGCGATCGCGCCCGCGGCACGAACGGCCACGTCGAGGCTGGACTCGACACCGTCGATCCCTCCCGAGATCCCGTAGTCGGCCAGCGCATCCACCAGGAGCAGAAGGGCGGTGTCCTCCTCCGACCGCGTGGAAACGACGTGGAGCACGCCCGTGCGCAGGGAGGTCCGCCAGTTGATCCGGCGCATCCGGTCACCGGCGTGGAACTCGCGGATGGAGGAGAACTCGGTGCCCTCGCCGTCACGTCGCGACCGGTGCGCACCGATCAGGCCGATCGGGTTGGGCGCCGCGGCCGCCGAGCGGAAGGTGGCAGCCGTGGGAAGCACCGAGACCTCGCGCCCGACCAAGGCGACCGGGCCCCATCGGTACCCCGCCCAGGGGGTGAACAGCCCGATCTTCTCCTCGCCGATCCGTCGTTGCCCCCAGCGGCGGGGCGAGATCTGCAACGGTGCGGGGTGATCCACGAGGTAGCCGAAACATCCAGAACGCGGGCGGAGGGCGACGTAGCTCGCCTGGGCGCAGACCCGGGTCACGAACTCGACGTCGTTCGGGGGCGCGATCCGCAGCGGGGCTGTCGTGCCCTGTCCCTCGTGGAGCACCGCGTACGTCGTCTGAACACCGACGTGGGGCTCGGTGCGGGGCTTGGCGCGGAGCTGCGCCGCGGCCATCACCATGATCGGCGCGACCAGCACGACCACCGCCGGCCGGCCAAGAACGAGCGCCATACCGATGCCGAGCCCGGCCACGGTCAGTCCCCGCGCCAGTGATGCGGTCGTGCTCCATCGGGTCATGTCCCGCGGTTCTCCAACGCGCTGGGGGTTGGTACCGATCCGAGCACGGCGTCGACCACGCGCGGCCCGCTGGCCTGGGTCATCCACAGCTCCGGCTTGACGGTGACCCGGTGAGACAGCACCGACCGCGACACCGCCTTGACGTCCTCGGGGATCACGTAGTCGCGGCCGCGCACCAAGGCGAATCCGCGCGCGGCGAGCACGAGTCCGAGCGAGCCACGCGGCGAGGAGCCCGTGAGGACCTCGTTGTGCTCGCGGGTAGCCGTCGCGAGTCGGACGCAGTAGCGTCCGATGGTCTCGTCGACGGTCACCGTCTCGGTGGCGGCTTGCATCGCCCGGAGCCCCGCTGCGTCAGTGATCTGCTCGAGGTCGATTTCCTCGCGTTGGCGGTCGAGCCGGCGCTGCACGACGTCGTACTCCTCGTCGGCGGTCGGGTAGCCGAAGCTGACGCGCATCAGGAAGCGGTCGAGCTGGGCCTCCGGCAACGGATACGTGCCCTCGTACTCGATCGGGTTCGCGGTGGCGAGCACGTGGAAGGGCTCCGGCAGGGGGAACGTCTCTCCCTCGACGGTCACCTGGTGCTCCTGCATCGCCTCCAGCAGAGCGGACTGGGTCTTCGGGGGCGTTCGGTTGATCTCGTCGGCCAGCAGGATGCCGGTGAAGAGCGGGCCACGTCGGAACTCGAAGGTACCTTCGCGCTGGTTGTACAGGAACGACCCAGTCACGTCGGCCGGGAGCAGGTCCGGGGTGAACTGGACCCGCGCGAAGTCCAGCCCCAGCGTCCGCGCCAGTGATCTGGCCGCCAGCGTCTTGCCGAGCCCCGGGAAGTCCTCGAGGAGCACATGGCCCTTCGCCAGGATCGCCGACATCACCAGCGTGAGCGCCAGCCGCTTTCCGACCACGGCACGCTCGACCTCCGTCAGCACGCGGCCGGCGAGCTCGGAGGCCTCGGTGACGCTCAGGGTGCCGGCAGACGTCTCGGTCACGACAACTCCTCGATCCGGCGGAGGCACTCATCCACCGTGGCGCGGCTCAACTGGTGCGGCTCCGAGTCGATCACCCCACACAGCGTAGGACCCAGGCGCTCGTCCACCCCTGGGGCGCCGCGCCTGAGCCCGAGCGCCGCGAGCCTCGCGTCGGTCAGCATCGTGAGCCGTCGACGCAGCACCGGCTCGACCGTCCGCGAGGTCAGGTGGTTCTCCAGCAGTCTCACATTGCGGCTGAGGCCCGCGTCCTGTCCGGTCGGGATGACCGGACGGGCACTGACAACCTCCCAGTCCGGCGCGGAAACCGTCGAGAAGTCGACCACCAAGGCGAGCACAGCAACGGCCACGCAGACCATCAGACCCAGCCTGAGCAGGTCGGGCGTCGTGTGCTCGTAGCGCGCGACACCGACGGCCGCCAGCACGACCAGCGCGGCCAGCAAGCCGCGCCCGATCCACCGCCTCATCCTCACCACGTCGCACCCGCAGGCATACCGATGGACTCGTGGATCCGCTGGAGTGCCTCGAAGGCCTGGTGGCGCTGGTCCTCGGTGATCGGGTGTGTCGAGAACCTCGCCTCTCCATACAGTGCCGACAGGCGGGTGACCGCCGCGGAGTCAGCGGACGCGGCGTCGAGCAGTCGGATCGTGAACTCTGACGGCGTCTCCCACGGCCGCCGGGCGATGCCGGCCCGCTCGGCCTGTTCCTCGAAGCGGTCCCAGCAGGCCACGATCGCGTTTCGTGGCGACCCTCCCAGCAACAGCTCGAAGTGCTCCCGGGAGTCCCGGCGCATCTCGTCGATCAGGGGAACCGGGTCGGCCAGCACGTCGAAATCGATGTCGGGGACGCGCGGTTCCGGCCTGCGCCGCGCTTGCAGGTCCTGCCAAGCCCACCGCACCACACGGAACACCAGGACCAACAGCCAGGCGAACAGGGCGTAGCGGATGATCGTGCCGATCACCGGTGCTCCCGGGACCGACGACTGGCCCTGCGGGAGCCTCACCGGTGGAGCAGGGGTGCTCCCGGCCGAGGACGTGTCAGTGCTGCTGGGTCTCGGGGCGTGGAACACGGGGTCGTGGGCCGTCCCGTGGACCACCCCGGACGGGCCCGAGCGCGCCGCGAGGACCATCAGGAGGAGCACCAGCACGACCCCCGCGACGCTGAAGCCGAGCGCCAACGCGCTTGCCCGACGAGGGGTCATGAGATGCACCGTAACCGCCCTCTCGCTCCCGGTTCCATCACCGGGAGGTCACGGTTGCGGCACGGCGTACCGCCCCGGAGTCGTCAGTACGACGGCTGGCTGGGGTCGATCTGGTTGACCCAGGCGACGACACCGCCACCCACGTGCACCGCGTCGGCGTAGCCCGCGCCCTTGACGATCGCGAGCGTCTCCGCCGACCGGACCCCGGTCTTGCAGTGCATCACGATCTGCTTGTCCGACGGGAGCTGCTCCAGGGCGGACCCGTTCAGGAAGTCACCCTTCGGGATCAGGACCGAGCCCGGGATGCGGTTGATCTCGTACTCGTTCGGCTCGCGCACGTCGACGAGCACGAAGTCTCGCTCGCCGTTGTCGCGCTCCTTGAGCATGTGCTCGAGCTGGGTCACCGAGATCGTCGACCCGACTGCCGCCTCCGAGGCCTCCTCGGAGACCGCGCCGCAGAACGTGTCGTAGTCGATCAGCCCGGTGACGGTGGGGTTCTCGCCGCAGAGCGCGCAGTGGGGGTCCTTGCGCACCTTGAGCTTGCGGTACTCCATCTCCAGGGCGTCGTAGATCATCAGCCGGCCGACCAGCGGGTCGCCGATGCCGGTGAGGAGCTTGATCGCCTCGGTGACCTGGATCGCGCCGATGCTCGCGCAGAGCACGCCGAGCACGCCACCCTCCGCACAGCTGGGCACCATGCCCGGCGGCGGCGGCTCGGGGTACAGGCAGCGGTAGCACGGCGCGTCGTCGTCGAGGGTCGGCGCGAAGACACTCGCCTGCCCGTCGAAGCGGTAGATGGAACCCCACACGTACGGGATCCCCAGGAAGTACGCCGCGTCGTTGACCAGGTAGCGGGTGGCGAAGTTGTCGGTGCCGTCGACGATCAGGTCGTAGCCCTCGAAGATCCCCATCACGTTGTCGTTGTCGAGACGCTCGTTGTGCACGACGACGTTCACAAGCGGGTTGGTCTCGGCGATGGACTCCTGGGCCGAGAGGGCCTTCGGCTTCCCGATGTCGGACTGCCCGTGGATGATCTGGCGCTGCAGGTTGGACTCGTCCACCTCATCGAACTCCGCGATCCCGAGCGTGCCGACACCGGCCGCTGCCAGGTAGAGCAGGGCGGGGCTGCCCAGACCGCCGGCACCGATGACCAGCACCTTGGCGTTCTTCAGTCGCTTCTGACCGCCCATCCCGACGTCGGGGATGATGAGGTGCCGGCTGTAGCGGCGAACCTCGTCCAGGGTCAGCTCGGCGGCCGGCTCGACCAGCGGCGGGTAGGACACGTCGTACTCCTGTGAGTCGCGGGGGAATCGTGTGCACCGGTGGCAACAGGCGGCGCACCCTCCATGTTCCCGATCGCGGGCACCCACGCCGTGCGCGTCCGTCATCCGGACGTGCCCGGCGGGCCAGTAGGGTGCCACCGTGGGGACGACGGACCAGAAGCCCCGGGGCGGCAGGCTCCCGCGCCGGGAGAGGCGCGCCCAGCTGCTGGACTCCGCGCTCGAGGTGTTCGTGGCACAGGGGTACCACGCCGCCGCGATGGACGACATCGCCGAGCGGGCCGGGGTGTCCAAGCCGGTCCTCTACCAGCACTTCCCCGGCAAGCTCGACCTCTACCTCGCGCTGCTCGACGCCGCCTGCGACGACGTGATCGACAACTGCCGGCGGGCGCTCGCCGCGACCCACGACAACAAGACCCGCGTCGCCGCCGCGATGGCCGCGTTCTACACCTACGTGGCGGCTGACGGCGGCGCCTTCCGCCTCGTCTTCGAGTCCGACCTGACCAGTGAGCCGGCGGTGCGCGAGCACGTGGAGCGGGTGACCACCGAGTGCGCCGCGATGATCGCCGACGTCATCCACGACGACACCGGGCTACCCGGTGAGGCGTCTCGTCTCCTCGCCGTGTCGCTGGTGGGAATGGCGCAGGTCAGCGCGAGGTTCTGGATCTCCGAGGCGGCCGGCATCAACCAGGCCCAGGCGGTGGAGCTGGTCAGCGGCCTGGCCTGGCGCGGGATCCGCGGCTACCCGCTGACCGACGAGCACTGACCACCGACGAAGGAGAGACATGGAAGTCAAGATCGGAGTGCGACACGCACCCCGCGAGCTGGTCGTGGACGTCACGGACACCGCTGAGGACGTCGAGGCCGCGCTGGCCGACGCACTGGGTGGCGACCACGCCGTCTTCACACTCACCGACACCCGTGGGCGACGGGTGATCGTGCCCGCCCACGCCATCGCCTACCTCGAGATCGGGACCGGAGTCTCCGGGACGGTCGGCTTCCGGGGCTGAGCGGCTCGCCCACCCCCCGGTCCTCGCCCTCGCACCGGGGACGCGGCATGATCGAAGCAGAGTCCGGGCACCCGACGTGGGCGCTCGGTCGACACAGGAGGCTCACATGGGTTGGTTCTTCGTCATCGTGATGGGCATCATCATCGGGCTGCTCGGCAAGTTCGTCGCGCCGGGCAACCGCGACAACATCCCGCTCTGGCTCACCGTCGTCTGCGGCATCGTCGGCGTGCTCATCGGCTACGGCTGGCTGGGCGGCACCAAGGGCATCGACTGGACGGCGTTCTTCGTCTCGATCATCATCGCCGCGGTGCTCGTGGTGATCGCGGCCGGAGTGACGGGCCGCACCAAGAAGGTCTGACCGACACGGGTGCCAGACCCCGCCCCGGCGCCGCCGGGGCGGGGTCTCGCCATCTGCCGGTCGAACGCCGTCGAGATCTGTGGTGTTTGGCACGTCGCCGAGAGGGAACGGTGCACTCCGGAGCGGGCCCGGACGGGTCGGCCCACCAGCACCCGGAGGAACAGACGTGACCCTGACCATCGCGACCATCGCGCCGATGGCGCTCACCTCGAGCGCCTGCGACAAGCACGCGTGGAGCCTCGGCTCCCTGGTCATCCTCCTGATCGGCGGTGTCGTCATCGGTCTCCTGGGCAAGCTGCTCGCTCCCGGGTCGCGCGACAACATCCCGCTGTGGCTGACCGTGGTCTGCGGAATCGTCGGCATCCTGCTCGGCAACTGGCTCTACGTCGACGTCCTCGGCGGCACGTGCGCCACCAGCGGCATCGACTGGCTGCGCCACCTCGTGCAGATCATCACCGCGGCGGTCCTGGTCGCGATCGCCGCCACCGCCACCGGCCGGAGCCGGCGCGTCTGAGCCCCCGACGGACTCAGGCCGAGAGGCCGATCTCGGCCATCCGCTCGTTGTGCCGCTCGGTGATCCGGGTGAACATCCGCCCGATCGCGGCCAGGTCGAGACCGGGCCGGTCGATCCCCCCGGCCAGCAGCGCGGTCAGGGCATCACGCTCGGCCGCCACGCGCTGTGCCTGGGTCAGCGCCTCCCCCATCAGCCGCCTGGCCCAGAGCGCCAGGCGCCCACCGAGCTTGGGGTCGTCCGCGATCGCCTGGCGGATCCGGCGTACGGCGAAGTCCGCCTGGCCGGAGTCCTCCAGCGACGCGATGATCAGGTCGCGCGTCCCCGCGTCGAGGTACGCCGCGATCTCGCGGTAGAAGTCCGCAGCCAGGCCGTCGCCGACATAGGCCTTGATCAGCCCTTCGTACCAGTCGGCCGGCGCGGTGTGGACGTGGAAGGAGTCGATCGCCGCCTCGAACGGCGCCATCGCCTCGAACGGGTCGCCCCCCAGCTCGCGGATCCGCTCGTGCAGGCGCGCCACGTGACCGAACTCCAGGCTCGCCATCCCGCTCATCTCGACCTTGTCGCGGATGGTGGGCGCGAGCTTGGCGTCGTCGACGAGCCGCTCGAACGCCGACAGCTCGCCGTAGGCGACCGCGCCGAGGAGGTCGATCACAGCGAGGCGGTACTCCGCGTCCTCGAAGACGACCTGGGCGTCTCCTGCCGGCGCGCCCTCTGGCCCGGATTCCGTCATGCTCACACGCTACCGATAGACTGGGGTGGTCCCCGCGCAAGCGGTGAGGACGCGCGCTCTCTCGAGCGAGTCAGGGAGCGCCGTGTGCATGTGCGCGGCAGACGCACGGGTTCGAGCCTGGGTCAGCCGCACGACGATCTGACTCAGAACTGAAAGCGAACTCCACATCGTGACCACCTTCCGAGAGCTCGGGGTGCTCCCCGAGATCTGCGACGCGCTCGAGCGCGGCGGCATCACCACCCCCTTCGCCATCCAGGAGATGACCCTGTCGGTCGCCCTGCTCGGCACCGACCTGATCGGCCAGGCCCGGACGGGTACCGGCAAGACGCTCGCCTTCGGCATCCCGGTGATGCAGCGCAGCGTCACCCCGACCGACCCGGCGTACGCCGACCTGCCGCAGGGCAAGCCGCAGGCGCTGATCGTCGCCCCGACCCGTGAGCTCGCGCTCCAGGTCAGCGGCGACCTCGCGCTGGCGAGCAAGGACCTCGGCCTCCGCGTGCTCACCGTCTACGGCGGCGTCCCCTACGAGCCCCAGCTCGACGCGCTGTCCACCGGCGTCGACATCGTGGTCGGCACGCCGGGGCGCCTGATCGACCTCTGCAACCGCCGGTCGCTCGACCTGTCCCACGTCCACGCCCTGGTCCTCGACGAGGCCGACGAGATGCTCGACCTCGGCTTCCTCCCCGACGTCGAGAAGTTGCTGAGCATGACCCCCGAGACCCGGCAGACGATGCTGTTCTCGGCGACCATGCCGGGCGCGATCGTCTCCTTGGCCCGCACCCACATGCGCCACCCGATGAACATCCGCGCCGAGTCGTCGTACGACACCCAGCTGGTCCCGGCGACCGCCCAGTTCATCTTCCAGGCCCACGACCTCGACAAGCCCGAGATCATCGGTCGCATCCTGCAGGCCGAGGACGCCGACAAGATCATCGTGTTCACCCGGACCAAGCGCCAGGCGCAGCGCGTGGCGGAAGACCTCGCCGAGCGCGGTTTCAAGGCCTCTCCGCTGCACGGCGACATGGCCCAGGTGGCGCGCGAGAAGGCACTCACCAAGTTCCGCGAGAACAAGATGCGGGTCCTGGTCGCGACCGACGTCGCCGCACGCGGTATCGACGTGCAGGGCGTCTCCCACGTCATCAACTACACCTGCCCCGAGGACGAGAAGACCTACATCCACCGCATCGGCCGGACCGGTCGCGCCGGCGCAACCGGCATCGCGGTGACCTTCGTGGACTGGGCCGACCTCCACCGCTGGAAGATGATCAACAAGGCGCTGGACCTGCCCTTCGACGAGCCGGAGGAGACCTACTCGACCTCCGAGCACCTGTTCCACGACCTCGGTATCCCGGCCGGCACGACAGGTCGCATCGTCGACCCCGCGCCCGTGGAGCCCAAGCCGCGCAAGGACGACGGCAGCCGCCCGGCACGCTCGGGCGACCGGCCGCCGCGCAGCCGCACCCGGTCGAGGTCGCGTACCCGCGGTGGTCAGCAGGTCCCGGCCGGCGAGGCCGCGCCTGCGGCCGCGACCGCGTCCGCGACCGAGACCGACGGCGCGGAGCGTCCGGCCGGCCAGTCCCGCAGCCGTCGCCGCCGCCGTCGTAGCCCGGGTTCGTCCAGCACGTCCTGACGCCCGTCAGGCGACGACGACGACCTTGGTGCCTTCGGGCGCGAACTTCCACAGTGCGATCGCGTCGGGCGTGCTCTGCCGGATGCACCCGTGTGACTGCGGCGTGCCCAGCTGGACCGCCGTCTGCAGGGGGACGCCGTTGCGCGTCGGGATGCTGTGGAAGCCGATCGCGGCACCCGTGGGGCCCTGGGTGAACCGGACGAAGTACTGCATCACGCCCGAGTCGTCGACGCCCGTGGCCCAGCGCGACCGGGAGTAGACCGAGTAGGTGCCCGGCTGCAGGTTGTGGGTCACGCTGCCCGACACGAGATACGTGCGTTTCACGTCGTCGCTCGCGTCGAGGAGCCAGACCCGCTGCAGGTCCTGGCTGAAGACGATCCGCCGGCCCGTGCCGCTCGAGGCCGGGACCGCGGCGTCGGCCGTCCCGGCCGACGAGCCGGCCGACTCGGCGGTGGTGACGCCGGTGGTGGTCGGTGTGCTCGCCGGGGTGCTCGAGTCAGGCGTGGAGGGCGTCGAGCTGCTCGTGTAGGCCGCAGTGTCGGCCTTGACTCCCGCGGTCGCCGAGCCGGAGGCGATGAAGCCCAGACCGGCCAAGGCCGCCACGACGGTCACGGTGAGGGACGTCGACAGGACCGCGATCCGGCCGTAGCGAGGCCGCGTCGCGCGACGATGGGTGCTCACCGCTCTGCCTTCGTCGCGCCGCGACGGCTCCGCACTGTCAGCGTCTCGGCCACCTCGCGGTAGGCACGTGCTCCCTTGCTGCTGCGGCTGGTCGCCAGGATCGAGCGCCCGGCGGCGGGCGCCTCGGCGAACTTGATGGTCTTCGGGATCGGTGGCCCGATCACCTCGAGGTCGTAGGTGTCGGAGATCGTGTCGAGGACCGCGCGGGCGTGGTTCGTCCGCCCGTCATAGAGCGTGGGCAGCACTCCCCACACCTCGAGCCCGCGGTTGGTGAACCGGCGTACGTCGTGCACGGTGTCGAGCAGCTGCCCGACCCCGCGGTGCGACAAGGTCTCGCACTGCAGCGGGATCAGGACGCCGTCGGCCGCGGTCAGGGCGGCGACGGTGAGCACGCCCAGCGAGGGTGGGCAGTCGAGCAGCACCCAGTCGTACGTCGTGGTCTCGGCGAGGTCGTCGAGGGCGCCCTTGAGCACGTGCTCGCGCCCGGTCCGCGTCAGCAGGTCGGCCTCGGCGCGGGCGAGCTCGATCGTGGCGGGGAGCAGGTCGACGCCGTCGTCGGTCGCGATCACGACCTCGGCCGGGGCGAGGCCCTTGGTCAGTACGTGGTGCACGGACAGCTCGAGGTCCTCGGGGTCGATACCGAGCGAGAACGTGAGGCACGCCTGGGGGTCGAGGTCGACGAGCAGGACCTGCTGGCCGAGCTCGGCCAGTGCGGCGCCGATCGAGGCGACCGACGTCGTCTTGGCCACGCCGCCCTTCTGGTTGGCGACCGCGAGTGTGGTGGTCATCGAGGACCATCATGCCGGACCGACTTGCCGAGAGCGCGCACCGGCGGGTTGGCTGACGCCATGTCTTCGACCCACGCACGTCCCGTCGCTCTCGTCACCGGCCCTACCGCCGGGATCGGGCGCGTCCTCGCGCTGCGTCTCGCCGAGCGCGGCTACGACCTCGTCCTCGTCGCCCGCGACCGCGAACGGCTGCAGGCCCTGGCCGACGAGCTGTCTCGGAGCCACGGGGCCACCGGCGAGGTGCTGGTCGCCGACCTGTCCGACCGCGCCGGGATGGCCCTCGTCGAGGAGCGTCTGACCGACGAGTCACGGCCGGTCGACCTGCTGGTCAACAACGCCGGGTTCGGCCTCAAGCGCCGCTTCTCCCACAACTCCGTCGACCAGGAGCAGGCCGCCCTCGACATCCTCGTCACCGCTGTGATGCGGCTGACGCACGCCGCCCTCGGCCCGATGACGGCGCGTGGGTCCGGCGGCATCATCAACGTCGCCAGCGTGGCGGCGTACCAGCCGCGCGGGAGCTACAGCGCAGCCAAGGCGTGGGTCACCACCTTCGGCGCCTGGGCGTCTCAGGAGTACGCGCCCCAGGGCGTGCACATCATGACCCTCTGCCCGGGCTTCACCCGGACCGAGTTCCACCAGCGCATGGACGTCAGCCGGGAGTCGGTGCCGCGCCCGCTCTGGCTCGACGTCGACCGCGTCGTCGACGACGCCCTCGCCGACTGGGACGCCGGCAAGAGGCTGTCGATCCCGAGCAGGCGCTACAAGCTGATCACGGCCGTGAGCCGGCATGCGCCCACCGGGATGCTGCAGCGGTTCCAGTCGCTGGGCCGCCGCTGACCCCCCGCAACGTCATACGGACGGAGCCTTCTTTGACTCCGTCCGTATGACGTCCGGCGGGCTATCGACGCCCGCAGTAGGGGCCCAGGTCGTGTGCCAGCACCGCCTCGTGGGCGACCCGGGTCCCACCCGTGCCCGCCACCAGCTCGACGATGTCCGCCAGCGACCCGATCACCGCGTCGTGTCGAGTCTCGCGGGTGAACCGGCAGGCGGCCCGCACCTTGGGACCCATCGACCCGGCCGGCAGCGAGAGCGGCTCGAGCTCGTCCGGGGTCACCCGGTCGAGCCGGCGCTGCTCGGGGGTGCCCCAGTCGGTGTAGACACCGTCGACATCGGTGGCGATCACCAGCAGGTCGGCCTCGAGGTCCTTGGCCAGCAACCCCGAGGCGAGGTCCTTGTCGATCACGGCCTCGATGCCGTGCAGGTGCCCGTCGGCGTCGTACACCGTCGGGATCCCCCCGCCGCCGGCACAGACCACGACCGTCCCCTGTTCGAGCAGCTGCCGGATCGGCCGCAGCTCGAAGATCCGGCGCGGCTCCGGGCTCGCCACGACCCGGCGGTAGCCGTCGCCGTCCGGCGCGATCGTCCAGCCGTCGTCCCGGGCCCGCTGCTCCGCGGTCGCGCGGTCGTAGACCGGCCCGATCGGCTTGGTGGGGTGGTCGAACGCAGGGTCGTGCGGGTCGACCTCGATCATGGTGAGCATGGTCGCGAGCGGGGTCTCGAACGGCAGCAGGTTGCCGAGCTCCTGCTCGATCACGTAGCCGATCATCGCCTCGGTCTGGGCGCCGAGGACGTCCAGCGGGTACGGCGCCACGTCGAGGTACGCCGCCGCCTGGAGCGCCAGCAGCCCGACCTGAGGACCGTTCCCGTGGGCGATCACCACCTCGTTGCCCGGCACCACGCGGGCGATCCGCTCGGCCGCGACCCGGATGTTGGCCCGCTGGTTCTCGGCCGTCATCGGCTGCCCGCGCTGCAGCAGGGCGTTGCCGCCCAAAGCGATCACGATCCTCATCGTCGCCACCTACCCTTCAGCCCAGCGCCGCGACGAGGATCGCCTTGATGGTGTGCATCCGGTTCTCCGCCTGCTCGAACGCGATGTTCGCCGGGGACTCGAAGACGTCCTCGGTGACCTCGATGCCGTTCTTGAGCACGCCGTAGGTCTCGGCGATCCGGGCACCCACCGTCGTCTCGGCGTTGTGGAACGCCGGGAGGCAGTGCATGAAGCGCACCCGGGGGTTCTCCGCCGCGGCCATCAGCTCGGGGTTCACCTGGAAGGGCAGGAGCAGGTCGATCCGCTCGCCCCACGACTCGATCGGCTCGCCCATCGAGACCCAGACGTCGGTGTGCACGAAGTCGACGCCGCGCACGGCCTCGACCGGGTCGTCGGTGATCGTCACCCGGGCGCCGGACTCGGCCGCGAAGCCGCGGCACAGTGCCACGTGCTCCTCCGACGGCCACAGCTCCCGCGGTGCGCCGATCCGGACGTCCATCCCGAGCTTCGAGCCGACCAGCAGCAGCGAGTTGGCCACGTTGTTGCGGCCGTCTCCCACGAATGCGTAGGAGATCTGGTGCAGCGGCTTGTCGGAGTGCTCCATCATCGTGAGCACATCGGCCAGCATCTGCGTCGGGTGGAACTCGTTGGTGAGACCGTTGAAGACCGGCACCCCGGCGTACTCCGCCAGCGTCTCGACGTTGTCCTGCGTCGAGCCGCGGTACTCGATGGCGTCGTACATCCGGCCGAGCACGCGCGCGGTGTCCTTCATCGACTCCTTGTGCCCGATCTGGGACGACGTCGGGTCGATGTAGGTCACGTGCGCGCCCTCGTCGTAGGCCGCCACCTCGAACGCACAGCGCGTGCGGGTGGAGGTCTTCTCGAAGATCAGCGCGATGTTCTTGCCGCGCAGACGCTGCTGCTCCACGCCCGAGTACTTCGCCCGCTTGAGGTCACGGGCGAGGTCGAGCAGGAAGCGCAGGTCTCTCTCGGAGTGGTGGACGAGACTCAGCAGGTCCCGGTCCCGGTTGTTGTAGGGCATGGCCCGACCTTTCCGATCAGTAGACGGGGTCGCGCAGGATCGGGCAGGTCATGCACCGGCCGCCTCCGCGGCCGCGGCCGAGCTCGCCGGCCGGGATGGTGATGACCTCCACGCCCGCCTTGCGCAGCAGGGTGTTGGTGTGGGTGTTGCGGTCGTAGCCGACGACGACGCCGGGCTCGAGGGCGATGACGTTGTTGCCGTCGTCCCACTGCTCGCGCATCACGCCGAACCGGTCGCCACCGGTATTGACCACCCGGAACTGGACCCCGAGCGCCGCTTCCAGGGTGGGTACGAAGCCGCGGTCCTCGCGCCGGATGTCGATGCCGTCGGCCGCCCCGTCGTCGGGCCGCAGGCTGAACGGCACGATCGAGTCGGTCACCGGTGCGTACGTCGTCACCAGGTCGGCGTCGGCGAACGTGAACACGGTGTCCAGGTGCATCGCCGACCGCGTACGCGGCAGGCCCGCGGCGACGACGTGCTCGGCGGCCCCGGACTTGAACAGTGCCTGCGCCACCTGGACCACGGCCTGGTGCGAGGTCCGCTCACCCATCCCGATCGCCACGACCCCCTTGCCGAGCGGCATCACGTCGCCACCCTCCAGGGTCGCGAACCCGTGGTCGTGCGGACGTCCCTCGAGGTCGCCCAGCCACACGTCGAACGACGCATCGGCGAAGGCCGGGTGGAACCGGTAGATCGCCGTCGTCAGCAACGTCTCCTGCCGACGGGCCGGCCAGAACATCGGGTTGAGCGTGACGCCCTGGAAGATCCAGGAGGTGTTGTCGCGTGAGAACAGCGTGTTCGGCAGCGGCGGCAGCACGAAGCCCTGCTGTTCCGAAGACTCACGCAGCGCCAGCACGAAGGGCCCGGCGAAGTCGTCCGGTACGTCGCGCCAGGTCACCCCGCCGATCAGGAGCTCGGCCAGACGCGCTGCGGGCAGCTCGTCGAGCCAGGCCCGCAGCTCGCGGGTGATCCCTGGTCCGACCAGGTCGTCGGTGATCTTGCGGTCGAGGACCCAGGTCCGGCCCTCCGGCATGCCGACCACGTCGGTCAGCATGGGGAGGGTCTCGAGGACCTCGACGTCCCGGTCGCGCATCTTGGTGACGAACTCGTAGTGGTCCCGCTTGGCGCGGTCCACCCAGATCACGTCGTCGAAGAGCAGGTCGTCGCAGGTGTCCGGGGTGAGCCGGAGGTGGGCGAGACCCGGCGAGCACACCAGCACTCGTCGTAGACGTCCCACCTCCGACCACACGCCGACACGCGACGCTGACTCGTGGGTCTGCGACCTCTCAGTCATCGTCATCTCCTCAGACCGACACGAAGCCCTGGATGAAGCCGATCACGGCAGCCACCGAACCGATGGCGACCAGGCCGACCAGGACCTTCTCGATGGTGGTGAAGACCAGCTCGCGACCCTCCTTGCGGGCCCAGACGTAGAACGCCGTACCCACGAGGTAGAACAGAGCCGCCACGAGGACGTACTGCCAGCCACCCGCGTAGACCAGCCACACGGCGTAGGCCAGGGCGAGGGCGCCGACCAGCAGGTCACGCGTCCGTCCGTGCCCGTTCTCGTAGGTCTCTCCGCGCACGGCGAGGAGCACCTGGTACGCCGCCGACCAGAGGTACGGCAGCAGGATCAGCGAGGTGGCGAGGTAGATCAGCTGGGTGTAGGTGCTGGAGTTGAACAGGGTCCAGACCAGCATCAGCTGCACGCACAGGTTGGTCAGCCACAGCGCGACGTGGGGCGCACCGTGGGAGTTCTCGTGAGCCAGGACCTTCGGCAGCACGTGCTCGTTGGCCGGCAGGCGCAGGATCTCGACGCTGAGCAGGATCCACGAGAGCAGCGCGCCCAGCAGGGAGATCAGCAGGCCGATCGAGATGAAGCCGGCGCCCCAGCTGCCCACCTGGTCCTTCATCAGAGCCGCCATCGACGGGTCGGACAGACCCGCGATCTTGGCCTGGGCCATCAGGCCGTAGGACAGCACGTTGACCATCAGCAGCAGGGCGAGGACACCGACGAAGCCCATGATCGTGGCCCGCCCGACGTCACTGCGCTTGCCCGCACGCTGCGAGTAGACCGCCGCGCCCTCGATGCCGATGAACACCCAGACGGTCACCAGCATCATGTTCTTGACCTGGTCGAGGGTGCTCCCGAGCGAGGCGCCGTCGATCTGCGTCGAGTGACCCCAGATGTCGGTGGTGAAGATGCCGGCCTTGAAGCCGACGGCCGCGATCGCGATGAAGGTCACGATCGGGACGACCTTGGCGACGGTCACCACGGTGTTGACGAACGCCGCGCTGTGCACGCCGCGCAGGGTCAGGCTGTGGGCCACCCACAGGACCACCGAGGCGACGAGGATCGGGCGCCAGGTGTTACCGCCCGCGAACGACGGCCAGAAGTAGCCGAGCGTCGAGCCCATCAGCACCAGGTAGCCGACGTTGCCGACCCACGCACTGACCCAGTACCCCCAGGCCGAGGTGAAGCCGACGTAGTTGCCGAAGCCGGCACGGGCATAGCCGTAGACGCCGCCGTCGACGTCGGGCTTGCGGGTCACCAGCGTCTGGAAGACGAAGGCCAGCATCAACATCCCGAGACCCGTGATCCCCCAGCCGATCAGCAGGGGTGCCGGGGCGGCGCTGGCCGCCATCTGGGACGGCAGGGCGAAGATGCCGCTACCGATCATGGACCCGACGACGAGGGCGGTGAGGGCCGCGAGGCCCAGTCCGACGTCACGACGTGGGTGGTCTCCGTCGCCCGTCTGTCCGACGGGCCGGGTGAGTACCTGACTCATGTCCAGCTCCTTACGCACAGCCGGACCGGGAGCCCGGCACCTACGACGCTAGGAGTGGTGCCGGAGGCCCGTCAGAGTCGGTCGTCCCACCGCAACCCGCCACAGGTCACCGGGTGCTGTGATATTCCTCACCAGGCCGGCTGCGGACCAGCGAACGGCAGCTCGACCAGCGGTGGTCCGATGCCCGACACGTCACGCAGGATCCACTCGTCACGGAGCAGGAGCATGGCCGAGGCGGGGCGGAGGACGACCCACAACCAGCGTCCGGCGGCCTCCCCGGCGAAGACCGCGCGGTCGAGCTCGACGTCCGAGGTGGACGTGGAGACGGCCCACAGCGGCACCGACTGGCTGCCGATCCGGACCCGGACCGGAGGTCGCCCGACGCCCAGGTCGGGGCCGGGGTCGAGGTGCGAGGTGCCGGCACACCGGGCGCCGAGCCCGACCCCGGACTCCTCGCTGACCACGAACACGTCGACCGGCCCGTCGAGGGCGCTGGTCCCCGAGCTGCAGGTCAGGGTCGCTCGTCCCTGGCCTGCCTCCGACACCACCGCGAAGTCGCTGACCGTCCAGCCCGGGCTCATCGGCCACGGCAGGTACGTCGGAAAGTCGCCGGCTGCGGCCAGCGCCTCGACGAACGCGTCGTACGACGGGGCGTCCGGTCGGAGCAATGGCGCCGTCGGGCCGTGGTCGGGGCACGACCATCCGCCTTCGGAGGTGTGCGGGATGGGCGTGGGGCAGCGCGGGCACTGGGCCTGGAGCGGCATGCCCCCACCGTCGTGGGCAGGGTCCTCGCGGGTCAAGAGTTCCAGCGCAGCACCACCGGCGTCTCGCGCTCGTAGCCCAGGACCGAGACGGTGGCGGTGTCGAGCCGCAGGTGCCGGCCGTCGGTGACCGGCAGGTCCAGCCAGCGCGCCGCCAGAGCCCGCAGCGCGTGACCGTGCCCGAAGACCAGGACCCGGCCGTCCGCGGCGCGGCACCGAGCAACCACGCGGTCCAGGCGCGCCGACACCTGCTGGGCCGTCTCGCCGCCGGGCACCGGCCCGGTCCAGATCGTCCAGTCCGGGTAGGACTCGCGGATCTCGGTCGTGGTCTCGCCCTCCAGGTCGCCGTAGTCCCACTCCGCGAGGTCGCCGTCGACCTCGGCCTCCGGGTGGCCGGCCAGGCGTGCGGTCTCCCGCGCCCGCAGCCGCGGCGAGGTGAGGACGAGGGAGAAGTGGTCGTCGTCGAGCCGGTCTCGGACGCCGGCCGCCACGCGCTCGCCGTCGACGGTGAGCGGCGGGTCGGTCGTCGACGTGTGCCGGCCGTCGCGGCTCCACTCGGTCTCGCCGTGCCGGACCAGCCAGACCTCGTCGCACGCCATGCCCAAGATGACCACAACGCCGCCGGACGTGTCACGATGCGCCTCATGTCGACGACCACCTCGCAGCGCTCCGCGGCGGTCCTGGCCCGCCACCGGCGGGCCGCGGCGGGCGCGTTCTTCACCCAGGGCTTCGTGTTCATCAGCCTGACGACCCGGCTCCCCACCGTGCAGAAGCACTGGGGCTACAGCGACACGACGCTCTCCCTCCTGCTCCTGATGATGGTGCTGCTCGCCGGCCTCGGCTCGGTGCTCGCCGAGGCCTCCTGCAAGCGGGTCGACAGTGCGGTCATCCTGCGCACGGGACTGCTCGGGATCGCGGTCGCCGTACCGGTCTTCGCGTTGGCCCCCGACCAGGCCGTCTTCATCGCCTCGATGGCGATCTACGGCGTCTCGCTGGGCGCCGTCGACGCGACCACGAACATGCAGGCGGTCGCCCTGGAGCACCTCTACGACCGCCCGATCCTCCCCTCGTTCCACGGGGCGTGGACCCTGGGTGGGCTGTGCGGCTCGGCGTTCGCGCTCGCCACCGGCCACCTGCCGCTGTCCATCGTCGCCGTGGTCGCAGTCCTCCCGCTGACGCTGGCCTTCGCGCCGTTCCTGCGTCGCGCCGAGCAGTCCGTCGTCGCAGCGAGCACGGTGCACGTGCCGTGGCGCCCGATCATCATGGTCGGCCTGGCCATGGTGCTCTTCTACATGGTCGACACCGCCGCGTTCACCTGGGGACCGCAGTACCTCGACCAGGTCTTCGGCACGCCCTCGAACCTGGTCGCCCTCGCGGTCTTCCCCTATCTGCTCGCCAGCGGCACCGTCCGGCTCGCGGGCGACACCCTCGTCGCGCGCTACGGCGCGGTGCGCGTACTGCGCGTCGGCACCGTGATCGCGTTCTTCGGCCTGGTGATCACGGTCTTCGCGCCCGTCTGGCCCGTGGCGGTCCTGGGGTTCACGGTGATGGGCGGCGGCGTGGCCGTGGTGGCCCCGCTCAGCTTCTCGGCGGCCGCCCGGATCGCCGGCTCGGACGAGCCCGACCCGGTCATCCGGCATGCGCGGGTGGATGCGGTCATCGGCCGGTTCAACCAGTTCAACTACGCCGGCTCGCTGCTCGGCGCGGTGATGATCGGCCTGGCCGGCGCCGGCAACCTCCGGGTCGGCTTCGCCGTGCCGATGGTGCTGGTGCTCGGCATCCTCCCCCTCGCTCGAGCCTTCGCCCCGATCAGCCGGTAGGTCCGGGCCAGTTCTTGTCCGGCTTCGGCACCGGCCGGCCCGGCTGCTCGCCGCCGCGGGCCTCGAGGTAGCTGTTCTTGGGCACCATCACCTTGCGGCGGAAGATGCACACGACCTGGCCGTCCTGGTTGTAGCCGATGGTCTCGACGTGGACCACGCCGCGGTCGTCCTTGCTCTTCGACTCCCACTTGTCGAGCACCGTGGTCTCGCCGTAGAGCGTGTCGCCGTGGAACGTCGGCGCCACGTGGCGCAGCGACTCGATCTCGAGGTTGGCGATCGCCTTGCCGGAGATGTCGGGGACGCTCATCCCCAGCAGGATCGAGTAGACGTAGTTGCCCACCACGACGTTCTTCCCGAACTGCGTGCTCTCCTCGGCGTAGTGAGCGTCGAGGTGCAGCGGGTGGTGGTTCATCGTGAGCAGGCAGAACAGGTGGTCGTCGTACTCCGTGACCGTCTTGCCCGGCCAGTGCTGATACGTCGCGCCGACCTCGAACTCCTCATAGCTGCGTCCGAACTGCATGGCCGCCATCCTGCCGCAGTCGCGCCACCGCCTCGACGAGGCTGCCCGTGGGATACCTCACGGCCCTAGGCTGCCGGTCGTGGAGGTCCTGTGCTCCGGGTTCGGCCTGGTGGAGTCGCCCCGGTGGCACGAGGGACGGCTCTGGTTCAGTGACTGGACCGGTGGCCGGATCGTCGCGGTCGACGATGCCGGGACCACCGAGGTCGTCGTGGAGCACCGGTCGCTGCCGATGTGCTTCGACTTCCTGCCCGACGGACGGCTCGTGCTGGTCTCCAACCAGGAGCGCGCCCTGCTCGTGCTCGACGACGACGGCACGCTGACGCCGTACGCCGACCTGTCGGCGCTCTCGTCGTACGGCGGCAACGACCTCGTGGTGGACGGCCGCGGTCACGCCTACGTGAACAGCCCGGACTTCGACTTCGCGTCCGGACCGCCCGAGGGCGACGTACAACCCGGAGTCGTCGGCCTCGTGACGCCAGACCGGGAGGTCCGGGTGGTGGCCGAGGACCTCGCGTTCCCGAACGGGATGGCGGTCTCCGCCGACGGCGGCACACTGGTGGTGGCCGACTCCTACCGCCACCACCTGGTGGGCTTCGCGATCGCCGACGACGGGTCGCTGTCCCAGCGTCGGGTCTGGGCCGACCTCGGCGACCACAACCCCGACGGGATCTGCCTCGATGCCGCCGGCGCCGCCTGGTACGCCGACGTGCCCCACCAGGTCTGCGTCCGCGTGGCCGAGGGCGGCGAGGTGCTCGACACCCTCGATCTCGACCGCGGCGGCTTCGCCTGCATGCTCGGTGGCGGTGCCTCGGCCGCGCTCTACGTCGTCACGGCGGTGTGGCCGGGCGTGGCCGGGCTGATGACCCACACCGAGTGGGACGGGCAGGTCCTGCGGGCGCCGGTCGACGTCCCCGGGGCCGGCTGGCCGGCGGGCTGAGCCGGCCGACCGTGCGCTCCTTCCCCGGCTTGAGCCACCTGCGCCGCTACCCGCGGGCGTGGCTGCGCTACGACGTCGTCGCCGGGCTCGTCCTGGTGACGCTGCTGGTACCGCAGGGCATGGCCTACGCCGAGCTCGCCGGGCTGCCCCCGATCACCGGCCTCTACACCACCGCCGTCGCGCTGCTGGCCTACGCGGTCTTCGGCCCGTCGCGGGTGCTCGTCCTCGGCCCCGACTCCTCACTGGGTCCGGTGATCGCTGCGACCATCTCGCCGCTGCTCGCGCCGGGCAGCAGCCCGGCCGAGGCGGTCGCCTACGCCTCGGTCCTGGCACTCCTCGTGGGCGCGTTGACCATGGTCGCGGGGCTGCTGCGGTTCGGCTTCGTCGCCGACCTCCTGTCGCGGCCGACGCAGCTGGGATACATGAACGGGCTGGCACTGACGATCCTCGTCAGCCAGCTGCCCAAGCTGTGCGGCTTCTCGGTCGACGCCGACGGTCTGTTGCCTGAGGCAGCGGCGTTCGTCCGGGGGGTCGCCGACGGAGACGTCGTCGGGGTGGCGGCCGTCCTCGGGGCGGGGTGCCTGGTGCTCATCCTCCTGATGCAGCGACGGGTGCCGATCGTCCCGGGCGTGCTGGTGGCCGTGGCTCTGTCCATCCTCGCGGTGCGCCTGCTCGACCTCACCAGCCACGGCGTCGTCGTGGTCGGGGCGATGCCGCAGGGCTTCCCACCGTTGACCTTCCCGAGGGTTCCCCTCCACGACCTGCCCCTGCTCGTCGCGGGAGCCGTGGGGATCGCCGTGGTGTCGCTGACCGACACCATCTCGACCGCGAGCATCTTCGCCGCCCGTGCAGGCGCCGAGGTCGACGGCAACCGGGAGATGGTCGGCGTCGGTGCCGCCAGCCTGGCGGCGGGGCTCTTCCAGGGCTTCCCGGTCTCCACGAGCGGGTCGCGCACGGCGGTCGCGGTGCAGAACGGCGCCCGCAGCCCCCTGGCCTCCCTGGTCGGGGTCGCCGGTGTGGTCGGGATGCTGCTGTTCGCGCCCGGGCTGCTGAAGAACCTGCCGCAGCCCGCCCTCGCCGCCATCGTGATCGCGGCGTCGCTGTCGCTGGCCGACCTGCCGGGGATGGCACGGCTGCGCCGCCTGCGGACCTCGGAGTTCGTGCTGGCGGTCGCCGCGTTCCTCGGCGTCGCGGTGCTCGGCGTACTCCCGGGCATCGGGATCGCGGTGGCCCTGTCGATCCTCAACGTGTTCCGCCGCGCGTGGTGGCCCTACCAGGCTGTGTTGGGCCGTTCCGACACCGCCTACGGGTTCCACGACCTCGCGTTCCACGACGAGGTCGAGCACCTGCCGGGCCTCGCGCTCTACCGGTTCGATGCGCCCTTGCTCTTCGTCAACGCGCGCTCGTTCCGTGAGCAGGTACGACGGCTGGCCGCGACCCCTCCTCGGCCGCAGTGGCTGGTGGTCGCGGCCGAGCCGATCACCGACATCGACACCACCGCGTCCGACATGCTGGCCGACCTGGACCGGGAGCTGGCCGCGGGAGGCACCCGGCTGGTGTTCGCCGAGCTGAAGGACGCCGTACGCCACAAGATCGAGCGCTACGAGCTCGTCGACGCACTCGAGCCGGATCGCTACCACCCCACGGTCCGGGCGGCCGTGGAGGCGTACGAGGCCGAGACGGGAACCGCCTGGGTGCCCGGTCCGGGGCCGTACCGACTCGAGTGACCGCCGGCGAGTAGCGTGACGCGCACCCGGCTGGGTCGACAGGCGCCGACCGGTCGATCCCCGAGGGAGGGACGAGCGTACGGCGATGTCGGCGAGGTCGGTGATGTCACGTCTGGTGCGGCGTTGGGGTACCCGCACCGTGAGCCTGGCGCTCACTGCGATCGGCCTCTACATCGTCGCTCCCGGACTGCTCGCGCTGTTCGGGTCGTGGCCCCGCCTCCGCGATGTCGAGCCCTGGTGGTTCGTGGTGCTGATCGTCCTGGTCGGCCTCAGCATGGCGTCGATGTGGTGGCTGACCCGGCTGGCGCTCCGCAGCCCGGCCGGGCTCGACGGCACCCATCGGACGATCGCCTGGGGCACGGCGGCGACCGCGCACCTGGCCGGGAACGCCGCGGGCAAGATCGTCCCCGGAGGCCCGGCCACCGCGGGTGTCGTCCAGGCCAAGGTCCTCATCGACGCCGGCGAGCCCCCGGGTGCGGTGGCCTCCGCGATGACGGCGATGGGGCTGCTCACCACCGGGGTTCTCCTCATCCTCCCCGTCCTCACCGTCCCGGCGCTGGTCATCGGTCCGCCGCCGGCCAGGCAGCTGGCCTACGGCCTGGTGGTGTCACTCGTCGTGGGGGTGGTGATCATCGCGCTCGGGGTCACCATCCTGGTCTGGACGCCGTTCGTGATGGGAGTCGGGCGGCTGGCCGGGCGAGTCATCCACCTGGCCAGGCCTGGGGTGACGGCCGACTCCGCCTCCGCCGCCCTGGTCACGGCCCGGGACCGGGTGGCCGCCTCGTTCGAGGGCCGGCGGACCCGGGCGCTGACCGCGGCCGCGGGGAACCGGATGTTCGACTTCGCCGCGCTGGTCGCGGCGCTGACCGCACTGGGCGCCCACGCCCGCCCGTCCCAGGTGATGATGGTGTACGCCGTCGCGCAGGCGCTGGCCCTGATCCCGCTCACCCCGGGAGGGCTCGGCTTCGTCGAGTCCGGCATGACCACGCTGCTGGTCCTGATCGGCGTCACCGCCGACCAGGCCGTGGTCGGCACCCTCCTCTACCGGCTGATCGCCTTCTGGCTCCCGATCCCGCTCGGTGCGCTGGCATGGGCCGGCTGGCGGATCACCCTGCACCGGTCCCGGCCGACGCGCTAGAAGCCTCCCTCCGAGACGCTCGCTGGCGCTCGCTCCTCAGGAACCGCCCCCGCCCGCCTTGCGGCGGTGCAGCTTCGGGCCGGTGCCGCCCTGGACCTCCGAGCCGTGGGCCTTCTCCTTCAGCGGCGCGTCCTCCGCGACACCCTTCGCCTTGGCGTTCTTGCGGTCCAGGGCCTCGCGCATCTTGGCCTTGAGGTCGTCGTTGGCGTGGTTGTCCGCAGTCATGCCTCCACCTTGCCATCCGACCGGTCGCCGGTCGAGGGAGTTGCCCCTACTGGACCGGCTGGCCGCCGCCGTACGGGTCCGCGACCGCGGGCTGCTGCGGAGCCTGGGCCTGGCCGTAGCCGAGCCGCTGTGCCGTCTCGCGGGCGGCGTCGGTCACCGGGACCGCGACGACCGCGGTGCCGTAGGCGCAGATCTCGGTCCAGGTGTCGCCCATCTCGGAGGTGTCGAAGCGCATGGCGACGACGGCGTTGGCGCCGCGGTTGCGGGCCTCGTCGATCATCCGGCCCATCACCTCGTTCCGGCTGGCCACGAGGTTGGTGGTCATGCCCTTGAGCTCACCACCCACGAGCGACTTGAAGCCGGCACCCATCTGCGAGAACGCGTTGCGGGAACGCACGGTCAGGCCGAACACCTCTCCGCAGACCTGCCGGATCTCCCAGCCCGGGATGTCGTTGCTGGTCACCACCAACATGTGCGCCTCCGTGTAAGCGTCGTCCAGGGCGCCCGCGACCGCGCGCGCAGGGCCAGCGTAGGGGCGGGGGTGTCATCGCGCAGGGCACTTCGTCACTCCCACGTGACCGGTAGCCCGTGCGGCGCCATCCGACCCAGGACCACGGGATCCCCGGGTCCGGGCCAGGTCTGCGCCCAGACCCAGAAGCGGTGCTCCTCCCCGGGGGTGCGCCGGCTCGGCTCGGCGTACAGATGCACGAGGGGCGTGTCCTCGCTCGCCGCCCGGCCGAGCTCCTCGAGCCGGGCGGTCACCCGGGCTTGCTGCGGCTGGGGCACGTACTGCCACATCACGCTGTGCCAGAGCACCGTCAGGACTCCCGGTCGAAGGGTCAGCTCGTCCACGAAGTCCGCGGCCGACTGCCGGCGTACGACGTACGGCGTCCGCTCCGCCAGTGCGAAGGCGCCCCGCAGCCGCTCGAGCCGGTGCACCTGGTCCGGCCAGACGTACGCCGTGAGCGCCAGCCGTCCCTCGGTGCTCCGGACCTCGATGGGGCGCAGGTCGCTCCCCCACCGCTCGACGATGCTCGGCAGCACCCGTGACGGCACCGGTCGGCCCGTCCAGGCCGGGTCGAGCACCACGGGCGACTCCTCCGGACCGACCGAGCCGTCGCGGTCGACGTAGCGGAACCGGTCGACGAGGAGGTTGAGCCCTCCCGAGGAGCCGATCTCGGCGAGCCGCACGGGCAGGGGAAAACGGGTCCCGAGCTCCAGCAGCCCCGCCGTCAGAGCTGCCGCACGACCCACCTCGTTGGTCTGCGGCGGTCGGTCGAGCCACTCACGGACAGCGTCGGGCTGGTCGGCGAGCAGCTGCCGGAACACCGGCCAGCCCTCGGTGTCCCACGTCCCGCCCACGCTCGGGTAGAAGGCCGCGAGAGCGCCCGCCCGTCGTTCGAGCACGAGCCGGTGCACGCTTCCCAACAGCCGCAGCGCCAGCCCGGAGGGACCGGGGTCGTGCTCGTGGCCGCGCAGCACGGCGACGCTCGGGCCGCCGGCATCGAGGTCGTCGGCCAACCGGACCAGCAGGTCGCCGTACATGCGTGAGCCGAGATGGAGACATCCGAGCGCCTGCTCACGGACGTGACTGCTCTGCGGGTGCGTCATCGGTCGGGCTCAGAGCCGGTAGTCCTCCAGCAGTCGGCGTCCGATGATCATCCGCTGGATGTCGGCGGTCCCCTCACCGATCAGCAGCATCGGTGCCTCGCGGTAGAGGCGCTCGATCTCATACTCCTTGGAGAAGCCGTAACCGCCGTGGATGCGGAAGGAGTCCTCGACGACCTGCGAGCAGTACTCGCTCGCGAGGTACTTGGCCATGCCGGCCTCGAGGTCGTTGCGCTCGCCCTTGTCCTTGGTCCGCGCTGCCTTGACCATCATCTGGTGGGCGGCCTCGATCTTGGTCGCCATCTCGGCCAGCCGGAACAGGACCGCCTGGTGCTCGGCGATCTTCTTGCCGAAGGTCTCGCGCTGCTGGGCGTAGGCGACGCCGAGCTCGAACGCCCGGTTGGCGACCCCGCAGCCGCGGGCGGCGACGTTGACGCGGCCCACCTCGACACCGTCCATCATCTGGTAGAAGCCCTGGCCCGGCTCGCCCCCCAGGATCTGGTCGGCCGAGATCCGGTGGCCCTCCAGGATCATCTCGGTGGTGTCGACGCCCTTGTAGCCCATCTTCTCGATCTTGCCGGGGATCGTGACGCCCTGGGCGGTCTCGCCGAAGCCCTCCTCCTTCTCCACCAGGAACGTCGTCATGTTCCGGTAGACGGAGTCGGCGCCCTCGTCGGTCTTCACGAGCACCGCGACCAGGTTGGCCGAGCCCCCGTTGGTCAGCCACATCTTCTGGCCGGTGATCTCGTAGTCTCCCGAGCCACCGTCGGTCCGCGTGGCCTTGGTGGTGATCGCGGCGACGTCGGAGCCGCAGCCCGGCTCGCTCATCGAGAACGCGCCGCGCACCTCGCCGGTGGCCATCCGCGGGAGGTATTTCTGCTTCTGCTCCTCGGTCCCGTGCTGCAGGAGCAGGTAGGCGACGATGAAGTGGGTGTTGATGATCCCGCTGACGCTCATCCAGCCCCGGGCGATCTCCTCGACCGCCAGCGCGTACGTGAGCAGGGACTCGCCCAGGCCGTCGTACTCCTCGGGGATCATCAGCCCGAAGATGCCGAGCTCCTTGAGGCCTTCCACGATCTTCGTGGGGTACTCGTCGGCGTGCTCGAGCTCGGTGGCGACCGGCAGGATCTCGCGCTCGACGAAGCTGCGCACCGCCTTCAGGATCTCCGTCTGGTCGTCGGTGAGACCGTCGGTCTGGCAGAGGCGGCCCATGGCGTGGCGGGTCCTTCCGTCGGGGGCAGGGAGTGCGGCCAGTATGTCGGCGGGCGCTGCGCCCGGGAACCCACTGTGACTTACTCGACCCGCCCTCGCCGTGCCCCATCCCTCGGTATGATCGGGGCCTGCACCTGCGCCGCGTCGGCGGGCGCCACGTCGGGTGACGTCCCCACGCACGTAGGAAGGGTCTCAGATGAGCCGCCGGTCCGTACCCGAGTCTCCCCGGCACGCGCAGTCGCCGGACGGCTCGTCGAACCGGAACCTCTCCCTGATGTCGCTGGCCCTGGCTCTGGTCCTGTTCGCGGTGGTGGGGATCGCACTGAACCTCGCCTCACCCGGCCCCCACAGCACTGCCGCCGAGGTCGACCCGCCGGCCATCGCCTCGTCCGTACGGCCCGGCACGACGGAGTCCGTCGAGTCCCTGGCCAACCACGCCAAGCTCGCGGCGAAGCCGGCCGCGCTGCGTCACAAGAAGCCGGCCATCCCGCGTCGCTACGTGAAGGTCTCCACGGGCCTGGCGCAGGCGACGTCGTTCAACGTGGTCTCCTTCAACGCACTGGGCTACTCCCACACCGCGCGCGGTGGCGACCGTCGAGGCTGGGCGCCCGGCACCTCACGGATGCGCGCAGTGGTCGGCATCCTCCAGGCACAGAACGCGAGCGTGGTCGGCTTCCAGGAGCTCCAGGGCCCCCAGTACGCGACCTTCCACGCGATGGCGCCCGACTTCCAGTCCTACCCGGGCTGGACGATGGGCTCACAGCCCCTGCAGAACTCCATCGCCTGGCGCACGTCCGACTGGGAGCTGGTCCGGGCCCAGACGACCCCGATCCCCTACTTCTACAACCGGGTCCCGATGCCGCAGGTGCTCCTGCGGAACGTGCACACCGGACGCGAGATCTGGTTCGCCAACTTCCACAACCCCGCTGACAAGTTCCACCCGGCGCAGGGCGCCCGGACCGCCGCGACGGCGGTCGAGGCCGCAGCCACCCGTGGGTTCGTCGGCGACGGCTACCCCGTCATCATCACCGGCGACATGAACGAGCGTGAGAGCTTCTTCTGCCGGATCAGCACCCTGGCCCCCCTGCACGGGGCGGACGGCGCCTACCGCGACGCCGCCGGATGCCACACCGTCTCCCCCACGCCGGTGGACTGGATCGTGGGTACGACGTCGGTGGGGTTCAGCCAGTACCTGCGCGACACCTCGACGGAGTCGCGCAGGCTCAGCGACCACTACCTGATCAAGGCGACCGCGACGCTCCCGGCCCTGCGTTCGCTCACGCGCTGTCTCCCCGCCCCGCACGACCCTGCCGCCGTCTACTGCCCGCCGCAGCGCCGCCACTGAGCGCTGCGGAGGATCTCCCGCGCAGGCTCAGGGAAGCGGGGCGGGGCGGGGCTTGCCGGTCGGCCTGATCCCGAGCTTGTGGGTGCCGTGGTTCCACATGAAGTCGAACCAGCCGGCGTACGTCCGGTAGTTACGGGCGCTGTCGACGCGGAGGATGATCTCGTCGTTGCGGAACGACATCGGCGACCAGTTCTCGGAGCCGGTCCAGACGCTGTGGACGGGCTTGCCGCTCATGTTGCCGTTGACCGCCAGCACCTTGAGGTGGGAGTAGAAGTTGACCACCCAGACCGGGTCGGCGATCGTCCCGGTGTTGATGTAGTCGTAGTCGGAGCTCCGCAGCGGGATGTGGGCGTTGTGCAGGACCCTCTGCACCCCGCCGCCGGGGACGCCGAGGATCGCCTTGACGTCGCAGCCGCGGCGCTTGAGGTCGGCGACCTGGTTGGCCAGCCACTTGCCACGGGCGTGGTTCCAGCCGTACATGGTGATGCGGATGACGGTACGGCCGTTGACGCCGGCGCCCTTCACGGCGGAGCAGCGGATCTTCTTCAGGCGCTGCAGCACCGGGTCGCGCTCGGGGCCGGGCAGCTTGGAGAACGTCCGTGAGCTGACCTTGCTGGCCCGTGCCCCGGAGCCGGTTTCGGTCTTGTAGAACTGGCCGCCGATGGAGCCGTCGTGGAAGGTCACCCAGCGCGGCGAGACACTGCGATCGCGCTTGAGCTGGTTGAAGATGTGGACGAACGTGTTGTAGAGCGGGGCCTCGTTGTTCATCGTGTAGAGGTCGTTCCACTGCAGGAACACAGCCCGGTCGGTCATGTTGGCCGAGCCGGTGATGACAACGTTCTTCGCAGCGCCCGTGCGGCTGAACGCGTAGACCTTCATGTGGAGGTTGCCTGGTCCGCCACGGCAGGAGCCCTTGCAGAACACCACGAAGCTCTTGTGGTGGTAGTTGTGGCCGAGCACCCTGCGCAGGTGGAACGTCTGGTGCGAGAACCAGTTGTCGTTGAGGACGATCTGGACCCGTACCCCGCGGTGGTGCGCCGCGAGCAGCGCGTTCATCACGTCGGTACGGTCGAAGGAGTACGCCGCGATCCGGATCGTCTCGCCGCCGAGGGTGTGGTCGATGGCCGCGATCACGCGCCGGACGAGCACCGTCCGGGCCTGACCGCTGCCGACGGGATAGTTGAAGGCCGCGCCGGGCGCCGGCTTCCAGGTCGCATGCGGGTTGGTGCCGGGCCGCGGCCCACCACCGCCGGTCGTCGCCTGAGCCGTCGGGAGCGCAGCACCAGCACAGAGCACCAGCCCCACGATCGTGCACATCACCAGTCTGCGGATCACCAGGGGCCCCCCGAGCCTCGTTGGATAGGGACAACGGGGGGTCATTTTATCTTCCGACGCCCAAACCACCCATTCGACATGCGGCGGAGAGCCGCCAGACCTCGACGGTGCCGACCGCGTTGGCGTTCCCGTCTGGCACGTAGCGAGGTCATGTCGTCGGTCAGCATCGTCGCCAGTGCGGCTACGGAGGCGTCAGCCACCTGCCGGTGGGTGACCCTCGGCTCGTCAGCGAACGCCGACGGCGTCGGGACCAGGTCGAGCACGTCGCCCTCCACCGGGTATCCGCCCTTGACGATCGCGTCGACGTACTTCTGCGACACGTCGCGGCACCATTCCTCGTGCTCGCGAGGCACGCGGAGCTTGTCGCCGCCCTGCGGACCGAGGACCCGCGCTGCGAGGTAGCGCTTGCCGATGTCGCCGTACACGTCACGGGTCCGGAACTCCGGAGCGAGTCGTGCGTTCACACGGCGCAGCAGCTCCGCCTGGATCCGGCCGATGGACTCGTTGCTGCGCTCGACCTCGCGGTCGAGGCGCTCGGGGTCGACGCCGAGCACTCGGCAGTAGCGCTCGAGCAGCGCGCCCTGGGGGCTCCCGTGGGGTGGCACCGTCACCAGGTGGATGCGCTCGGCAGGGATGTGGCTCGACCACCGCTCGAGGATGGCCGCGACGTCCTTGCTCGCCCATATCTTCGTGGGCGGCCCCCCCTCCGTCTCGCGAAGCCGGCGCAGGTAGCGGGCGTACGGCAGTGCCTGGCCGGCCCGCAGGTTCTCCTGCCAGGCGGAGGGGATCTGCCGACCCAGGTCGCGCAAGGTCACGACGAGGTGGACGTCGCGGGCAGCACACGCCTCGAGCAGGCTCGAGATCTGCTCGTCGCGGGCCAGGGCGAGCGACTCCTCGCTGATCAGGGCCACCGGCCGCGACGCCGCAGCCAGCTGTCCGGGCAGCCGTTCGAGGGCCGAGGCCACCGCCGGCGGGTCGAACTCGGGCCGGTAGCGGCTGCGGACGTTGAGCATCAGGTGGAACGTCTCGCGCTTGGAGGGCGGCACCAGGTCGAGACCCAGCTCGCCGAGCAGATCCTGGTTCTGCCACATGATGCTCTGGAGATAGGAGGTTCCCGTCTTCTGCAAGCCGATGTGCAGATAGAGACCACGAGACGGCATGCCGGTCATCCTAACGACGGGGATCGAGCCGCCGGAGGCGCTCACCCAGGCGGTCCCACCGGGTCGGCGAGACTGCGAGCTCGCGCTGCATCCTGGTGTTGTCGCGCCGGATCTCGCGCAGGTCGCCCATCATCGTGGCGATCGTGTCGAGCGCGGCGTCGAGCAGCTCGGACTCCGTGACGTCCTCGGGATGACGGAGGTCGGGGAGGCTGCCGACACGCAGCCGGTCGAGGTCTCCGACCACGTCGTATCCCCCGGCACGGACGGCCTCGACCGCGGCGTCGGCGCGAGAGGCGAGCTCGGCGACCCGGGCGGCCGAGGGCAGGAAGGCGTCGCCGCCGCGGGGCACGAGCACGTCGTGCGCGAGGTAGCTGCGGATCCACACGCCGCGATCGAGAGCGCTGGTGAACTCGTCCAGCCGCGGGCTGATCCTGCGGAGCAGCTCTGCCTCGACGACCCCGAGCGAGGAGTTGGGCTTCGCCTCCTCGAAGTCGAAGCCGCCGGCGTCCACCCCCATCACCTCGGCGAAGCGGAGCACCAGGGTCTCGCGGGGCGCGCCCGGCTCGGGCAGCACCACGACGTGGACCTGCTCGGGCGGGAGGGAGGCACCCCAACGCTCGAGCACGCCCTGCAGGTCGACGGCCGCCCAGCCCCACTCGTCACCGATCTCCTCGGTGGTGGGGAAGTCATCGAGCGTGCAGTCGAAGCCGTGCTTGACGTACTCCTGCCAGTAGCTCGTCAGCACGGCCAGGAGGTCACGGACGGTGACGATGACATGCGCCTCGACGTCGCCGAGATCCGCGAGCGCCCGCTTGGCCTGCTCGGCGGACGCGGCGCCGAAGAACTCGTGGCTGATCAGCGCGCCGTCGGGCGCTGCCTCCACCTGCTCGAGCACGCGGCCCCACGCACCGGCGGCACGCGGGTTACGACGCTCCAGACCGGGGCGTTCGCGGATGACCAGCGACGACCACATGTGCTCGCGGCGCCGGACGCCCGGGTAGACGATGCCCTGCTCGGCGAGGGCGGGACGGTTCTCCCAGAGCACGGTCTGGATGAACGTGGTGCCGGTCTTGGGGAGGCCGACGTGCAGATAGACGCGGGTGGCCATCTCGTCAGAGGGAGCGCTGGTAACGCTCGACCAGCTCGTTCACCCTGGCCTCGTCACGCTGGGCCACGGGCAGCAGGAGCTCGGTCACCAGGTCGGTCAGCTCCGCCAGACGGAGGTTGAGAGCCCGGCACTCCTGCACCTCCCGCTCGAGGCGGGTCACCCGGTGGCGCAGGTCGATGACGGACACGTCAGCGAGCTTCTCCCCGACCGCGCGGCGGCTGCGTCCGAAGGTCGTCTTCAGCGCTCCCACGACACCACCATCCGACAGATCCTGGAGGGGACGACATCCGCCTCATGGCCGCTTACCGGTCCCGAGGCTAGCAGGATGCGCCGGTCGCGAATGGTGGCTCCCGCGCGCTCCAGCTCGGCCACGATCCGGTTCGGACGGCGGGGGCGGAGATGGTGGCGTCCGGCGTATCCGTCGGTGCCCTTGCGCGCCAGGAACTCGAGGTGGAGCTCGCCTCCCTCGCGGAGCAGCATGTCGACGAGACGGTAGAGGTTCGTGCGAGCCGAGCGCTCCAGGCTGTCGAGCAGATGGCGGCCGAGCACGATCCGTGGCGCGGGTCCGCGGGCGAGCAACGCTCCGGTGGACAGCACCGAGCGCATCTCCAGCAGGTTGAGGTAGAGGTAGGTCGTCCGGCCGCTCTCGGCGGTCGCCTCGGCTGCTGCCTCGTACGCCTCGGGCACATGGTCGAGCCCCCAGGCGGTGGCTCCCTGCTCGCCGAGCCACCGGGCGTCGACGCCGTGCCCACACCCGAGGTCGACGTACGACGCCTGGACGCCGTGTGCCGCGAAGGCGCTGCGCGCCAGGTCGCTCGGCTCCCATGACTCGGGCGTCGGCCGGACGCGATAGACCCGGTCCCAGAGCGGGCGGTCCGCGCGGATGCCGCGGAACCACCCGTTCAGCCGTCGGTGGGTCGAGGACGGCGTCTCGAAGTGGAAGGCCGGGTCGGGTGTGCGCCAGCCGGCGCCGTAGGTCGCTGCGAGCAGCCGGGCGGGGTCGGCGGGCACCGGGAACGTCCGGTCCTCGAGGACGGCCGTCCCCAGGGGGAAGACCCACTCCTCCTTGAAGGGCGTACGGATCTCGCCCATGAGGTAGAGCATCCCGTCTCGGAGGAAGCCGCCGAACACGTCCAGCCCGCGGATCGAGCCGTCCGCCTCGGCCACCTTCACCTTGAACGCCGCGCCGGAGTAGCGCTGGGTCTCATAGCCCATCTCGGCGAGGCTGGTCTGCAGCCGGAAGGACTCACGCATCACGTCGACGGGCGCTGTGTGCCGGCTGACGTAGCCGAGGTCGGCGTCACTGTCGTGCCCGAGCAGCCGGCCCTCGCGGACCGCGCCGAGCAGGGTCCCGTAGGCGAGGAAGGGCTCGACCCCCGCCGTGCCGAGTGCGGCGAGGACCTCGGCGGCAGCGTCGAGCAGAGGCGCGACGTGCTCGGAGCTGCGGTTCCCGAACGTCTTGACCAGCTTGCCGGTCTTGTCCGTGGCGAGGGGGTTCCCGTCGCGGTCGACCACCTCGATCCGCCGGTTCGAGGTGCCGAACGAGTGCGCCCGGTCGTAGAGCACCTCACCGGTGTTGTGGACGACGACCGAGACCTGCGCCGTACCGTCGAGGAAGCGCACCATGCCCTTGGGCCAGGCGACGAACGTGTCGCGACCTCGCGCCTCGCCGTCGCGGTGCAGCCAGAGCGACCAGATCCGTCGCCCGTCGAAGAGCACGTCGAGCACCAGCTCGCGCCCCGACCGCGCCGTGATCCCCGCGGCGTCGACGCGCACCTGCGGGGCGTGCTTCCAGGCCCGCGGCGTGGTCACCACGGCAGCTCCAGTCGGGGGTAGGGGTTGTCAGCGCGGCAGCCTACAGGTCACTCGTGGCCCCCTCGCGCCGCGCTGTCCTCCCCCCGGCGAGGCCACCGATCGTCCCAAAAACACCACAAGTCACTGCTGACCCAGTAGGCTTCACGCTTGGCGACGGCTGCCCGGACCGTCCGCCCCGTCCCCCGCTTCCCCTGGAGGGCCCTTGACGCGCGACCGTGGACGAACCAGCTGGCTGGTGCGGCTGGGCATCCTGGCGACCGCCGCAGCCCTCGCGCTGGCCGCCTTCGGGGTCCCTCATTCCGGTGGGCCCGACGACCACGGCTCGCTCGCCGGTACGCCGTCTCGCACCGCCCCCGGTACGACGTTCAAGCTCGCCTCCTTCAACGTCCTCGGCGCCGTCCACACCGACACCGGCCAGCGACCGGGCTGGGCGAACTCCCACCAGCGGATGGCGTGGGCGGTGCGCCTGATCGACCAGAACCAGCTCCAGGTGGTCGGCTTCCAGGAGTTCGAGGCCACGCAGTACGACCGGTTCAAGGAGCTGACCGGCACCCGGTTCGGCGTCTACCCCGGTGTGAGGCTCGGCCGGCGTGCCAGCGTTCAGAACTCCATCGCGTGGCGTCGCGACACCTGGCGGCTCGTCGAGGCCCACACCATCCGGGTGCCGTACTTCCACGGCGTCAGGCTCCAGATGCCCTACGTCCTGCTACAGAACCTCGCCACCGGCGAGAACGTCTGGTTCTACAACTCCCACAACCCCGCCGACACCCACGGGCACGCCTGGAAGTGGCGCCGCGAGGGCTACCGGATCGAGGCCGCCCTGGTCGCCCGGCTGCGAGCCGCGGACCCGTCGACCGCCGTGGTGGTGACCGGCGACAAGAACGAGCGCCAGAAGTACTTCTGCTACATCGCCCAGCACTCGATCCTCCACTCCGCGAACGGCGGGTCCTGGAGCAACAACGGGTGCACCCAGCCCCCCGCTCCCTTGGCGATCGACTGGGTGCTGGGCACCTCCGACGTCCGGTTCGACTCCTACACCGCCTTCCGCGACGACCTGGTCCGCAAGACGACCGACCATCCGATCGTGATGGCGAACGCCACCATCGCGCCCCGTACCCCACCGATCGCCGACCAAGTGGTCGTGCTCTCCGTGCAGGGCCTGAGGTCGGTCGCCGTGCACCGTGCCGGAGCGACCGGAGCGCCCGCCCTGGCCGACATGAGGACCCTCGGCACGTCCACCCTGAACGCCCGGACGGAGGTCGAGCGGACGAGTCCCGCCGCCAACGTGGTCGGCATGCTCACCGGACGCCGCGTCAACCCGCTGCGCGGCGGGCACGGCGTGGGATGGCGGTCGACCCCCGAGGCCACCGTGCACGCGGCGGCGGGCCACTACGTGACCAGCGTGTACGACGTCGTGCACGACTACGGCTACCCGACCTCGTTCCTCTCCGACGGCGGCGATCTCGGGATCGTCGACCGGAGCTGGGGCCAGGGCGACGGCAGTGCCGACCGCTACGGCGCCGACAACGGCCGCAACAAGATCTCGCACTACGCGACGCTCCGCACCGACAGCTTGGTGGTGAACGCGCTCGTCGACGAGCTCTCGAGCGGCGCCGCCCCCACGCTCGCCGTCGCGCACCTCGCCCGGCCGGCGAGGATCGCCCATCGCTACGGCTGGCACAGCCCCGAGTACGCCGCCGCCGTCACCCGGGTCTCCGCCCTGGTCGGGCGCGTCCAGCGGGCGATCGCGCGGACCCCGGGCCTGGCCGGGAGGACGCTGCTGGTGGTCACGGCAGACTCCGGCGCGGACGGGGCGAAGGACTCCAACCCCACGACCGTGCCCGACTACCGCATCCCGTTCTTCGCCACCGGGCCGTCCGTCCCGGCCGGCACGGACCTCTACGCGCTCAACCCGCAGCTCACCAAGCCCGGCTCGGCCCGCGTGGGGTACGACGGGGCGCAGCCCGTGCGCAACGGGTTCGTCGCCAACCTGGTGACCACAGCACTGGGCATGCCCCGGATCCCCGGCAGCACGCTGGACCCCGATCAGTCGTTCACGGTCTTCGGGCCGTCCCCTTAGTCTCGGGCCGTGAGCACGACACCGACGCGCGTCTACGCCGCCCGGCTGGTAGGCCTGCCGATCTTCGACCCACAGGGCGACCAGGTGGGCAAGGTCCGCGACCTCGTGGTCGCGATCCGTTCGGAGACCAGCCAGCCCCGGGTGCTCGGGCTCGTCGGTGAGGTCCTCGGCCGACGCAGGATCTTCGTCCCGATGACCCGGGTCACCCACATCGACAGCGGGCAGGTCTACACCACCGGGCTGCTCAACATGCGCCGCTTCGAGCAGCGCCCTACCGAGACCCTGGTGATCGGGCAGATGCTCGACCGCACGGTCACCATCGAGCCCACCGGCGTCCGCGGCACCGTGTACGACGTCGCGATGGAGCAGACCCGGACGCGCGACTGGGTGCTGAGCCGGGTCGCCGTCCAGGAGCCGGGCCATCGCCTACGGCGCCGGGGGCAGACCTACGTCGTGGAGTGGCGCGACGTGGTCGGCCTCGTCGCACCCCAGCCGACGCAGGGAGCCACCCACCTGATCGCGGCGCTCAACGAGATGCGAGCGGCCGACGCGGCCAGCGTGATCCACGATCTGCCACCCGAGCGTCGTACGGCTGTGGTCGCGGCCCTCGACGACGAGCGACTCGCCGACGTCCTCGAGGAGCTCCCCGACGAGGACCAGGTCGAGGTCCTGGGCTATCTCGGCAGCGAACGCGCCGCTGACGTGCTCGAGGAGATGTCGCCCGACGACGCCGCCGACCTGATCGCCGACCTGCCGCCCGAGGTCGCGGCCACCCTGCTGAGCCTGATGGAGCCGCACGAGGCCGAGGACGTGCGCCGGCTGATGTCCTACGCCGAGGAGACGGCCGGCGCGATGATGACGCCCGAGCCGGTGATCCTCGGGCCCGACGCCACCATCGCCGACGCCCTGGCCCAGATCCGGCACGTCGAGCTGCCGGTCTCGCTGGCCGCGATGGTCTACGTCTGCCGGCAGCCCTTGGAGACCCCCACCGGCCGGCTGCTGGGCGTCGCGCACTTCCAGCGCCTGCTGCGCGAGCCGCCGTCGACCCTGGTCGCGGCCGCCCTCGACCACACGATGGACCCGCTCCACCCCGAGGCCACGATCGACGAGGTCGCTGCCCACCTCGCCACCTACAACCTGGTCGCCGCGCCGGTGGTCGACGACGCCGGGCGCCTGCTCGGGGCGGTGACCGTCGACGACCTGCTCGACCACCTGCTCCCGGAGAACTGGCGCGACCAGCCCCTGGGCGGCTCGACCCCGCCGGAGGTGAGCCATGGCTGAGCGTCGGAGCAGCCGGCTCGACACCCCCAAGGAGCAGCGTCGCCCGCTGCTGCGCGCCCCGTCGTACGACACCGACGCGTTCGGCGTCTTCGCCGAGCAGTTCGCCCGCTTCATGGGGACCGCCCGGTTCCTGATGTGGATGACGGTCTTCGTCGCCTTCTGGGTGGGCTGGAACACGCTGGCGCCGGCGGACCTCCGGTGGGACACCTACCCGTTCATCTTCCTGACCCTGATCCTCAGCCTGCAGGCGTCGTACGCCGCCCCGCTGATCCTGCTCGCGCAGAACCGCCAGGAGTCGCGCGACAAGGTGATCGCCGAGCAGGACCGTCAGGTCAACTCACGTGCCCACGCCGACATGGAGTTCTTCGCCCGCGAGGTCGCCTCCCTCCGGATGGCCGTCGGCGAGGTCGCGACCCGCGACTTCCTGCGCTCGGAGCTCCGGTCGTTGCGCGACGACCTCAACGACCAGGACGAGGACGAGGCGGCCGCGCCGGCCTGAGGGTCGCCAACTACGCTGGAGACACTATGAGTCTCCCCAGCACCGACCGGCTCACCGAGGCCCTCGCCACCGTCCAGGACCCTGAGATCAAGCGGCCCATCACCGAGCTCGGCATGGTCGACCGTCTCGAGGTCGACGCCGCCGGCCTGGTGAAGGTCACCGTCCTGCTGACGGTCTCGGGATGCCCGATGAAGGACACCATCGACCGAGACGTGCGGGGCGCCCTGGGCGCCGTCGACGGCGTCACCGGCGTCGAGCTCACGCTCGGCGCGATGACGCCCGAGCAGCGGGCCGAGCTCCAGACCACGTTGCGTGGCGGCGCGCCGGCCAAGGAGATCCCGTTCGCCCAGCCGGGTTCACTCACCAAGGTCTTCGCGATCGCCAGTGGCAAGGGCGGGGTCGGCAAGTCGTCGGTCACGGTCAACCTGGCGCTGGCGCTGGCCAAGGCCGGCCGCACGGTCGGCATCCTCGACGCCGACATCTACGGTCACTCCGTCCCCGCGATGCTCGGGATCGCCGACTCCCGGCCCACCCAGGTCGAGGACATGATCATGCCGGTGCCGACGACCTCCGGGGTCTCGGTGATCTCGATCGGCATGCTCAAGCCGCGCCGCGACCAGGTCGTCGCCTGGCGCGGCCCGATGCTCGACCGGGCCCTGGTCCAGATGCTCGCCGACGTCTACTGGGGCGATCTCGACGTCCTCCTCATCGACCTGCCGCCGGGCACGGGTGACATGGCGATCTCGCTCGGCCAGCACCTCCCGAACGCCGAGATCGTGGTCGTGACCACACCGCAGGAGGCGGCCGCAGAGGTCGCCGAGCGGGCCGGGACGATGGCGTCCATGCTCCACCAGCGCGTGGTCGGCGTGATCGAGAACATGAGCTTCCTGGTCTGCCCCCACTGCGGCCCGTCCCACCAGTTCGAGCTCTTCGGCAGCGGCGGCGGCGAGCGGGTGGCCGCGACCCTCACCGGCCGGTTCGGGTACGACGTACCGCTGCTGGGGCGTATCCCGATCGAGGAGACACTGCGGGAGGGAGGCGACGCCGGCAAGCCGGTCGTCGAGTCCGATCCCACCGCCGACTCCGCCCGGGTCCTGACCGACCTGGCCGACCGGCTCGACTCGCGGGGCCGCGGGCTCTCCGGACGCCAGCTCGGCCTCACCCCGACCAGTAGATTCTGAGTCATGTTCGGAGTCGGGCTGCCGGAGCTGGCGGTGATCGCTTTCGTCGCCGTCCTGGTGTTCGGCCCCGACAAGCTGCCCGAGTTCGCGCGCCAGGCCGGCCGGATGGCCCGCAAGATGCGCGAGTTCGCCAACGACGCTCGCGACGAGCTGCGCGAGGAGCTCGGCCCCGAGTTCGCCGACCTCGACTTCAAGGACCTCGACCCGCGCACGATCGTGCGCAAGCACATCGTCGAGGCGATGAACGAGGACCCGAGCGGCCCGGTCACTGCTTCGGTGAACCCCCTCGCCGAGGGCGAGCCCCCGCCTTGGGACGAGGACGCGACCTAGCCGCTCCCGGCGGGAGGTCACGTCCGGCTCTGCACCGCCGCGATCGCGTCGCGTCGCAGCAGGAGCCTGCGCCCCTCGCCGACGATGACCTCGACGAAGTCGCTCCCGACCCGGGCCGGCACCACCGCACGTGCGGTGCCGTCGACGCCGTGGACGACGCACGGCTCGCCCGCGTCCGCCAGTCTGCGTAGGGCGGAGCCGAACCCGAGGCGGTCGACCGGTGACCAGGCCACCTCGGGGACGGCCCGTGAGGACGCACCCTCGACGCTGACGACCGCGGCCAGCCGGACCACCCAGTCCTGGGCGGCACCGTGCGCCAGGCACCAGTCGGGCCCGACCCGCTGCAGCAGTCCGGCGACCGGCCCCACACCACGCACGTCGAGGACGACGTCGCGGCCCGACGAGGCCAGCAGGCGGCCGGCCAGCGTGACGGTGGCGTACTCCGCGCGGCTGCGGTCGGCCAGGTCGCTCTCGCGCTCGGCGTCGTAGAGCGCCTCGGCCCGACCCTCCAGGTCGTCGAGGAAGGCGAACAGGCGCTCGTCCCACTCCACTCACCCACCCTCGCACGACGGCGGTGCGGTCCGCTGCCTCTCCACAGGCCGCTGTCAGCCGCCTTGTCAAAAGAGATCAGAAGTCTTTGAATGGGTCAAACACAAGCAAACGAAAGGTTCTGCGGTGCTTCTCGGGAGCCGCGGCAGCCGGATCCGCTGCCTCGTCGTGTGGACGGCCACCTCCATCGGGTTCGGTGTGGCCGGCGTGGGCACCCGCCCACTGCTGCGCCACGTGCCGCTCGACCTCCCTGCTCTCGCCTGCACCCCGCTCGACGTGGCCATCACCGGCCTGGCCGCGGTCGCCCTGCTCGGGTGTGCGGCGTGGCTGTGGCTGGTGACCACGGTCGTGGTGGTGGAGGCCCTGCGGGGCGCCGACGTCTCGGGCCCGGCTCCGCACGGCGTCCCGGCCGGCGTACGCCGGGTGGTGATGGCGGCGTGCGGGGTCGCGCTCGCCGGCGGACTGACCCAGCCGTCCCACGCCGCGGGGCCACACGTCCGGTCGCCGCACGCCGGGCCTCTCGCCGTGCTGACCGGGCTACCCCTCCCCGACCGTGCTGTAGCAGCTGCACCGTCCCGCCCCCGGACCGTGCGCGATCGGACCGTGCGGGTGCGGCCCGGCGAGAGCCTGTGGTCCCTCGCCGCCCGCGACCTGCCGGCGGACAGCCCCGACGCCGTCGTGGCCGCTCGCTGGCATGCCATCTACGCGGCCAACCGTTCCCTCATCGGCCCCGACCCCGACGTGATCGTGCCGGGTCAGCGGCTCCGCCTTCCCCGAAAGGACCCGTCATGATGCTCCGCCAGCTCTCGTCGCCCGAGTCCACCGACGGGGCAGTCCTCACCCTCCCCCTGACCCCGGTCGCCACCGTGCAAGGGACCCTCGCCCTCGATCTCGGGCCCCGGCTCGACGTCCCCGAGCCGCTGGTCGCCGGCCGTCCGGGCGACTCCGCCCTGCACGACGTCGTCCATGTCGACCTGGTGCAGCGGCGGCGGTTCGAGCAGCATGCAGCGCGGATCGGCGCCGCTGTCGTCGAGATCGTGGGTGGCGACCGGCCGGTGTCCCAGCTGCTGCGCTGGACGACCCCCGACGTCTACCAGGACCTCGCCCGGCGTGCCCACCTGGTAGCGCGTACGGTCGGCCGGCAGCCCGGCAGCGGCGGCATCCAGTCGGTCCGTCCGCAGCTGGTCGCCGCCCACACCAGCTTCGTCTCCGAACGCTGTGCCGAGGTCAGCCTGCACGTGCGCTACGGCGACCGTTCACGCGCGGTCGCCGCCCGCTTCGAGCTGATCCGAGACCGCTGGCAGGTCTCGGCGCTGGAGTTTGCGTGAACCGCGGGTTGAGTGACCCCTCAACCACCGAGGAGCGACGTCAGCCGTTGATCCGCGCGGTCAGCCCGGTCGGGCCACCCGGTGCGCCGTGGCATCGCTTGTACTTCTTGCCCGAGCCGCACGGGCACAGGGCGTTGCGCCCCACGTCGGCGTACTCGTCATCGGCGTTGGTCACCGTGCGGCCGGCCGGCCGGGGCGGCTCGCTGTCCCCGCCGAAGGCGGCCGGCACGGCGAGGGCCGTGTCGTCCTCGGACGGCGCGGAGTAGGCCAGCTGCTGGGATGGCTTCGGACGGTCGAGTCCCTTGGCCGTGATCTGTGGCCGATGGTCGTGCTCGTCGGCGGGCTGGTCCTCCGACCGGAGCTCGCGGCGCAGCGGCTCCTCCTCCTCGACGAACCCCTGCTCCTGCTCGTCGTCCTCGATCAGCTGGACCTCGAGGTTGAACAGGAAGCCGACCGACTCCTCCTTGATGCCGTCCATGATCGCCATGAACATGTCGAAGCCCTCGCGCTGGTACTCCACGAGTGGGTCACGCTGGGCATAGCCGCGCAGGCCGATGCCCTCACGGAGGTAGTCCATCTCGTAGAGGTGCTCGCGCCACTTGCGGTCGAGCACCGACAGCACGACGCGACGCTCGAGCTCGCGCATCGCCTCGGAGCCGATCTCCTCCTCGCGGCGTGCGTAGGCCTCGTGGGCGTCCTTCTGCAGGGCCGCGATCACCTCGTCGCGGTCGAGCCCCTCCACACCACCGACCTCGTCGGCCATGGCGTTGAGGTCGAGCGACAGCGGCCACAGCTGCTTGAGCTGTGCCTGCAGCGCGTCGAGATCCCACTCCTCGGCGAAGCCCTCGGTCGCGCCGGTGACGAAACCCTCGACGACGTCGTCGATGAAGGTCGCGATCTGCTCCTCCAGGTCCGCGCCCTCGAGCACCTTGCGGCGCTCGGCGTAGATCACGTGGCGCTGGCGGTCCATGACGTCGTCGTACTTGAGGACGTTCTTCCGGGAGTCGAAGTTCTGTGCCTCGATCTGGCCCTGGGCGTTGGCGATCGCGCCGGTGACGCGCTTGTTCTCGATCGGGACGTCGTCGGGGATCTTGAGGACCTGGAGGATCCGGTCGACCCAGTCGGACTTGAATAGCCGCATCAGCTCGTCCTCGAGGGACAGGTAGAACCGCGACTCGCCCGGGTCACCCTGACGGCCGGAACGACCGCGCAGCTGGTTGTCGATCCGGCGTGACTCGTGCCGCTCGGTGCCCACGACGTAGAGGCCGCCCACCGACTTCACCTCGTCGTGCTCGGTGGCGACCTGCGTCTTGATCTTCTCCAGCGTGCTGGGCCAGGCCGCCTCGTACTCCTCGGAGGTCTCGCCCGTCGGCTCGACGCCACGCTTGCGGAGCTCGGCGTCGGCCAGGAACTCCACCGAGCCACCGAGCATGATGTCGGTGCCTCGGCCGGCCATGTTGGTGGCGACCGTGACGGCGCCCTTGTGGCCCGCCATCGCCACGATCTTCGCCTCGTCGGCGTGGACCTTGGCGTTCAGCACCGAGTGGGGGATGCCGCGCTTGCGCAGCTTGTCGGACAGGTGCTCGGACTTCTCGACCGAGACGGTGCCGACCAGGATCGGCTGGCCCTTGGCGTGACGCTCGGCGATGTCGTCGGTCACCGCGTCGTACTTGGCCTCCTCGGTGCGGTAGACCAGGTCGGGCTGGTCGACGCGGCCGACCGGCTCGTTGGTCGGGATCGGCACCACCCCGAGCTTGTAGATCTTGTCGAACTCGCTGGCCTCGGTCATCGCCGTGCCGGTCATGCCGGAGAGCTTCTCGTAGAGGCGGAAGTAGTTCTGCAGGGTGACCGTGGCGAGGGTCTGGTACTCCTCGCGGACCTCCACGCCCTCCTTGGCCTCGATCGCCTGGTGCAGGCCGTCGTTGTAGCGCCGGCCCGCGAGCATCCGGCCCGTGTGCTCGTCGACGATGAGCACCTCGCCGTCCATGACGACGTACTCCTTGTCGTTGTGGAACAGCTCCTTGGCCTTGATGGAGTTGTTCAGGAAGGAGATCAGCGGGGTGTTGGCCGACTCGTAGAGGTTCTCGATGCCGAGGTGGTCCTCGACCTTGGTGATGCCGGGCTCGAGCACGGAGATGGTGCGCTTCTTCTCGTCGACCTCGTAGTCGACGTCCTTGGTCAGCGTGCGCGTGAGCTTGGCGAACTCGGCGTACCACCGGACCTCGTCCTGGGTGGGTCCGCTGATGATCAGCGGGGTGCGCGCCTCGTCGATCAGGATCGAGTCGACCTCGTCCACGATCGCATAGTGGTGGGTGCGCTGCACGCACTCCTCCAGCGAGCCCGCCATGTTGTCGCGGAGGTAGTCGAAGCCCAGCTCGTTGTTGGTGCCGTAGGTGACGTCGCAGGCATAGGCCTCGCGGCGCTCGTCGGGCTTCATCGACGGCAGGATGACCCCGGTGGTGAGGCCGAGGAAGTGGTGGATCCGGCCCATCCACTCCGCGTGGTACTTCGCGAGGTAGTCGTTGACGGTGACGACGTGGACGCCCTTGCCCTCGAGGGCGTTGAGGTACGCCGGCAGTGTCGCGACCAGCGTCTTGCCCTCACCGGTCTTCATCTCGGCGATGTTGCCGAGGTGGAGCGCCGCGCCGCCCATGATCTGGACGTCGTAGTGGCGCTGGCCGATGACCCGCTTGGCCGCCTCACGCACCGTGGCGAAGGCCTCCGGCATCAGGTCGTCGAGCGACTCGCCCGCGGCCAGACGCTCCTTGAACTCCAGGGTCTGCGCACGCAGCTCGTCGTCGGTCATGGCCACGAAGTCGTCCTCGATGGCGTTGACCGCGCGGGAGACCGCCTCCAGCTGGCGCAGGATCTTGCCCTCGCCGATGCGGAGGAGCTTGTCGAGAATGGCAGGCACGGGTGGGCTCCCGGTGTGGACGTCGGATGAACTCAGCCAACTCTACCCAGGGGCCGGAACCGGGCCGATTCCCCGCTGTGCTCCCCACGGCCCGGCCTCAGCGTGCGGCCACCGCTACCGACAGCGCCGGGGCCAGGTCACCCCGCGGCTCGACGACGACGGTATGGAGGCCGAGCCAGCCGGCGAGACGCTCCAGCTCCGCGGCGAGCTCCTCGCCGGTCTCGTCCGGAGCGCCCGGCTCGGCGTACGCCGCCCGCACCATCAGCAGCCCCGTCTTCCGGTCGGCCTTCAGGTCGACGCGCCCGACGATCCGGTCGCCCAGCAGGAACGGCAGGACGTAGTAGCCGTGGACGCGCTTCTCGACCGGCGTGTAGATCTCGATCCGGTAGTGGAAGTCGAACAGTGTCTCGGCGCGCTCCCGCTCCCAGACCACCGGGTCGAACGGGCTCAGCAGGGCGCGGGCGCCGACGCGGCGCGGCAGCCGCGCGTCGCGATGGAGGTACGCCGGTCTGCGGACGCCCTCGACGGTCACCGGGAGCAGCTCACCCTCCTCGACGAGCTCGGCCACCACGGGCGCGGCTCCGGTCTGACTCTGGCCGGGGACCGAGCGCAGGCGGTAGTAGTCGGCCAGGTCACGCAGGGTGCCGACGCCGTGTGATCGAGCGGCCCGGCGGACCAGCTCCTTGACCGCGTCGTGCTCGGTCGGCGTCGGCGCCTCGAGGTGCTGGGCCGGGATCACCCGCTCGGGCAGGTCGTAGCGGATCTCGAACTGGCTGTTGCGGCCCGCGATGGCGACGTCACCCACCATGAACATGTAGTCGAGCGCCCGTCGGGTGGTCGACCAGTTCCAGCCCCAGTGTTCCTTCTTCCGGGGCAGTCCGTCGTCGAGGTCGCGCGCGGTCGAGGCGCCCCGGTCGGAGATCTCGAGCAGCAGGCCCTCGGTCAGCTCGTCGGTGACCACGCTCCCCCACCACTTGTGCTTGCCGTCGCGGTAGCGGGCCATCCGGTGGCGCATCACCGGCCACAGATCGACCGGCATGTAGGCCTGGACGTGCGCCCAGTACTCCACCATCCGCCGTGGCCCGGTCTCCGACGCGCGGCGGACCAGGTCGACGTCGTAGGGGCCCATCCGGGAGTAGAGCGGCATGTAGTGGGCCCGCTGGAGCACGTTGACGGAGTCGACCTGCAGCACGCCGGTCCGGCCGAGGGTGCGCGCCAGCGTGCGCATGGTCGGCGGCTCGTGCGGCGGGTCGAGGAAGCCCTGGGCCGCCAGCGCGATCCGACGTGCCTGAGCCTGGGAGAGGGAGCGCACCCGCTGAACCTAACGGCATCCACCGACAGGGGCCGGCGTACTCCTCAGGGATGATCTTTGGCCCCCGGGGCGCTTCTGCGCTGGCGGCGAACGCCCGGGTGACCGCACAATCGCGAGATGCCGAGGCGCCGTGAGCGAGCCACCCGCGTCCTGGCCGGCGTCGCCGCAGCCGGCGCGCTGGTCGTGCTCCTGGGCTCGTCCGACACCTTCGCCGCCGGCGCGTCAGGGACGGCACACCAGCCGTCGCGCGCGCACCGCGGCGCGGACTCCGCGGCCATCGTCGTGAACAACATCCTCAGCGGCTTCGAGCCGAACACCATCGACCTCAACCCCGGCGGGACCCTCACCGTCAGCAACCACGACCCGATGCACTCCCACAGCGTCACGTCGGTCGCCGTGCGCACCGACGGCAAGCCCCTGTTCAGCGTCACAGTCGATCCCGGCGAGACCAAGAACGTGCCCGTGTCGACGCTCGGGGACGGCACCTACGACTTCTACTGCCGGTTCCACCCGCAGATGACGGGCACGCTCACCATCGGAACCGGAGGACCCGTCCCGTCGAACGTGCCGAAGTTCGAGCAACCGCTGGTCGAGCCACCCCGCCTGACCGGGCACGACATCCGGATCGTGATGAAGAAGGCGAACGTCCGAGTGCTCCCGCACGGACCGCGGACGCCGATGTGGACCTACGGCGGCACCTTCCCCGGGCCGACCATCGTCCGCCCCACCGGACGCGACACCCGGGTCACCTTCGTGAACCGACTGCCGCGCAGGGCCGGCTCGGTGACGATCCACCAGCACGGTGGGCACCAGGCGTCGGCCGACGACGGCCAGCCCACGCGCTACCTGATCCGGCACGGCCAACGGCGTACGTACGACTTCCCGCTGACCGACGGCGGATCACCACTCCCGGCCGCGCTGCGGTTCTACCACGACCACCGGATGGACCGGACCGCGCGCAACAACTGGATGGGGCTGCAGGGCCTGTTCCTGACCACCGACCCGTCCGATGCCAGGCGCGGGCTGCCGCACGGGAGGTACGACCTGCCGCTGATGGTCACCGACCGGAGCTTCCGTGCCGACAACACGCTGCGCAACCCGTTCCGCCACGCGATGTCGATGCCGATGACGGCGCCGATGCCGGGTCATCGGATGGCA